>QWCC01000115.1_pt1 | contig 32249 bp, 43 predicted proteins | sample 1972491 | NCBI WGS metagenome assembly QWCC01 (sample SAMN09866718, study PRJNA288562) | Human oral metagenome isolate term5_saliva, whole genome shotgun sequencing... | isolation source: mouth | host: Homo sapiens | place: USA: California
GCTTGTCCCCTGCGTCGGCGGGCTCGCCGGGAATTTTGAAGTCAATGTGCGAGAGGCACTTGCCGAGGCACGATATGTGTTCGGTCTCACTATCGTACCGTCCGGCGATGCGGGTGACGGCGTATTTTCCGCTGATTGCGCCGAGGTGGACATCCAGCTCTAGCGGGTCCGTGGTCGCAGCCTCACTGAGGTAGCCGATGGCGACATTCTCTAGTGTGGGGTCCATGTGGTTGTCGTGGATGAAATATTCGATGTCTTCAATGTCACATTCGGTCGCGTTGCTGTATAGGCGCAGGGGCACGATTGCGTTTAGCGGGTTGCCGTTTACCGGGGCGGAATTGAGAATCTGGACGAGCCGCGCCATTGTCCAAGGCGAAGCCGTGATGGTGAATTGGATGTCGGCGGGGCCGCTGCGCTCCACGAGTGCATCGACGGTGGAGAGTGCGGGGTGCCGCTTAATTGCTCCTTCTACATCGAACCTTTCTCCATTGGGGAGCTGGTACAGGACCTTTCGGTCTTTTTCGCTGGTCATGGTTGTGGTTACCTTTCGAATGTTGCGGTTGCCCAGTCGGTCAGAGTCGCGGTTAGGATGCGCGCTTCTGCCGGGCGTGCCGCGGGGGTGGAGGCGGCGAGGCGTAGGATGGCCTCGACCACGCGTGAGATGTGGCGCAGGTCATGCGCGTCACCGTGCTCTGTGGTGTAGGTGACGATGTGCCATGCGATGAGTGCGTGATTGTATTCGCTGATTTCCCAGTCGCCGGCCAGCGTCTTACTGATGCCGATTCCGAATCCCACGGTGGCGTAGACCTCCTGGTCTCCGCCTCCCAGTGTGTCGGCGACGTCATCGAAGAGGATGTTTAGCGGGTGTGGGAGCGCTGCCGAGAGGGTGGGTGCGATGTCCTCTAGGTCTTTTGCGGTTAGTGTGAACTTGCTCACCTTTTAGCCTTTCTTGGTGGCCCGGTAGGGGGATAGGTTTTTTTCGCGGAGCCATGCGTCATAGCGGCTGACCTCGGCCTCGGTGTAGAGGCGGGCGGTCTTGGTCGCGTTTTGGGCGTATTCGATTTTGGGGGTGAGGTGGCCGGCGGCGCGGTCGCGGGCGACGAGGTATCGGTGGCGGCCGATGCGCGCGGCGACTTTGGCTTCGGTCATGAGGTTTTCGGGCATCTATTCGTCTTTCTGGTGGTTGGTGGCCCAGGCGGTGACCTCGGAGCGGCTGAAAAACCGCTTCGTGGACATGGGCTTGTGGACCTCGATGCATTGGAGTGTGCCGTCCTTCACGGCGTTGCGGATTGCGGTTCGGGTGCATCCGGTGAGCTCCACGGCGCGGTTCTCACTGATGTGGTCGGCGGTGTTGGTGCTGATGGGTTCACGCGGTGCCGGCGGGGTGGTGTTGAGGCGTGCGCGGCGGGCTTGTAGCCATGCGTCGAGGGCTCGTCTGTTGTGCTCGGTTGTGGCGCGTATCTCGTCTTCTGTTTTGCGCGGTTTGGGGCGGGTGCGCGGCGGGACGTCAGCTTTTACGCCTTTGCGTTTGGCGCGTGAGTATGCGCGTTTGCGGCACGCGTCACAGTCGGGGTTTGTTTTGTCGAGTGGGTACCCGCATTTTGCGCAGTGGGTTTTTGCGGGGATTGGGTCTTTTGCGTCGGGGTGGCCGGCTGCGCGCCATCGTGAGTGTCGGTTGGAACAGCGGAAGCACCCGGGGGTGTATTCGGCTCGTGGGCATCCACATCCTGGGCAGGTTGTTGATTTGGGTTTGGGTGTCATTGGTGGGGTCTCCTGATGAAAAATTATCTGTAGCGGTGGTTAGGTGGTCGGCGGGTTCTCTGTGAGCTGGTCGGTGGGGCCGACGACTAAGCGGGCGCCCTGCGTGATTTCGCCGGCGGGGACTGACTCGAGTGCAGCCGCGCGAGCGGCCTCGACGATTTCCGGTGTCGCGGTCGTGATATCGAAGACGCTGCCGATGTGTGTTCTTATCGTGACGTGAGCGTATCCGCGGCTGTAGTCGGTGTCGGCGAGAGTCACCATCCAGCATCCGGAGAGGGGGATGTCGGGCAGTGTGTCGTCCTCAACCATGCGGGGGCGCGTCTTGCCCACGGCGAGCGCGGGTACCGGGTCTTCGGTGATTGCGCCCTTCACGGTGATGTGTCCCACTGTCTCCCCGTCCACGTAGCGGTCGTCCTCGCGTTTGACGAGATAGGTTGCGGTGCCGGTCTCGCCCTCTGCGATTATCTCGCCGGTGAATGGCGATTTGAATGTCCACTGGTCGCGGTATTTTCGGACGGTGAATAGGTCAGTCATGGTCGATGTCTCCATAGTGCCGGGCGACGGCGGGGGTCGGAAGTGCTGCCGCCCGGCGGTGATTGCGTATGTGCGGTGGTTAGTCGGTGGTCTCTATTGAGCCTCTAGCGTGTGGTGAGGGTGTAGTGGGGCTTGCTGGTGGCCATGATTGTTTTCCTCTTTCTGTGTGCCCCGCCCGGCTAACCACCGGGCGGGGCGTTATTTGGTTATGGGCTACTTAGCGTCGTGCTTTGCGACGATTTCCCAGGTATCGGTGTAGGCCTCGAAGTCTGCCATGGTCTCGAAGTCGTTGTTTTCCCAGATTTCGGTAGCGGCGGCTTCCAGAACCTCGCTAGAGATTTCGCCGTGTGCTGCGGTGGTGAGGGATTCGAGAATTTCGTGTTGTGCCAGCATTTGCGGGCTCCTTTCGGGTCTTGGTTCGGTGTAGGGGGCTTGTCCCCCCTACACCTATATTATGGCATACATGCCAACTCGTTATCAAGGTGGAATGCTGTGAATTACGCCACAACAACCTCTAGGTTCTCAATCTCGAATACCCCGCCGGCGGACATGACCAGCTCGGCGTAGGCGGTGACCGTCTCGGCAGTCAGCGGCATCGGGTGGACGCGTAGGGTCTCCCCGGTCCCAGGGAACCACCGGCGCGCTGCAAAATCGTCAGCGAGGAATTCATCCACGGTCACGCCACGGATAGACTCCCAGCCATCATCGGCGATAGGGCGCATACGGTCCGCGAGGGGGTACGAGCCGACCATGCCGCCGCGCGGGTGCGGGCAGTCAATAAACCACCGGTGCGCGCGAGTGTAGACGTGGGCAGTATTCGCGTCGATGCGATGCGAGGTCTCCTCACTGAAGGCCGGCAGGCCGAGGAGGTGTGCGGCATCCTCGAGGGCAGTGACGTGCTCGCGGAGCGTGCGGGCCGGGGTCTCGATGGTCTTGCCGTTGATGGTGCCGATAATAGTGCAGTTAGCGGCGGTGGTAGCCATTTTGGGGTTCTCCTTGTGGTGTGTGGGGGTTAGTGGGTCTTGCGGGCGTATGCGTCGCCGTAATTCTCATCGACCCAGCGGTGGAAGGCATCGCGTGCGCTCATCTTTCCATAGCTTTCGCCTTCGTTTTTTGCGCTCGCCTTTGCGTAGGCGTCCCAGCTGCCGGTGTTGAACACGGTCACGACGCTGTTCTTGCCGCGGTGCGGGCGCTCGAGGTATGCGTAGGTGTCGTCGAGGCGGTCGATGGAGTAGACGCCGGGGCAAGCGATGTAGAGCTTGAATCCCTTGTAGGTGTAGGTGGGGCGTGACATTTCGTTCTCCTTTGTTTTCTTGGTTGATACTTCTACTATACACGCCACTGGCATGGTGTACAACTTATTTTGAGGTGAAGTGCATCACATTTCACTTAGGCTCTTCACCTCCACCCATACACCCGGCACGGCCCCGTCGTCGTCCTCATATTTTTTGGTGACCTCCATGCTCACCACGCGGCTGTCGTCCTTCCACACGCCCGCGTCTGTGAGAGCGTCAAAAACCGCGCGTGTGAGCTTGTCCAGGTCAGGCTTCACCGCCGGCACATCCCATCGCGGGCGCTGAGGCCGCGGCATGACGAATCCAAGATAGGCTCGGCACGGCTCATCCAGCGTCTCCCAGCCCGCATCCTCTACCGCCGCCTCGGCAGCGGCACGCACCTGCGCGCGCCACGCCTTCAGCCGCGGATTCGCATCCACCAGCACCGCGCGGCCGCCTCGCACATAGGCATTTTTCGAGCCTTGAGGTACAGGGGTGCCCCCCGCAAAAAAATCTAGCACTACGCCCCCATCCGGATACGCGTAACCCCCGCCTGACTCTCACGTCAGAAGCGGGGGTTACGTGCGCTCAACTAAGGAAAAATCATGCCTGCTCGCGCAGATTTGACTCCTCTAGTGTAGCACAAAGCCCCCCCGGTACGTGGCTAGACCGGGGTGGCTTTATGCTATGCCATTCCACACACTCTACAGGAGCATGACCATCATACCACGTCATTCACCCATAATCACGCGACGCGGCGCATCCTCACCATTGGCCAGAAAAAACTCGACGCGGCGGGCGATTTGCTCGCAATACCGCTCGTCCAGCTCCACGCCGACAGCCCTGTGGCCCAGTGCCGCGGCGGCGACCAGCGTCGAACCGGACCCGGCGAATGGGTCGGCAATCACATGCCCGCCGTCCACCGGCGCCAGGCGAGACATGAGCGTCTGGAGTAGGTCGAGCGGCTTAGGTGTCGGATGCCCGAGCCTGCGCGTCTCGGACGCTCGGTTCTCATGGGTGGTGATGACCGAGCCCGGCGCGCTGGTGCCCCTAGCCCAGCCATCCCCCCAGACGTAAATTTCTTCGTCTGTGGGGCGCCATGACATCCTGAGATGCTCCGACACCCGCCCCGCCTTGTGCCAGATGAGGCGGTTCTTAGATTGGGGCGGGCGGGGCACCTTCCACGACCCGAAGACCGCGACGGGCTTCTCTAGGCCATTCGCCGATAGCCAGGTGAGGAGCGTGATGTCACGAAGCATCGTGCTGTCGTCGCCGCGCATCGCGCCCTTGCCGCCATAGCTGATGCCGTAGGGCGGGTCGGTGATTAGTGCTGTGGCGTGTGTCCATTTTTCGGGGGTGTCGAGGGCTGAGCCGTGGTACAGCTCAATCCCCCCCCCCCGCGTAGTAAGGTTCCATGCTCTCCATTCTAGAACGGCGGAGCGTCATTCGCGCCCGGCTGGGCCCAGGGGTCGGCCTGCTGGGCAAAACCGCCCGCCTGCGCGGTGGGCCATGCGCTCACCTGCTGCTGAGGCTGAGCGGGTGCACCCTGGGCAGGCTGGGCCTGGTGCTGGCCCTGTGCCGGGGCGGCGCTCGCATCACGCGGCGGGTACAGCGGCACCGCGACCAGAGACGCGGAGATTTCGAGGGTCTTACCCTTTGAGCCGTCCTTTCCCTCCCATTCGCGCAGACGCTCCGAGCCCTGCACGGTCACGTGCTGGCCTTTCGCGAGCACACTGTGCAGATACTCGGGGTCCATGAGGCCGCGCGCCCAGACGGACACGGCGCGCCAGGTGGTGCCGACCGACTCCCACGCGCCGGTCTGAGGATTCTTCGCGCGGTGGTCCTCGGCGAGCTGGAAATTAAGCACCGGGGTGCCGGTCCCGGTGTAGCGCAGCTCCGGGTCTGAGCCGACGCGTCCGGTAACTGTGATATTCGTCATTTTTTCTCTCCATCAATCAGAAATTTTAGGTTTGCCGGCGGCTCCGCACGCTCGAGCGCCGGGACAGGCTTCAGGTCTACGGTGGCGAGGCCGGCGGCGCGGCGCACGTAGGCGGGTAGCCCCTCGGCGGCGGCGGTGTAGAGGATAGCTAGAGCGTTCCAGTCCTCCACCTCGTCACGGGTAGTGGGTGCGGTGCCGGCGAGCTTGCGCTGAATGGCGCGAGCCCGGCGGAGCTTGCCGCCTATTTTTTTGTCCAGCTCGTCCCATGCCTGCGCGATATGGCCCGGCTGGAGCTTCAGCATTTGGGGTACCCGGTAGATGTGCGCGGCGATGAGTGCCGCGTGCTGGTCCGGGACGTCCTGGAGCCATACCTCTGACCATGATTTCGCGCGGGCCGGAGTCATGGGCTCCTCCTGGAGGCGGGTGTCGGCGCTGGAGGCGAGCGCGTAGAGCTGGATTACGGTCTCGGGTCTCATGCCTGGGCCTCCTGCCAGGGGTCGGTCGTCTCGATTGCGCGGGGCTGGCCGGTGAAGGCCTGCGCGCCGGCTTGGAGCATCTCGGCGGCGGCTTCATCCCATGTCTGCCGGCGGCGGTTGGCGCGGACCTGCTGGTCTGCCGGGATGGTCCACCGGTCACGCTCTAGCCACCTCTGCGGGTAGATAATCCACCGCGCATCATCGCGATTGAGGTTCTGTCGAGCCCACAGCCCGAATTCATGGGCGGCGCGCACGATGACGGCTGGGTCCTCGCGCTTGACGGCGGCCTTCCAGGCGGCATAGGCTTTGCGCCTGTCGATGGGGCGGGGGTATGCGGCCCAGAACGCTTCGAAGGCGGGGTCGCCCTTGCCGGCGGGTGCGCGGCGGGGCTTGGGGGTGTCTACCGGGGCCGGCGTGGGCTCTGGTGCCGGGTCGGGTTCTGCCGGGCTCGCGCTCGCTTGGGCGGCCTGCTGGGAGGCTCGGATTGCGTCGGGGTGGAGCTGGTAGCGGGGTGTGGTGCCGGGGCGGTCTAGGCGGGTTACCCAGCCGTAGGATTCGAGGGTGCGGATGGCGGAGCGAATCGTGTTGCGGCTGAGTCCGGTGTGGGTTTCCAGCGTGGAGAGTGACGGCCAGCACTCGTGTGTTTGTTCGCTGGTGAATGTTGCGAGGGCGTGGAGCGTAATCATCCTTGACGTGCACAGCTGTGCGCCGGTTGGGGTACGGGTTGCCCGGAGGGCTGCCGCGATGGCTGTGATGCTCATGCGTTTTTTCCTTTCTCGTTTCTCGGTACCTCCAGCCTACTGGGTTTGTCCCGCCGGGCGCAAGTTTGCGGCATGTGAGTTAAGTCTCTTAGCTCAGTGAATAGTTAGTTAAATAGTTCGGGGGTAATGGCTGGTACCCCCCCATACCAACCATTGACCCCCCCCCTACCAACCACTGACCCCCCCCATACCAACCATTGGTAAGGGTGGTTTTTGGTAGGGGTGGGTATTTTGGGCAAAAAAATACCCCGCCGGGCCGAATCATTCCAGCCCGTGCGGGGTATTCTCTAACCGAGAAACCCAAAAGGTTACCACACCATTATATCACAACAAAGGGCCCCGGCAAAACCGCCGAGGCCCTTTGTTGTCTTCATCACAACTCACAAAAGAGATAGTGACATTATACCGCATCCGCGCGATGCTGAGTGAGTGACATACCCACTATAACACGAGAGCCCCCAAATATTGGGGGCTCTCGTGCTGACTATTCCGTTGATTAGCATCCATGATTCAGCATCAATGACTCAACTCACCCCCTAGTGTAGCACACCGATTGGGTGTGTCCAGTATCACGCTGTCACGCCTTGATAGCGTGCTGGCATGTGTGCCACAATGGGATTACCGACGAAAGGAACCCCAAAATGACCACCAGCGAATTCACGAATACCTTCGCAATCTTCTTCGCCCTCATCACCACCGGCATGAGCGTCATCTTCGCCTTGAGCTTCTGGGTATGGCGCGCACCGCTCGCCTTCACCATCGCCGCATGGGCCGCCGCCGCGCTCATGCCCACCATTACCGAGAATTGGGAGGACCACTAAAATGACCACCACCTGGCACGACCTCTACGAGCCGGCCCGCACCTCCACGGCGTTCCCCCACGCCTCCATCTGGAGGCACTGGGCACGCAAGGCAGGCGACACCCGCCGCCTAGCCACCATCGCAGGCGTCCACGACCCGTGGATTATCCGCCTCGCACACCGCATCCGCCACACCCTCGACTCCCGCATCCCGAAGCGCGAGCGCGTATGGCTTCTGCGCCGCCCCGTGCATGGCCCCGAGACCTGGGCCGGCGAGACCCTCTACGAGGTAGCCCTCCAAAGCTCCCATGAGCTCGGCAGCCTCCACGGGTACGCCATCTCGGCCCTCCGCCGCGTCGAGGCCGAGGAAATCATCACCGCCCTCCGCGCCCTCGACGAGCACATCATCCGCCTCATCTAGACAGGACCCATCTCATGAAAATTCAGACTCTCCTCCGCCACGGCCGCCGTAACGCACCCGCCCCGGGCACCCCCGCATGGCGCCGATACCTCACCGCCTCCAAAATCTCGGCGGTCATGCGCACCAGCCCGTGGCAGACCAGGTTCCAGCTCTGGCACGAAATGGCCGGCAATATCGAGCCGGCCCCGCCTCACCCGGCTGTTCTGGAGCGCGGCCACATCCTCGAGCCCGCCGTAGCCGCCTGGGTGCAGGCGCACCACCCCGAATGGCGTGTGCGCGACTGTGGTGGCCGCTGGTGGCAGGTCGCCGGCCACTACGCCGCGACACCGGACCGAATCCTCGTCGATGCTGAGACACGCGACGTCGTGGGCCTCCTCGAGATTAAAACCTCATCCCACTCTGACGGGTGGGGCACCCCCGGCACGGACGAAATCCCCCCCCACTACCGTGACCAAGTGCAATGGCAGCTCCATTGCACGGGCCTGGATTACGCGGTCGTGGCCGTCCTCACGGCCCGCCTAGAATTCGCCGAGTACCACCTCCACCGCGATGACGAGCGCATCGCCCAGATGTGCGTCGAGGCAGACAAATTCATGGCAGATTTGGAGTCTGGTCTCGAGCCCGACTGGTCCGCTGAAGCAGGCGATTTCCAGGTCTACGAGACGCTCCGCGAGCTCCATCCAGAGATTGACGACTACACGCTGGAGGCATCAGGAGCGACCGCGCTCGCAATCCGCCGCGCCGTGAAGGCTAAGCGCCTCGCGCAGGTGACCGAGGCGCGCGCTAAGGCCTCGGCGGCGTGGGAGCTGGAGCGTGGCCGCGCCCTCACCCGTGACGGCGTGACTATCGCCCGCCGTACCGCCCGCAAGACCAAGGCCGGCGAGCCCGGCGTGCCCTACATCACATTCACCAAGGAAGCAGGAAAATAAGTGACCAAGAACACACCCGAAACCGTGGACGTGGCCACCGGCGAGGTTGTCATGTCCCCCGTGGCGCGGTCCATCCAGACCCATGTCATCGCGCCCGCGCGCGCGCAGGTCATCGCGGCGCTCCCCTCACACATGCGCGAGGACGGCGACGCATTTCTGACCGCCTTTATTACCCAGGTGGCGCAGAACCAGGCCCTTACTAGGGCCGCGATGCAGAACGCGGCCGGGCTCATGGCGACCGTGCAGGAGGCTGCACGCCTGGGCCTGGTACCCGGGTCGCCCGACTACTACCTCGTGCCTCGCGGCAATCAGGTGACCGGCATGGTCTCCTACCGCGGCGAGATGGAGCTGATGCGCCGAACCGGACGAGTGCGTGATTTTGGTCACATGCTCGTCCGTGAGCATGACCGATTCGAGTGGCGCGGCGTGACCGAGCTCCCGCTACTCCAGGAGGCACCCGAAGGCGAGCGCGGCGACCTGAAATACGCCATCGCATGGGCCGAGTACAGAGACGGGACGCGCTCCAGCATCGTGCGCGTGGACCGCGACCGTATCGCGGCGGCTAAGAAGGCCTCCGGGAGCGCCCGCTCGTCGGCGTCGCCGTGGGTACAGCATGAGGCGGCCATGTGGCGCAAGACAGCATTTCATGAGCTATCCCTCATTGTGGGCACGTCTGCCGAGGAGCGTCGCCCGGAGGCCCTCGCGGCGGCAGCTGAGCGTGAGGCACAGCGTATGGAGCGGGACCGCCTGGAGGTGGAGAGGATGCAGGCCGAGAATGAGCGTCTGCGCCTCCAGGTGGAGCTCGCACGGCTGAAGGCCTCGGAAGGATAGGTATCCCCTCGCGTGTGGGTTGGGTGTGGCCTCGCCATAATGTGTGGCGAGGTTCACACCCGCAAAACTTGCAACCCTATTGGCATACATGCCATACTATAGGTGTAAGGCAAACAGCCACACAAACCACAACCCAAGGAGACCATAATGAAGGCAACCATCACCGCAACCCTCAACAACCGCGGCGGCATGACCGGCATCGCAGCCGAAACCGCCGACGGCTCCATCTACATCGACCTCGAGGCGACCTACCCGGACTGCTCCGACATCTACAACCACGAGATGCTCGACTCCCACCTTGCCGACCTCAAGGAATTCGCGGCAGACCTCGCCGGTACCTACCCGTGGGACGACGAAGAATTCCAGGTCGAATTCGGAGACCTCAAGTCCGAGGATGACGAAGAAATCGTCTGGGACGCCACCATCACCAAGCTCTAAACCGCACCACTACACCCCCCCATCATGGGGGGGGGGATAGGAAACCCTAATGAAAATTCTCAATATCCGTCAGCACGCGAGGGACCTGTACACCGCCGATGTCCTCACCGATGCCGGCCAGCCGCACATCATCCGAGCGCGCATCGACCCCGACGGGACCCTCTTCTTTGCACTCGCCAGCGTCCTCCAGGCCGGCGGGTACGCCAAAAACCCCATTTCCACGATTACGAGCTTCATTAATCAAGGCCTGGCCGGTGGTGCAAAGCGAAAATTCCACGGTGCCGCATGGTGTGCCCACGCCGCGACCGAGCATGAGGTGCTGAAAATCATTCGCCACTCGAAGACAATCCCGAATGATTTCGCGCACACTATCCGCGAGATTGCGCGGCAAATCAGCGGAGTGGCATCCAGCACCACCGCGCCCGTATCGGCTCCTGCCAAGCCCCGCCGCGCCGCCTCGGCGGCCAGCCTAGCAGACCAGGCCGCCGGCATCGACTGGCTCACCAAGATTCTGGCCGACACCACCCTCCCCTACAGCCTGCACGAGCAGGCGCTCAGGACCCGCGCCGGGCTCCTCAGCATCCGAACCGCACTCCAGGAGACCATCTAAAATGACTACCACGCCACGCCCCGTCCCCTCCGTCAGGAGCTACGCCGACGTGAAAAACCTTGCCGGCACATTCCAACCGGCAACCACACGCCGGCGGCACATCCCCGCCGTCACCCGGCACAATCAGACCCTAGCACGGCATGAACGCGCCATCGCGAACCTGCGCGCCGCCCACGCGTTCGAGCGTCGCCGCCGGCAGACCCTCGAGGAGCACCTGGCCACGGTCAAAAATATTGCCTACGGCTCCGCCGTCGCGTGCATCGTCCTCAGCATCGGATTCGCCCTCCAGCTGGTCGGGCGCTAGAAGACACGAAGAGGCCCCCACCATGGTATGGGTGGGGGCCTCCCCTATTGTGGGTTAGCCGGCCTAGATTGAGGCAGCGTGATTCACGCCCTGCACCTCAGCGCCGTGGTCACTGCTCAGATCGCGAGGAGCGGGGCGGGCGGCAGGCGCAGGCATCGCAGAGATGCCAGACACCACAGCCGCCGCGATATCCTCCACCGAGGGGACATCCTCACGGCGCGCTACCGTCGCGTCCTCACCAGTGCCAAGGCGGGACGCCACAGCATCCGCTACCTCACCCGCGGACGGCAGCACGATGTCCTGGTGCGGATGCTTCTTCGGGAAGACATTATAAATGGCCACCGCGAGACCAAAGGCGGGGAAAATCAGCGGCACGATAGCGTCGATAGTCTTCTGCTCGACAATATTGTGGGCGCCGAGAGCCGCCAGAAGCGCGATAGAAAACGCGTAAATCGCGGTGCGGAGCGCGCCGAGGCGCGCGCTGGTAGTTGAAATGTTGTTGTTCATTGGTCCTCCTAAAATCCAGTGCCCCAAGTCGTATCGGTACGGCCATCATTGGGGCCGACGGCGACGTATCGGCGCGGGCCAGCCCACGAGACATAGGACAGCCAGACGTAGCCATTCGCGGCGATGAAGCCATCGTAATTGAAACCGCTGCCGGCGGCGTAGTACCCCACTGCCGGGGAGTCCACATCGGTGTCGGCGGAGACCTCCAATCGGCGGTCAGCGGTGAACCAGCCGGCGGCGGCGTGCCAGACCCCCTCGCGGAGCGGCGTAGGGCCTGCCGGCGGTGCCGGGACGCTAGGCTGGGCAGCCGGTGCCGCCGGCACCTCTACGCTACCGCCGCCGCCGTTCAGGTGAGCGCGGACACGCTCCATGAAATAGTCCCACGGAAAATTAGGGCCAGGGTCGGTGTGATTAGTCTCACGGAACACACGGGCGAGCGCCGCGTGAGTAGTGATACCGGGGTCACCGGCGGCGACCTGCTCATCAGTCAGCACTACCGCGGGAATCCCCTGTCGGGCGCAAATATCGGCGGTCAGCGCCGCGACACGCTCCAGCATCGCGCGCGAATAGTCGTCGAGCCATTCATCGCGGGTCTGGGATGCGCGGCCTGCCATCTCAATTTGGATGCCAAGATAATTGCCGGTCGGGCCGCTGGCCCAGGCGTAATCGCCCTCATTCACGCCCTGCACAATCGAATCATTATCCACACAATAATGCGCGGACGCCTGCGCGGCGGGGTTCGTGAACCAATTTCCGCCGATGCTCTCGGCGATAGAATTGCCCTCGGAGGTCTCCATCGTGTGGAGCACCACCCATCGTGACCGGCGGTCATAATCTCCGGAGTCCTCGAAATTAGGTGAGACAGCGAGGCTGTTCACCAGGGGAGAATCAGGCTTGAGTAGCAGCATCTCCCTCTCCCTTCTTTTTGTCGGTACTGGTCTGGTCGTGTGACCTTGACCACATTAAATTATCCTTTATTATCTGGAGCTCAGGCGGCAGAGGCGGCGGCGGCGGGGGTGAGCCCGACTCGATATGCCGCTCCAGACGCTCAATATGCGTCATGGACTGCGCCACGATGAGTCGTGCCCGGTCGTGCCTCTTCCATGCCTCGGCCTGCGCGGCATGGGCCGCCTCCCGGACTTTCTTCATCTCCTCCTCCAGCTCGCGGCGGGCCGCCGTCTCGGTCTGGAGCGACGCCTCCATGTCGTGAAGACGCCGCTCTAGCGACTCGATGAGGAGCCGATTAGCGTCGTGCCGCGCCTGGAAGCGGGCATTTAGGAAGGTCATCGCCGCCGGTATGAGCGTGCCGAGAAGCACGCCCCCGAGGGTCCAGACCTCCGCCGGCAGCTCCCAGAGGTGTACCAAAATTTATGCCGCCTCCCGTGCTGTAGTGGCGAGAATCACAGGCATGGCCTTGCGCAAGTAGCCGGCCATGACCTCGTGAATACCATCGCCAGGGTGAAGCCCGTCACCATAATCGGGGGTGGACAGGCCCAAATCTGTGCGCCAGACGCGGCGGGAGCCTCCCTCGGCGGCGCCCGCCTGTGACACGACGGGATTCCAATCCACGACACCACCCGAGCCGAAAATGTGCGCAGGGTCACCCTTACGAACCAGGTTGCCCGTGGAGTCCACCACCGCGCAGCGCACGATATCGGGGCCGGTCGCGCCAGCCTCGACCACAGCCGACCAGTCGCGCTTCACGGGCGCGCCGTCCAGTAGCCAGGCGTCCCATTTCAGGAAGCCGGGCACATCCGAGGTCGCGGTCTGCCCATCGATGGTGCGCCAGCCGTCGCGGCTCGTGGTCTGCGGGGTGAGCGTCGGCTTCACGATGCCCTGGATGCCGTCCGCGCGGAGCTTGCGCCAGTGCTCCATACCGAGGCGCTGGTCCGCACCATTGATGCCGAGCTCGTCAAAGCACATGGTGGCGGACAGCACACTAGGACGGTACAGCGATTCATAGTCACGGGTCGCGTGAACATAATTGCGGCCGCCGGTCGCATTTTTCGCCCACGCCACACCAGCCGAGATAGCCCACCGCTGAATATGCGAGCGCGAGAAATGCATAATTGAGTCACCCGTGAGCACCCAGGCGGGCTGGTCGGTCGGTGCGAGGATACGCGCGGGGCGAGCGCCAGGGATAATAGGCGTCTCGGCATTGCTGCCGCCACTCATCCGCACGCCATTAAACGCGGCCTCGAAGCTATCGCCGACGGCATACCACGCGTCACGACCGGGCAGGTAGCCAACCTGGTCGCCCATAGGGCGGCCACCCTCCGGCGCGCCAGTGAATCCGTACCACGTGAGCACCTCGCCAGCATTTGCCGAGATGGGCAAGGGGTCGGTTTTCACGTGGACGATGCCACCGCCGGGGGTACCGGGCCGCTCCACACGCGCGGAAGGCTTGCCGCCGTCAAAAGTCACAGGGACGGGGGCGTCATCGCCGACAGCGACGGCGACGCGCAGCTCAACGACCCGCGCGACCTTGTCATTCATGAGCACGTCAAATTCCGCGACGGGATTCACGGTGTCCACGACGACAGGGATTCGGGCCGCGACCAGCGACCCGGTCTCAGCCACGCTGGTGACCGGGAGGTTCATGAACGCGGCGCCGCCCGCAATATTCTTCACTGGGCCAGTAGGCGGGGTAGCGGCACGCGCCTTCTGCTCCTCGCCGAAGCCCTTCGCGGGTGCCCACTTCGCCCCGTCCCAGAGCTTGGGCGTGATTTTACGCCCGGTCTGAACGTCGATAATCCGCATGGCTAGGCTCCCGGTCCGCGCTTCAGAGCCGCCAAAGCGGCCTTCATCCACTCGACGGACTTCACCTCGTCCTTCGCGAAGCCGAAGCCAGCGATGGACAGCTCCTGATTATTGAGGACAGACCACTCGATGAACTTAATGTGGTCATTTCCAGAGTCCAGACCCGCCCAGGGCACGGACGCGACCTCGATGCCGTTGATGTAGCCTCGCATGGTGGTGCCGTCCCAGGTGACCGCCATGAGCATGGTCTCACCGTCAGCGACAGCAGGCGCAGCAGAGGCGTTCTTAGTGACTCGACCGCCGTTCGGGCGCTCAAAATCGACACTGAAACCCGTGCCGGCACCGGCGGCGGTAGTGATTGCGAATCGGGGCATCTTATCCGACCAGAGGCCGCCGAGCTTGATGATATTTGCCGCCTGACGGTTCACCTTCACGGCGAGAATCAGGGTGAACGCGCGCATCGAATTAGGCGCGAAATTCGCGAACTGGTAGCTCTGACCGCTTGCCTTCGCGGCAGTAGGACCGACACCGATGCCGGCGCCGCCCGGAACCAGGCGGTCGTTGTACTTTGAGACCAAAACCAGCGGCGAGGTTCCGCGGTCCTTCGGCTTCTCTGCGCCGGCAGCGTCATCAAAACGGAGGTACGAGGTCAGCGGCAGCACCGCGTCATCAAAAGGAATCACCTGAGACTCGTAGGTGAAAGTCCAGGAGGCGACGGCCCCGACGGCGAACTTTGCGCCGCCGGCAGGCTCAGCGGTGACGCTGACGGTCTTGGGGTAGGGCTCGTCTACGCGGTGGACGCCGGCGGCGATAGCGTTGCCGCCCAGCTTGTAGGTCGCGAACTTCGTGCTAGGAATCTCGACGGTCTTATTCTTCTGCGAGAACGCGGGCGCAGGCGGGGTGAAAGCACCAGGGTTCGAGGTGTCAAACCAGACGGTGCGCACGCCGTAGGTGGTGGGCGCGGGCTCATTCTCGCCCACCACCAGTGCGTAGCCGAGAGCCTTCGCGACAGCCTCAGCGGTAGGGGTGACAGCCTTCAGCTCTTCCTTGGTCGCGAGCTTGGTCAGGTCAGCGGCGGGCGACTCCGCCTTAATCATGTCCTTAATCTCCTGCTTCAGCACGGAGGGGGCGTGCCCGTCAGGCAGCAAGCCCTTAATAATGTTCGCGGTCATGTGATTTAGCTCTCTTTCATCTCATAATTTCCGTCACCCGTGTGGGTGATGGCCCAGCGTGCGCCCTCAAATTCGACCGCGTATCCACCATCCGAGACGGTGCGGACGGTAGCGGCAGGGACGGCGTACCCACCATCACCTAGCGCCTGTACCTCCGGCTGGGCCGGTGCCGGGGTAGGCGGCACAGGCTCAGGCGTGGGGGTCGGTACCGGGGGTACCGGCACGGGTTCAGGCTCAGGCGTAGGGGTGGGAGGAACCGGGACCGGCTCCGGCACGGGTGCCGGCGGCATGGGTTCAGGCTCCGGTGAGGGCGGCGGCGGAGTCGGCTCCGGCTCGGGCGCGGGAGGTGTAGGGGCCGGCGCATCCGCCGCCTCGACGATAATCTCCGGCAGGTCATACCGACACCCATCGACCACCAGCACCGGAAGCCATCGACCAGGCGAAAGATTGATGTCCTCCACCACACCATCAATTATACGGGCAACCGCCACGCCCGGGATGAGCACCTGCTCACCCTGGTCAGCCACACCCCCGACCCACACATAGCGGACATGACCACACACGGGAGTGGTCGGCTGCGAGCGGCCATAAGGCAGAGATACCCTCCCCGTCACGCGCGTCATGCCACCACCTGCCAATCACCATCAGCGCCCGCGCTCACGGCGACAGGCTCACCGAGGCCAGTCTGGACCTCCCATGAGCCATCTGACTCATGGGCCACAAAGATTTTCTCGCGAGCATCCAGCCGAGCCGACAGACCAGCCAGCCGGGCATCAATCACCCGGTAGGCCTCTTCATTGTCGCCGGCGATAGTGGCCGGCGACCGGGTCCCGCGGTAGGGGATACCCGCGTAGGGGGTAGCACCACCATTTACAGATGAGATGTTAATCACCCTTTCTTATTCGGGAGGGCATTATAGACACCCTCATATGTGGCCCCCGTCACCTCGACGGACCCATAATCAGTGTACGCGCTCGCGAGCGCGCCGTAGGTCTGCCCGCGCTGTGAATCGCGGACCGCCTTAGCGTCCAGGTCGTATGTGACGGTCGGCACGCTCCCGTCCCATGACTCGTGGTAGCCGGTGATTAGGCAGTCTGCCGTCCAGGTGAGGCCGGCCTGGTCCTGCGCCTGGAGAGTCACGGTGTCACCAATTTGCTTTCGGGGGTCCCACAGCATGGGGATGCCATCGAATGAAATTTTTTCCACACTGATTTCATTCACCAGGGCGCGCGCGACCCGGCGGGCGTCCTCGGGGTCTAGCCACCAGCCAGCTTCCAGCGTGTAATCTCCACCACGCCGGCCAGCCTCACCCTTCGCGCGGGCCGTAATTTTGTAGTCCGTCCAGGTGACCAGCGTCTCACACCTGAGAATAGGCATGGGGATGCCGCGATTACCGAAGCGCAGATTACCCACGGCGAGTGACGGGGTGCACAGATAATATTTTTCGGGGCCGCCGGCAGACTTTTTAGTGACCTGGAAGGTCGTCTTGACGGTCCGCTGGCCGAGACGCTCCAGATGCGCGTACAGGTCCTCATGAGTCGCGGCGCCGCCGGTCCAGCGGTAGCCCTCCGGGGCCTCCTGGTTCTCGAATGATATTGCCCACCATGAGCCGCGGCCCTTATTGAAGGCGTCCCAATCGAAAATATTTTTTTTGGCGTTCACGACAGGGCGCATATTCGTGTCCAGATTGTGAACATCCACGTTATCGGGCCATGTGACGAAAATCTCCGCCTTCTCGCCCGGCTGGAGCTCCTGAATATTCCCCGGCTGGTTCGCGATGACGCTCGGGACACCCCCGGCGCCCTGTGCGTTAGGCTCCAGGCCCTTGATGGTCACCGCCGAGCGGACACCATCGCGAGCAGTCTTCCACGAGCCACCAAATACACGCTCGGACACGCGGTCAGTGATGACGCTGCCACCGGCGGCGAGGCGGTCACGCGCCGCCATATTCAGGCGGCCCTCCTCATCAATCCAGACCGACGAGAGCGTCGCCGCGCACCAGGCCTCCACGACCGATTGACAGGTGACATTCTCGAAACCGCGCGTCGCGGGGACACGCTTCTGCTCCAGAGCTGACGGCAGCAGGCGCGGCAGCGGCCGGCCCATCCGCTGGACGCGACGGGCCCCATCCTCCCAGTCTGAGAGATAGTCAGCCTTCACGCCCAGAGTGAGTGACGCGGTGATGCTCACAAGCTCCGGAGTGCCGGGGATACCACCGCGCGGGTACAGCGCCGACTCGGAGGGCGAAGACCAGATACGCGCCCCCTGTGCATTGATTTTCGCGCACAGCAGCGGAGCCCCATCAGGAGGCGACTCGACAGGGATGGACACGACGGCCCCGCCGCGACTCGTCCACATCGAAATGGTCTTCTTTGCGGAGTCCCAGGACAGCGTGACCACGGAGCCGTCCGAGAGGGAGGCGCTCCACGAGCAATCCCACCGGGCATCACCGGCGCGAGCATAAATCATCAAATCACGGTTGCCGCGCTTCACGCCGAGGAGCGCGAGCGTGGTCTGATTACGGCGTGCCGATATCCCGCTAGGCGCGCCGTAATCGCCGCCGGGGGTCTGCATTTTGCCCACGGCGGCGGCGGCACCGTACTGGTGCGAGTTCTGGAGCACAGTGTCATCGGTCACAGGCGGCAGAACACCGTAGCCGGCCTGCTCGATAGCACGGTAGGCTACCCAGGCGGTACGCCCGTATGCCGACTGCTCCCACATCGGGGCGATGGTCACCTCCTCCTGGAGGCCACCCTGTAGCCCATCGGTAATGTCAGAGGTCACAGTGTCATCCAGGAGATTGTATTTTGACGCGCCTAGGCGCCCGTAGAATCGGGGGAATTCCACGCCGCCGACCTCCGCGACGATTCGGACCTCTGCATCAGGTGCAGGCATCCACCGCCCATCACCAGCCGGGGAGAACGGGGCCTCCACGGTCGCCGACTCGGGAGCCCACGTGATAGACCCGGTGCGGGAGTGAATTCCATCACCAATCGTGACCAGCGCCTCGGGCAGGCCGCCGGTCGTATTGCCCTCCCACGACGCGGACAGGTGAGGCCGCTCCACGCCGTCCACAAAAATGCGGAGCCGCGCGTCAATCACCGGCCCCGGGGCATACACGCCCTTCAGCATTAGCCGACCTCCCTAATCGTCAGCGAGAGTGTGCGCCACATCTCCCGCATGTGAAATTCATAGCTCGTGTATGTGGTCTGCGCCTCCTCGATGACGACCGAGGCGGCACCAGCCCCCATATCCCACGGGACCGGCCCGTCAGTCCACGTGACTTGCGGGCGGGTGACCGCGGTGGAGCCGCGCGTCTGAATTTTCACGGCGCACGCCCCGAGCGGGAGCGCAGGCATGACCACAGAGACACGCTCCATGAGCTCCCCGGCAGGCCGCGCAGTCACCGCCGCGCCGACAGGCTGGCCCACCGAATTCACCGGCTGGACGGTCAGGACACCAGAGGCGCCGGCCATGTCCACGGTCACCGTGACCGGCTCCCCGGGGATGCACGGGCACGCCTCAGCAATCGTGATGAGTGCGCCACCAGTATGCGAGCGCGCACCGGCACCGCCGACACCATCCACCGCACCAGAATTAGCCACGCCCGAGAGCATCGACTCCGCCGGCGTCAGCACATTAGTGACCGTCGCCTCATCCGGGACAAATACCCACGGGCCATCGCCAAATGCGCCGGCCACCAGCTGCGCCAGCTCCGCCGTCTCCGCATTGGTGCCGGTCACCTCCAGAGACCATTCGCGGCGACGCGCAGAAGCCGGGGACGCCACGAAAGCCCACCGCCGCGCCGGCGCAGACTGCACCGCGTACCGTGTGGGATTCGTCACCTTAACGGGGGTGGGCCACAAAATCTTGACCATGCGGCCAAGCTGACCTATGTATCCAGCCACTAGTAAATCCTCTCTGCGCGGCGTGCCATCTGAAGGAAGGCGCGCTCATCGACTGCGCCCAGACGGGACAGTACGTCCACCAGCTGGGAGATGACCTCAGCGTCCAGGCCGCCGGTCTGCTGCTGTGCCGCGGCGGGCGCCTCCACGGGTACGGGGGTGGCCGGCACGACCGCCGACAAATCCGCCGCCGGAGATAGGTTGAAATCCATGCCGCCCAGCGCGAAATTCGCGGCGGCAGTCAGCTGGCCGCGGCCACCCTCGATACTGTTAGCAAAATCACCAATCAGTGCACGGCCCGAGTAGGTCGTGTAGCCTCGGCCACTGAATCGGCCTCGCTTAGCCGGCGAGTGCGGGAAGAAATCGCCGATTGCCTTCATGACTCCGCCGACAGCATCCTTCGCACCATTGAGCATACTCTTGATGCCGTCAATGAAGCCGCCGATGAGGGCCTTGCCCGAGTCCACGAGCATACCGCCCAGGTTACCTAGGCCATCCTTGATTTTGCCCGGCATTGACTTGACAAATTCGACAGCTGCGCCGACTCCATCACTAATCGCCTTCGTGATGCCATTCCATGCACCGGTGACAAAATCGCCGATGCCATTCCAGAGATTGGTCCAGATGTCCACCAGCATCTTCGCGAGATTCTCGAAAATGTGCATGACCACATCAAAAGCGCCCGTGATGGTATTCACAATAAAATCGAGAATCCCCTTCAGCACATTGAGGAGGCCATTCCACGCGCCTTCCCAATCACCGCGCAGGGCGGACAGGAAGACATTCAGAATCCCCGTGATGATGTTAATCGCATCGGCGATGACCTTGCCGATGAATCCGAAAATGTCCGAGACCGTCTTGCCGATGAATTCAAATGCCGGCGAGAAAGTCTGAATCAGGAAAGCCACAATCGGGGCCAGGAAAGACACAATCTGAGCGGCAATCTCCACAATAGTCGTGACCATCGGCACGAGTGCGCCAATCACCGTGGTCACCATCCCGATAAAAGCCTGCCCAATCTGGACGAGCACCGGGATGACCGCGGCGATAATAGGCTGGACCATCGTGACGAGACCCTGGAAAATCTGCGCCAAAGAATTTCGGAAAGGCTCACTAGATGCAAGCGCGGTCACAAACGCAGCCACAAGTAGACCGATACCGGCGACCACCGCGAGCACCGGGGCCGACAGGCCCGCGAAGACACCAGCGACAGCACCGATGACGGGGATAATCGCGCCGACCACGGAGGCAATGGTGCCGATGATGGACACGACGGTGCCGATGACCGGGGCCAGCTGTGCCATCGCGCCGACCACCGCGATGATGGTCGCCGTCAGCTGAGGATTATTGCGCATGAATTCGGCAATTGCCTTCACCACATCCGCGATGACAGGCAAGATTACCTTCAGCGCCTCGGACAGGCCCTTAGCGAGGACATCAACCACCGGTGCCAGCGATTGCTTGAAATCTGCGAAAGCGGGGGAGAGGCCCTGCGCGACCTGAGTCACGAGCGGCGCAATCGCCTTCACAATGTCGCCGACGGCGCCTAGGAGCGCGCCGACCGAGGGGGCGACCGCCGCGAAAGCGGGCGCGAGGGCGATAGCCGCCTGAACGATGCCGTCGAACAGCTTGTTCACGCCGTCCGCGATAGCGGGGTTGTGCAGGGCGCTCGCCAGACCATCCATGAGGATTGAGATAGCCGTGCCGGCCTTCTCCATCGACCGTGCGATGACCGGGGCGAGCACCTCGAAGACCTTAGTGAGGGATGTCACACCAGGTTCGAGCGCCTTGACCGCATTAAAAGCGCCGGTGAAGACGGTAGTGAGCGCGCCCTGGAACGCGGGGCCATTCACAATGCCATTCAGAGCGCCGAGAGCGCCGGCCAGACCCGCGAGCCCGCCGCCGCCGGCGGCCTCCGCAGCCTTCGCGACACCATTGATGATGCCCGCAACGGAGCCGAGAGCCGCGGCGAAAAGCTTCGCGTTTGTGATGCCGCGCTCAATCAGCTCATAGATTTTTCCGGAGGCCTCGGCCTGCTCCACCCAGTCACGGAATGACGTGGCGATCTGCGCGAAAGCGGTCGCCATGCGCGGCAGATAGGTGCCGCCGACCGCACCGATGCGCACGATAGCCTCAGCTAGAGGGGCCGCGGCGGTGGATGCGATTTGAAATGACTCGCGGAGCGGCTCAAAAAGGCGCGCCATGCCGCCGACCGCGACCATGCCATTTGAAATGCCTTGGAAAAATTCGCCCCAAAATTTACCGGCGATAGGGCCAAAAGCGAGGTACTGCCTCAGGAAAGGGTCGAACGCATTTTCTACAAACGCGGCGAGGCCTCCGCGGGCTTCATCCCAGAAGGAAATGCCAAAAGCCAGGCGAACATCACGGATGGTGTCCATGATTTTGCCCTCGCCGCCGTAGAATTTGCCAAGCTCCAGGTGGATATTCTGGAGGCCGTCAGCAGACGCGGCCAGGCCCACGACGAAGCCCGAGAGGATTCCGGGCAGGGCGAGGCCGGCACCCGCGACCTGGGTTAGCGAGACTGCGAGCATCGCGGCATTGCCTGCCGTGGCAGACATCACAGCGCCCATAGCGGCGACACGCGTAGCCGCGAGAGAGGCCGAGACTGCAACCTTATCGAAGTTGCCGGCCAGGTTCTTGGCGTGCTCGACCGCGGCGGCGGCAATATTACCACCCGAAAGGGAGGCCAGGCCTGCGCGCGCCGCGTCGAGACCCTTCAGGACGACGCGGACCTCAGCAGTGCGCGGGCGTGCCAGCACACCCAGCGCAGCCGAGGCCGCGCGAGTCTTAGCGTCCACCGCCACATGGGTCTTCAGGTCACGGCCAATCGTCGCGAGACGCGACCGCGTCGCCGCGACAGACGACTGGTCCACCTGCGCCTTCACGAGGGCCTTAACCTCGGCGCCCTTCTCAATCGAGGCAAGCTTGGCGCGGAGCTCATTTTTGAACCTCGACGTGTCCGGGTAGACGCGAATCGACAGCTTGCCAATATTCGCCATGTGATGTTCCTCTCTACTGTAATTACAGGCCGGGCGGGAACAGCTTGGACAAGTCCATCTGCGCGACCGGGGTGCCGGCACGGGGCCGGCGGCCCTTCCGCACGACGCGGGGAGCCTCGATACGCTCCGAAGCACGCAATTTCTTGCCCTTCACCTGCGTATTCGCAGCGTTCGCGATTGTGGCGAGAATCATCCTGTCCAGACCCCACCCGAAATGGTCGTCACCGCCCAGGTTCTCGGCACGCCACAGGCTCCGCTCCTCATAGGGGATGCGCTCCAGGAGCGCCTCCACAGGCCTAACGTCTGAGACCCAAATCATAGTGAACGGGTTCACATGGTAGAGCGCGATAAAATCCCCGACAAGAGACGGGCTCTCATCGAAGACGCGTTCTAGTTCACGCCTTTTCCCAGCTCACCAGCAAAAGCGACGCACGCCTCCAGTGCATCCGTCATGTGTGCCGCGTTCCACAGCTCGCGGCGCCACACGTCCATGTCCACGATGAACCGCTCGTCCGAGACGACGCGGGCCAGAGCCTTCACTGATGCGATGCTGGGCTCCTCACCCTCGGCAGCCATGCCCTCCAGCGCTTCGACGACATCGAGCGCGTCCACAGGGTCGATTTCCTCCAGCGGCTTGAAATACTTCGCCGCCGGCAGGTCCTTCAGACGCTTCACGTCCTCCTTCTTCAGGTGGTCAGTGGGGGCCTTGCGGGCCGGGGTCTTGGGCGTGGTGGGCTTGGTAGCCATCTGGGTTCTCCTTAAAAAAATAATGGGTGCCAGTGACAAAAATCACTAGCACCCATTATAGCGCAGGCCCGCTACTAGGCGGCGACGCCAGACACAGGAGAAGCCGCGGCACGACCAGCACCCGAGCGCGGACGCGGGTACAAAATCTTATGCAGACGGCCCTGGCTATCGCGTTCAGCAGTGACCTTAATCGCAATCGAGTTGTAGTTCTCAAGGTCCCACTTCGGCAGGCCAGAGATAGCCATCTCACCAGCATAGATGATGAGGCCGGTCAGCATAGCGCCGTCCTCCACCACGATGATGATTGCCCACTGGGTGGTAGTGGTCGAGGAGGTGGTCACATAGCCGTCCTCCTCGCGGATACCTCCGGCAGTCAGCATCTCGAAAAGAGCCTTCGACGGGGCGACACTGGTAATGGTGCCGGTGACCTTAGCGCCCGAGCGGGCGTTCTTGCGGTCCCAGGTGCGCTTTGCCGAGTCCTTGTCGCTATCCTCCTCGAATTCGGGGAGGCTATCGGACGAGGTGTCGCCAATCCACTTCCATGCGCCCAGGTCCTCGCCGTCAAACTTGTAGCCGTCGAGGTTCGGCTGCGCGGTGCCTACAGGCGCGATGTAAATATGGCCGAGCGCGCCGATGGTCATATTGTCGAGAGATTCCGTGAGCTTGCTCATAGAACGCCCTTTCTACTCATTGGCCGGGGTCTGCGCCCGGCACACGATTTCAATTGCCGTCGAGTACTGGAAAATCGACGACTTTTCGTATTTGTGCGCGGCGAGGTGCGGGATGGTGCCGATGGTGACGCGAGAAATCCAGCCCGAATCGGTCACGCTGTGCACCGAATCCTCTAGCATCCTGAGCGCCTCCTGGCAGAGGGCCGCTGCCGCCGCGCGCTCACCCGCAATCGCGTTCAGAGTGAGAACCGTCACAACCCCATACCGGGCGTGCGGCGCGTTCTCACTGAAAACCTTCGGGTCCGCCTGCTCCACGATGAGAGCGGGCAGGTGACGCAAAAAATCAGACGGAGGCTGAAAATACAGCTTTCCGGACAGCCCGGTGAGACGCTCCTCCACCAAAGCTAGCGGGTCGATGGTGTCCAAAATCACGCACCCCCAAAACGCCCACGCAAAAGCGCGCGAGTAAAAACGTACTTTCCCGGCTCCCATCGCCCAGACGGGGTGATGAACCCCCACTCGATGATGTGAGCCTGCGGGTCTGTGGTGTACACCACATAGTCAGTCACGCCGCGGGTCGTGCGCGTCGGCTGCATCCTGATGCTCGACGCGTAGTGACCGGTCGGCACATGCTCCACCTGGGAGTACATGCGCGCGACCTCAGACTCCACGAGCGCGAGCGCCTTCCCAGCCTGCGCATGATACGCAGGATGCGTGCTCGCCGCGCGGGCGGCCAGTAGCTCAACATTATTTTTGAGGTTGAGGCGGCTCATCGGACCTCGCTCGACGGGTCCACGATAATAATTTTCACATGTGCGGTGCGTGGTGACATGGACGACACGAGGGCGTCGCCGCGCTGCTCAAAGACCCGGCCTTCCCAGGTCACGCGGCTATACGGCCCCCCGGGCCAGCCCATGCCACCATGCTCGCCAGGGAAATATTTCACCCGGTACGCGGTGACGGTGCTCACTCCCATGTCCTGAGCCTCCTCAGCTGAGACAGGCTGGACATTGCACCTCACCGTGACCGGCTCCCCGTGCCCCTCAGGCCCATACGGGCCATCGGAAGCCACAATAGGTGTGACGGTCACCTCATGGACACCGCGGCGTAGACGACTCATCCGACACCACCATTCCATGTGATTGACTCCGACCACGAGCCGCGGCCCGGCCACCCAAATTGGAAAGCCCACGGCGGCGGCACCTCACGAGCGCCCGGACCGCCGTACCGCTGAGCCGCGTAGCCGTCAGTGACGGGGCCGACACTACGGTACCGGCCCCCGTCCAGCACGCGGGCGAGCTCGTCCATATCCGAGCGGAGCACGTCCAGGCGTGCCGACGCGGCCAAAAAATTCAGCTCGTACCGGTACCCGTCCTCCGCCTCGGACTTATACAGGCCGCCGGATTCGTCACGCATGACGCGCGCCACGGACTCCGCCTCCACCTGGGAGACGATGCCACGCGCCACACTATCCAGCGCGACGAGCTCCAGCAGATTGCGCCACCGTGCACGGATGCGAAGCTCCACACGGTCCAGGAGCTTCTCGACGACGCGCGCGTCACCCTCAGCAATCGGACGGCGCAGGGCCAGCTCAACATCATTCACTGTGGCGATGGCCACGTTACTTCACCTTATCCTCGAGGGCGAAGAAAGCATTAGTGTCCGCGATAGCCCAGCCGAAGGATGCCTCGCACAGCAGAGCCTCCTGATTGGTCTGGAAAAGCGAAGTGGTGGTAGCGCCGTCAGTGATGGACGCCTCATTGCTGTACTTGAAAGTGATTTCGTTCGCGAAGCCATAGACCAGCTGAGACCAGTCACCACCGAGCGCGCGGACCTTAGTGTCGGCATTGGTGCCGACCTGACCGGACACGGCGTCGCCGTATGCGGTGGGCAGGCCGAAGACCTTGCCCATGCTGTCGGTGAGGTCGAGGCTGGACTGGTAAATCGGGCGACCATTGGTGTCGGTCGCGCCCATGAGCTCCAGGCGCAGAGAGTCGTCCGCGGCCAGACCATTCACGCGGTAGCCCAGGCGCGCGTCCTGGACCGCCTTAATGCCGGCGATAAGGTCGCCCGAGATGCCGCCCTTAGTCTGAGCGGTGGTGCCCAGCTCGACACGCTTAGTGGTCTGATTCACAAACTCAACGCCGGGGATAGCCTGGCCAGTGGTGGACTTGCCGTGAAGCACGGCGAGGTCAAAGGCTCGGGTGATTGCGCCGGCGAGCTGCTGCTGGATAATGCCCTCCAGGCCGAGCTTGTCAGCCTTCGCCAGCTCCTCAGACCAGGTGATGATTGCCGCGACCTTGATGGGGCGCAGAATCTTCGAGGACAGGCCAAATGAGGTGACCGGCTTCATGCCGGCCTCCCCTACGACGCCTGCCTCCGGGCGGGAGGTCTGGACAGCGACGGACGATCCGGTCAGCGGGAGCGCCAGCTGGTCGCCGGCGAGCTTCTTCACGACGGAATCCTGCACGGCCTTAGTGATGACCTTGCTAGAGAATTCCACCGGGAAAATATTAGTATTCTTGAGCGAATCAAGAGTCAGAGAAGCCATATTTTAGCCCCTTCCTTCTAGTATCGATTGCCACGCACGGCATCCAGCCATGACAGGGCAGTGTTTGCGGGCGCGGGCTCTGCGACCTGCGCCGGGTTAGGAGGAACTTCACGAGAAACCGGGGCGCCCCCGATAGACTCGCGGAGCTTAGAGATGTTCGCCTCCACCTCATCGGCGGTGGACCCGGCCACGACAGCGGCGAGGTCCAGCGATAGGCCAGCGGCGGCGAGCGCGCGAAGCTTCGCGTTCTCGACCTGCGCGGCGGCTAGTTCTGCCGCGTAATCGTGCTCGGGCTCAGCGGGAGGCGCAGGCTCGGGCTCCGGTTCAGGTTCCGGGGCCTGGGCGGCTAGGTCCTCTACGATTTTTGCCTTTTCGGCACGCAGTGCCGAGTTGTCAGCGCGCAGATTCTGAATCAGATTCCACGCGGTCTCGGGGTTGAAATCCACACCGTCACGCTCCCACGGGGGGATAGCGGCGGGGGTAGTTTCGGTGGTTTCGGGTGCCGTCTCCTGGACGGCGGGGATAGTGGTGGTTTCCTCCACAGGGTCCTCCTAAATCAGAGCGGCACGCCGACCGGTGCGCCATGCTCTTTAATTGCTTGCTCTAGCCATGCCTGGGCATTTTTCCCCGAGTACCTGTCGGGGTGAGCTTTCACATCCTTTATTGTAGCGTGATAAAACTCACGTAGCTCTTCGTACTCGCGGCGGCCTGCCCAGTCGGTCGATTTGTAGACCGGCACCACCATGCAGTCACAATTATTGTGAAACTTGTCACGCCCGCCCGCGCCGCCCTTGCCGGCATGGTGAGCCGAGCTGTAGACCGGGCCACGCGATGCGAGCATGACACAGAACCCACACGATGACCGGCCTGTCAAAACGCGCGCCCACCCAACCGGGTAAATTCGCGCCTTGCCATCCTCCCCGACCGTGCGATTAAACACCTCCGCCGACTGGTGAGGCTCCAGCGAGACCGGCTTCACACCCTCCGGGAACATTTTCTCAGGCGGCATGAAATTAGGAATCACCGGGTCCGGGACCGCACGCATCACCTGCCGGCGCGCAGCCATCCGCACATGCCGGCCCAAAATCCCAGCCAAATACTTGTCGCTCTTGCCGGTGGACTCACGGAAAGCCTGAATAACCGAGCCGGCGCGGTACGGCTCAGGCTCGGGGATGAACGGCTCGACGGCCAGGCCGCGCGCCGCATCCCTCAGCATTTTGTCTCCAATTTTTGCCGCCTCCAGCCGCGCCGCCCGCGTGAGCTTCAAAATCTCAGCTTCCGCGAGCGCGCGCTGAGTAGCATCCGTGCGGTCCACCGTAGCCAGCACGGATAGAACCTGCGGTGTGAAAAGCGCGACAATAGAGCGGAGCGCCGCCGCGTATGCGCTGATTATCATTCGATGCCCTCGCCGAGGACGCCGCGCATCTCATCGTCGTGCAAATCTTCGCGCTTCGCCTGCTCAGGTGACAGGCCCAGGAATTCACGCGCCGTCTGCGAGGTGATGACACCCTGGGCCTGCGCCTGGAGCATGAGGGCGTTTCGGGAGCTGATGGATGCCACAGCCGGGTCGCGCCACCGCGCTTCCAGAGTCTCCAGGCCCTCCACCTGCACGCCGGCCATTTGCAGGACCATTCGCGCGATTTCCTCCACCGCGTCACCGAAAATGTGCTGCTTCAACTCTGCGCGGGAGATGAGACCGTCCTTCGCTGCGCGCATCGCCTCCGCACTGGTGGGATTTGAGTCCGAGCTTACACCCATCATGGATGCCGGGATGCCCGTCATGGCTGAGACCTGCGCAGCGTACAGCTTGAAGCTATTGATGATTTGCTGGAGGTCCGCGCCGGGGATAGACCCAGCTTGCGACCCAGACGGGCCCACCAGCAAGTGGCCAAAATGCGCCTCAAGACGCGCCAGCCCGGGGTGCTTGCCGTCGCCGGTGAACTGGTCTGCAACACCGTCACCGAAAAGGTACCGGGTGGGCATGGCGAGGAGCTCCTGCGCAATCTGCAGATTGGTCAGCGAGCGCGACGCGGCATCGCACAGCTCGATAATATCCTCAATCTCCGAGGTGCCGCTGCCGCCGATACGGGTCCGGTTCACCACCTCGACGATAGGCACTCCGGGGTAGGTATCGCTGTAGTCATGCTCCTCAATGAGGACTTCTTCGCCGTCCTGGACAGCAAAAACGGCCAAATGGCCGGGCGTGTAGAAGGCCTTCTGCTCCACGCCGCCGCGCGTATAGGTCTGCACCGCCTCGATAATCGTCCCGAAAATATCGCGCTTGACGGTGATATCGCGTCCACGATGCGCAGACAGACGCGGAATATTCGAGCCCGGGATGACAGCCCCGCCGGCCACAACCCAGGCGCGGCCAGTCACCAGCGCCTCAGTCAGCGTCAGCGTCAGCAGGGTGTCGAAATTATTAGCCTGGAGGATACGGTGGAGCTGAGGCGGCACCTCACCACCAGCCATAGTGAAGCCCTCCAGCACTAGCGAGCGCACCAGCACGTCCACGGTGAGCTTAGGCCAGCGCACCGGCATCTCCAGCACACGCACATTCGGCGGCAGCGACACGCCGATAGCGTCCAGCCGGCGGCGACCCGCATAGTACGCCTCGTAGTCCTCTACAGTACGAGCCATTGGCTACTCTCCTTCTTCTTCTGCCTCTCCACCAATCCATGATATGCCACCGAGGCGGCCACGAGCGGACTAATATCCGCGCCGACATCAGAGCGCGTCCAATGCCACAGGTCACTAAGCCCCTTCGAGCGGCGGCAAGCCTTCACCGCCTCATCTAGCACCGGGTCGCCCAAGTGCCTAATTTTCCCGGTAGCCACCGCCTCGTAGAAGGCACCACAGGCCTGGTCAAATTCACGGCGTGTCATAGCCCACAGCTTATGACGCTGGCCCGGGTCGCCACCGAGCACACGCCCAGCCTGCCCGCCGGCAGCGTAAGCCACAGTGACCGGGCTCCACGCATTTTGGAGCTCCGACACGCGGCCCGGCACCCAGCCGGTACCGCCCTCATGATTCACAATCTCGATATGCACCGTGCCATCATCACGCCACGACGCAGACGCAATCGAGGTAACATCCGCGAGCGGGGTGACATCCACGCCGAACGCCAAATCCAGGCCAGCGGTAGAGTCTTCGTCGCGGCACTGCTCCCAAAAATCAGCAGGGATAGCAGACTCGCCACCAATCTTCGACCAAATACCCAAGCGCTCGCGGTTGAATTCCTCCGCGCCCATTGCGCGCCGCTCATCGGCAACCCACTCAGGCGAAATACGGCGGCCCAGCGCTGGGTTTGCCATAGCCCACATTGCCGGGTCGGCAGGGTCAGCACCATCAGGTGCCGACCACTCAAAAAATGCGAGGTCCCCCGGGTCTCCGCTCATCGCACGGTCACGCACACGCGACAGCACATAGCTATGCGGGAAACCAGCACTCGACGTGTACCACACCTGCGGATTTCCGGATACAGTCTTTGCCGACAGCGCCGGGCGAGCCGCCGCCTCAACCTCATTAGGCAGATTGTAGGCCTCGTCAAAAACCAGCAGGTCGAACGTGTGGCCACGAATCGAATCGCTAGAACGCGCCTTAAACAACATACGGGCCTCCCGCTTGCCCGCTGACGAATCAGGCGACACGGTAAAACTTAACTCAGAGTTGCCGACCTTGATTCCCGTCATCTTGCCGTGCGGGTCGCCCTTGTAGCCGACGACACTCTCCACCAAATAATCGCAGCCGCGAATTAGCGACTCCATGCGCCGCTGATGCTCCTGCGCCGTGCTAAAAAGCTGCGCAGTGTGAACAATATCCTCGCCAAACAGGAATAGGCCTGCCAGCTCGCGCGCCTCCAGGACCGAGCCCTTCCCATTCTGGCGCGGCACAATCAAGCCGACATTCTTCGCCGCCCATTTGCCCAGGTCGTCAGTAGCGCACGCACCACGTAGTACATGCTCCTGCCACGGGTCGAGGACCAGGCCGGCAAGCTCCGCCAGGTCTACCGCCAAATCCGCGCGCGTGTACGCATACAGCGGGGAAATGTTCGTAGGCGTGACATCAATGCGGGGTTTCTGCGCTCCCGTTAGCGGCATTATGCACCGCCCGCCTTAGCGCGAGCCTCACGCGCCGCACGCACACGCGCCAACTCATCCACCAGAGACGGGCGCGACTGCGCAGGCTGGCCATCCGCGAGCTTCGCCTTCTCAGTAACCACATTCACCGCGGCAGAAATGAGGCCGGGAACGTCACGGGCTACAGCGACCTGCAACGACGCGCGGGCGCGCAGCAGAAGCTCATCAAAAATCTCGCCCGGCTCCGAAAGCACCGGAACCTCAACCTCGATAGCCTGCCCATATGCCACGGTCTGACGCACACGCACCGTCTCACCGCCAGTCTGTTTAACAGGCTCAACGGTTAAACCACCAGCCTGCCGGCTCTTCACATTCTGCCGAGTCTTCTTCTCCTCCTCCGCGCGCTTGCGCTCCCTGTATGCCGCCGCGTTCTTCTGCGATGCTTCGCGGCACGCCGGGCACGGCTCCTCACCAGCACGCTTGTGACGCATAAACGCGGCATAGGTGCCATGCGGCTTCAGCTTGCGGGTTGATTTGGCCACCGCTAGGCACCTCCAAACGTACAATTTCGGGCCGGGAGCGCCCGGGGGGAGAAACGACTATGACCGTAGGGGCTCAAATGGGGTATGGGGGGGTATACCCCCGGGGGTCGTTACACAGTCTACCATCTCACCACGCACGGCTCGTTTTTGGCTTTTTGATTTGCCCTGGCAGGCGGCGGTTTTGCCGTCGTGAATTACAGCGTCGGTGTGCTGGTGCGATTTGGCCGTAGAGGTTGCCGCCGTTGGCTATGGCGTCGAGGTGGTCGGCGGTGAAGGACATTGGGTGTGTGCTGGGTAGTGTGAGGTCGATGGGGTTTCCGCATAGGTGGCAGGGGATGCCTTGCGCATCGACGGCGCGGCGTAGAGCCTGGGTGCGTTTCACATACTCAGCGTCATTGTATTTTGTCTTTGTGCTCATGACACGAGTGTAGCCCCGCACCTGGTTTGGTGCGGGGCTTTGGAGGTGCGCCGGCTATGGGCGGCGTAGGAATACCTCGTATGCGTCTGCGCCTTCCTTCTCTAGCCGGGCGCGGTTCTTTTTGAGCACGGAGATTCCTGCCTCGGCATTGTGAATTTTGTGGTCAATCTCGGCGAGTGCGAGATTTTTGACGGCTTCCTGCGTGGCCTCTTTGAATGTCGCGAGCGCCTGCCAGTAATCGTAGCCGCCGAAGATGCCGGGATTGGCAGAGAGCTGCTCAAGAATGTACTTCAGGTGGCCGATTGGGTCGAGGGTGAGTACTCGCGCGAGTTTGCGGAGGCGCCAGCCTTCATCCCAGCTGCGCACTGGGATTGCGACGTATGCTGGGGCTTTGCGGATGTCGCCGTATACCATTTGCATACCGTCTCGCCCGTGGGGGTCTACGGTGCGGAAGGCGACGACTCCGTCGGCGGTAATTTTGCCGAAGGCTTTGGCTGTTTCTTCCAGGTCGCTGTTGGTGATTGCGTAGTCGGTCATGTCTATTCCTCCTCGGGGGTGCCGGAGTGCTCTAGGATGAACCCGCCGTGCGGGGCACCCTTGACGGGCTTCAGTGCGCGGATGACGCGCCACTGGCCGCCGATGGTGTGGCCCTCCAGGTCCTCGATGCTGATTGGGGCTTGCTCGGAGACGATGGTGACGAGCTTGTCCCCTGCGTCGGCGGGCTCGCCGGGAATTTTGAAGTCAATGTGCGAGAGGCACTTGCCGAGGCACGATATGTGTTCGGTCTCACTATCGTACC
>QWCC01000300.1_pt1 | contig 31341 bp, 33 predicted proteins | sample 1972491 | NCBI WGS metagenome assembly QWCC01 (sample SAMN09866718, study PRJNA288562) | Human oral metagenome isolate term5_saliva, whole genome shotgun sequencing... | isolation source: mouth | host: Homo sapiens | place: USA: California
GCCGATAACATGATACGCAGACGCACCATCACCATCAGAATATTGCTCTTGCATTATGCGCGCAAATATAAGGAGTATTGCCGCTTGAATGTATGTCATTAAGAATATAACTGGCTGCATTGTGTTTTGAATCATGATGGTAGCTTCTTTTTATTCATAACTCCAATAATTGCACATTGCGTGCCCATGAGCTAATACTGAAAACTCGTTTAGTATACAAAGTAAGCGGTCGTCAATGATGTTTGCTTCTTTGTATTCATTCTTTGATGGCTTTTTAAATTGAAGTTCGAATGTTGCATTAACGGCGACCTCTACTTCAACGTCGAGCTTGCCGTATTCTTCGTCACGATTATAGAGACTAATCCACTCATCACTTAGAGACATCTTTGTAATGCGGGTGCAGTCTTTGTCAAGGCTGAACTTTTCAGCGGTTCTGCATAGAACGTCTTTGATGTGTGCGAGTTCCTCTTGATATGCTGGAAGTCCGTCTGCTTCGGTTTCATCGCTCTCACCATATGGGATAGACTTGAGTCCAAAATCCTTGCATGTATACTTGCGTCGCTTATCTACGTATACAAATGTGAAGCCTACTTCTACTGTTTTTACTGTTGGCATGATTGTTTCCTTTCAGTGTACTTACTTTTCAGTTACGCCAAAGTTAGGATTAAGTGGAAAGAGGTCGCCATAACTGCGAACGTTCTTAATGTTTTTCTGTGCTTCATATCGGTCACGATAGAATTTCTCATAACGCTCAGATGGCGCAAATAATAACTCGGGGTATAGATGGCTTAAATCGACTGTTGAATCTTTCGCGTTAGTCATTGTGATTTCCTTTCGCCGTTTGTTGTTACTATTATTTTACTGAGCGAGTTAAGTAATTGCAAGAACTATTTTTAGTTGTGTCGGTTTTGTGAATCATTTTCGTTAATGATTGTTAAGGTAAAGCTCTTAGTACATCTAACAGTCGGTAGCCAATATCTTGAGAGATAATCAGTGTGCCAATTGCAAGCATGCATAGAACGACGAGAAAGACTATTCCTGCCCTCTTTTCTTCTTTAGTTTCTTCTCTTGGTGGAGATTCTCTAAAGTATCTTGGTCGCTCTGGTTCAGAGGTGTTGCGGTGTCCTAGACAATAACCTAGTAAAAATTCGAGCATTAAGGCAAGTACCAGACCAATCATTATTGTCGTACCAAAAATGAGCGTAATCATCATTGGCTGTACAAAAGTCAAAATTGCAATATCCCCCGCTGTATCAACGCCGCATTCCCAGTTCGCTTGTAGTAGTGTGAACTGATAAAAGTTCGGGAAAATAGCGTTCAACACGATGATAATTAGAACGAGTATCGATTCAACATACAGCGGTGTTAGGACGTCAACGAGGTTGTCTCTCACTTCATGGTATTCATCATAGTTATCAAGATTCTTGTTTGACTCAACAAGCTCAATAGCTTTGAGATATTTAGCCTTTGCTTCTTCGCCGAACAGTTGCTTTGCATAGAGTGCAATAATTACTACGTGAAGTGCGAAGATTGTGTAACGGTCGTAGACATAGCCCACTGCGTTGAAAATGCTGCTAACGGCAAATACAACGAAGCTAGTTACTGTTGAAATCCACGGCATCGGCATAGTCATTGGGTTAATAACGATGATGCAAACCGCGACAGTGAATAAAATTACGTTGAAAATAGGTGGGTAACGTTTAGACATGTGTTGTTCCTTTTCACTAATTCACTAGTTTTTTCCACTCAAAGATGTATTGTACTTGCAATAGTGCTGTGAGATAAATGATAAATACAATAAATGCAGCAACGGCAAGTACAACTAATGGGTACACAACGAGGTGTCTCAGCAGGTACTCGTTAATCGCTTTAGCGCCAGCTTCTTTTTTACGGCTCATATTAAACGCGCCGAACATGACGTAAACCAGATACACGCCTATTACGAACATTCCAAGACCGATTAGTAAAACGGTTGATAGTTCTCTGACTTCGTTTATAGTCACGTTGTTTCTCCCTTAATCAATAGGCTCGATGTTAAAACCAACACAGCCATAGTCAAACATGGCAGATACGGCTTTTTCTACAGCCAGTTTTAGAATTGGTTTGCTAGATTTAATCTCTAATTCTACTGCGTTATTTGCAGAATCAAAGTCCTCATCGGTATATCTTGAGACTTTTACTTTGAAATGTTTTCCGTATTCGATTTTCATATCGTTTCCTTTCGTCTTATTGAATATTCAAGTATTTGCGACAACGGGTAAATACAAGCTGCTGGATAAGACTTAGGTCAACGGTACCTTTTTTCTTTTTGAAGTGACCCCAAAATTCTTCGTCCATGATGTCATTTAGGCAAAGATTGAGAAACATACCGATTGGCTTTTTGTCATTTGTCCATTCATCCATGTCCAGTGTATTCATAATCTTTGCCTGGCATTTGCTCATGAACGAATCTGTGCAGAATTTGTCTACAAAATTCTCTTCATTTTGTCCAGCAAGAATAGGTTTCTTTGGCATGGATTTTTGCTGAAGATATTCATCTCGTACAATTTTCGCAATTTGAATGTGACCGTATTCGTCTCTGAATTTGTAATTCTTGATAACGATGCCCTCGCCTTTTGAATTTGGTGTGAGGTTATAATCAGTTTTGTCAAGGAGTGATTGAACGTCCTCGCGAGACGGATTATGGAATGTTCCAATTACAGGAATAATTTTGTCATAGTCCCCAAATTCACTCTTATAGGTATCATATGGAATATACTCATCCGTTGTTGTGTCAAATACGTCAAAGATGAAAAATCCATGATTAAGATACTCTTTGATGTGACCAGGGAATCGCTCACCCTCGGCACCGAGCCATTCGCCATATACGATATGGTCGGGGTGTGATTCAAGATACTTAATAATCTGAGGAAATTCTTTCTCTCCATTGAGTGTAAGAGTCTTGCAGAAATTAGCATTGTCTTTGTTCATGTTAATCTCACGAGTGCGTGAGCCAGCGTGGACGGAGCCATCTTTAGTGAACAGGCATGCGTTTGTACCGTCTAGCTTTGGCATGACAACTACATCGCCACAGAGGATGCCTTGAACCTCGTCCTTATCAATACGTAGTACGTGTGTGTATGATTTATACTGAGCCATTTGTGTGTTCCTTTCGTTGTTTTTTTTTGCACAAATAAAGTGTAGCATGATTTCTCATGCTACACAATATTCACACAAAGTTTTTTTTGCGACTTATCGACGCATTTTGCGTGCAGTTGCAATAATGGTAAGTCCAGAGAGAATCATTCCGCCAAGCATTGCAATAGATGTTGCGTTGTCGCCTGTGTTAGGCAGAACAGATACCTTCTTGGTGTGAGTAGATTTCTTCTGCTCTGACTGCTTAGGTGAATCCTCAGATGGCTTCTGTGGCTTCTCGGATGGCTCGGATGGAGTCTCTGGAGTAGTTGGTGTCACAGGAGTTTCTGGATTGTTTGGCTCTGGGTTAACAGGAGTTGTTGGATTCTCTGGTTGTGGGTTGACTGGATTCTCTGGCTGAGGATTGTCTGGCACAACTGGAGTATCTGGGTTACTTGGTGTAGGTGGATTCTCTGGCTCTGGGTTTGGAGTCGGAGTTGGCTCGGGAGTTGGCTCGGGAGTTGGTTGTGGCTGTGGGTTCACAGGCTCGTCTGGATTGACTGGTGTCACAGGGTTATCTGGGTTAGGATTGTGGTTGTCACCATTATCACCAGGGTTCTCAGTGTTACCATTGTCAGTATTACCAGGAGTCTCTGGAGTTGCTGGGTCAGATGGGTTCTCAGTACCATTACCACGACCGCCAGAGTTAGCCGCCACGTAAGACCATGCACTTGAGCGGGTACGCTCGGTTGAAGTAAGTGTGATTGAGTTATCAATGTGGTCTGAGAAAGTAGTCTCATACTCAATCCAGTACATGTTGTTCTCGTCAAATGGTAGTGCGGACAAGTCCCATGCGAAGGAGTGACCGTCCTCGGCGATTACTGGCTTAGCTGTACTATCAGTAATCTTTACCCAACCTGGAGTTGGAAGTACGTTGCCCTTGCTATCCATCATAACGCGATAGATGCGGAACGAGCCAGGAACGTAGGTTGATGAGTTCTCAATAGTGTCAGTAAGGTTGACATTGTGAAGCGTAGTACCAGCGTTGTTGAGACGCACCTTCCAAAGGACAGTATTGTGGTCGGTCTTAACTCCCCACTTAGCGATGTTCTCGTCAGTAAGCTCACCATCGGTGAATGCGCTGATATGGAGGTCGCTAGAGAAGTGAGTGTTAAGGTCAATTACGCTAAGTGTCTGGTCTCCGACTGGCGTACCAGCCTTCATGTGTGCAGCAAGCCAAAGGGTGCCGCGAATATCAGACTTATTCTCTACCCAGTCATTGAAGGTAATGCGAACACGACCTGGGTTTCCTGCCGTAACATTTGCAGTTCCCATTTCAGCGCCGTCTGGTGCATAAATTGGGAATGACGTTCCCTCTGTTGACGGGAATTTTAGCTGCGTTGGCAGCTCAAGTTCAAGATAGTCGCCGTTATGTACGTCGGCGTCCTCTTGTGTTACTTTCCAACCAACCTTAATGTAGAAGTCTGAGTTAGTGTTAACTCGTGTAATAGCTTCCTTGTTGAGGTTGGTTAGGCTAAACTCTGTGATGGTTGTCGCCACGGGCGATGTTGCAGCAAGTGCTGGAACAGCTAGTCCAACCATTGCTACGAGAGTTAGCACAAACAGTTTTACTTTTCCTAGCATTTGTTACATCCTTTCTTTTTGATGAACTTTGTACGTATATCGTAACAAATAACTTCTTGCGTTACTTATAATTCACAAAATCCACACAGTAAGTATAGCAGAAAATCCCCAGTTAAACAACTAGGGATTTTGCTATCTCGATATTACTTTTTCTTCTTGCGAATACCCAATGCTACAAGAATTGTTCCGATTGTTCCAAGAACACTCGATACTGTAGCAGCATCTCCTGTGTTAGGGAGTACGGATTTCTTAGTAGTCTCTTGACGATTAGTTACCTCAGTAGTCTGAGTTTGTTTAGTATTGTTTTCTTGTGTTTGCACGTCGTTTTGAGCTGGAGCTGGAGTCTCTCGGTTTGAATCCTCAGTTGGAGTTACAGGTCGATTAGGCTCTGGCGTAGGCTCTGGCGTAGGCTCTGGTTCGGGAGTTGGAGTTGGAGTTGGCTGTGTCTCGTCTGCTTCAAAGACTGGCGTGATTGCGTTGAACCATGTGTCAGCTCGTGAATAACGAGTTGCTCCGTCAGCCATAATACGAGTGTGAGTTAACTCAGCGAGTGAGAGCACTGCATTGCCGTCAGTTGTGAAATCGACTGGTACATCTTGGTTATACTTGTCAGTGCGGAACGCCTTGATGTGATAGCCTTCTTTAGTTGGCAGAGATGCTTTTGGAATGGTGAAACCATTACCCATATCCTCAGCGGTTGGTGTGAACACAACTGCTGGGTCGTTTGACGCGTACTCACCATTGCCTTTGTTTACTTGCAGCTTAAAGTTGTCGTATGCTGCCCAGGATTTCATCCAGGTAGCTGCGACGCCGCCATATTTTTCCTCGTTACCATCAATGTCTTGGGTGCTGATATTAAACGTATCATGAACGTTGATGTGCGTTACGCCGTTCTCATCAATGGTATAAGGGAGTGAATCTGAGTAGTCATCTTCCCATGAGTTAGTTTCGTAGTTACCAGCAGCGTTATCAATCTTGGTATAGCCCGTCATAGCCATGCCGCCCGTGTTTGGATTAAAGTTGGCTTTGAAGGTAACGTCGTCGTTACTCTTGTCATAGGTCAAAACGGATACGGTGAAATCGTCCGTGTTCTCATCTTTAGAACCGTTACCCGAAATAACAATGCTAACTTTGGTTGTCGCGCCGTTGTCGTTTGTGTAGGTAATATCGCCGTTAGCGTCTGGCGTTAAAATATCGCCAGTGGTAGTAGCCGAGATAGTTGTCGGCGTCGCCGTGTCAGTTGTCTCGGCAATAGCTGGCTTGACGGCTGCGATAGTTGCAAGTATGCCAAGAGCAAGACCAGCGGTAATGGCTGTTTGTGCTTTGCGTCTTAGCATATATTTTCCTTTCTTATTTGATTTTTGCCGATTGTTCGCTCAAGGCATTTTAAGCCAGCTTCGTGGTATTGTTCTCCGCCTGTTGAGAAGCAGTAGTCCTCTAACACGATTGGAGTAATAGTACGGTCAAATAGTCCGACCGCTGTTGAAAGTACACAAGCATCTGTGTCTAATCCTCAAATATACGCTTCACCAAGTTCTTCATAGTCGTTTAATTGTGTAAGCAGTTCAATAAAATCGTCATTAACGCAACCGTACGTTGTTTTCTTAAACGTTGTGTCAACTACTTCTTTGAGTGGCTCATATAGGTCAGTTTCGTCTGGCGTTTTTAGGTCAGACCAGTTAAAGTACTTTTCATACATACTTCCTGTGTAGTTGAGGAATTTTGTTGCAACAATTTTATCAAATTTACCGCTCTTAGCAAGAGCCACAATTTGATTTGTTTTCTCGACATGTTCTGCGGTTTTGATAAATCCATTTTGTACGTCAACGACAATCAGTATTTTGTTATCCATTTGCATTCCGTTTCTATGAAATAAAAGGCTCCCACCGCGCGTGGGTGAGAGCCTTAGAGGTTAGTACATTAAACGTGCTTACTGGTTCTTACGCTTACGAGAAAGTCCGAGAGAAGCGAGGATTGCTCCGATACCAGCAATAATGCCTGTTGCGGAAGCTGCGTCGCCCGTGTTAGGAAGTGCGTTCCTATGAACTCGCTTGCGTACCCAATGTCCCTGTGGAGCGTTATCGGACTGAGTAGTGGTTCCGCCGTTACCAGTATTGATATACTGTGGCTCACCTTGAGTATGGTGAATAGGAATGCCCAAGTAGCTATCACCATCGGTACCAGGAGTTACTGGATTGTCTGGTGTTACAGTACCAGTTCCGCCACCAGGCTCACCTGGGGTAATCTCACCATTGTGTCCGCCAGGAGTATCTGGTGTTGGTGGGGTAACAGGATTGTCTGGTGTTACCTCGTCCTTCTGCCAAACAGCGTAGACGTTATAGACGACAATGACCTTATGTGGGTCTTGTGGGTCTGTCATCTCACTGCGCTTGCCGATGCTCTTGAGGTTAACCATGTTGTTGTTAACAATGACGTTTGCTTCGGTGTCAAGACCATTTCGTGACCAGCCCTTGAAGGTATAGCCCTCACGAGTAAAGGTTGGACGAACTGGAAGGTCGGTGGCAGATGGGTCGCCAGAGATTGCGTACACAGTTTCACCATGCTCGCCCTTACCACCATTAGCGTGGAAGTGGAGCTGAATGTGAGAGACATTCTGTGGGTAATTCTGTGTTGGGTCATAGTCTGGTGGAGTGGCTGTTACATAGTCAGCAACAAATACCTTATCCTTAATGGAGTCAGCGTCATAGTGACCACCTGGCAGCAGAATGACTGTGCCGTCAGTAGAAATCCAACGCTTAACCATAGTACCGTCAGCGAGAGAATACTCGCGGTTAGGTGCTACAACGTCAGCATGCTCACCTGTGTTGGTAACGCTAGTCTCACCCTTGTTCAGCTTACCAGAGTAGAACATGATAGTGTTCTTACCCGCAACTGGCTCAAGAGTTGGTGGAACGCCGTCAGTTGGGACGTGCTCGCCAGTGCCAGGAGTTACAGGGTTAGTGCCTGGGTCTGGAGTTGGTGTTGGGGTCGTTGCCAGCTTATAGACCGCATATACCTTGTAGACGTGAACAACGGAGCCGTCAGTATCATTCTCAACGGTGAATCCAACGCTAGAGAAGTCTACATGGTCGTTACCAAGAACGAAGGTAGTGGATGCACCTGGGTCTTTCGCCCAACCAACAAAGGTGTAGCCAGCCTTCTCAGCCTTTGGAGCGGCAACGTTAGTGGCTTCTGCTGGGTTAGCATTGGCAGTGGTTGAGGTTGTGTCGGTAGAACCAGCGATAGTGCCGCCGTCGGCGTCAAAGATGTAGGTATTCTTATGCTGTGTAGCAGGAGCATTCTGCTTCCAGATAGCAAATACTCGACGAGTGTGAATGTCGGTAGTACCGTCCATGGACTCGTCAGCAGTGATACCAGAGAAGTTAGCGGAGTTTACGCCAAGAGACTCTGCTTCGGTTGAAGTGTTAGAAGCTCCCCAACCAACGAAAGTGTAGCCGTCACGAACCATTGCTGGCGCAGAAATTGCATCTACATCGCTATCGTTACCACGAACAACGGTAGAGTGAATTACGTTTGCGTCATCTGCAACGTGTCCACCATTGCCCATAAAGACATAGCGATACTCGTCGGTACGTGTCTGAGAATTGTCCTTCCAGATAGCATAGAGAGTATAAACCTCGTCGGTCTTGCCAGGAAGTGCTCCGTCTTTGGTGTGACCTGGAATGTGCTCTGCATCGCGGATGCCCATTGCTTCGGTTAAGGAGCGTGCGGACGCAACAGTGTCATTCTTATCGTGAGAGAAGCCAGCGAGAGTGAAGCCATCGCGGGTCATCTTAGTTGCAGCTTCAACGTTAGGCATTTCAGCTGGAAGGAAGTTATGACGCTCATTTCACCTGGAGCCATCGAGTCGCTGCCGCTATCGGTTACCCACTTAACGACAGTATGACCGTCTGGGTCAGTAAGACCAGAAGGAGCTGTTACCTGCGTGCCCTCGCTACCAACAAACTTTGTACCATTGAGAGAAACATCGCTTACGAACTGAACAGCCATCTTGTCGGTAGGCACGCCATCGCGAACATTTGGAATATTACCCTGCGTGAAGGTAATGTTTGTAGATGTTACTGATGGAGTTGGAGCTGGTGTAGCGGGTGTCTCTGTTGGAGTTACAGCGCCAGCAGGTGGTTCTGCCACAGCAGGTGTTCCAGCCGTTACTGTAGAGTTTTCCTCAGTTGGAGTAATTGCTCCTGGGGTGGACTCCTCTGTAGACGCTGTTGGTGTAGCTGGGGTCTCAGTCTCAGCGGTAGCTGGCTGAGGAGTCTCAGCTGATGCTGGATTAGCTGGCGCTTCGGCGGTCGTCGGAGTTCCAGTATCAGCGGTTTCGGCGAGAGCTGGAGCTACATTTGAAATGACGGTGGAAAAAGCCATCACTCCAGTTACAATGCCAGCGGTAATTCGCCTTTTAGTTTCATTCTTGAAAAAATCAGCCATACATTTCCTTTCTACTTGGCTGCATTTGCATCTACTCATTATATCACAAAGTCTACACACCGCACAACTGCGGGTTTAAGATAATTTTTGAGCAAATTGTTATGTTAAAGACGCGAGCTAACATTTGTTAACCCGCGTCGGCATCTTATTCAATTTTACTCGCCTACGTGAATCTTCACGCCATTTGGTTGCATGAACGTCTTTTGGCGAACAAGCGCCGTGATTACTCCAATTACTGAGTAACCGATTGGGTACAATTTCTCATACGGCTCATTACCCCCGACAATTACATCAAAACTAACATTGAGTTCTGGCTTGTAGTGCATGCAAAGCGGGTCTGATTTAGTCATAGTGAGAGTTCCATCAAAGTTGCAGATTTGTACACTCTGAATGTCGTGACTATCCCTGTAAGATTCCTTCACGCCCTCTACGGCAGCGTCCAGATTTTCGTTAAGTAGTTCAAGAAATTCAATCACTGGATGTCCGAAGGCGTATACTGACCCCTTAATACAGTCGAAATCATTTGCGTCGTCATGTACTAAGTCGTATAAGAGGTCGCGCTCTGGCGAGCAAACCAACCTGTTCAAATGTTCACTATTGTACGGATATGTACTATTTTGAACAAACTCGCTTCTTGGACTTACAACTACATCGGGGAATTTCCAAGTTACATTACAAGAAAATTTACGATTCATTTTACACCGTTTCATTAGATACGAACATTACAATCGTGCGTGCGTCATGACCATATGCCGCGTAGCCACTACACGTAACAGCAAATATCACTTTGTGATGACCGTCGAGACGTGATGTAATATCCGCGGAATCATTCTTCGCGGTCGCGTTATCGTAGAAATCCTTTTCCCACTTAGCAAGTCTCTCTGGACTCATAGTTGGCGTATTGCGAACGTCTGTATAGTTAGCGTCAACCTTCATCGCGGCAACAGGTGCATAGGTGCTTGTCCAGTTTACCTTATCCCACCAAGTTAACGTACCAAGCTCATTAAAGTTAGCCTGGGTAAACTTTTCTCCAAGGTCGTGGAACATAGTACCCGCGTTCATTTTGTGACCATAGATAATCTTAGTTGGATTAGTTAGACTACTTTGATTGTCGAGGAATACCGTGCCAGATTGGGAATAGTTCCCCCAAATATCGCGATATAAATAATATTCCTCGTCATTTGCTGGCGCGATTCCTACAGGATTATTTACGCGCGTCCCGTCAATTTTCACCCACGCCTTAGCATCTGGCGCTTTTTGAGCGAGCTGGTCTGGATTTACGGGCGCGTCGTTTGCTTCAATTAAGTTACCAGCTTCATCAAACTGAGCTGTGTTGTCTGGCTCAACGTCAGCATACAAATCTTCAATAGCTTGACCCTGCAACATGGGCGTAATGTACTGAAATGCCGAGTAGCCAATGAGTACAACTCCAATAATCATCGTGACTATTGAAAAGAAAATAGCTATCCTACGCTTGAGTTGTTTGTCCATTTCCCTCCTTCTATATATGAATAGTGTCTACTCGAAAACTGAGTAGACACTATTATAGGACATATTAAGTTGTTTTGCAACGTGTGCTAAACGCCAAGCAACTGTGAACCACCAAGAACGTTAGCAAACTGGCTGAGCTTACCAGCAGAGTAAATAATGTAGACAATCCAAATGCCCACGATTGCAGCAATCTTGATAAATGCCTGGGTGTAATTGCCATCTTTGAAATCGCCAAAGATTTTAAATACGAGCGGCACTGAGAAGCCGAGTGCCGCAATACCAATAACGATGGTGATGAGTGCTTCGATACCACTCTGAGTGCTAGTCAGCCATGAGATAACGCCAGAGAAATTCATATCTCCTCCTTTCAAGTAACTTTGTAAACGTTTACGTTTATATCAACTCGCGCGCGAGGTTGCAACAATATAATCTTGCCCGCCCGTTACGACGGGCAAGATTTTTAACTACTTCTTAGGGTTGCGCTTTGTATTGAGCCTATTGGCACGCTGTTCAAGCTTTGCCATCTTGCGCTCCATGCCGTTTGCCATAGCTGCGCGCTCCTCGGCACTCTTGCCAGGAAGGTGGTCTATGACCTTTTCCTTGAAGAAGCGTTTTACTTGAGCCTTAGCCTTTCGGTCTTCGCGAATCTTTGCCTGGACTCGCTGCTTAGGTTGAGTAGGAGTTTTTGGTTTAGCCTTAGCTGCCGCCTTGTTCTTCTCAATCTTGTCCGCAACTGAGTCGATAATTCTCTGCTCGCGTGCTGCTGCTTCCTCAGCTTCCTTAGCTTGTTTGGCTGCTTTCTTAGCCTGTCGCTTGCTTGTAGGCTTTTTCTTGTTACCCTTCTTGACGTCTTGAACCGTCTCTGGTTCGTCGCCAACATGAGAGTTATCGAGATTCTCAGCACTAGCCCGTGTTACAGCACCGCCGTCAACAACTGCATCAAGAGGAACTGTTGGAGCATGCCGTACTCCTACCGATACTAAATGCTTCGCCGAGTGAAGAACCGCTCTTATGAGCGTCACGAGCCGCTGTTACGCCGTCCTTAATACTGGAACCTCCAGCATGGGCAAGTCCTCGTCCAAGAACAGCCGCGCCAGTAAGACCAGCAACCGCACCAGTTGTAGCGCCACCAACGACTTTACCAAGCATGGAGTCTTTCTGTAGACCTCCGCCGAGTGCAGATTCGCCCATCTTAGGCATTCCACCATCACTGCCGTAGAACAGAGCTTTCTTAGCGTTCAGCCAGTCAGAAATCATAGCAGCCACAGAAAGTGGAATGGTAATCATAAGGTCAACAATATTACAAGTTCTTGATTCTCCGCCACCAACACTAATCTTCATGATTGGGTAGGTGAGAATGGCAACTGAAATGAGTGACAGGAATCCCATAAGAATGGTTGTCATGATAGTTGACACACCGTTTGCTGCCCAACTGAGGAACGGAATGTTAGCAACCGATGATTGAACACCAGAAGCGGCACCCGTAAGTCCCGTTGTAAGTATCGCGATAAAGCTCGTGAAGAAACTTACAATGATTGAACCAAGGATGACCGAGATTGCAAACATCATGAACGAGCCTGTTGCGCCAACCAGGTAAATTGCCATATCGAGCAGTCCAAAGAAGTCGCCAGTGAACTGAGCGCGAATGTAGCCCTTAAATACCTTAACAATGGAGCTAATCAGAACGCCCGTAACCAGAGAGAGCAGACCAAGAAGTGCTGCCCAACCAGCCGCTACCCAAGTAACATTGAGTTTAGCATAAGCGCCAACGAGATAGCTGGAGTCTGCTGGGTCTGCGCGTGGAATAACATAGCGTGCAAACTTAGAGGTGTTAGTACCAGTGCTCGCAGACTCAGAACCAGGCGTACCGCCGTTATTAGCTGCCTTATAGGTCAGAGATACGAGTTCCTTCTTATCGTTGAAGTTAGCCTTGGACTGGAGCAAGAACACCATCGACTGATTGGTGAAGTTGTTACCATTGTCACCCGCGTTTGCATTGATGTATGCACGAGCGACCATATTGGCTACAAATGGCTCGTCCTTGTCAGAGTCCAGTTTGGTGAGCTTAGAGCCGTCCCAAGGGTGAACCGCCATAGAGCCTTGCTCAGATTTACCTCCCCAAACGTAAGAGTTTGCGTTCAGCTCCTCGTTTGAGCCATCCTTTGCAGCGTTTGCTGCGTACAGGTAGGTACGTGGGTTATCAAGAGATACGCTTGTAATGCTACCGAGCTTATCTGATGGAAGTGAAACAAACCACGTTGGCTGAGCTGCGTCGCTAGTTGTTGGGAATGGAAGTGTCTTTGCACCATCGCCATTCTCATCATCAGAAACCTTCGCCTTGCTAACGTCAGCATTGAGACGCTGTTTGACATCCTTGTTGCCTTCGTCATTTGAGTCGGCACCGTTTTGCGAGATGTCGTACACCATATCCATGGTACGTCCTGCAAGGGTTGAGTTGTAATGCGCGCCATAACCAAGAATTTGATTAGACATTCCAGATGTGAATCCTTGGTTTCTGCCAACAGCGCTGTTTGATGTATCGCCTAAATATGCGAGGTAGTCTTTTACAGTAAAGGTCTGATTACCAGCGACATAGCCAACGAGCTTTTCAATTCCAATATCGTTTGGATTCGAGCCGCCAGCTTTCTTTGAAAGAGCTTCATTAAGAGCCGCTACATCTTTTGAGCCGCCAGCGCCGCCATTTGGAAGCAGACTTACATCATAGTTTGTAAGACCCGCGTATTGCAGAGAGTCAACAATCAAGTCATCGTTGATAGTACCGAGTGACTGATATGCCGCTTGGAAGGTATTTCCACTCAGCGTTGAAAGTCCGCTAATAAGAACTACTGCGAATGGGGTTGCAAACAGAATGGTGAGCACTCGAAGACCAAGTTGTCCAGCCTTTGAGAACGCGCTCTTACCTTGCGAAACATTGCGTAGACCAGAAATGAGTGCCATTACAAACAGTGCAATCATAATGGTGAGTGCAAGACCAGCAAATGCACGAATGAGGTTTGCATCTACGCCAGCGTCAGCAAAGAGCTTCTTAACAGTTCCGCCGAAAATTCCGTCGTCTGCACCATACTGAGGAGTCATTCCACCAGCAACACCAGATGTTGAATCATCAGTCAGACCGAAAACATTAACTGGGTTGATGTTAACGATTGATTGCTGAACGGACTGAACCAGACCGAACGCCATTGCAAATACGGAAGCGCCCAATGCTGCTGGAGCAAGTGCGAGGGTGCCTTGTTTAGCGCCAACGTCCTCGTTATTGTCGAACGACTGAATGTATCCGTGCTCGTAAAGCGTTTTAATGTTATTTGCTGCTGCAATAGCATTTTGGTCAGACGCGTCAGCAAACGGATTCATGTTGTTATTTACGCCATATGCGTAATCCAACTTACCGTCATTTGCGGCAATATTGTTGAGCTTTGATAAAGCGCCCATTGTAATATCGCCACCACTTGCACGACCAGCGGTGCCTGTGCCAAAGATATATGCTGCTAGTGCATTTGCAGAAGATGGACTTCCGCCATTACTCCAGCCATACAGCGGCGTCGCGTGTGCAACTTGCGCAAATGGAGCCATGAACATCGTCAGCACAAGCATAAGCATAGTTAGAACTTTAGCAAATCCTTTTTTATGACTCATATGGAACTACTTTCACCTCATTCTTAATCTCGTTGTCCAATGTATACACGTCTGTACCATCCTCTCTCGTTAGGTCTTTATTGACGCCCTCTACACTGAGTTTAAACTTCTTTACATCTGGATATTTACACGCAGCTTGTACAATTTTGTAAAATACATTTGATTGTAGTTCGGCTTCAATTCTACGTGCACCGCCAGCGTTAGAATCTTTCACGTCTACACACATATATGCGATGTAAACGACAATATCTCGTGCGCGGCAATCATATTGTGAATTAGACCATTGTACCACATCGCCTGGGATAACGTCAATTCCATTGTCCTCTTTGATTTCTTTGAGCAACTTCATGAGTTTAATCTCAATTAGGTCGATGGTGGTCTGCTCAGACAGTCCTCGATATGGAATAATTTGGTCGAAACGTCCAAGAAGTTCTGGCGCGAAGCCATTACCCATAATAAGATTCTCTCTTAGTGAACTAAGCAGTCTGTCTGTTTCCGCCTGTTGACCCGCCGTAATAACAATCTGCCCATCCTTATCAAAGTGCATATCATTTTCCGACGTTGAGTGCTTCGTATCATCTTTGAATACGCTTGCGCCCGCGTTTGTGGTGGCAATAATGATGGTATTACGCAGTGAAACTTCCATATTCTCAACTCGCCCTTCGCGGTTGAGTACTGTGTAGTTAACCATGCCCTCGTCAAGAATATACAGACAATCCTGTTTAAAGGTTTTTGAGCCTTTCTCAAACTCGTCAAGCTGAACGACTGCGTTTGGTTTATGTCTTACAATCTCACCTAGACGCTCGCGGAACAGGTGTGAATCTGCGTCGTTAGCATACTCTGGAATGTTAATCGTCTCCAGGACGCGTTGACCTGGATAGAGTGTTTCCGCTAACGCTTTGACCGATTGAGACTTACCAGTACCAGTTGAACCAGTTAATAGACACGTAAAAATTGGTCTGTTGCTATTCTGGCGTTTTCTAAACGCTGTGGCGTGCAACAGCAAATTCCACGTATAAAGTGCCACTGGTTGTCCGAGAACCTGGGAACGGATATTGTTGAATACTTTATCGGCATCAATATTGAACTTAAGCTCAATGGAGAAGCGCTCTTTGAAGATTCGGTCAACATCGTCTTTTGTTGGCGCTCGATGATGAAGCGTGGCTGTAGCAACCATATCTTCGAGCGTATCAAGCGTTTTACGCGGCTCTGCTTCGGATGGTCGGTACGTCTCATTGTTGTCAATAATGTACTCAATTACATTGTCACTGATAGCATCACAACCGATGGCGACTTTGTTCCACCAATTTCGAGCAATGTCGTGAACGACGTCCCTATCAAGCTCTTGAATCTCAATGCGCTTAAAGCGTTCAGCGAATGGTTCATCAACTGCGATTGTTGAATCGTACTCTCGGCTTGTTGTAGCTGCGATAACGCGAATAGGAGCGCGCGCTAATTTATCTTTAGCGAGGTCGCCACCAATCTTGGTGCCGTCTCCAAAGATAGTTACGAGCATGTGAACCTCGTCGATAAACAGAAGTACCTTAACTTGGTCATCGTCGAGCGCTTCTTGAGCCTTAGTCTCAAATCTCTTTAAGTCTGCAAGAACATTCGAAATAGCAGCTTGAAGTTTATTTCTATCTAATGCAGACAGCGCTCCGAGTGCTAGAGAAACTACGAGATACTTAGTGTTATCAATATGAAGGCGCCCCTCGTTTGTACGCTTTACGAACTCCTCAACAATTGCCGTCTTACCAACACCAGCTTCGCCAATAAGTAGTGCAATTGGGGTAACTGGACGCGCAAGTACCTGCTCAAGAAGCCTAAGCTCGTCATCACGACCAACAACGTCCTGTGGTTGTTCGGCTAGACTTTGAAGTGAATTACCAATTGATTCGTTGTAAGCATCAAATTCTTTAAGCCATTCGTGGCAAAGTCGAGCGCTTTCCCTTAGCCCATCGCTACTAAGAGCGAGTGCAGACAAACTTTGTCGCTCTCGCTCAAAGCATTTTTCAGCAAACTCTTTTTCATGCTGAGACGCACACTCGTCAGAGTATGCGTCAGCACGATTCCTAATTGTTTGCATTACTGGAATGTAGTTATCTATAGTTATCACTTCCCGCTACGATTTAGCTGTTCAACTTCATTAGAGCCGATTACGGTTGCTTTCTGGTTTACATTCTTAAAGAGTGATTTATCAAAAGCGGTTGAATCATATGAAGAATATGTATTAGCTAATTCTACCAGTTTTGCGTTAACACTGTCAAGGTCACTCTGAATGCTGTTCAGTTGTCCCTTGATAGTTGTATTGGTGCTATCGGACTTTAAACGCTCGGTGAGGTCTGCAACTCGTTTTGTCAGTAGCTCCTTCTGGTTGTTCAGAGACGCGTACTGAGAATCCAAATCCTCTTTGAGAGCACCCTTAAACGCCTGGTTATAGAACTCCTCGAAGTTAAACTGACCGTCATTGGACAGTAACGTACCTTTCAAAGTCTGAACCTTATAAGCGTCGCTGTTGATGGCTGGATTCATGGTGATACGGAATCCAATAACGTCAAGCAAGTCACTTTGAACTTCGACTGACTTCGACTTAGCATCTGTATCGCGATAGTTAAAGTTGTTCATTGACGTTCTCAGAATGTTCTGAATGTCAGCGTCACTCAGATTATTGTCGCTTGGGTTTGCAGTCTTAGAGTTTGACGACTGGCTTCCACCGTCCTTAATCTGATTACTCAATTGCTCGGTTGCGACGAAGTTCTTGTTCATAATGTACACGTTGTATACATCTTGTGTTGGCTTTGGAATTATCAAATAGAAGTCTCCGTTTGCGGCGTATCTACCAAAGAGAACTGGAATCTCTTGACCGACGTGACCATTAAGACCACTTGACGCGACGAACACGCGATAGTCAGTACCCTTTGCAGGAATCTTCAAACCGTCGCTATCCTCAATGTGCAAACGAGCAATCAGCACGCTGTTGGACTCGTCAGTATAGAGGTTAACAATCTTAACTTGCGCGTTTGAACGCTTGAATTGCATCTGTGTACCAATCGGCGAAGATGAACGCATGAGCATACTTGCATATTGCGTGTTACCTACACCCATCCATACGCCGCCGATAGCTGCAAGGAGCGCACCCGCTACGAACATCGCGTTGTAACGTGAAATAACTTTAGTTCTTGGTGATTTGTCTTTTCTCACGGTGTACTCCTTTCTAAATGAGTGTCGATAGTTTGACAAAGTTGTTTACTTGTCCGCGCTCTCTGTGCAAGAGAACCTGGCAAGCTCCGTGTTGTGTTAAACCACTAACAATTACCTGCGAAAGTCCATCAGTACCAAGGATTCTCGCGTAATCATCGACTTCTTCTGGCATGAGCGCGCCCATCATCGTCCACGAAGGGTCTGCTGCAAAGTTGGTGTAGTACGTGCTCTGCATGGCGAATACGTCAGCATGGTTGGCACCATCAAAATCAACGCTCGTAGTTGGCGATTTGACCGCATCAAATGTGAAGATAAATCTAATACCGTTATCCTCAGCTCGTTTAATCAGACCGTATGCCATCTTGTTAATCACGTACTTGTGGAGGTTGTCAACGCCGTGAATGACAATGAGGTCGTCAGTGCCAACCGTGCTCAGCGCATAGTTCAAGACGTTCAAAAATTGAGCTTGCTTGACGTTCTCGTCTACGATTTTTGAGAAGTCGTAATATGTGTTGAGTGCGTTGCTTGGAGAAATCTTTGTAGTACTTCCGAAGATTGCTCTGTGTGCGGTCAATGCAGAATCGAGTGTTGAGTGGAGTGCGTGAGCAATCTCTGCTTGATTAGTAGAACCTTTACGACGTGCTTCGTCCTCAAGTGATGTAAAGCTCTGAATGAGGTTTCCCATTGTTGCGTATGCTTCGGGGTGCTTGAGGTTCAAGAAGTTTGTACGCTCTGGATGAATACCTGCATCAGCAGTCCAATACTTGTTGTTGAGGTAGAAACGCATAATTGCGTCGTCTACCTGTGCACGAAGTTTGAATCCGAACTCGCCACTTCTCTCGAACTGATAGTTATTAAGCAGGTCAAAGATGTTTAGTAGTTTCTCACGATGCAAACTAAATAGATTAGAAACGTCAGAAAGTTTACCAAAACCCTCAAGTGGGTTGATAGTAACTTTCGATACGTCAAACCAGTTAACGAGTCCATCGGGCAGTTGTTCCATCGTGTGCATAGCGGGGTCTAAATAGTTGAAACCATTAAATACAAAGTGAATCGCCTTATGACCAGCCATACAAATGTCATTTGCCGCAGCTTGAGCGACGATTGAAGATGATGAAAATGGCTTTTCAGTTCGAGCAGCATATAGTCCCATGCGTTCACTCTTTGGAATAACAATGTATGATTCTGCTTGTGTTGAACCTTCAAAATCGAAGATTGCTGCCGAATTTACCAGTGAAAATGAGTCGTCACCAATGGCAACGCCATAAGGGTCACACAATGCTGGAGAAGCCGCAAGGTTAATACCTGCATAATTACGGCAAGTTGCGGTATCAACAAATGGTTCCTTGATGAGTGGAGCAAAGATACGGACAAATCGTTCCTTCTGGTCGCCAGCGGTGCTATCCCACTTAATGCCGTTATATCTCGACTTGAGAAGTGTGTTCAAATCTTCAATTTGCTCGTCAATTTCTGAACGACTGTTTGATGTGATTACGAGGAAGAATTGATAATACACAATAGAGTCAGTTGTGTTAATCAAGCTCTCATAAGCAGTGTAGTCATCAATGTCTCGGCTATCACGCTCGACGTCGGCTTGAGTCTTTTTAGGTGTTAGAGCTTCCTCAATCTTAGTCTTAGGCTTACCGTTGCCATCGTCCTCTTTGTACTCAGCTTTAATAGCCTTAGCGCCTTGGGTTGCGTTCTTCTTGATGAGGGTATTGCGCTCCTCGTCCTTAATTACGCCGTCTTTCTCGCAAAGGTAGATTTTGACACCCTTGCGCGGCGTTGCTGGAATTAAATCCAGGAAGTCAATAAAGGTCATATCGCGGGAAACAGAACTCTCAGCGTAAAGCTGTACGATTGTTGAATACTCGCCACGGTGATAGATGAAACTTGGTGAGAACTCATAGGATGACTCGTCAACAAGTTCGCCCTTCTCATTATCCAGTTTTAGCTTGCCTGTAGCGGACTTGAGATTTTCCTTAATTTTGTCTACAAACTCCAAAGCTACTTAGCACCTCCAAACATAACAACTGAGCCTAGACGCTCAATAATCTCATCGCGTTTCGTAACACTTCTTACACGGTCATACATTGATGGCACGTTTCGCTCAAACTCGCTGATTGACTTTTGCAGTTGCATACGGTCAGTATCTCGAACGATGACCGTCTGCTCCATGGTGAGCTGCCTACCGTCGTCAATAAGCGCGTTCAAATACCTTAGTTGCATGTCCGCAATAGCCGCGCGCGTAGCGTCAAGTCCGCCGTTTTTAGCACGACGAGCAATAGAATCTAACTTATCTCGCTGGGAGTTTAGCTCGTTAACAGAAATGGTTGTGATTCGCATTTCTTGACCCGTAGCGGTTCGTGTTTTGTAATAACGTGCCCTCGACTCATCAATATAGTTAGCTGCCGCTGGCAGTGTTGATGTTGAGAGCATACCTTTAACTGCGTATACAACTCCAATATCGCCATTGCGGAATGTAATCTCGCCAGTAGTAGGACTAATTCTTGCAATGCCGACGTTTTTAAGTGTCAAATCTTTTCGTGAACGAGCACGTTCTGCAAACTTATCAAACGTATACTTAAACGTTGCACCGAGCATTGAGCCACCATTTGCGGACATCATAAATACAATAAGTAGCAAGATGAGCGCAATAAGGAGCAAAGCTGCCGCTACGCCATTGTACTGAAAAGCAGCTCCGTTGTCTTGACTAATGTTGTTCCAGAGAAATATCAGTCCAGCAAGGAAGATGCCCGCAGTCATAACCAGTCGAATAAATGGTACATACGCGCTTGGAGCAATTCCCTCAAGACCCTTAATATATATTCCTCGATAGGTAGCTGGTTTAAGAATGGAAGGCATGAAGCGATAGCGGTTCATACCATCTTCAACTTCTTGGTTTTCCATTACTCACCTCCACCGAGAGAATCGTTTAGAAGAATCTCTACCGATTTGATAACTCTACCAATTGCGCGAAACACAATAATTACAATATCAACAAGAGAGCCAGAGTTAACATTATCGACGGTCTGAGCTTTAATTCCGTTAATGAATTTAGTAGTTAACTTTTGTTTATTACTTGCCATCGATTTCCTCTCTACGTTTGTTCATCCTGTCTACGAATTTCGAGAGTAGACCAAACAGTTTATATCCGATGAGGGCTGCTAATGGAGCGGCACCGCCTACCGATGCACCGATAATGACAAAGCCTATCGCTGCGTCTACCAGTCCAGCCTGTGCTGAGTGCATGGCAAGCTGAATACCAAATTGAGCAACAAATGACATTACCGCCACGCCAACAAATACACATACCGTTAACTGAATGGCGTATTGTAGTGCCTTACCAATATATTTAGCCGCATCTTTAATTCTGTACTTCCACATTGAGCAGTCCTTTCTATTTTGTGAATACTTCTGGGTTCAGACATTTGATTGTAGCACTCGTACCATCACTTGACAACTCAATTACATAATTCACAACATCTGTGTGTGCGTCTTGGTTGTCAAGGTTCTCAAGTGAGTCGATAGCAATAGACTTGAGCGCATCATCGTTACCTTCGGCTTCTTTAGACGAAATGATGCCGTGAATAATGGTGCTACTCACATTGAGTGTATCGCCGTCTTTCGTGTAGCTTGACGATTTGTTCATAGAAGCCACGGCAATGTAACCAGCTTGAGAGCTGTAAATAAATGGCACTTTGCAACTATCGTCGAGTGTGATGTTGTGTTCATTAGCGAGCTTCTCAAGTTTTTCGTAACCGCTCAGCGTATAGGCGTAATCACCATTCGATAACATCTGCGCAATCTTGTAGGCGTTAGATTCAATCTTTGGCACGTCCGTTTCAGATTGCTCTGGTTTATCAGAAGTATTGTCTGGCTTTGGCACAGTGGTATCTTCTTGCGCGTTATCTTCACTCGCGACAATATTGCCGACTTGCGTCGGCGTAGTTTGGCGAGACGCAAACACCGCCATATAAGTAGTAATCATTCCTATTAAGAGTACGAGCGCACCGAGTACAATTTTCTTTTTCTTTGATTTCATGATTACTCACTTGGTACTACGTCAGAAATCTTAAATTGCTGAGCCTGTGTGTCGCAATAACCGTCTACAAGTACAGTGTAACCAGAGGTCTTGCTATGAATCTTTGCAGTGAAGCGCAGTGGTGCGGTTCCTTCATCGGGGGTGTGGTACATAACAAAATCAGAAACCTCGACGTCAGCACCGATTCCAACATACTGGCGAACCTGTGCAGCAGTCTGCGTATAACCGAAGAAATACTTATTGGCTACTGCTTGTGCGTTCTCACCGAAGTCGCTTTCAGTAACCTTAGCAAGCGCTTGAATTCCCTCGGTAAACTTAGACTCTACCGCTGGGTCGGTATCAATAATCTTGTCGTCTTTAGTTACCACGAGGTTATCTCTACCGTTGTAATCAGATACAAGCTGTTTCCAGTTTGTATTAACTGGTTCGTTGCTTGTTTGATTATTATCAGTTTTATCAGTAGAATCTTCGTTATCTGCGGGCGCTTCAATCTGACCAATTTCCGCTGGTGGTTGAGGTTTTAGTGTTTGCCACATATAAAAACCGCACGCTCCAAAAAGCACGATAAAAAATGCGACAATGCACGCGATTGTATGACGTTTAAAGAAATCACCCATATATCTCCAATCGTTTTAGATATCTTAGTTCAACTCTCAATTTTAACACAGGTGGACATAATCCGCAAATTCTACACAAAAAAAGACTAGCTCAAAATGAGCTAGTCTAAGTTAGAAACCGATTTAAAGATTGAGTTATTACTCTTGGTGCTCGAAGTGTTAGCAACGTCGTCAGACGCTTGCTTTTGGTCGTTCTTAAAGTCAAAAGCTCCCTTTGGTGCGCGCCAATAACTTGTCCAGTTACTACCAAGTTTATAGGCTGAAACTTCTTGAGCGTAATTTGGGTCATACCAGTTACCGCTCTGAGACTGACCTCCGTCACCCTTAGCAGGCGTTCCGCCGCCAGAGGTTGCATCAGTATGAGCGCCAATTTGAAGTGGAACGGCGCCTGGTGTGTCTTTTGTAACCTCGGTAGGATTACCGTTTGCATCGAGCTTAGTTACATCAAACCAACCAAGGAAAATCTCGCAGTGACCGTCCCTCAAGAGAATATCGCCAGGTTGAAGTTCGTCCGCCTTAAAGTCATGTCGCTCAAATCCAAGTGGTGTGAGAACTGAACCAAAGCTCGACTCGCCAGCCAAAAGCTGTTCAATCTTTGCAAATTCTGGATTACCAGAGCGACGAAGTGCTTGCATTACGAAGTTGGAGCAGTCAATATCGTCGCCAGTTTTCCAGCTACTACCGCGCCCAACTGCCTGTGAATAACCGCTGTTTTCGTCAGCCGCAATCTGTTTTGCAATGCCGAGGAATGTTCCAGCATCTAAATCGCCAGACTTAACGCTGCGACATTTTTTGCTGGTGTTAACCGTATCAACTGTTGATGTGTTAATGGTACCAGTTGCTTGACCAGAGTTTAGAATTCCAGCAGCTTGCATTTTTGATTCGTCAGCAGGAATGTTATCTTGATTAAACAGTGCGTTAAACTTCATAGCCGCTTCCATACGACCTTCAATGGAGTTATTCTGTCCAGGTTTACCAGGAATACCAATACCAGCGCCTACAAAATACTCTTTACACGCTTCACGAGGGTCTTTCTCGGTGAAGAAGTCTAGGTTCGAAGATACTTTGCGGGTATTAAATGGATACCCGCCGTGAAAACCACTTGCAGACGGGTCAGCATAGTTATCAGCATTTGCGTTTTCACTTGCAACAAAGTTACCGTGCGCAAAACGCTTATCTAACTGAAACGCGGTTTGGTTTTCAGCGTACCAGCCGCCACCGTCAGTAGAGTTTGGATATGACCAGAATTTAGACTCAGTGAAGTTTTGGTATGGCGTCTCCTGGAAGATACCGCCGCCAACACCAGACCATGAAGAATGAACTGGTGAACCAGGGGTCTTCCCATGCAGACCGAATCGTCCACCGCCCTCGTTAATATCGACAATAAATGAAGACTCACCGTGCATGTGACCAAGAATACCAGCAGCACACGTTCCAGAAATACCGTATGTTTGCGTTAACATATCAAATGTTGCCTTAGCTGCGTTATACTGGTCGGTTCCAGGCGTAAACGCATCGCCATGCACAGTCTCGGATTTAGCGCCAGCGGTTGTGTCAACATCTGTTGACTTCTTTGGACAGCCAGAATCCTCTTTACGAACATAGTGCCAATCTTCATTCACATCGGTTGCATAAGCTGAACGAGCCATTGGAGCAACTGCTCCGCTAACAAGTGTCAATGCAATCATCGGAGCTAGAATAAATCGTCTAATGTTTTCTTGTTTCATCGTCACCTCCGTGATGAAATAGTTTCTCGAAACAATCTATTATATCGCATCTTGACCTTTTGGTCAATTAGTTTGCAGATACTTGATTGTTCTGATTTGCATCAGCAAGAGCACTTGTTGCGCGAGCAACGGCATCGGTTAAAGCATCTGGCTTCGCCAGGGAAAGCTCACCGATATAAGTTACGCTCGCAACGTTTGTCTTATCAGTCGCTACGATAAATTCAACGGTCTTTAGTGTTCCGTCAGCCTTTGCAATAGGCACGGTTACGAGGTATACGCACGAGGTATTGCCTGTTGATTTGGTAGTTCCTGCATACAGTAATGAATACTGTGGCTGAGATACGACTGCGACGGTATCTTTAATATCGACTGCTGGATTTGAGCCAGCGAACGTAATACTTGGTACACCAGACGAATTATTGTTCCAAATTGTCGTATCGTTTGCCAACATAGTTTTAATTGCGTCTTGAGTTTCCTTTGGCAGATTATTGCTAGATGACTTAGATGTCTCAACGTCGTCGAGCTTAATACCAGACTGTACTAAAGCAGTGATAACTTTAGTTGCCGTCTCAGTAGTTTCAGTTTGATTGTAGGTAGCTGCTTGAACGTCACCATTGTTCGGAGTGTTATTCTTGGCGGCAAGTTGCTTAGTAAGTGAACTAATAACGTCCTCGCGCATATCCTGTAGTTGGTCGAATGATGAACTCTTGGATTTTACAGATAGAATCTCAGCGGGCTGCTCACTTTCAAACCTATGTGCGGTTAGCGCCGAGCCAATCGCCGTACCAATAAACATAGTAACGACAGACGCTCCGACCACCGTTGCGATAGAAATCTTATTGAATAACTTTGGCTTAGCCTGTTCTGGCTTCACCTCGTCAAGTTTATTACTAGAATCATCGGCGAGAGCAGCTTCAAGCTCATCGTCAAACTCATTTCTCATTTTGCTCCTTACGTTTTGAGAATTTGTTACATATATCTATAGTTTACACTACCCAACAACTTAAAGTCAACTTTATACAATTGCGTGAATGTTCGATTGTTAAAGAAATTTCTCATCTTTAATGTTTGCAACGAATGGCGGATTTGTTCGATATGAAAATACCCCCTGCGAATTGCAGAGGGTATTAGTTTAGCCAAATGCTGTTTTGAATAGTGTTTGAACATCAATCGGTGCGGAGAAAATGTTTGGTAGTCCAACAACAATTTCCATCTGATTGCCCGCATTAACGACGGTCGTTCCCTTGGTGTTAAACTTCTTGTCAATATACTTAACAAGTGAATCCTCTTTACCACTTTCGAGACGGAAGGACAACTCATATTTAACCAGGAGGTTTCGAGAACCAACGTTAAATCCTTGTCGTTTACCACCAACGTTGACGGTAGTAATGAGGTCATCAAGGTCATTGACCGCTGCAAGTGCCCAACGTGCGCCATCCGCCTTTTTCTGTTCAGCAATAGCGCGGTTGTCTTTGAAGATTGACAGTGGATATACGTATTCGCAATCGCCGTATGTAACCTGTCCATTCTCGTTTGACAAATCCTCGTAAGCATACTTATCTGGAATGACAATGCTATCGAAGTATTCAATCTTGCTTTGGTCGGCGGAAATAATCTGACTGCCGAACGTTACCTCGCCACGCTCAAGTCGAGTTGCTACGTTGTTAAAGTCCTTCAACATTGCTTGCAACTTCTCGTTGTCCTTTTGGACAAACGGAACGTTAATCTCAATACGATATCGACTCTCAAGGTCATCGGTTTCAAGTGACTACCTGGTATTGACAGTTACCTTCATATTCTTCATAGCTTTGAGAGCTTCAAGCTGTGCTTGTTCATCAAAACTTAACTCATTTGTCTTGCCATCTGAGCCACGTTTCTTAGCATTGATTGCGGAAATCTCGCGCTTAATACCTAGCGATTCAATAAGATTGTGCTTGAGTGAAATAGCTTTGAAGTCGCTGGTAATGACATTGCGCTCGTAGGAACGCCACCTTAACACAAGAATTACTAGATACGCAAGAATCATCAGCGCGGTAACTATTGTTAATACGTTAAATGCTATAGCAAGATTGGTCTGTGCCTGTAGAAGCACGTCTAATACATTTGAACCAGCGTCAGAAATGACATCGCTCGCGCCATCAAGTTCATCATTTAAAGCATTGATTGGGAACTCGATTAAAAACTTACACAGATAAACAATAAGGGTTGCGAGTCCAAAGCCTATTGAGAACTTCAAACATCGCAACCCCGCCTTTGCGTAAGGGAATTTATCTGTCGTAAGTGAGTGCTGTTCAGAGAACTCTCTAAAGGTACTCACCTTTAACCCCTTTACTTAGTTGATTGTGAACCACCGTCAGTAGAAGTCTGTGAATTTGAAGCGGTATCAGCGTTTTGTGCATCAGCCTTCTTCAAATCCTTCATCTTGTCGTAGGAAATGCGATATTCCTTGCCGTCCTTATCGACTGCGATGATGGCATCCTTAGAATCATCTGGTGAATCAACGAACTTAGAGACCGTCAGATTCTTCTCAACAGCCTTACCGTCAGAACCCTTAACGTTTACGACGTAAGAGTCGCCAACCTGGTATTGACCGCGTGGGTCAGTAGTTGACTCTACTGAACGACCAGCGCCATTAGACATGTTGAAAAAATAGAAACCAGCGCCCGCAATCGCAACAAGTGCAGTTGCTACACCAATGCCAATCTTAGCTGCGAGTGGAAGTGGCTTACGATTCTTGCGCTTCTCAGCACGCTCAGCCTTTTTCTTCTCGCGCTCGAGTTTCTTCTGCTCCTTCTTAGAGAGCGGGTTCACTGGGGCACCAGGAACACTTGGCTCGTCAATCTCGTCCTCAACCTCACCAAAATCGAGGTCGTCGGAAACTGGGGAAAGCTGATTGGTTACGTCAGCATCAGAACCGAGGTCTGCTTCTGGCTCAGTATCAAAATCGAGGTCGCCAAAATCATCAAGGTTCTCAGCGTCAGATACATCGCCGTCGGTGATTACATCGAGGTCGTCGATTGGAGCAACAGGCTCATCATGTGCAACCTCTGTATCGGAAGGCTCCTCGTCAGCTTCCTCAGCATCGTCGGTTTCATCCTCGTCTGCTTGAGTGTCAACATCTTCAACGTCGTCAATGTCAACATCGCCATCCTCAGTTGAGTAAGACTCCTCAATTTCAGCTGCGCGCTTCTCTGTAAGCTCGCAGACCATTTCAGCCATTGCCTTATCGGAAAGTGCTCGATACTGGGCAACTGCAAGAAGTGCATGATACTTAGCTCGAAGCTCGTCGGAAATGTCATCCTTCATATCAATGAGACAGTCTGCTTTGAGCAGCATTGAGATTACCTGGCTGGTACTCTTGCCGAAGGTCGCTGCGTTCTCGTAAGTGTTAAGCAGCATCTCGTCGGAGCATGCTTGGAGGACACTCTTTCGATTCTCCTCAGCGTACTCAATAGCTGCATCAAGTGCAGCCTTCTCCATGACCTGCTTCATTTCGTCAAGATAATCGAGACGATAATTGACAATTGCAGAGTTCATGTCTTCGATACTTTCCTTTACGGAAACTCGAACGGCGTCTGCGTTGTCAAAGTCGCGGTTCATTTCTGGGTACAGTTTGTCCTGGATATCATTGAGGAGCTTGTCAACTTCCTCAGCATCCATATCCTGTACCTTGGAGCGGTCGTTCGCAAACTCTCGTGAGAGCTTTGAAGTCTCGCGCAGGAACTTGAGGTGGATATCTGCTACCTCGTCAGTCTCGTAAACGCCCTCTCCGACGATTGAGTTCTCATCGTCGTCCTCAGAAAGCATTGAAACCTCACGAACGTTGCGCAGAAGGTCGCGCTTGTTTGTGGCAAGAATTGGGTTCTCAACACTGTCAGCAACTACCTCACAAGCCTTAGTTGCTGCAAACTCTGGAAGCAGATATGGTTGAATATCCGACTTCTCAATATCGAGAGTTGAAACGTATGACAGTCCAAGCTCGTTATTTGATGCAAGCTGGTCAGCAAACTTCTCGTCCTCATCCTCAGCGCGCTCGATACGCTCGTCGTTCTCGCGGATTTTATCCGCAATAACCTCTACGTCGTCCTCAATGGAGGTTCTCGCGGATTTTATCCGCAATAACCTCTACGTCGTCCTCAATGGAGTGAGCGTCGTCAACATCCTCGATAGCGGCGTCAACCGTTGGTGTGACCTCATAACTCTCGGAAATCTCGGGAGCATAGTCAAACTCTGGCTCGGTAGGCTCCTCAACAGGCTCCTCAACAGGCTCCCCAACAGCAGCTTGCGGCTCTACAGGAGTAGCAGTTTCGCTTTGCTCGGAAACCTCGTTTGACTCATTCACAGGCTCTTGAGGTGCAGTCACCTTTGGTGAATGGTCAATTCCAGGAACCTTTGCGACGTCTCTAAACTCACCAGTCTCACGGTCATAATCAACCGTCTCAAACACAAAACCAGTAAGGTCGAAACTGTCCAGCTTATTGATACTGTCTACAATGTGCTGAACAACTGGCGAACCAGATGGAATGTCAATGTAAATTACATTATCGTTCACATCTGCTTCTGAGAGAGTTACAGGCTTGACTGGCAGTCGATAAATTAGATTAAACTGCAAGTCTTGTGCCCTTTCGGGCGGTGCCGTAATTCTGAGAAGGTGAAGAACTTTTGGTGCTTCATTCTCTGGCATGAAAATCCTTTCTACTTTTGTTACATACCATTTGATGTGTAGTAAACACTAAAGATAATACCATTTACCGTCAAATTAGTAAAGTGCGGGTCATAAATTTTCTCGGTAACAATATCAACGTCGTCGATATACAGTGTTTGCAGGTCTTTTTCAGAGAGCAAATCATACAGACCCGAGTTGGAAAACATGCGTTCAAGCGAATAAATAGCTTTTGAGAGAGGTGTAATCTCGGGAGCTGCATATAAGAACAGTCCAGAGAACATTCTACGAGCACAGCCTGTGGACGGCTTACCACGCTTAATTTTTCCACCACCACTAAGCACACGCTTAGATACGTCAAGTATCCTAACAAACTCGTCGTCGGTTTCAATGAACTTTGGTCGCAAATTGAGCAGCATACCGATTAACTCAACACCCCTCGCAGGAACGAGCGCATCAGAGTTTTCTGAGTAGATTATTGGACTACTCGTATTTGTCGATGGCTCTCGGTTATCAGCTTTATGTGGAGCGCTCAGTTGAACGGGTTTGCTCACTGGCTTGGTTGCCAGGCTAACCTTCTTAACTTGAGAGCTATCAATAAACTGTGGCTTCGGAATATTTAGTGGCAAATCACTAAATAAGTCTTTAGAGTAGGTGTCTACTGCCGCATCGATGGCTTCAATGCTTGTCATTTCGCCAAGGTTCAGTACGTTATTCAATTCCATATCGTTTGCAATATCTGCGAAATTAACCATTTTCAGCCATCAACTCCCCCCACATGTAGAAATATGTATTTGCTTTATCACATAGCTCAAACGACAAATCATTCAAGATTGAGCGGGTTTCCCCGTCCAAATCTTTTGCTCGACGATACATTTCAATTACCGAAATTTGGTTTAGAATCTTAGCGACCTCACTTTTCGTTGGTGAATACAACGTCTCCGAAGCCTTCTTGTACTCAATTAGAACTTGGCATAACTTCGGATATTTTCGAGCGCTAATTTGACTAATAGCCATGTCCAAACCCGTCATCCGCAATACACCTTCAATTTGTTAATTGCGCGATTGATTTCGTCAATTGCCACACCGATTTCGACAACAAGGCGCTCACGAATACCGTGTGCACTATCGTAATCGGATGTGTCGCCAAATGAAATCGACTCAACGTTGTCAATGGCTAGTACCAAGGTTGAGACGGCAATGTTTGCGTTGTGTACAAACTCGTCAACAAACTTACGCATAAGCTCCATATCAAGAATTGCATCGAGGTTTGCTTTGCGTACATTTGCAACAACTGCGTTTGATGCGTCGAGATAAGTACGATATGCCTTGCTTACGTATACCCCAGCGTTAACCGCGTATTCATTCTCGGTCGGTCGAGTTCTCACAATCTCTTGAGTGAATACCTGGATTGCTTCGAGGTGCTCATTAGCGAGAGCAAATACGTCAGTTCGACTAATTTCGGAAACAATTGCCATAATTTTTAGTGTATCTAAAGTCATACAATCACCCACTTTCGTTAATCTACACAATGGCTCAAGTATAGCAGAAATTCACGCAACTGGCAAATTGCGTGAATTCTGTGTTTCATATCGGGTACAAAATCGATTCTAAGCGACGCAAATTTTCAATACGACTAATTACACGTCTGGATAAGCGTACTCTGAGAGGTCTGCGCTCAATTTGAGCAACTCTTGGTATGGCTCATCATAATCATCGTTAACCTTGGCTAACTTATTGATAGTGTCCTTAAAACTGGTTTTTGACTTTGCTGAAATGTCCTCTAGGCGCTCTTTTGAAGAAACAACATACTTGCGTAGCTCGTGAAGCTCTCTTGCAGCATCAAGCGTAATTGCAGCAAAGTCCTGGAGGTCCTCAATTCTGAGACTTACCTCGGTTCGGTCATAACAAAACTTCGCAAGTCTTAAAAGCTCGGAAATGATGTTCTGTTCAAGGTCGTAGCACCTAAGTACAACCTCTTTGCGCCAGTTATATGGTTCCTCCTCGTTATCAAACCTTGTGTTCATGGCAAGCTCGATAATCGGAGCCGTCATATCTGCAAGGTTGTCGCTGATATCGCAAAGTTGCTCATATACACGCTTGTTGCTGAATTGTGTTTTATTGCTCATAGCAAATTCCTTACAAAATTTTGTCGTATTTAAGTTTGTCTATTGCCTGGTCGAGATAAAGATATATCTCTTGAAGGTCTCTACTAATTATATTTACATAAGCACATAGTCCACTTAAAGCATCGTAATCACTATCTTGGTCAAAGTTAATTTTGTGTGCTTCAACCGTAAAATTGCGTGCAGATTCTGTGGCAAGTCTCAGCGAATCCATCGCGTCGTCGATAATCTTGATAAGTTCATCCTTGCCATCGGCAACCTTTGTATCATGAACTACTTTTTCAACGGCGTTTAACAAATAATTTGTGATGGCTCTAAAATAGCGGTCTAAGGATAGTTCATCGTTTGGGTATATGCTCGAATACTTTTCATACACACCAGTTAAGAGTTTTTGAGTGTGCCTTAAACCATTTATGGAGTTATCAATCAACTCTGTAACAACTTTATTCATCGTTCGCCCCTCCAAGAGTACGTATTGCTTCGTAAGCCGCAAACGCCGCAAACGCGAGCTTCTCACCATACGACTCTAGCAAAGTTGTGGATTCTTTTGAATCTTCAATCTGTTTGTCGTTTGAGTTCTCAGCTTCATGGATTACTTCGTATGCGCGTT
>QWCC01000228.1_pt1 | contig 30317 bp, 19 predicted proteins | sample 1972491 | NCBI WGS metagenome assembly QWCC01 (sample SAMN09866718, study PRJNA288562) | Human oral metagenome isolate term5_saliva, whole genome shotgun sequencing... | isolation source: mouth | host: Homo sapiens | place: USA: California
GCTGCGTCCCTGTCGGAGACTGTCGATGATCTCGACCTCGAGTGCGTCGACCACGGCCTTCACGTCGGCCGAAGCCAGGGTGCACTTCTTCTCGATGCGCTCGATGATGTGCATGTGGTCGTCGGCCACGGGGGTGACGAGTTGGGGATAGTAGAGGAGTTTGCCGGTTTTGAAGTGCTTACGGCGTACGATGTGGTAGGTTAACATGTTGGGATAAGTGTTTTGAAGTGAAACAGTTGTCGTGTCGGTGTGCTCCGTCGGTCCTCGCTTCGGCGGTGCAGCGGTGCGGATCGGCGCATGCCGAAAAGCGGAAGCGGTGAGCCCGAAGGCCAACCCGCCGAGGGCAATTTCCGAAACGGTGCGTGCCGAAAAGCGGAAGCGGTGAATCCGAAGGCCAACCACCGAGCGGCAATCTCCGAAGCGGTGCGGGCCGAAAAGCGGAAGCGGTGAGCCCGAAGGCCAACCCGCCGAGCGGAATCTCCGAAGCGGTGCATGCCGAAAAGTGGAAGCGGTGAGCCCGAAGGCCAACCCGCCGAGGGCAATCTCCGAAACGGAAGGCGGAAGAACCAACTCGCCCAGCAGCCACTCCGAATCGGCGCGCGCCGAAAAGCGGAAGCAGTGAGCCCGAAGGCCAACCCGCCCAGCGGAATTTCCGAAGCGGAAGGCGGAAGAACGAACTCGCCCAGCGGCCACCCCGAATCGGTGCATGCCGAAAAGCGGAAGCAATGAGCCCGAAGACCAACCCGCCGAGGGCCACTCCGAAGCGGAAGGCGGAAGAACCAACTCGCCCAGCGGAAGCCCGAATCGAAGCGGCAACCCCGAGCGGCGAAAACCACCCAAGGCGAGCGTTCGCCATCCGCAGGTCGAAGCCGCGAAACGAGGGGTCGGCGGAGCAGTGCCGACACACCTACCAATACAATCGAAAAACGCGATTGTGACACCCTGAGACCCTCCGAGGCATCATAAAAAGTGTTTCATCATTCGAAATCAGGCGCTTCCGAGGGTCGGGAAGAAGCAAAAAAAATCGCGGAAGTCGTTGTCACAACTTGGGAACAAATCTCGGAAAGTCCCAAATTCATCCCCAAACTGCCAAAAAGCATCGAAAAGTTGCGAGTTTTCACCCTCCCCTCCGCTCGTCGGTACACGGGGCCGGCGCAGCGAGAGCAGCGTAAGCACGTTGGCAACGGCCATATCGCCTCACACGGGCGCGAGAGAAAGCAATTCGCCCCCACCCGTCCGCAGATTCGGAACAAAACGGCGTTTCTGCTTGCCGGTCTCGGCAAAGATGCCTACATTTGCAGCAGCGATCCCCCCGCAGTCCGTAGCTCGGCAGGGTTCGCCGGTCGTGTTCGCCGCCGCCGAGGCGTCGTTCACTACATTCCTTAAACATTAAGAAAAACATACCTACCCTTATGCCCCTCTTCTCCCCCTATTTCTCGCTCGATTCGAGCGCCTTCCGCGTCGGCAACGGCGGCCGTTTGCGCTGCCGTATGGGCGCTTCGGGCATCGGCATCTACGTCATGCTGCTCTCGCACCTGCGCGACTGTCGCGACTGCCGTGCGCCGCTCGACTACGACATGCTGGCCTTCGACCTCCACGAGGACGCCGCCGCGGTGCGGCGCGTGGTGGAGGATTTCGGTCTCTTCGACATCGACCGCTCGTCGGGCACTTTCACCTCGGCGGTGCTCACCACGGTGCGGGGCATGCTGTCGGACGATGGCGCGGCGGCCGTCGGCGGCACGGTGCGCACGGTGCGGCAACGTCGGGTGCGCTCAGCGGGCGAAACCTACCGCCGTGCCGTGCGCCGCCTGGCGGAAGACAACGCCCTGCCCCCCGCCGAGGACGAAGAACCCGCCGAAGGGGACGCCGAACCCGCCGAGGAGGTGCCTACGTCGAGCCCAAATGCAATCACGCCCGCCGAGGGCGAACACCCCTTCGCCGAGGAGGCGAACGCCACGGGCGCATTTGCCCCCACTTCGATCGCTGCCGAGGCCGAACCCGCGGAAGTGAAACACAAATCTGCCGACGCCGAGGGCACACCCGCCGAAGTGGAAGACCAACCCGTCGAGGAGACGAACGCCACAGGCGATTTTGCCGATGCGCGCTCCCCCAGAACAGAAGAGAAAAGAAAAGAACAGAATAAAAAACCCCATACCCCTATAGTCCCCTTTCCCCAAAGTGGAAAAGGGACCCGCGCGAGCCACCCCGCCGCGGCCGTCGTCGGTGAGCGGGAGGAGGACGCTGCGTCTCGTTTCCTCCGCCGCGGCTCATGCCGATGCTCCCCCGTGCGCCGCTTCCCCCACCGTCCTCGGCGCACCCGCGCAAACACTCGACCCGCACCCGAGTCCCGACACGGCAAACGGGAGGACGAGCGTACCGAACGGGCAGACGAGCACGGAGAATATGGAAGCGAGCATGCCTAATTCTCAGTCTAACACCTTGACTGCGAATGGAAAATCGGCTCACCCCCAGACCGACACGGCAAAGGCCGACACGAGCGTGCCTAATGCGCAGGCCGACACGGAGAACGGGACGACGAGCCTACCTAATTCTCAGCCTAACGCACTGACTCCGAGCGAAGCACCTGCCCATCCGCAGACCGACACGGCAAAGGCCGACACAAGCGTGCCTAATTCGCAGGCCGACGCGGCAAACGGGACGACGAGCACGGCGAACGGGCAGACAAGCATGCCTAATTCTCAGCCTAACACCTTGACCACGAGCGAAGCACCTGCCCACCCGCAGACCGACGTGCAGACCGGGCAGACGAGCATGCCGAACGGGACGACGAGCATGCCTAATGCACAGTCTAACACCTTGACTGCGGGCGAAGAATCTGCCCACCCGCAGACCAACACGGCAAAGGCCGACACGAGCGTGCCTAATTCGCAGACCGACACGGCAAACGGGAGGACGAGCGTGCCGAACGGGGAATCGAGCACAGAGAAAGGGCGGACGAACCTACCTAATTCTCAGTCTAACACCTTGACTGCGAGCGAAGAACCTGCACACCCGAACCCCAACGCGGCAAAGGCCGACACGAGCATGCCTAATGCGAAGGCCTACACGGAGAATGGGCAGACAAGCACGGAGAAGACGGAAACAAGCCTACCTAATTCACATCCTAACGCACTGACTTCGAGCGAAGTACCTGCTTACCCGCAGGCCGACACGGCAAACGGGCAGGCGTACGCAGAGAAGATGGAAACAAACGTGCCTAATTCTCAGTCTAACACCTTGACTGCGAGCGAAGCACCTGCTCACCCGCAGGCCGACACGGCAAAGGCCGACACGAGCGTGCCTAATGCGCAGGCCAACCCAGAGAATGGGCAGACGAGCGCGGAGAACAAGGAGATGAGCGTGCCTAATTCACAGCCTAACACCTTGACTGCGAGCGAAGAAACTGCCCACCCGCAGGCCGCCCCGGAGTATGGGCAAACGAGCACGGAGAAGACGGGAAAAAGCATGCCTAATGCGCAGTCTAACACACTGACTGCGAGCGAAGAAACTGCCCACCCGCAGGCCAACACGGCAAACGGGCAGAAGAACACGGAGAACGGGACGACGAGCATGCCTAATTCACAGTCTAACACCTTGACTGCGAGCGAAGAAACTACCCACCCGCAGACCGACACGGCAAAGGCCGACACGAGCGCGGAGAACGCGAACGAACGCGACGCCCACCCACAAGCTGAGGAGGGAGCGGGCGAGCCGTTCGTGCCCCCCACGGCCAACGAGGTGCGCCGCTTCGCCGAAGCGCTGCGCCACCCCGAGTTCGACGCCGAATGGTTCGTGGCCTACTACACCGAACGCCATTGGCGTCGCCACAACGGTCGGCCCGTGGTTTCGTGGCAGACCACGGCGCGCTATTGGTTGGACCACCCCCTCCGCGTGGCCCGTCACCTCCTCGGCCATCGCCCCGCCGCTAGCCCCGTGTCCGTCGGCGTGGGTGGCCCGTCCGCCGTTGTCGTTCCCGCCGCGGGCGGCACCCCTGCGAAGCCCGTCGCAAGCCCCGCTTCGTCCCCAGGCACGGGCACGTATCCCGTCGGCACGGGCGGCCTGTCCCCACGTGCGTCCGCTTCGTCCACAAGCACGGGCACCCCCCACGTGGGTTCGCTCTCCCTGCCCGCCCCCACGCCCTTGCAGCAGTCGCGCCTCTCCGACCTCAAAGGCATGGTGCTCCACCTCTTTGCCGACGCCCCCGCCGCTGCCCCCACCTCCGCAACGGCCGCACCCGACCTCTCCTCCGCCGCGGCCGATGTTTCCACAAGCGCGCCCACCCCTGCAACGGCCGCCTCCCCGTCGGTGTGCCCCGCCCGCATCCTCTCGCCCGCCGAAGCGGCGCAGGTCATTGCACAGCAAACCCTTGCCGCCACCGAGGCCGAGGCCGTGCCCCGCGTCGGCGAGAGGCGTACGACGGACAGCGAGGAAGAAACCCGCATCGGCGAAATTTCTCCTACCGACGCCAAGGAATACGTTCGCTCTTGCGACGATTCGACCACCGACGCCGCGAAAGACATTGACGCACAAGTCCTTTCCCCTGCCGACGCCAAGGAATACGTTCGCTCTTGCGACGATTGGACGATGGACGCCGAGGAAAAGGTTGAAACACAAGCCCTTTCCCCTGCCGACGCCGAGGAAGACGCGCTCAATGGCCACGATTCAACGACCGACACCGCGAAAGCTATTGACACACAAGCGTTTTCGACCCCAGACGCCGCGAAAAGTATTGATGCACAAGCATTTTCGACTGCCGACGCCGAGGAATACGTTCGCTCTTGCGACGATTCGATCACCGACACCGCGAAAGCAGTTGACGCACAAGTCCTTTCTCCTGCCGACGCCAAGGAATATCTTCGCTCTTGCGACGATTCGACCACCGACGCCGCAAAAGGTATTGATGCACAAGCCCTTTCCCCTGCCGACGCCGAGGAATCCGTTCGCGCTTGCGACAATTCGACCGACGAGGACGAGGAAGACGCGCTCAATGGCCACGATTCCACGACCGACACCGCGAAAGCGATTGACGCACAAGCGTTTTCGACCACCGACACCGCGAAAGACATTGACGCACAAGCATTTTCGACCGCCGACGACGAGGAAAAGGTTGACACACAAGCGTTTTCGACCGCCGACGCCGCGAAAGAGATTGACACACAAGCCCTTTCCCCTGCCGACGCCGAGGGAGACGCGCTCAATGGCCACGATTCAACGACCGACGCCGCGAAAGACATTGACGCACAAGCTCTTTCCCCTGCCGACGCCGAGGAAAAAGTTGACGCACAAGCGTCTCCGACCACCGAGACTGCGAAAGACATTGAAACACAAGCTCTTTCCTCTGCCGACGCCGCGAAAGACATTGACGCACAAGCGTTTTCGACCACCGACGCTGCGAAAGACATTGACGCACAAGCGTTTTCGACCAACGACACCGCGAAAGCTATTGCCGCCCTGCCGTTTTCGGCCGACAAGGGGCGGTGGGGCGTTCGTTCGCCCCGCGGGCCCGACCCACCGACGGGCGACGGGCACGACAGCACCGACACAAGCAACGATTTCACCGACGCAGGCAATGATTTCGCCGACACAAGCAACCATTTTGCCGACGCAGAAAATCACTTCACCGCCCAACCCTCCAACTTCTCCGCCGATAGGCACTCCCCCGCGGCCGTAGGCACCGCACGCGCGGCCGATCCACCGATTTTCGCCGACGACGAGTGCCGCTCCCTGCGTATCCTCACCGAAAAACACCCTTATCTCAATCCCTCTTTCCATGAACCGCACCCCCTCCTTCGCCTCCACCCGCCGTCGTTTGGCGGGTTCGGCCACACATTCCGTGTTCAGTCAGCACAACCTCCGTTCGGCCGCCCCTTCCTCGGTCGCTTCGTCGACATCCGCCCCGCCTGCACCGTCGGAAGCCGACCTCTTCGCCCCCGTCTCACCCTCTGCTGCACCGACCGCGGCCGCTGCCGACCCGAACACCCCGAACACGAGCACCACCGCTCCGCAAACGCCGTCGAACGCTCCGCAAACGCCATCCGACCTCCCTCCGACGAGCCCGAACACGGCACCGACGGACACCAAACCGAGCGCAACGCCCCAGAACACACCGCCGACGGGCGCAAACGGCACGATTCTGCCCCCGAACGCTCCGCAAACGAGCCCGAACACACCGCCGACGCCCCCGAACACGACGCCCAATGCGCCAAAAACGCCGATTTCATCGACGCCGACCCCGTCCACGGACACCAAACCGAGCGCAACGAGCCCGAATACCCTGCCGACGGGCGCAAACGGCACGATTCTGCCCTCGAACACCCCGCAAACGCCGCCGAACGCTCCGCAAACACCGTCAGCACACCCGCCGACGCCGCCGAACACGGTGCCCAATGCGCCAAAAACGCCGATTTCATCGACGTCGACCCCGTCCGCGGGCACAAAATCGACCGCAACGAGTCCGAACACCCCACAAACGCCGTCAGCCCCCTCGCCGACGCAGGAGAACACGCCGACCGCGGGTGCAAACGGCACGATTCTGCCCCCGAACACCCCGCCGACGGGCACAAAACCGACCGCGACGAGCCCGAACACCCCGCCTACGACCTCGACGCCGGGCAGCGCGTGCTCCGTTCGGCCGCACACCGACGCGCCGTGCGGGCCGAGCGCGAAGCTTGCTGTGGTGCCCTTCGCCACCTGGCCCACTGTTGCGTCGCATTCTGACACCCCCGAGGCCGAACGCCCCCACTGGCGGGCCCGCCTGCTCGAACACTATTCGCCCGAGCGGCAGGTGTCGTTCGGCGAGCACCCCGAGTGGTGCTACTCCTCCCCGCGCCCCACGCTGCGGCGGCTGCGCGACCAACTGGGGTCGGAGACGGTGGTGACGTGGTTGTGCTTGCAACTCAACTATGCGGCGCAACTCTGGGGCACGGCCGACGGTCTGACGAGCCACCAACTGCGGGGCGCGGCGGAAGCCATCGGGGCGTCGTATGCCGAACTCAATGTGGGCGAGGTGATGGTCTACCTTTGTCGGTTGCGCGGGGGCCGTTACGGCAAAGTGGCCTACGGTTCGCTGTCGGCCGACGCGATGGTGTCGAACCTCCCGCTCTACATGAAGGAGCGCCGCGAGGAACTGTCGCAACACGAGCGTCGGGCGGCCGACCGTGCGCTGGCCGAGGAACTCGACGCCCGCGCCGCGCGGTGCTGCACGCACGCGCAGTATAAGGTGCTCCACGCCCGTGCCCGCGTCTTGGCGGGTGGCGACGAGGCAGAGGCGCTGCGGCTGCTGGAGGAGCGCTTTTGGGAGACCGACACGGGGGCCGCTTCGCCCGCCGAGGCCGCACGCTGAACCCGCCCCGCCCGCAGGTCGACGCGCACCGCGGGGTGGGCCTCCGATGGCGCGAAGGCGAAAGGATTTGTGCCGCGCAGGAACTCGCCCCTCGGCGGAAGGCCTCCCGACACGGCACGAAGGCGAAGGGATTTGCCCACGCGAGAAGGCTCTCCTCGGCGAAGGCCTCCCGACACGGCGCACGAGCGAAAGGATTTGCCCGCGCAGGAACGCTCTCCTCGGCGAAGGCCTCCCGACACGGCGCTCGGGCGAAAGGAGTTGCCCCGCGCAGAAATGCTCCCCACGGCGAAGGCCTCCCGACACGGCGCACAGGCGAAAGGAGTTGCCCCGCGGGGTTCGCGTTCGCCCCACGTGCCGACGAACGGCGGGCCGCTCCCGACCGACGAACAGCCGGAAAAACACCCCTTCGGCGGGGTCGCACCCGAGACCGCGCACGAGCGAAAGGATTTGCCCCGCGCGAAAACGCTCCCCACGGCGAAGGCATCCCGACACGGATTTGCCCCGCGCAGAAACGCTCCCCACGGCGAAGGCCTCCCGACACAGCGCACGAGCGAAAGGATTTGCCCCGCGCAGAAACGCTCTCCTCGGCGAAGACCTACCGACACGGCGCACGGGCGAAAGAATTTGCCCGCGCAGGAACACGCCCCTCGGCGAAGGCCTCCCGACACGGCGCACGAGCGAAAGGATTTGCCCCGCGGGGTTCACGTTCGCCCCAAGTGCCGACGAACGGCGGGCCGCCCCCGACCGACGGACAGCCGGAAAAACACCCCTTCGGCGGGGTCGCACCCGAGAGGGCGCGGCCGCTGCCGAGTTCATTCACCGAAAAAAATAAGACTACTCCATGAAACCCAATTGTTCTACGGCGAATCGCACGTCGGTTCGCCCCAAATCTTCTCCTCGTTCCCTTCGGTCGACCGCTGCGTCGCGCGGGAGCAAAACCCTGTGCCGCCCGTCGCTCCCCACCGCGGAAGCGGGCACCGCGGCCTGCGCCGCGACGGCGAAATGCATCACGGCTTCGGCGAAATGGTGCGCCGATTCGGCGAATGCCCCCGCGGCGGCAAATCACTCCCCCGCGGCGGCAATGCATGGCCCCGTGGTGGCGGCCGATACTGCCCGGGTCTTCGCTGCTTCGGCGAACGCTTCCACCGGCGCTGCCGTGCAAACCCCGACGCCTGCCGCGGCCGACGTTGCTCCCGCGGCTGGGACGACCTCGGGCGACGGGCCTTCCGCTGCTCCCGCCCGACCTTCCGCAACCGACGGCGCAGCGGCGAAAAAAACTTCCGCGCCCCACATTGCTCCCGCGGCCAGGACGACCTCGGGCGACGGGCCTTCCGCTGCTCCCGCCCGACCTTCCGCAATCGACGGCGCAGCGGCGAAAAAGACTTCCACGCCCCACGCTGCTTCGGCGGCCATAACGACCTCGGGCGACGGCCCTTCCGCAGCTCCCGCCCGACCTGCCGCAACCGACGGCGCAGCAGCGAAAAAACCTGCCGCGCCCCACGCTGCTTCGGCGGCCATGACGACCTCGGGCGACGGGCCTTCCGCTGCTCCCGCCCGACCTGCCGCAATCGACGGCGCAGCGGCGAAAAATCCTTCGGCGCCCCACGTTGCTCCCGCGGCTATGACGACCTCGGGCGACGGGCCTTCCGCTGCTCCCGCCCGACCTGCCGCAATCGACGGCGCAGCGGCGAAAAAAACTTCCGCAGCGGCGGGCGCTCTCACGGCCGAACGGCGGGCGGCAGCGGTGGCGGCGGGCGTGGTGCTGCGCTCGGCCGACGACCGCACGGCGCTCTTCACGCAGTGGCTCGCCCCGCATCTGCCGATGGTGCGCGGGCTCGTGAGGCGACACACGTATTTCGCGGGCGAACGCGCCGACGACTACCAAACGGCGGTGCTGCACCTGCTCGAACACCTCGACGATCTGGCGCATTTCGCCCTCTGCCTGACCGCCCGCCGCGACATGGCGAAACCCCGCGCCGCGACGGCGAACCGTCCCGCCCCTGCCGACGAGCCCCCCGCGCAGCCCACGACGCCGACCGCCCGCAATTTCGACGAAACACATGCTTCGCTCGACGAATCGACGCTTCACCCCGACGAACGCACACCTTATTTATATGCTTCGGCGGCGGAAATCGACGAATCGGCGGCTTCGCTTGATGAAACGCTGCGCGCCGCCGACGAGGATTTGTGCGCGATCGACACTGCGGCGGTGGCCTTCGAAGCCCTGACGGACACCGACGATGAAACATCGGCCGAGGACAATGAATCGCTGCGCGGGGACGACGAACCTTTGCGCGCGATCGACACTGCGACGGAGACCTTCGACGCCATAACGGACGCCGACGACGAAACGCTGCGCGAAGTGGACGAAATGCGGCCCACCGCCGACGAGGATTTGCGCGCGATCGACACTGCGGCGGAGAACTTCGAGGCCCTGACGGACACCGACGACGAAACGCAGCCCGCCGACGGCGAGGATTTGCGCGAAGTGGACGAAACTGCGGCGGGCGCGGACGAACAGCAGCCGCATGCGGACGCCGCGCTCGAGGGGTCGGAACGGACTCGGGCGCCGCTCCCGGTGACGGCGGAGGAGGTGCTGCACACGGTGGGGCCTTTCAATCCGCGGCCGTGGTTGGCGGGGGTAACGCTGCGCCTGCTTTCTACGCTCAACCACAGGGCGTTGCGCCACCGCGAGACGCATCTCACCCCGGCCTCGGCGGACAGCGACGAACTCTTCGACCCTGCCGATCCCGACGGGGACTTGTGGGCGGTCGGGGCGGACTCCGCGACGGTGGGCGCACAGGAGCATGCGGCGCCCTCGCGATGGGAGGAGACGTTGGGCGCAGGGCGTGAGCGAACGGGGGGCTCGGCGGGCGTGAGCACACGCGACGCCGCGGCGACACGAGCTGCGCAGGCGGTGGCAGCGCACTCAGCGACAGCAGTTTCGCGCTCAGCGACAGCGAATTCCGATGCGCAGCCTGCGGGCACGGAAGCGGCGGCAGCAGCCGGGGGTGCGCCCACGGCAGCGGGCGAGTGGGCGTGCAGCGCAGTGGACAACTGCCTGGAATGCTGGCACCGCGAACAGCCGCGTCGGGGTTTCCACCGCACGCGCGGCGGCCGACTGTGGAACGCCATGCGGGCCCGGGCGCAACAGGCGCATTCGGCCTTCGCCTACCGGACGGTGCTGCGTGCCGACGCCGCGGAGGCGCTCGCCGCCCAGCCGCTGCGCGACCGCGCCCTCGTGCTGCTGACGGCCGACGGATGGACGGCAGAGGAAATCGGGCTGGCGGTGGGGGCTTCGCCCACGGCGGTGCGCCAAACGGTGTGCCGCGTGCGGATGCGCCTGCGGCGTTGGCGCCGGGCTTGGGCTCATCGCACGCACGCGACGCGCGCACTATAAAGAAGACGTACGCATTTTTCGGTCGAAAAATTTGGTGGTCTCGCTTCTTTTGCCGAAATTCGCGTTGTGTCCTTCCTTATCTTTTTAAGAGAGGAAACCCGACACACTGAAGGTTATCAAGGCGAACGAGGGCGACGGGGCTTGGCGGAGTTGGTATCCCGCCGGTAGCCGCCCTTGTGCGAGGCACTGCATCGGAATCTCACGGACAAGGCTTTTAGGTCGGGGAACCGACCACATCCGTTGCGGCCACTCGCGACCTCGTTCGCCACCCTTTCGCTCCGCCCCCGCGGCGGCGCCCCGCCTCCCCCCGCAGGCGACCGGTTCGTGCCCTGCTGCGTCCCCTCCCTCCGCGGAGTGTGCGCGCCGCCCCACAGACCTTACATTCGGGCACCCCGCCTCGCACTGCCGAGCCCCGCGCTCCCGCACGCTGCGCCCGCGGCGGCCTCGCCCCAGGGGCGCTTCCGGCCGCAGCCCCCGCGGCGGCGCCCCTCTGCCCCGCTCGGCACGCTCCCTCGGGACGAGCGCTCTGACGCTTCGCCCGCTTCTCTCCCCCCTACGCCCCGACTCTCACCCCCCTCATCGCATGTTCCACTCCTCCCTGGCGCGCAGCCTTTGGTTCATCGTGCTGGTCATTGCCCAAGCACTGGTGTTCAACCACATTCACCTGTGGGGCTACGCCACGCCGATGCCCTATGTCTTCGTGCTCCTCATCCTTCGCCACGGCACCCCGCGGTGGTTGTATGTGGTGGTGGGCTTCGTGACGGGACTTTGCATCGACGCGGTGAGCACCACGCCCGGTGTGGCGGCGGGTTCCCTCACGCTCACGGGGCTGTGCACGCCCGGTGTGCTGCAATTTTTCGCTCCCGACGACAAACTGGAGGAGGCCTTCCTGCCGGGTGCGCGAACGATGACGTGGTCGGGGTTCTTGAAATTTGCCGCCACGCTCTCTTTTGTGACGGTGGCGGGCTTCCACCTGCTGGAAAGCTTCACCTTCTTCCGCGTGGTCGCGCTGCTGCTCAACATCGGCGGTAGCTTCGTGCTCACCCTGGCCTTTGTGGCCACATTCGAACGGGTGCGCGTGGCTTTCTCCTCGGCCGAAACGGCCGCTCGCTGAGGGCTGACGCCCGCGGCGACGCGAAAGGTCGCCCCGCTGCGCGAATCATTGCCTACGCTGCGAGAATCGTAGCCCACACTGCGCAATTAGGTTTCACGCCCTGCGCATGCCCCTCGCTGCCCCGCACGGCCTGTGCCTCTCGCCCCGCCGCGCGCGTGCCGCCCCACGGCGCCGACGCCTCGTGCGCCGCTCCCATGACCAACACAACGAACTAAACGAACCGGACGCTGAACAGATCGGTCCGCCTTTCCGCCCCGCCGGCGCCCTGCGCGCCGCAACCGAGGGTGGATGTGGATGAAAAAAACCGACACGCGCGCGTTTGTGCCGCCGCTGCCCCTTGCACGGCCGACCGCATCGCGCGCACAGGCCTTCCGCGCCACCGCGCTCCGGGAAGTTCGCCGCCGACCGCCCACGGTCGTCCGGCCCGGGATGTTCGTTCCCCACTTCTCTTAGCGACGTACGGTGAGTCGCGGTGCCTGTATCTGTAGTTCCGCATCGCGCTCACGTCGTCGCTTCCCCACAGCGGCGGCCGCTCCGCTCGCGCCCGCGCTTCCCATAGCGCAATGGCGCACTTGCTCGATCGTTGCGGCACCCTTCGGCCGACCGACCGCGATGTCCACTCAGTGGGCGGCGCCCTTCGGCACGCAGACGCCCGCGGCCTATAATAACGTGGCGCTCGGTTTAATTTATAATGGCGTGTCGTCTCGATCATTGCGGCATCCTTCGGCGGCCGACCGCGATTTCCACTCAGCAGGCGGCGTCCTTCGGCACGCAGACGCCCGCGGCGGGTTTCGCCCCGCCAACGCGGCACGCACGCCCCCTCATTTTTTCCCCACATGCGACGCACAGGAGGCTAATCTCTTCATATAAGTTTCTGTTAAGTCCACCTCTGTTTCCTGTCGCCGCACCCATCGCCCTCCGCTCCGCGCGGTCGGCCATCGTCCAGCGGGCACCGGGGCGGTTTGCTCCTCATTCCTTTCCGCTCCACGGCGGCGAGACTCCAACGGGCCTTTTTTTTCATCTTCAGGTTCTGCCCGTTCTCGCCGCTTCGCCCGCCCCCCTTCAGGCATCGTCTCCGTGGCGCTGCCCCGTCCGCCGCTCGGCGGCCGTTCCCCCACGACCTCCGCCGCGCAGTCCCCGGAATCCCGACTGTGCGGCGGTGTCCGCATCCATTCACCCCCTTCATTCCCCCCATCGCCCGTGCCCCAAGATTATAGTTTTGAGAAGCGCAAGTTTGTGATCGGCGGCATTGCGCTGTCGGTCGTTGTTGTCTTTGTGCTTCGGCTGTTGGCGCTCCAACTCATGAGCGACGACTACCGCAAGAGCGCCGACTCGAACGCCTTTCGCAAGGAGATCTTGTACCCCTCGCGCGGGCTGATCACGGACCGTCACGGGAAGTTGCTCGTGTACAACGAACCTTCGTACAACATCCTGGTGACGATGCAAGACCAACACGGCATCGACACGGCCGATTTCTGCCGCACAATGGGCATCACGCGGGAGGAGTACATGCAACGGATGGCGGAAATCAAAGATCCGAAGAAGAATCCGGGCTACTCTCGCAACACGCCTCAGCTGTTTATGAGCCAGATTCCGGCCGACGAGTTCTCGAAGTTTCGCGAAAAGCTGTTTCGGTTCAACGGTTTCTCGGCCGAGAAGCGGTCGGTGCGCCGCTACGCCTCGGGCATCGCAGCCCACCTGCTGGGCGACGTGGCGGAGGTGAACCAGGCCGACGTGGACTCCGACGCCTATTATAAGAGCGGCGACTACATCGGTAAGCTCGGTGTGGAGCGGAGCTACGAGAAAGTGCTGCGCGGCGAGAAGGGCATGCGGATTCTGCTGCGCGACGTGCACGGACGCACCAAGGGTCACTACATGGACGGGAAGTATGACACGCAGGCCCAGCCGGGTCGCAACCTCACGCTGGGCATCGACTACGGCACGCAGGAGTTGGCCGAGCGGCTGCTGGAGGGCAAATACGGTGCCATCGTGGCCATCGAACCCTCGACGGGCGAAATTCTCGCGATGGCCTCGGCGCCGACCTACGACCCGCGCGACATGGTGGGGCGCGACCGCGGTAAGGCCATGACGGCCATGATGCGCGACGAGCGGCGCCCGCTGCTCAACCGCGCCATCGCCGGCACCTACCCGCCGGGCTCGACGTTCAAGATCTCGCAAGCCCTGCTGGGATTGCAAGAGGGGTCGATCACGCCGAGTGTGGCCTTCCCCTGCGCCCACGGCTTCAACTACAAGGGGCTGCACGTGGGCTGTCACGGCCACGCCTCGCCGATCAATCTGGTACCGGCCATCGGCACGTCGTGCAACTCCTATTTCTGCTGGAACCTGCTGCGCCTGCTGAGCAATCGCGGGAAGTACGGTTCGGTGCAGGCGGCGATGACGCGGTGGAAAGACCAGGTGGTGCACATGGGCTTCGGCTACAAACTGGGCATCGACCTGCCGGGCGAGCGCCGCGGGATGATTCCGAACGCGGCCTACTATGACAAGGCCTACAAACGGTCGTGGAACGCGCTGACGGTGATCTCGATCGGGATCGGGCAGGGCGAGGTGACGGCCACTCCGCTGCAAATTGCCAACCTGGCGGCCACGGTGGCCAATCGCGGCCACTACTTCGTGCCGCATGTGGCGCGGAGTATTCAGGGCGAACGGCTCGACACGACCTACACGCGGCCGCACCGCACGCTGGTGGCGCGGCGTTGGTACGACTACGCGGTGGCAGGCATGCGCCGCTCGGTGCTGGCCGGCACGTGCCGCGGGGCCGACTTCCCCGGCGGGGAGGTGTGCGGCAAAACGGGCACGGCGCAAAACCGGGGCCACGACCACTCGGCCTTCATGGGCTTCGCGCCGATGAACAAACCGCGGATCGCCGTGTGCGTGTACGTGGAGAACGGCGGCTTCGGCGCCGACTTCGCCGTGCCCATCGGTTCGCTCATCATGGAACAGTATCTCAACGGCAAACTCTCGGCGGGCTCTCGCGCTCGGGCCGAGTCGTTCCGCCTTCGTCACATCAATTACGGCAGCCATGCGCGATAATCAGCTCAATCCCGCCTTTCGCGCCGACGGTTGGGTGCTCCTCATCTTCCTGGCGCTCCTCACCTTCGGCTGGTTCAGCGTGTGCGGCGCGAGCCACACCTTCGACCTGCAAAGCCTTCTCTCCTTCGACACCCGCGCCGGCAAACAGTTGGTGTGGATCGGTTGCGCTTTGGGGCTGGGAGGTATGATCTTGATGTTCGACGACCGCTATTTCGACATGCTGGCCGACCTGTTCTACTGGTCGATGATGGTGCTGCTGCTCGTCACGCCGTTCATCGCCCACGACATCAAGGGTTCGCGCTCTTGGATCTCGCTGGGCCCCGTTTCGTTGCAGCCGGCCGAATTTGCCAAGTGCGCCACGGCGCTCATGGTGTCTAAGGTGATCGGTCAATACGGGTTCACGCTCAACCGCCGGAGCAACTTTCTTCGCGCCGCGGGCGTGGTGCTGCTGCCCTTCGTGCTGATCGTGCTGCAGAAAGAAACGGGTTCGGCCTTGGTCTACTTCGCCTTCTTCCTCATGTTCTACCGCGAGGGCATGCCCGGCAGCATCTTGTTTTGCGGCGCCGCGGCGGTGGTCTATTTCGTGGTGGGCATCGGTCAGGGCGAAACGCCGCTGCCCGGCACGACGGCCAGCGTGGGCGAATCGGTGGTACTGGCCTTGGTGTGGCTCTTCACGGCGGGCCTGCTGCGGGTGTACGTGCCGCGCGAACCGGAACACGCCCACCGCCTGCTCTTCTGGGGCACTGCGCTGCACGTGGTGGCCTACGGCGTCTCGGCCTTCGTGCACCCCTTCGACATCAGCTGGGCGCAACTGGGCGGTTGCATCGTGATGATCGGCTATCTGGGCATGCAGTGGATCGGACGCCGCGCCAACACCTACCTGCTCATCAGCCTTTTTGCCATCTCGAGCGTGGGTTTCCTCTACACCTCGGACTATGTGCTCAACAACGCCATGAAGGACTATCAGCGCACGCGCATCCGTGTGCTGCTGGGCGTGGAGGAAGACCGCGACGCCTCGTACAACGTGACGCAATCGAAGATCGCGATCGGCTCGGGCGGCCTGTTGGGCAAGGGATTCATGAACGGCACGCAGACGAAACTCGACTATGTGCCGGAGCAAGACACGGACTTCATCTTCTGCACCGTGGGCGAAGAAGAGGGCTTTCTGGGCGCCGCGGGCGTGCTGGTGCTCTTCTTGCTGCTGATCTGGCGGCTCATCGCGCTGGCCGAACGGCAGACGTCGACCTTCGGGCGGGTGTTTGGCTACTCGGTGCTGTCGATTTTGCTCTTCCACGTGTTCATCAACATCGGCATGGTGCTGGGCATCGCGCCGGTCATCGGCATCCCGCTGCCGTTCTTCTCCTACGGCGGTTCGTCGCTGTGGGGCTTCACCCTGCTGCTCTTCATCTTCCTGCGCATCGACGCGGGTCGCAAACGATAACCGCGGCGGCCTCGGCGCGCGCTGCCCTTGCGGCGGCCCGTTGCCGGCACCCCGTCTCCCCTCCCCTCAACACATCCACTCGACTATGCCCTCCGAATCCCGTCGCCAAACCCTGTTGCGCAGCCTGCTCTTCGTGTTGCTGCTCGCCGTGGCCGGCGGCCTCATCTTCTTCCTCAAACGCTCGACCGATGTGCCCCTCACCCCCGAAGGGCTCGCCGGTCGGGACAGCACGCGCCACATGGCGGTGCCCGACACCCTCGACAACGCCCCCGCCTCGCCCGCCGAAGCGCCGGCCGAATCCACGCCCGCCGAAGACGTCAGCCCGGCGCCCGATCGCGACCCCGCCGAAGCGGGCTACGACGACGGCTACCTGAGCGGCAACACCGACGGGATGAACAACGACGAGCGCGCCACCTACGACGAGTCGTCGCAATATCCCACCCCCGACGCGCGCCAAAGCTACGCTGCGGCCTACCGTCGAGGCTATGCCGCGGGCTTTGCCGACGGGCGCAAGCAGGCTGTGGGCGCCGACCCGCGCAACGACAATGACAATGCGCACGACGGCGACGTCCTCCCCGACGGCGACACGCGCACCGCCCCCGGTCGGCCCGACGCCACGCCGCGCTCCACCCCGAAACCCACCGCCCCGCGCCCCGACGCGCCGCGTCTCGCACCCAAAAACGCCCCCCGCCCGTGAACTACCGCGCCCTCATCGCCCGCCACTATCCCACCGATTCGCCACTGCGGCGGCTCCTGCTGCTCCACAGTGGGCAGGTGTGCCGTCGCGCCCTCGACATCGCGCGCCGCCACCCCGAACTCGGCGCCGATCTCGCCCTGGTGGAAGCCGGCGCCATGCTGCACGACATCGGCATCTACCTCACTTCCGCCCCCGCCATCCACTGCCACGGCACGGCGCCCTACTTGATGCATGGCCCGCTCGGCGCCCAACTGCTGCGGGCGGAGGGCCACGAGGCGCTGGCCCGCATCTGCGAGCGACACACCGGCACGGGGCTCACGGCGGCCGACATCCGTCGGCTCGAACTCCCCCTCCCTGCGGTGGATCTCCTGCCCGAAACGCCGGAAGAGCGCATCATTTGCTACGCCGACCTGTTCCATTCGAAGAGCCACCCGCTGCGTTTCCTCACGCCCTCGGAGGTGGAGGCACGCGTGGCCCGCTTCGGCACGGTGGGACTCCGCACCTTCCGCCGCTGGCGCGCAGAGATGGAGTGAACCGCCTCAGCCGCCTGCCGAAAAGCGCAAGCCGCCCGCAGGTTCTTCCGCGAAAAGCCCCGCTCGCCTCAGCCAGCATGCCGAAACACGCACGCCGCCCGCAAGCACTTCCGCGAAAAGCCCTGCTCGCCATGGTCGGCATGCTGAAAAGCGCACGTCGATCGTAGGTTCTTCCGCGGAAAGCTCGGCACCCTGCAGTCGGCCTGCCGAAAAGCGCCCGCCGTCCGTCGGTTCTTCCGCGAAAAGCCCTGCACCCCGCAGTCGGCACGCCGAAAAGCGCACGCCGCCCGCAGGCACTTCCGCGCACACATTATATATATAGTAACTTCGAAGCCCCGCCGCCCGTCGGCGCGCCTCCCAAGTCCCCACACACCTTGCATCTCCCCGCCCTTCGTCCCCTCGCCGCCCCGCTGGCGGCCCTGCTCCTCGGGCTACTCACCCTGGCCTGCCACACCGGCGCCCTGCTCACGGGCGGCGGCCACCCCGGCACGCCCCACTCGCTCCCCCCCTCGGCCCTCGTGGGCGACAGCACCCCCGGTGTGCGCGCCACCGCCGCCCGCTTCGACAGCACCACCGCCGGCCGTCGCGCCGCCGCTGCCCTCGACAGCCTCAACGCCGCCGCGCGCCGCCTCAGCGCCCACCTCGACTCGCTGCGCCACGCCCATCCCACCGACAGTCTCGACGCACGCATCGCCGCCGACTCCCTGGCCCTGGCGCAAAACGCCCACCTGCGCCAAGCCGATTCCGCGGCCCTGGCCGACACCACGCGCCGGCACGCCGACACCCTGCGGGTGCGCAAAGCCGGCATCGACGCACCGGTGCAATACGCGGCCAAAGACAGCCTCGTCTACGACGCCCGCAGCGGATTGGCCTACCTCTACGGCGACGCCAACGTGAAATACCAAAACATGGGCCTGCAAGCCGATTTCATCACCCTGAACATGGACTCCTCGCTGGTGCGCGCCACCGGCGTGCCCGACAGCACCGGCCAAGCCCAGGGACAACCCGTCTACACCCAAGGGAGCGAAAAGTACGAAAGTCGCGAAATGGCCTTCAACTTCAAGACCAAAAAGGGCTTCATCAACGACGTGAAAACCACCCAAGGCACGGGTCTGCTCTACAGCGTGGACGCCAAACGCACGGGCGACGGCAACTTCTACCTCCAAAACGCCCAATACACCACCTGCGACGCCCCCCACCCCCACTTCTATCTCCAACTTACGCGCGCCAAAGTGACGCCGGGCAAAGAAACCTTCTTCGGCCCGGCCTATCTCGTGGTGGCCGATGTGCCCCTGCCCGTGGCCATCCCCTACGGCTTCTTCCCAGTCAACAAGAAATACTCCTCGGGCCTCATCATGCCCACCTACGGCGACGAGACCGCCCGCGGCTTCTACCTGCGCGACGGCGGCTACTATTTCGCCCTCTCCGACCGCATGGACCTCAAACTCCTGGGCGAAATCTACACCCGCGGCTCGTGGGGCCTCTCGGCCGAGAGCAACTACGCGCGCCGCTACAGCTATCGCGGCAATGTCTTCCTCTCCTACCTCACCACCGTGAACGGCGACAAGAACATGCCCGACTACACCAAGCAAACCTCGCTCAAAGTGCAGTGGAGCCACAGCTCCGACCCGAAGGCCAACCCCAACACCTCCTTCTCGGCCCGCGTGAATTTCGCCACGCAAAACTACGAACGCTCCAATCTCGCCTCCCTCTACACGCCGCTGGCCTACACCCAGAGCACCCGCGCCTCGTCGGTGAGCTTCAGCCACAGCGTTCCCTCGCTCGGCCTGTCGCTTTCGGCCTCGGCCAACGTGTCGCAAGACATGCGCAACGCCTCCCTCTCCGTCTCCCTGCCCGACGTTTCGCTCTCCGTGGCCCGCTTCTATCCGCTGCGCCGCAGCAAAGCCGTGGGCAAAGAGCGCTGGTATGAGAAAATCGCCCTCTCCTACACCGGGCAGATGACCAATTCGCTCGCTTCCTCCGAGTCGCAATTCTTCCACACCCCGCTGCTCAAATGGCGCAACGGCATGCAGCACCGCATCCCCGTCGAAGCCACCTTCCAACTCTTCAAGTACATCAACATCTCCCCCTCGTTCAACCTCAGCGGCCGCACCTACTTCTCGCGCCAGCGCAAAACGTGGAACACCGCCGCGGGCAGCGAGCGCACCGACACGGTCTACGGGTTCTACAACCTCTTCGATTGGAACGTAGCCCTCTCGGCCAACACCACCCTCTACGGATTCTACAAGCCCGTGCGCCTGCTCTTCGGCGATCGCGTGCAGGCCTTCCGCCACGTCTTCAAGCCCGCCGTGAGCTTCTCCTTCGCCCCGGACTTCACCGACGAGGCGCGCGGCTTCACCACCCACTACGTCCGCACCAACCCCGACGGCACCGTCTCCACCGTGAGCTATTCGCCCTACGCCATCGGGGCCTTCGGCTACCCCAACGCCACCCGACAGGGAACGCTCAACTTCTCGGTTTCCAACAACCTGGAAATGAAAATCAAGTCGGACGCCGACACCTCGGGCTTCCGCAAAATCTCGCTCATCGACGAACTTTCGGCCTCCCTCTCCTACAACCTCGCCGCCAAAGTCCGCCCCTGGTCCGACCTCAGCACCAACCTCCGCCTGCGACTCACCAAGAGCTACACCTTCTCGCTCGCCGCACAGTGGGCCACCTACGCCTATGAGTTCGACGACAAGGGCAACGTCGTCGTGGGCAACCGCACCGAGTGGAGCTACGGCCGCTTCGGTCGCTTCCAAGGCATGAGCCAAAACCTCTCCTACACCCTCAACGGCCAGAAACTCCTCACCCTCTTCGGCCTGCTCACGGGCCACGGCTGGGACAAACTCCTCCATCCCGACCGCGACACCGACGCCGCCACACTCCCCCAGCGCAAGCACGGACCCGACGACGAAGCCGACGCCGACGAAGAGCAGGGCGACCCGCAAGACGACGCCAACATCGACCCCATGCTCCGACGTAAACCCCAAAAGGAGCAGAAAGCCAAAGCCCGCGTCGACGAAGACGGCTATCTCCTCTTTGCCCTGCCCTGGAACCTCACCTTCTCCTACGGCATCTCCATGGCCGAAGACCGCTCCAAGCCCATCCACCGCGCCAACATGCGCTACCCCTACAGCTTCACCCAAACCCTCAACTGTTCGGGCAACATCACCCTCTCCAAAGGCTGGAACATCAACTTCACCTCGGGCTACGACTTCACGCGCCACGCCATCTCGATGACCACGGCCGCCCTCTCCCGCGACCTCCACTGCTTCCAAATGACGTGCAACGTGGTGCTCTACCCCTACTCCTCGTTCAATTTCTCCATCCGCGCCAAAGCCGCCGAACTCGCCGACGCCCTGCGCTACGAAAAGCGCTCGGCCTACTCGTCGAACATCGACTGGTATTGACCGCCGCTTCCCCGCGCCGGTTCCGCGCCGCCGCCCATCATCCGCCAACTCCGCAAGACCCGCCGCCCGCCTGCCGCAGCACCCCCGCCCCGGCCGACCCGCAGCCCCCGTCTCGCCCTTCACACACACCACCTACCCTTAAAACCCTTCACACCATGCGCACCCTGCTCCTCAGCGTCGTCGCCCTCCTCGGCCTCGCCGCCCCCACCCTCCTCACCTCGTGCGACAACGACACCCCCAATCAGCTCCACCAGCTCAACTTCATCCCCCTCCAGTCGGGCGGTCGACTCTGCTACGCCGACCAGTCCACCGACACCGTCGGGCTGCAAAGCACCGACTCGTGGACCCTCGCCGTCGCCACGCCGCAAGGCACCCCCGCCTGGCTCACCGCCGCCCCCGAATCGGGCCGTGTCGAGGCCAACCACTTCGTCACCCAGCCCCTCGCCCTGCGCTTCAGCGCCAACACCACCGGCACCCCCCGCACCGCCCGCCTCAACGTCACCGCCGCAGCCGGCACGACCCGCACCATCGGCCTGCCCGTGGTGCAACTCCCCTGGCTCGACATCCGCCGTCCCGCCCCCACCATGCTGCGTCCCGCCGCCGAGACCGACACCCCCGCGTCGGCTCCTCGAGCCCAGCGGCTCCAGTTCCCTGACGCCACCCCCGTCTTCATCGAGCCCCTCCCCTACAAGGCCGGCACCGTGGTTTGCGGTTTCGTGCTCTACGACACGACCGATCCCGCCCACCACAGCCTCACCTCCGACGCCTCTTGGCTCACCCTCTCCGCCGCCGATGCCACCCCCGCCGCCGGCCACCACGAAGTGACCCTCACCTTCACCGAAAACCCCGACCACGCCCCCCGCACCGCCCGTCTCGCCCTCACCTCGGCCGGCGTCACCACCTACATCACCTACACCCAGGCGGCCAAACCCTGATGCCCGCCCACCCCGCGGTCCAACGCCGCACCGCATAGGCTCCCCTCGTCGCTCGGCGCGTGGGCGGCGCACATAGCATGTCCCGCCGCCCGCGCCCCCTCCGCCGGGCAGCGTGCCGACCTCGCGGCCCTGAGTGCACCCCCCACCCTGCGGCCGTCGGCGCCGCCCACCTTTGTCCCACCTTCTCCCCCTTTCTTCTCCCATGCACCGCCTGCTCCTCCTCCCCGCCCTCATCGGTCTCCTGCTCCTGGGCAGTTGCAACAGCGACAGCGAAACCAACTTCCACCGCCTCGCCCTCGGCCCCACCGTCAACGGCGAAATCCGCTGGTATGCCGACCAAACCACCGACACCCTCCGCCTCGTCAGCACCGACTCCTGGCACCTCAACCTCACCTACCGCACCCCCGCCGACAGCACCCGCCTGCTCTTCGCCCCGCGCCGCTTCGACCTCCCCGCCGCCACCACCGCCGCGCAAACCCTGCCCCTCGTCGTGCGCCTCGCCCCCAACACCCTCGGGCGCACCCTCGCCGGCACCCTCACCCTCACCGCCGCCACCCCCGTGCTGCGCCCCATCGAGGTGAAGTTCTTCCAGTTCCCGCACCACGACGTGGACTATCCCGCCGCCCAATACGACGACGCCACAGAAAGCACCTACTTCGCCGAAAACTACCGCGCGGCCGACACCACCGCCTACCTGCGCTTCACGCTCTACGACCGCGACACCCCCACCCACCGCCTCACCTCCGACGCCTCCTGGCTCACCGTGCCCGACTCCCTCGCACAGCCCGGTCCCGGTCGGCACCAAGTGAAGCTCGCCATGCGGCCCAACCTGCACCTTGCCGCCCGCACCGCCCACCTCACCCTCACCGCCGGCGGCGTCACCACCCGCATCGCCTACACCCAGCGCGGCGCCACCACCGGCAGCCCCACCCCCTCCGGCAAGTAAAGCCCTCCCCACACGGCCGACGGGTGCCCACCCAAGGCAAATGCCCCGCACGGCACCGAACGCCACGGCCTCATACCGAAAATCGGCCCGCCCCAACCCGGCGTGCCCACCCGCACGGCCCGGCGTGCCCCGCACGGCAGCCATCCGCCCGCGCCTTATCTCGCCCGCCTTCCCCACCACCCCGAAAACTCCCGCGCCCTCGGCGCAAAACCCCGAATCTTCACGCCACAGCCCCCGAGTTATGCTCCTGCTCCCCCTCCTTTTCTCCGCCGCCCTCGCCGCAGTGCCCAAGGCCCACGCCCAGTCCGGCACCCCCCGTTTCGCCACGGCCGCCGCAATCCCCGCCCGCGTCGACTCCCTCGCCCTGTCCAAGGCCGATCCCGCCCTCCACAGTCTCCTCCTCGCCGACGCCCCGCACGCCCTCCGCGCCGGTGCCGACCCCGCGGCCGACACGCTCCGCACCGCCGTCTACGTCGAGACCACCCTCCCCGCCGACCGCCTCGCGGCCGACTACCCCGCGGCACAACCCCGCGTCCTCTCCGAAGGGCTCCTCGCCCTCACGGCCGACGCCGCCACGCTGCGCCGCCTCGCCGCCGACCCCCGTGTGCAAAGCCTCACGCCGCGCCGCACCTTCGCCCCGCTGCTCGACAAAGCCCGCCGCGCCGCCGACGTCGACCGCGTGCAAGCCGGCACCCAACTCGACACGCCCTTCGACGGCCGCGGCGTGATCATCGGCATCATCGACCGCAGTTTCGAATATCGCCACCCCGCCTTCCTCGACCGGGAGGGCCGCAGCCGCATCATCGCCCTCTGGGACCGCAGCGGCTACACCCCCACACGCGACGGTTCGCTGCCGGTCGACAGCACCACCATCGTCGACGGCACCGACCACGTCGATTTGCAAGGCGGGGGCCACGGCACGCACGTGGCGGCCATCGCCGCCGGCAGCGAAGTGGGCAACCACTTCCACGGCGTCGCCCCCGGCGCCTCGCTCCTCCTCATCCCCTCCACCTTCGAGGGCGCCGAGGTGATCGAAGACGTGCGCTTCATCAGCAGTTTCGCCCGCCGACGCCACATGCCCTGGGTCACCAACCTGAGCTTCGGCTCTCAAATCGGTCCGCACGACGGCACCACGCCCTACGATCGCACCCTCTCCGCCCTCACCGGTCCCGGGGGCATCATCGTCGCCGCCATGGGCAATGAGGGCATCGACGACCTGCACGTGGGCGCCACCCTCCAACCCGGACAGACGCGCTACGTTCGTTTCACCCGCACCAAAACCGGCGAAGACGGTGTCTATCCCGATGCCGAACTCGCCCTCTGGGGTCAAACACCCGACCGCGCCGTGCGCTTCAAACTCCGCCCCTACGTCCTCACGCAGGGCAAACTCATGCCCATGGACGCCGCCTTCTGGCAACGCTGCGCCGACATCCGCTCGGGTGCCGACCGCCACAACCTCAAAGAGCACTGGAGTGTGCGCCTGCACGTGAACCGCGTGCGCGTCGACCTCAACGATCCCGCCGCCGAAGTGGTCTTTGCCATCAGCCTCCCCGCCTCGGTGCGGAGCGAACGCACCTTCCACTTCTGGTGTGAGCGCCACCAAGGTCGCTTCTCGCCCACCGCCGTGCCCGGCCACGCCGCCGAGCACCTCGCCCCCACCGCCGACTACCTCGTGGGCGAAGGGGCCGCCACCATTCCCTCGGCCATAGCCGTGGGCAGCTTCACCTCGCGCAAGGACTACCCCGATGCCCTCCACCCCACGCCCCGCGGCAACCGCCCCAACGTGGTGCTCAACGGCATCGACCAGGTGGGTTTGCGCAGCTACTTCTCGTCCAACGGCCCGGGCCTCGACACCCTCCGCGTGCGCCCCACCGTCTTGGCCCCCGGCAGCATGGTGTGCAGCGCGCTCAATGCCCTCGCACCGGGTTTCAACCCGGAGGCCAAAACCACCTTCATCGCCGATGTGCTGAAGCGCGGCGACCGCACCTACTATTATGGCGCGATGCAGGGCACATCGATGGCTTCGCCCTTCGTGGCAGGCTGCGTGGCGCTGTGGTTGCAGGCCAGTCCCACCCTCACGCCGGCCGACATCACCGACATCATCCGCCACAGTGCCCGCCGCCCCTCCGTGATGCAAAAAGCCGAGTGGACGCCGCTCTACGGCTACGGCCGCATCGATGCCTACAAGGGTCTGCTGCTTGCGCTGAAACACGCGGCCACCACGGGCATCGCGCGCCCCGGTCACTCGGCGGCGCCCGTCTCGCTGAGCCTGAGCCCCGAGGCCTGGCGCATCCTCTTCAACGCGCCCGAGTCGCAAGCCGTGGTCACGGTCTCTGCCCTCGACGGCCGCACGCTCTTCAGCCGCACGCTCTCGCGCCCTGCCCAGGGTAGCGAAGTCGTCATCACACCGGCCGACCTCCCCTCCGCCGCCCCGGGCATCCTCCTGCTGCGCATCGTCACGCCGGGCGCCGTGGTCACCCGCAAACTCGTGAATCCCGCCCGCTGACGTCCGCGTTTTCCACGAACGCCCTCGATGATCCGCTGACGGCCTGGCGAAAAGCACCGCCCCCCCTTGGTTTTCAAGCGAATGCTTCGACCTATGGTGCCGCACGGCCGCGATGATCCGCTGACGGCTCGGCGAAAAGCACCGCACCCCCTTGGTTTTCAAACGAATGCCTCGGCCGCCGGTGCTACTCGGCCGCGATGATCCGCCGACGGCTCGGCGAAAAGCACCGCACCCCCTTGGTTTTCAAGCGAATGCTTCGACCGCAGCATCGCCGACGCCCTCGATTTCCGCTGACAGCTCGGCGAAAAGCGTTGCAAAGCCCTGGTTTTCAAGCGAATACTTCGGCAAAAAGCATTGCACCATCTCACCCCTTCACACCGCCTCACCCCCATGTCCCGTCTCCTCCTCCCACTCCTCGCCCTCCTGCTCCTCGTCGGTTGCGACGCCGTGGAGCGCCCCGACCGCTGGCGCGAAGACCCCGCCCCCATCGTGCCGCGGCGCAACGTGCTGCTCGTCGACTTCACCGGCCAACGGTGCAGCAACTGTCCCGCCGCCGCCGACCTCCTGCACAGCCTCACCGCCGGCCCCGCCGGCGCCCGCATCATCGCCGTCTCCGTCCACGGCGGTGCACTCGCCCTCTCCACCGATGCCTCGCCCCGCGGCCTCGCCGGCCCCGATGCCCGCCGCCTCACCGACGAAGCCCGCGTCAGTTCCTGGCCCCAAGGCACGGTCGACCGCCCCGTCGGAGGCACACTGCTGCGCCCCTCGGCCTGGAACGCCGCCCTCGCCGAGCGTCTCGCCCTCGCAGCCGACGCCGACGCAGCGGCCCAGCAGTCGCTCGTGGCCGACGCCCACGTGGCGCTCGCCACGCGCACCCTCTCCTACACCCTCCGCCCCCGCCACCTCACCGACGCCGCGGGACAGCCCGATGCCGAAACGTATCTCCACCTTTGGTTGGTCGAAGACAGCATCACGGCCCCGCAAACGTTGGCCGACGGCACGGAACGCGCCGACTACCTCCACCGCCACGTGCTGCGTCTCGATCTCACCGGCCCCGCCGCCCACCGTCTGGCAGCGCCCCGCCCGGGCAGCTCGGCTCCGGCCATGACGCGTCCCGCCGCACCCCCGCAGGCCAATGCGCTCACCCGTTCGACCAACGCTCAGCTCGCGTCAGCGTCTCACCCCTCCCCGCAGTCGGCCGATTTCACCCGTTCGGCTGGAACTGCCCCCCGCTCGACCGACGCCCGATCCGCGGCAGTGTCCCATTTCGCCCCGTCGGCTGGAACTGCCCCCCCTGCCTCCGCCGGCAGCAGCGCGGCAGCGCAACCCACCTCGCCCGGAAGCCCCGGCGCCGTGGCCGGTGCCGATCCCTACCGCGTGCACGGCGAAATAATGCTCCCCGTCGGTCTCGGTTTGTCAGCACGTTTCGCCACCACCACGCGCTTCAATCTCCGCCGCCTCACGCTCGTGGCCTTCCTCACCCGCGGTGTACATGGCCCCGTGGGTGCTGTCGCCGCCACCCGCGTCGAAGTGCGCTGATCCCCGCCCTCCGTCGGCACGCACCCCCCACTTCCCGCTCACAAAGCGAACTTTCGAAACCTCACCCCGGGCTTATCGGCACCAACCTTCCCCGTCGACACGCACGCCCACCGTTTGTAAAATAATTTCGCCCAACCCCACCCATGATTCTCCGCCATTTCCACATTTTCGCCCACTCGTCCGTCCACACGCCGCGCATGAGCGCCGGTTTCGCCCTCCTTTTCGCCCTCTTGCTCGGCACCCTGCCCCTCAACGCGCGCTTGGTGTTGCGCCACGGCGACCAAGACACGCCGCGCATGAGCGCCGGTTTCGCCCTCCTTTTCGCCCTCTTGCTCGGCACCCTGCCCCTCAACGCGCGCTTGGTGTTGCGCCACGGCGACCAAGTCCTTTCACCGGCCGACACGGTGCGCATCACTGTCGTGGAGCAGCGCACGGAATACCCCTCCGACGATCCCGCCAACCCCGACCCCTTCACGGTCGTGGACTTCAAATATCCCGATCTCGCCTCCTACACCGTCGGCACGGACGAGTCCCTCAACGCCCCCCTCGACTTCTCGGCGCTGGTGGAGAATGTTTCGGACTTTTCCCTCCAGTGGTGCGGACTCACCCACGAGTGCAACTTCCTCTCCGCCCGCGGCGACCGCGAAACGCGCAACGCGCGCCTCACCGCCGAGAAACCCCGCCTGCCCCTCGAGCTGGAAGGCCATTTTGAAGCCAACCGCTACGGCCATGCCGTGGCACGCCTGACGCTCACCCCCACCGCTGCCGCCGCAACGGCCACTTCTGCCGCCACAACCGCCGCTGCGAGTGTCACTCCTTCCACTGCAGAAACGTCTGCCCCCGTTGTCTACACAATCCGCTTCACCTATCCCGCTCCCTCCGCCCTGCGTCGCGTCGCCACGCCCCTCCCCACCGACGCTGTCCTCTACGATCTCGCCGGTCGCCGCGTCGTGCGCCCCCGTCCCGGCCACATCTACCTCCGCGCCGGCCGCAAATTCGTCGCGGAGTGACCCATCATGTACCCAAAATCGCCAAAACGGGTACATGAGAAACCTATCATGTACCCGAAAACGCCAAAACGGGTACATCAGACCGCCCCTCTCCCCCGTTCCAACCCCCTTGTCCCCTTTCATTCAGCCGAACATGCTCAAGAAACACACCCTTTTTGAAATTCGCCATCTTCGAGAATCAGAAGACCGCGTCGAATTCAAGAAAGCCAATCAGGGACTTTTCTCCTACAACGGTTCGGGGAAAAGCAAAGCCACCGACCGCCGCAAATGCATTTTGGGCTATGTGGTGGCGTTTTGCAACGAAGGTGGGGGCGAATTGATCTTCGGTGTCGACGATGCCTACCCTCATCGCATCGTCGGCACCCAACAATGCCAAGACCAACTCGGACAATTGGAATCCGATATCTACAGAGATGTCGGCATCCGCACCGCCGTCTACGAACTATTTGAGGATGAAGCCAATAGAACAGGACGCGTGTTGGTCATTCACATCCCCGGTCGCCCGAAAGGCAAACTCTATAAATTTGAGGACGTCCCCCTGATGCGCGTCGGCGAAGAGCTGAAAGTGATGCCCGACGACGTCATTCGCGACATACTGCTTGAAAACGAGAACGACTTCTCGGCCGAAATCTGCCCCGCTGCCACACTCGACGATTTAGATGCTGAAGCCATCGAGATCCTCAAGAGAAAATACGCCGCCAAACAACGCAACACGCATTTTCTCACCCTCGACCACACCCAAATACTCAGTGATCTCGGACTGATTGTCGACGGGCAACTTACCTACGCCGCCCTCATTTTGGTAGGGAAAACCTCGGCCTTGGCACGGCTGCTCCCGCAAGCAAAAATCGTGCTCGAATATCGGCACGACTCCCATGCCATCCCCTACACCAATCGCACGGAATATGCCACTTGTTTCTTCAAAACGGCTGATCGACTGTGGGCGGACATCAACCTGAGAAACGACAAAATCGACATTTCCGACGGGCTCTACCTCCTCAATCTCCCCCTCTACAACGAAGAAGTGGTGCGCGAGGCCGTCAACAATGCCATCGCCCACCGCGACTATCGCTGCCAAAGCGAGATCTTCGTCCTGCAATCGCCCGAACTCCTCATCGTGAAAAATGCCGGCGGCTTTCCGCGCGGCGTCACCCTCGGGAATCTGCTCAGCGTCTGCAGCACCCCCCGCAATCGCCTCCTGGCCGACGTGCTCGCCAAGACGGGCGTGGTGGAACGCTCGGGACAAGGCATCGACAAGATCTTCAAAAACACACTCTCCGAAGGCAAAAAAATGCCTGACTACGGCCACAGCGACGATTTCGGTGTCGAATTGCACCTCTCCTCCGAGATCGAAGATGTCGCCTTCGCCCTCTTTCTCGAAGCCATGCAAAAAGAACTGCCCGAAGAGCAGAGACTTTCAGTCTTCGAAATCGTGGCACTCAACCAAATCCGAGAAGGCCATCACACCAATCTGCCCACCGACACCCTCCAATCGCTCCTCAAAAAGGGAATGATCGAGAAGCGCGGACGCACCAAAGGCACCCACTACGTCCTGAGCAAGACCTACTACGAATATAGCGGCAATGAAGGCCAGTATTCCAAGGAATCGAGCTGGAACAAAAAGCAAGCCATGGTGTGTATCCTCGGGCACTTCGAGCATTTTAAACACGCTAAGATGAAAGATTTCGTGGCCGTGCTCGAATCCCACATGACCCGGCGACAAATTCGCATGATGGTGGACCAACTTGTGGAACAACACATCTTGCTGCGCTCGGGCAAAAGAGCAGCCGCCCAATACGAAGTGCATCCGGACTACAAATTGCAACAGCAAATGCAAGAACAAGCGCTCGAAATCGGCATGGCCGCGCTCCAAAACCAAGACGAGCGCGGAAAAGACTCGACCGAAATATTCACAGACAATGCGCTGTGAACCAATACATTGGAAATACGTCCAAAACGCGTCCAAGATAACGCCAAAAACAGCGAAATCAGCGCAAATTCAGTGCAAATTCCGACCGTAGCATCCTCATTTTCAACAAACTACGAATACGTCCAAAACGCGTCCAAGACACTTTCACCACACAAGTGCACCATTCGCACGCCCAACCTCCGGCTCGCCCTCGCCGATTGCCCCTCCTTCCCCGACTTGCCCTGTGTGAAAACGAACAGCTTTCGGCAAGTGCTTAAATAGCCCCCGCCCCCCAGCCCAATGACACTATGGAAAGACTCAAAATCTCCACCTCCGTCGGACTTTTCCGCGTGCCCACCGACGATATTGCCTACATCGAGGCCTCCGGCAACTACTGCGACGTGCATCTCTTCAACGGCGAATCCGTGACCATGACGTTTCAGTTGCACTACTTCGCCGAAGTCCTCGGCATGCTGCAACA
>QWCC01000131.1_pt1 | contig 29696 bp, 25 predicted proteins | sample 1972491 | NCBI WGS metagenome assembly QWCC01 (sample SAMN09866718, study PRJNA288562) | Human oral metagenome isolate term5_saliva, whole genome shotgun sequencing... | isolation source: mouth | host: Homo sapiens | place: USA: California
GTTCTGATGACTCTTAATAGTGCCACTTTCTTTTGGTAATACAACAAAGGAAGAGTCACTTGTCATGAGACAGTAATTGTTAATAAACTCTGGCTCTTTAATAGAGCTGGCTCTGAGAATTTTAAACGCTAATAAAAGTAAAATTATGAAACTTAATAATGTAATAATGTTCCAACCTCTTTCTTCATTCATAAAAATAAAATTTAATGCTTTCAAAGATAACCAAAATATTTGGAATTAAAAGCAGATTATACAATTTAGGTAAACTCTTAAAATTCTAATTAAAAACTATATATAGTTTAGAAATTATCGATTATATCATTGATACGCCCATGAAGCTGCTTGTTGACTTTTATCTCACCATATTTCTTCTCATACCTTCTGAGAAAACCTGAGATTCCTGCACCAATAATATCTTTGATTGCACATCCTTCTATCTGACAAACAGCACGTAGCTTATCCATGTCAGACTTAAGAACTACAGTACTTATTTGCTCAGTCTTCTCTTTTCTAGGTTTAGGACCACGTTTTTTAGGAGAGGATTCTACCTCAGAAGGTGATGTCTCTTCTACAGATGGGAGATTAGATGATTGTGTTTCTATCGGTGAAGATGTCAAACCAGACATCAAATTCTTGATAGAACTATCGAGATTTTTCTTTGCCATATTTGTATTGATGTATTTATATATTCATTAATTGATAAGTTGATTAATTAACGAATGAATATAATTTCTTATTGTAATATAGTTAATAATTCTTCTGAAAACGATATATAGTCTACAGCACCATTGCTTTTGGGAGCATACTCAATGATGTTTGAGGACTCTAAAGGTGCTTCTGCAATAGTAACATTTTTACGTATCTTTGTTTTAAAAATAAGATCGCCCCAAGAGGATCTTAATTCCTGCTCAATACCACTTGTTAATTTAGTCTTTTCCCAACGAGTAATAAGAACACCAGAGACATGAGCTTCTGGATTTAAACACTCACGTACATTTGAGATAAACTCATTAATCATTGCTAAACCTTTAAATGGGAGGACTTCTGCAATAAGTGGAATAATAATATCTGTTGCAAAAGTACAAGCATTCAACGTTAGAACGCCTAAGGATGGTGGACAGTCAATAAGAATAAAATCGTAGTTCTCTTTAATAGGAGACAAAGCACGACTTAATACTCTTTCTCTTGCAATTACAGAAGAGAGCTGAATGTCAACCATTGCAAGTTCCTGAGAAGAAGGTATAAGGTCAAGATTCTTTGAAACATTATAAGGCTGTGGAGACTCTTTAAAAACTAAGATGTTATATATGCTTTGATATACATCTGGGAGCTGCTTCATACTGTACGATAAGTTAGCCTGTGCATCAAGATCTATAAGAAGAACTTTATAGCCTTTTGAGGCAAGAATAGAACCTACACTGGCAGTAGTAGTTGTCTTTCCTACCCCACCCTTATGATTAGCGAAAGCAATAATTTTTGTTGAACTACTCATAATTATAACAATTTATAAATACATATTTTTATGTTTCTGAAATTACGAATACAAAAATATATGTATTTCTAAAATGTAGAAAATATGTATTGTTAAAATTATAAATTTAACATTTGCCTAATCTTTTCTTTTAGATCTAATAAGCGTACCACAACTAATGTGACATTTTTTATTAAGGACAACACCACCTTTACTTAAACCTACACGTTCAAGTGAAGATTGTGTAATACCAATCTGTTCAGAAGAAAGAACAGAATATATTGCAGGAATTGAACCAAAAAAGTAACTTTTTCTACCTTGAAGAAGTTGAACATGAATTATTTTTGTCATATAAGAAAGTTTTTTGCAAATATACAATATAATTATTATATACGATATTTTAATTATGAAAAAATTACTATTACAATATATAGTTTTGAGTAAATAATACAAATAACAAACATAAATCTTACTGAATTGTTAATTTAGAAAGTACATCTAATTTAATTAATAGTTAAGTTCATTAATCAATATATTTGCATAAAAAAAAGATAATGAAAGTAATTAAAAAAACAATTAAGATTTTGTTTATTATCAGTATACTGGTAGTGACAAACGTATTGGTATCCTGCTCTGGAAAACCAAAGTATAAGTTTGATAATGCAGAACAAGCTGTACAAGAATGTCGAAATCATCTTGCAGATCTAAGGGAGAAGAAGAAAGCAAATATTGAGGAACTTACAAACTTGACAACAGATTGGTTAGAACTAGAGGACTCAGTATATACTGTAATGGATAGAGACAGCTCTGTAACTATAAACAGTAAAATAGCTGAAGACTATTTCAGAGTGGCAGATTCCATTCATCATGAAATAGCAAGAATAACAAACTCGGAACAGAGATCCCTTAAGGATGTCATATCATTAAAGATAAAGACAGCAAGAGGACGAGAAAAAATGATGACTTCTAAGGATTATAAAGATGCTGTTGCATATTTTAGTAAGTTAGACGAAACAGGCGTATACGCTGATCCAAATACAGCTATTAAAGAGTATGTAAATCTTATCAATAACACAAAGAAATTTAAGAACCTGAATGATGTAAGTACTTTTATGACAAAAGAAGATATTTGTTTTCGTTCATTAATTCAGTTTTTACCGCAGGTACCACAATCGACATTAAAATATATAACAGATAAAACTGGAGAAATTTTTGGCGACTTATACAAAACAGTGACAGGTAGAAATAATGATAGCAGAGAAATGATATTTCTCACCATGCGATTTAATCGTAGAGTGGTACTTAATGCGTTAGCCTGTGAAAAGGATATAAAGGCAAAGAAACGTCTGGATAGAGTACAAAGAGCAAATTACAGATGGATGCTGATACAACCAATGATGACACTTGATAGCTATTCATTAACATGTCTGAGTAATGACCAGGAGGAACAGATATTAAGAATAGCTGATAACCTACCAGAATATATTTGCTATCTCGATGGTAACACAGAAGAGGCGAAGAAAAATTCCCAGAAGCTAATTGACATGTTGTCAAATTATTTCTTAAAGACATATTTAAGAACGCTCGTATAAGGTTAAACAAAATTTACACTATAAATATATGGAAATAAACATCAGAAATTTAAGTAACTTGTTAAATACTACAGGCTTCATAAATGTAGATAAAATGGAGTCGAATAAAACAAGTGTAAATACAGAAGTACATTACCCTTCTGATAACCAATTTTTATTTAGTGACATAACTAATAAACTACCCAAATTACACATACTTTATAAGGCGGAAGAGGAAAAGGGTATGAAAGAAAAATGGGTACTTTTTAGTGATCCTTTTAAAGAGAATATGTACATCATATTTCTCGAATCTGATATGTTTGGAGTTACAGACTATATTACCGCAGAAGTATATGATAGCCTTGAAATTTTCTATACAAGATTACTAAAGGAACTAAAAAAAGAACCAGGAGTAATGAAACGTAAAGAAAAGATGTCTATCAAAAATTTAATATCAATTTTCTTCTAAAATATTATATTATGGTTTACTTATATATCAAAATTATTTTAGCTATTTTACTATCAGCTATACCTTTCATCTTTTCAATTTTTATAAAGCCAAAGACAAAAGATGGAAAATGGAGAAATGTGTTTACACTCTCAGATATTAATTCTGAGAAAGTAGCTAATGGAGCTGGCAAGATTAGGAAATTCATAATGAGAATATACGAGGCAATGAAGTATTCTGACAATGCCAGGAAGTTCTTTATTATGCTTTTGATCATAACAATGATAGTGGTTCAATGGATAGATTCTGAGGCAACACAGACAGCAGTCAAAGCAATTATAGGAAATAGAGAGAATGTTCATTTGGACAAAGAATCTATGATAAAGTTCTTCCCATTTATAACATCGCCTATTGTTACAATATTATCGATGATATACACACTTATCTTATTCAGAGATATAAGTGGTCAAATAAGCTGCTCACTAAAATTGGTACAAGTAAAAAAGTGATAGTATTATTTGTTGCAATGATAATGCTATCTATAGTTGTTGGAAGTGGGCGTTTTTTCCTTTTAGGTGAGATACTATTCTTAACACTTATATGGGCATTAATTTTACCTAAGAAAAAAGGAGAAGGATACCCAGATGGGGGAACGAGAATTAAGAGAGGAAAAAAGACTGAAAAATATGATATGTACAGCGAAAGAAAAGCTGCATAAATGAGTAGTAAAACAAGTTGAAATATTAACGTAAAAACTATATAAAAAAAATAAGATGGAAACAAAGGAAATAGATACTAAAGAAATGGTTGGAGAAGCTCAACAAACAAAGAAAAAGCGTAATCTTATAATTAAAACTGACTATCAATTGTGGGAGTATCTTTTCAGAGATCAGCCGAAAAAAAGAAAAAGACATACAAAGGCTGAAGCATTCTATGATCTGATAAAAAGACAGAGAGAAGCTTTACTAATACAAGATGAAACATATCTTACAAGTACAGTAAGTGATTTCATGGAGCAGTGGACTTGGTCAAGACAAAATGTAAACTTTTTTCTTGATGAATTGGAAAAAATAGGAGCTATTACCTTAGAAAGGGGTAACAAAACCATAAAATTTCAGATTTCTAACGCCAGTTTAGAATAAAAATACATATAAAACCACATTTAAAACCGTGAGAGTAGTCATTTTTGGACTTCTCACGGCTTTTTGAGTAAAAAAACGTATCCTTGCACATTCTGGCAACAAGATGAGCTTAAAACGAAAAAAATTCATATTTCATGGACGTATGAATATTAAAGATTCAAGTTATGAAACGAAAAATAATAAAATCATTTTCTCAAAACGGAAAATCGCAACCTCCATTTCAAACTTGAAATTTAATTATCTCGGAAACGATTAAAACGTATCATAAAGCACCCTAAATAGGCATAAATATAAAATTAAATTGCGTACGATTCGCTTGCGAATTTTTAGACTTATATAAGTCAGGGGGTAGCCTAATACCCACTTTTGGCAAAAAGTGGCGAAAACAAACGGGGTCTGGGACCTTTTTTAATTCACGAAAAAGAGCAAGCTCTGTGAACCGTTTGTAACAAAAAAAAAGAAAAAAAATAAAGCAAAAATAAAACTATGGCAAAACAAGTTTGCGATATTCAGGCTGGTAAAGGAATGAGTGTTTCTCAGAGTGATGAGCATCTGAGAAAAGCAACCAACGCTATAAAAAACACGAAGTGGTCATCTAACTATGATCCTACCAGAGAACATCTTAATTTTGAGATTGGTAAAGGCGGTATTGTAAAAGAAATTGATAAATCAAAATCGATTCCAACACGTATCAGAGAGAGTCTAAAAGCAAGGGGTATATCAGACCCTAACATAGGATTAGATAAAGCTCGATACAGAACAGTAGCTAATTTTATTCTTGGTGGATCACGTGGTCAAATGCACCGTTTAGCTTTCGGAAATCAGACGGTAATTCTGGAACCTGGAAGCGATAACTCTGGTATAACAAGAAAGAAAGATATTGAGGATTGGGCTATTGATATGTATAAGTTCATGGCAAAGAAATATGGTGAAGATAATATTGCAGCTTTCATCGTACATTTAGACGAAAAAAATCCTCACGTTCATTGTACTGTTCTTCCTGTTACAGAAAAGAATAAAATATCATGGAAAAAAGTTATTGCAGGGGCTGATAAATTTGAGTACAGAGAACGTATGTTGAGACTTCATGATGAGTTAGCAATAGTGAATAAAAAATATCAGTTAGAAAGAGGTGAAGATATTGCACGCACTAAAGCTAAACATAGAACACTTGAAGAGTATCATCAATGGGAGCAGAAAGAGCTAAAAATTAAAGTTGAAAACCAGCAAAAAACAATTAAAGAACAACAGGAGCATATTACAAAAGTTTCAAGTGATATTAAAAGAGCAGAAACTAAGCTGAAAGGTTTGACAACTATGATCTCAAACCTTGAAACAATACACGCCGAAAAGCAGTTGGAACTAGATAAACTACAAGCAAGATTAGCAGCTGGTGGTGGAGACTACTATGGCATAATGGATAAAATTCAGAAACTCCAAAATGAACTTCAAAACATAGAAGCAAAACTGGAGGACAAGAAGGTAAAGTTGGAACAAGCAAAAACAGAAGTCGGAAGTCTTGTAATGCAGAAAGAAGAGAATGAAAAGATAAATATTGATCTTCTTGATAAGAAGGATAAACTAGTACAAGAGGTTCAAAATGCAACACAAAGTCTCCAGGATATAGAGGTGGGTAATATGGAGTCTTTAGCTTTGGACCACTTTAGACAATCAAGATCTTCTCAAATCAAAAAAGCAGAAGAATACGAAGCAGGACTTAATGAAAGCGAAAGGAAAATTATAGACAATTACAATGCAGCTGTGTTTGGTAGTTCTATCGTTGATGATATGGCAGCAAAGACAAATGAAGTAGTTGCTGTCGCTACAGCTTTATATTTTGGATACATAGATCAGGCTATTAAATTCGCAACTGATCATGGTGGAGGTGGAGGTGGTAGTGTTCCATCAGATTGGGGCAGAAAAAAAGATGAAGATGATTGGGCATGGAGGAGAAGAAGTTTTGGTATGGCACTTCATTTAATGAAGCCAAGTAAGAAACGCAATATTAAACGATAATATAAAGCTAAAGCATAATAATAATAGTAACTACCAAATAAGCTATATTTATAACATTAATATCAAAAGATGAAATATTATTTTATTAATACAACCATCTATTTTTTGTAAAGATATATTACTATGGCAAGAATAAAAACTGTTTAAACAGGAATATAGAGGTAAGGTACTGAATTGTTAATTTAGAAAGTACAAACTCTATTCTTATGATGTCATAATTATATTCAATAATTTAGCAAAAAAATAACACTATATATGAGAAAAAGATTCTTGGTCATATCCTTATTGTCTTATTTTTCTATTCCCTTAATAGCACAAGCATATATAAGGGATGCCGAAAAAGACTATATAAAGCATACACAAACTAAGACGGATGTTCTTATTCCAGAAACAAGTGAAGAGAATAGAAGTCGAGGTTTTAATGCACTTTATCGAAGAATGAAGTGGAACAAAATAAAAGAACTAGGGACAGAGGAAGATTCTGATAGTATTAAGTACGAAGACTCTTTCTTCTTTTATTTTAAACCAGACCAGGAAGAATTCATTGATAACAGGCAGGTAAAACAAGTAAGTGGTATTATTGAAAAACTAACAAAGAATCCTGCGTTATCTGCGAAAGTAATGGGGGCTGCTGATAGTATGACAGGAAACGAAGCTGATAACCGATTACTTGCCATACGAAGAGCAAGAAAGATTCTTCAATATATAAAAGATGCAGGAATCATAAAATCAAGACTGAGCGCATACAGTTTAGGCGGAATAGATATGTTTCCCCAAAAAGAAGAGAATAGATTGGTGTGCGTAATCTTATATCGGAAGTAAAAAGAGTAGGTATATATCAATCATATAGTGATATACAAAGGTAAATATTAACATTATAAAACAGCATCATGATACAGTTTAGAAGTGGAGCACAAGGGTATGGGTATGATTTGACTGACGAGTTGAAGAGGATTCTGTACGAAAATGGTATGAAAGCCAATATCAGACAGGATGCTTCTGGTAATAATTATCTTGTAGTCCGAACTGCTGACATGGTAGCAGAGAAAAGCTATAAGCTAAACGAAGATCAGCTCAATAAGCTCACTGCACTAGGTGGTGGACCGCTAACAGAAAAAGCGTTTAATCAGCTAGTAGATATTGTCAGAAAAGACTTTAGTGTGCCTCCAACATTTACAAATGCCCAAGCTGCAGGAGTACGTGATGTTGTTACTGGTTTACATGGTTATAGAAATCCTATACGTGAAAGAGACTTTATGATGGGTGAAAACCCTTATAGACCAATATTTGCGACACCTCCATATATGAGAAGTGTAGAGCCTTCTTTTGTACGAGAGAGAAAAGATGGACGAATGATGCCTGGAGAGTTGAAATCTGGAGCATACGGCTTTAAGTACAAAGGGGAAAATATTGGTATGACTCCTCCAACAAGACAATCTCAACCACAGGTTCTTGTACCTGCTCCACGCCCAGAAGGTTTGGCAAAGCCACTTTCAAAAACAGTTAACATGACTTCACCGATGTATTTTGATAAAAACTCCTTCTTGGAAGTTTTAAGAAGTCATGGTATCGTCATTGATCAAAACAAAAAGACAATGACAATCCAATCCTCAGAGACAAGGAGAGACGTAACCTATGACTTGCACGATGAAGAGATAAAAAAACTAACAGCTGCAAGATTAGTGTCAAATGGGAAAGAAAAAGGGTACTCTATAGATAATAGACTTAATGTAATCAATAATGTTATCAAAAAAGACTTTGAGGGGAAGGTTACCAAAGAACAACTAGAGTCCAAAAACTTAATTAACATAGGGCTGAAACCAGAGATTAAGGCTATTGTTGAAAAAGACTTCATTGAACAAGACCGCCGAAATGAGGCTATACGTGAGCAAAAAGCGTGGGAAAATACCATAAATGTAGCTAGAGAAAAGGAGATTCAACGAATCGAGAAAGAGTCCAGGAGAATAAACGAGGACAATCACGCTGTTAATGGTCGTGATATAGGGCGGTTAATTACTGGAATGGGATTCTTCACAGCTGCTGCTCATGGTAGAGAAGTTGTTGTCGGAGAAATAAGGGTAGACGAAAAGCAAGATGGCAGTTATGCTATGAAAGCAATGATTAACGGTGAATGGTCTAAGGAACATTCGCTTACAGCTAACCAATATAATCTCTTTTTGGCACACGACGACAAGACTCGACTCAAAGACTTTGAGAAAGTCTTCTCTAAGGAAATTTCTATAAAAAAAGCAGAACCTCTGCAAATAGATCAAGATGTCATTGTCGTTGATGGGAAAACTATAATGACAACAGAAGAGGTAAAAATAGCACACTCAAAAGAACAGAGTGTGGATGGTCGTGACTTAGGATTTATTAATAACCGAAAAGGATTCTATGTTGATGTCAATAATGGAAGAGAGGTTGATGTTCAAAAAATAAATGTAGAAAGAGTAAGAGAAGGATCATATAAGATGACTGCCGTTATAGGAGGGCGGTCAGAGAAACTTGAGGCAACTATTTCTGAAAGAGACTTTAATAAGTTTTTAGCACAGGATGATTATCACAGAATGAAAATGTTTGCAAAACTCTTCCCAGAGGCAGATATTAAGACTCGTCCAGAATATAAAACGAATATCGGAGAAAAAATATTGGCAGCATTAACTGTTGCAAGAGACGTAGTTATGAGTTCACCTATGGTAAGCAGGCAAATGCCAGAAATATATGAAAGCAGAAATATACATGAGTCTGTGATGGTTTCAAAGACAGGATCTATGTCTCCAGAAATGGCTGCTGCAAATTATGAAAACTTGTCTAAGGAAGAACCAGGACAAGAACAATCAAGAGGTATGGGTATGGGAGTATAACAGTATGTTAAATATGAAATACTTTGAAACAGATTACGAAGAGCGGAGATTTACAACATTGGAAATAACTCCAAGCTGGAAACAGTTCTTTGTAAACGAAATGCCGCTAATAATAATCTGTAGTATTGCACTTTTTGCAGCAGGGGTAGATAATATGCCTTATGCAAAAATTATCTTTTGGATAGGAATTTTTCTTTTATCATATTTGTCTTATACTTTACTGTATCTTCTAAGGATTAAGTACATAATCACTGATCAACAGATTATATACATTCATGGTGTAGTGGGACAAGCAAAGGATTATATGGAATTATACAGAGTAATAGACTATAGGGAACATTCCAGTTTACAGCAACAAATAGCTGGAATCAAAACGATAACTCTGTATTCTGGTGATCATAGTTTACCAAAGTTTAAGATGCTTGGTATACCAAAGAGAAGTATAATAACAGAAGAAATCCGAAAGAGAGTAGAATATAATAAACAAAGAAAAGGTATATATGAATTTACAAATAGGTAGAATCGCTTGCATATTCCTAATGCTTATATTAACACTGGGAATAAAAGCACAAGTATCTCTAGAAGAAAATAATCCAGAGCAATATGCTGCACTAGAGTTAGGTTATGACTCTATTGGGAACAATATCAAAAGTCAAATTAGAAAGCAGACTGCAATAGCTGCTCTGCAAGGGGGTATTTACAGAGAGCAAAGAAGAATAAAGAAATGGAAAGGAAATTACCAAGATTATCTTAGTAATACAAGGAATGTCGGTAAAGCAATGGCTGCAGGGAAAAATCTCTATATACAAGCTTTACGTATTTTAGATAATCTCCTACTACTCAAAAAAGCAATAAAAAATAACCCACAAGGAATTGCAGCAAACTTTGCAATGAATGAGTTATATATGGAGGTCACAGCAGAGTTTATATCTACATTTAAGATTTTACAAACAACAGTTTCTAAAGGAGGAAAAGAATACAAACTAAATGGAACTGAAAGGGTACAACTTATGTGGACACTGTCTGATAAGATGACAAGATTAAATGATAAGGTACAAACTTTAGCAGAATGTATCAATCATTACACATTAGCAAATGTATGGGATAGAGCTGTTGCAGGAAAAGTTGGATGGACAAATGGACAAATAGCAGAAAGACAACGAAAAGAATGGATTAAGCGACAGAAAGATAATATGAAATTATATCGAAGATAATGATATGAAAGCAAAGATAATTATATTTTTCTTATCCTTTATTATATGTTTCCAGTGGAAGGCTCATGCTGGCACAGACCCTGCAAGAGCTTTGCTTATTACTAATATAAAAAAGAAACAAGAAAGATGGTATAAAGCACAAGCAGCTGCTATGGCAGCAAATATAGAAGGACATACCTTTGTCGCAAAACAAGTAAAAGGTATTTCAGATCTAAATAAACAATATGATGAGTTTCTAACCGATATAGATACTTTACTCAATTATGTTGGAACGACATACGGACTATATATCCAAGTAAAAGAAACAATAAAAGCGGTTAGAGATCTAAAAACAGCTCTACGAAAACATCCAACAGGGCTATTAGCAACATCACTTTCTGCAAGAAAGAATAGCCTTATTTTTGATGTAGGAGATACAACAGGAAAACTAATTAATGATATAAGGGATGTGTTCTTAAGAAAAGAAAACCGAATATCAAAGAAAGCGAGAATAACAATACTGGAAGGGATTAGAGGGAATATCACAGCACTAAACAGGAAACTATGGATGCTATCAAGAGCTATTACCTATACGTCTTTAGTGGATGATTGGAATGAGTTTGTTGGATTAGCAACTTCATATAAAACGCAAAGCAGAGAAACCATTTGTAAAGAAGCTATGCGAAGATGGTCAAGAGCTGCTAATATGAGTATAAGATAAAAGAAGTATTATGGAAGAATCGAAAGAAATACAAAGTCTATATAAGATTTTTAGAATGAGCGTGTATATATCTATTGGCATTGAATTCTTTATGTATGCCTTAGATCCTGTCGCTCTAGATTATATGAATGGAATATTAGTAACATTTCATGAAAAACTAAGTACTATTCCTATATATAATAATATTTATTATAGTAAGCTTACAACGCTAGTTCTCTTATGTGTTGCAAGTATGGGAACTAAGGCAAAGAAAAATTTAGAGTTTAATGCTAAGAAAATGGTCATAATACCACTTTCTTGTGGACTGGTAATGGTAATAGCTTCTATTATAATCTTCTATATCGAAGGACAAACAAGATGGTATCATATAAGATCAACAACATGGATATATATGGCTCCTTCACTGTATGGTGTGATGATGATGAATGTTGCACTTGACAACATATCTAAGTACTTTAAAGACGGACTAGTCAAAGATCCATTCAACTTAGAGAATGAAGCATGGAAACAAACAGAAGAATTAGAAGAAAATCAATACAGTGTCAATATTCCTATGAACTACTACTATAGAGGTAAACATAGGGCTGGATTTATTAATATAGTCAATCCTTTCAGAGGGACATTCGTTGTCGGAACACCTGGATCAGGTAAAACTTTTTCGCTTATAGAGCCGTTTATTAGACAACATTCTGAGAAAGGGTTTGCCATGGTGGTATATGATTACAAATTTCCAACATTAGCAACAAAACTATATTACCAATATAGGAAAAACCAATATTTAGGCAAAATACCAGAAGGGTGCCTATTTAATATTATAAACTTTGTCAATGTAGAATATTCACGAAGAGTAAATCCTATTCAGCAGAAATATATCCCGAATCTTGCAGCAGCACAAGAAACGGCTGAAACGTTAGTTGAATCATTGCAGAAAGGAAAGAAAGATTCAGGAGGTTCTGACCAATTCTTCCAAACTTCAGCAACAAACTTCTTAGCTGCATGTATATACTTCTTTGTAAATTATGACAAAAAACCATACGATGAAGATGGAAATGAATTAGTTGCTGAATACAAAGTTGACGAAAATACTCAACATAGAAAATTAACTGGACGTGTTTTTAGAGATAATACAATGCAAGAGAAAGTACAGCCTGCTTATTGGGTAGGTAGATACTCAGATATGCCTCATGTACTTTCTTTCTTGAACCATTCTTATGAAGAAATTTTTGAAGTCTTAGAGACAGATCCTGAAGTATATCCATTATTAGGACCATTTATGACTGCCTTCAAGAATAAAGCTATGGAACAGCTCGAAGGTATGATTGGTACACTACGTGTACAGATTTCAAGACTTGCTACAAGAGAGGCGTATTGGGTTTTCTCAGGTGATGACTTTGACTTGAAGGTTTCAGACCCTAAGCACCCAAGTTACCTTCTCATAGCAAATGACCCAGAAATGGAAAGTATTATTGGAGCGTTGAATGCAATGATTCTTAACCGACTAGTTACACGTGTAAATAGCGGTATGGGAAAAAATGTTCCTGTAAGTATAATTGTTGACGAGTTGCCAACACTATACTTTCATAAGATAGACCGACTGATTGGAACAGCACGTAGTAATAAAGTCGCTGTAACATTAGGCTTCCAGGAATTACCACAGTTAGAAGCAGACTATGGTAAGACAGGTATGCAAAAAATTATAACTACTAATGGTAACATTATTGCTGGTTCTGTACGAGGAAAAGAAACGTTGGAGTGGTTATCTAGTGATATCTTTGGAAAGGTGGTCCAAATGAAAAAAGGTATTACCATTGACAGAGATAAGACATCTATTAATTATAACGAAAATATGGACAGTCTTATGCCTCCTGCAAAGATAGCAGATATGCGTACTGGTTGGATTTGTGGTCTGACAGCGAAAGATTTTACTGTTACTAAAAAAGGTAAAGATGGCTCGGTAAATATACAAAAAGATAAAGATTTTGAGACATCAAAGTTCTTTTGTAAGACTAACTTTGATATAAAAAGTATAGAAATAGAAGAAGCCGATTACATAAATTATCCTATACCAAAGTATTATGAGTTTGAATCAATAGATGCAAGAGAAAGAGTGTTATATGATAACTTTAATCGTATAAATCGAGAGGTAAAGGAAATGATTGGAAAAATACAGAAGGAATTTATAAAGAAATAAAAGGGGCATTTGCCCCTTTTATTTTAGTCCTTTGTTCCCTGTAATTTCTTAATCAATATTTCTTGTTCGGAAATTTTACGATTAAGTTCAACTTTATCTGATTTCAGCAAATTAATTTCCTCATCCTTCTGGGAAAGCAGAGATGAGTTACTATCATTCGTGTCATTTCTCTTTTGTAAGCCATCAATCTCTGTATTCAGTTCTCCTATCTGTACGACTTGAGCAGCTATTAGTTTTTTACTCTCAGAAAGTTCTTTTTGAGTTTTACTTAACTCCTTTCTGACAGAAGATAGTTCCTCATAAATAGGTGTCGTATTACTACTATCTGAGGAAGAAAGTTCTTTGATTTCTTGATCAGCTTTGGCAAGTTTACTCGATAATTCAGAATTCTCATCTACAACTTGACACCAATTAGTATAGTTATCATTACTGGTTTTTTCAGTAGTATCAAGCTGAACAGTAAGTTGGGAAATTCGCTCCTGGAGACGAGAAATAAGTGATTCACGATCATTGAGAATCTTAACCAATTCGTGATTATTATTTTCCCATTTCTCGATATTCTTAATATTGGCATCTTTCTCCTTTGAAACAGCTTCGCTTACAAGAGTGTCAAGTTTGATTTGCCAAGCTGATTCCTTCTCAGCTAAAGCTTTCTTTAATGTTATATCTGATTTAGCTTGTAACTTAGATAACTTAGCTTTAACCTTACTGTAGTCATTTTCTACAGTATGAAGAGTATCTGACGTCTGAGATAGTTGTACTTCTAGGGACCTACATTTCAGACTATAATCTTCAAGTTCCTTTCGTACATTCTCATAACTTTTTTGTTTCCCTTCCTCAAAACCCAACTTACGTGCATTTTCTATTTCGTTAGGAAAAGTACGTTTAAAACTATCTAGTTCTGCTTGAATACTAAGATAGTCAGTACTCATTTTGTCATATTGTTGAGCATAAGCTTCAACTTTTTCCTTCAATGTAGAGTCAGAGGGTAGTTCATACCTTAAACAGTATTTTTTTACGTTTCTGAAATCACAAATGAAATGGACATGAGGATCATAATGAATCTTTCCATTGGAAAAATATCCTTGTTCTTTATGAACAAAGGTAGCTAGCGTTTTTATACCTAATGTATCTTCTAAACGAGAAGAAACATAATCGAGCTGCTCACGAGTAACTTCATTTGAAATACTCATGACACATTCAACAATATCAAATTCTCTTTCATGGGTACAATACCAATCGTTAGATGCCACCAAAGCTATATCAATGTCTCCAAGAGCTGCTGAAAGCATCTGTGGAAAATCTACAACTTGTAAACACATAGTTGCAGTTGCAGAGGCAGATTGTATAATAGGGGTGTTACTATCAAGCATTTTACCCACAGAAAGAGGAACAGGTAAAGAAGAGTCACTTGATGTGGATCGAGAGGAAGAAAATTTCTTCTTAAGTCCTTTAAAGATGAATGTCATAATAATATATTAAATTCGTTTTTCTGCTAATTGATCATATAAATATAATTTGTTCTGCAAGATTATCTGTTCACATTTAGCGACATAATTTCCTGCTGTAGCATAGCCGGCTGCTTTAATCTCAACAAGCCAATTATGATAATCCGTAGGACCAAAGTTCCAACAACGGCGATAACGATTAGACATAAGAATTTTAGAATGATATTCCATACTTTCCAAAGGGGAAGAGAAGTTACAGAATTTCTCTGAGAGATAATCGTCGTCATGTGTACTGTAAGGCAAGTTCTGACTTAACCAAGAGGTAGTAGCTTTTATTCCAAAGAAATTATTACCGAAACGTGCAAGGTCAGAAGTTCCCCATGTACTTTCTAATGCCATTTGTGCGAGAGTAACTGAGGCAGGAATACCATATTTAACTTGATGATCCATAGCTGCTGGAGCATATAAGTTGAAGAACTCCTTACGACTCAATTTCAAAGATCCTAAAGCATGGAGTGCCTGTAAAGCCTCCGAGCGTACATTCTCGACGTATCTAATCAAATCTAATGGATTTACCTTTACACCATTACGCTTACAAGTAATATGAAGGTGAGGACCTGTAGATCTTCCTGTGTTACCACTAATAGCAACAGCATCACCTGCAAAAACCATGTCTCCCTTATTAACTAAAACACGTGAAAGGTGACAATATGAAATCGTATATTTACCATATTCTAAGATGACGTATAGACCAGATCTACTATCCTGCCCAACTCCAATTACATATCCGTCAAGCATAGAGAGGACCTCCTCATAATGAGCTTTCAGATCAATGCCTGAGTGATGACTTTGACCTCCAGAAAAGGGGTCTGTTCTGGTGCCGAAAGAAGAAGTAATAATAATCTTATCTAGTGGCAAACTGACACTAAGATATTTCTCTATCCAATAGTCTTTCTCTAATCTATCTTTTACTGCTCTATGTGCAGATGATGGAAGAAAGACAGATAAACATAAAGATAATAATATTATTAATCTTGAAATCATATTATAAATTAATAGTGACTTATGCAAAGATAAAGCTGCTATTTTTAATAAAAGAAATGAATCAATGCTATTTACTGAATTAACAATTCAGTAAAAAGAGACGTTTTGCTTGTTTATAACAATCATTTAAACTACCTTTGTAATCGAAAAAATAAAATAAATCTAAATAAATTATGGACTTAAAATCTTTTATTATTGGAATGTTGTCTGGAATAGCCTTGACAATAGTTGGAGTATTCTTTTTAGCTTTTATAGGTCTGCAGGGAGGTAAAGACGATGATATACAGTTTCTTGAACATCCAGTTAGCTACGAAAACAAAAAAACAACTTCATTTAAGGTGTTTCAAGTTATTGAAAAAAACAAAGCTTTAGCAAACGAAATATCAGACAAAGAATACAAATGGTTCAATGGAAATACAGTTGTACTTGTTGGTGATGATTTTTATAGTGATCAAGTAATAACTGTAAAAAATCCACAACGAGTAGGAACATATAGTTATACTAACAAAGGTGGTATGCCTATGACTGTACCTGTCATAAAAGGTGAAGTCAAAGAATAGTAGTTTCTACTATGAATCTCGATAAATATTAGAAACCAAGATAGAACATACTGAATTGTTAATTTTAAAAGTACACGATATAAAAATTTTGGATAAAGGAAAATAAGACTAACTTTGCATCAAATACGAAATATTTGAAGCTTATGGAATATGTTGATAAATTCGATGAAAGCGAAATCCCATTTGAAGTTTTGGGAAAATTTGGCATCACACAGCAAATGATTGATGATTTGCCTGAACAAGTGATGCTGCTTTTAACTACAGGACAATACACACCTGTTATGGTACTGAATACTTCTAACGAAGCTGGTCAGACTATAGAAACAAAGGCAAGAATAAGCCTGGTACGTAAAACAGATGGTTCTGTCTCATTAAGGTTTGCGCCTTATTGGGAATCTGCTGATTTGGAGGAGTTTTCTATTGAAGAGCAACAAAAACTCATGAATGGATTAGTCATTATGAGAGAAGAAGGTACGCATCTTTATTATGCTCAGCTTGATACAATGACAAATCAAGTTATGAGAGTTCCTGTGGAACTGATCCAGCACAATATTGATTCTTTCTTCCAGAAGGGACATATTGATGAGACAAATAAACAATACGTGATAAACGGACAACTTGCCGAAATTCGATCAAATACAAGTCCAGATGTTGTAACCGTCGGAATAGATCTAAACGAAACAGATGGACTTCGAATCGTAAGTGGGGATGCCGCAGCCTGGAAAGAAGAGGCTTACATAAGCGATATGCCTGAATATAATTTTGGCTTTTATGGGTGTTGGATATCAGACCATAATGGTCATATATCCTATGTCCCAGAAGACAAGTATACAGAGGAAATTCAGTCGGAGCTGATGAGAACAGCTGGACAGAATGCTGTAAAAAGTCAGATGAGAAGATAAAACTCTATGAATAACGAAAAGGTTAAACACTATGAAGTTAGAAGGATATTATGACGAAGCAGAGTTGGTTAACCTGCTTATTGATGGAGAAATAACAAAACGAGATTATTATCTTCATCATAGTGAATATAAGAAAAATGAATATCTCGAATTCTGCCAAGAGAAAGGGTTAGACTTTAATGACCTTACATCCGCTGAGATATTTTGGGAGGTAGACGGAAGAGAGGAAGAAAGGATATATTAGTTTCTGAAATCAAAATAAGTCATTTTTTTAATTCATTCCCACAATAATTAAATAATGACAACTGCCAGGAGTCGTGTCAAGCTCCTGGCTTCTTTTATCTAAATGATCGATAATGCATAGTATGAGGAACATGGTCTTTTTCTCTTGCACCTTGTTTCTTTTCAGCATGATAATTCTCTTGTGAGTCAACAATACCATCACCGTCAGCATCTATATTTCCTGGTGTCGTTGTTTGCAAGTCAAGCTCGTCTTCTTTTGAAGAAATCTCATCCTCCTCCTGTTCTAAACCTTTATTTAAGAACGAGGATAATTTAAGACTAGATTTGCTTGCCTCTTTAAGAACAGAATCCATATAAGCATTAGATGTGGTCTTACTACGATAGTATTCTAATCGAGAAGATAGCCTTTCATCAATAAATTTAGACAATGATTCTTTTGAAGAGTAATCTGCAGCTGCTATTTCTGCAATAAGATCTTCCTTATAATAATCTTCTAAAGAGTTTATTTTCTTTATATTTTCCTTTCGAAGATGATGAACAAGCTGATGAAGGATCTCACCAATCTGATTTTGTAAGTCAGAAGGCGATTTCATATTCATTTCATCACTTTGAGGATTATAATAGTTTTTCTCTGAAGGTGAAATTTCTGAACGTTTTATGCCTTTCAACTTATCTATAAAGGATTTTAATAATACTTTCTTTTGCTTATCATCAAGAGATATATCCACATCAAACCATGTTTGTCCTGGTTTGATAGAACTCAATCGTGACCTTAAAGAGTCACGATTGAAGTTAAAATTCTGTGCAGCCATAGCTCATTTATACTTATGAGAAATACCAAATAAATAAGACTATTTGTCTGTTGTATAGTCTTCTCTAGTCCACTCCCATTGAGAAATATCTTGTACTATACATTCCAAACTTATAACATCTTTATAGACATTGAAATGAAAATCACCTGAGATAGCAACAGACTGCTCAGGAGAGACCTTATTAGTTTCCGTTAAATGGAAATTCATAAAATGAATCCAGATATACTCTGTCTCCTGACCTGTTTTATTAGAAGAAAAAGCAGAGAAAGATTGGAAAGAACGTCCCTTCTTATCGGTAAGATCCTGGACCTTCTTACCTATCTTGCCTTTGAAATCCATAGTACCTGTAATGAAAGGAGAACACTCTGGGTCAGCTGTTAAAATATCACCTTCACTATGTACATTATAATAAATCAAACCCTTATATTTCCTAGGTATCATTTTACCCTTGAAACTAACCTTTCTACCTAATGTATACTTACCAATCTGAGAGTAATCACCATCAACAGAAACAGAAAGGAACAAATCAGAAATAGAGCCACTACGCCCAGAAATTGGGATTTTCACAGTGAACGATAAGAATTTCTTTCCGTCCTTATTAGTTTTTTCTAATGCTGGCTGACATATTTCACCACAAGCATTAATAATACATTGTATCATAAAAGAAATATTTAATATAAAACAAATAAATTACAAATTAACCAATTCTGAGTTGATTTTGCTTTTGCTGTTCAGCTGCAACCTCACTTTCATATATAGCAGAGGATGATTGTACTAACTTATTAACATCAACCGTAGCGAGTTCTCTATCAGAATGATAAGCATCAACGGTCTTTATCGAATTATCACCTGATACTTCCTTTTCTGCTTGACGGTCAGCTTCTTCTTTAGATATAGATTCTCCTTCATCCATAGAACCAAGCTGAATAGCAAGAGAGATTGCACTTTTTAGCAATGGAGCAATTAAGTCAGCAAGAAGATCGCCTGTTGAATCTATACCGCCTTCTTGTTGATTTTCACGACGGCGACGTTCTTCATCAGAATCATATCCTCTTTCGTTAATTCTATCAGCTATAGATAATTGAGCAGATGATGGAAGGATAGCCATATCTGATTTATATGAAGCTACCAAATCTACTTTTGATTTCTCAGATATAGCTCGAACAGGAATATTCGTTCTAAGAGAAATTTCAGCTAAATATGCTGCTGAATCTAAATTCTTCTTATTACCTTGACTGTCAATATAATCTGTTTGAAAATGAAGATGAGGACCTGTAACATTACCAGTTGCGCCAGAAACACCAATTTGTTGGTGTCCATTAACAATATCACCCTGCTTCACCTGAATTTTACTGAGGTGCATATATGTAACTACAACTTTACTATTATCAGGTCGATCATACTCGATAGAAACGGTATTGCCACCTTTACCAGAAAAACCTGCTTGAATAACACGACCGTTATCCTCTGTTGCAAATAAAGGAGCATTGTCTGCCTTTATGTCAATACCTTTGTGGTTACGACTAGCACCCTTTAATCCTAAGTTTCTTTCTCCTCTTTCTGATGTAACAATCATATTGTTTGTGTTCATTGGAAGAGAAAATGTACCAGGCATGAAACTAAGGATATATTTTTTCTCCTTGTTAATATTTGAGGAAACAGAACTACTCTTATATTCATTCTGTCTTCCACGCATATATCCAATTCGAACTCCTTGTTGAGCAGCTTGTTCTAAAGCCATCTGGTCAAGTTTCTCAAAACCATTTGACTTAATAACATTTTCAATTGAAGAAACGTAATCTGGAGCTGTAGCATAACCAGCAGCTTTGATACCTTTTATCCATCCCAAGTGGTCTGTACTCGATAAGTGAGCACAATACCTCATGTAATTACTTCCCAACAATACACGTGAATGATCCTCGATGCTATCTTCCTTACTATTATAGACTCGAAAATCCTTCCAACGATTGTCATCATATTCTTTAACTGTTGGACCCTTCCAACTACTTCCAGCAGTTACACCAAAGCAATTATTCGCACGCTCAGCCAAACCAGACTTGTCCCAGCTACTCTCAACAGCCATTTGTGCGAGAGTGACTGAGGCAGGGATACCATATTTAATATGTTGGTCTATTGCCAACTGTGCGTATTTACGTGTAAACTCTACTTGTTCTTCAAAACTTGCCATAGCTTTATCTTAAATCGTTAGTGAGACCTACCCACACGAGGGGATAAGTTTTCTTCACTCTCAGTTGACTGTTTCGGACTATCAACTTTCTCTGAGTTAGTTTCCTTAATTTGTTGATTCTCCTCTACAGAAGGGGCTTCTGAGACCGTCTGCCCCTCATGTAAAACATTTGAAAATACTTTTGCAGCCAAAGCACTCTTGTAACTTTGCATATTATCAACTTTCCACATTCGACGAAAATCCTCACGAGAAATCTCATGATGATAGCCCTTCCCATCAATCGTGGCAAAGATTAAATATTTATTTTTATCTTGCGCATCACGAGCAATATTTGCCTTTTCGATTCTGGTAATATCCTCTGCAGGCACTTTAGGCATGAGAAAATCTACTTTTAGTTCTGGACGTTGCTGAACAATTTTAGTATATTTTTCTCCAAGTGAGGTTTTGGTGTCATATATTGCTTGCTGATCTTGACTCTTGAAAGCTTCAAAAAGACGACTCATGTCACGCATCTCTGGCTGAATAATAAAGTAAGGTTGATCCTTTTCTTTTATATAAAGATGCCATCTATTATTATCGTCTTTTACAGCAGATACATCTTCAAAATTATGTTCCACATTCTGAGACTGCTCATTAAGATGCAGCTCCTGTTGAGGGATAACCTCTTTACCATCAAAGTTAACAATTTGGATACTCTTGTCTTCAAAATACGAATCTCCCTTATTCAAACCAAGTGTTCCACCTGGATTGAAGAAGTTAACTTCCTTGACACCTTGTTTTAATAGTGCCTGTCGAAAAGCTTCATTGTTAAGAACACCGTTTTCACTGATAGACTCTATTCCTTTAGAAAGGATTACCGAAGCTGATTTACCATCATTATTACGAATAACAGCTGCTGACATAGTGGATGTATTAACCACTTCATTCAATTCTGATACTAAATTGAATGATTCAGCCTTATTATAAGACGATTTCCCATTTATGGTTGCATAGTCAACCTGTTCACCTTTGACAAGCCTCTCAATTGTGTTTACAGTATTATTTACATTGCGTTCTAATGAGGACAATAAATGAGGATCATTCTTAATGTCCTGAACCCAAGATTCAACACTCTCATTACTTACTTGGTCAGAGAGAGTGGCAGGGTGAGCTTGTTTGAGTGAAAGTACACCTGCAGACACTGTAGCAATAAGCTGCTTAACAGACTCTATGTCCTTTTCGGGCATAGAGAACTGATTAGAGATATCCAAACGTTTATTATTAGCTACTGACTGTGAAATGGCAAAGTAAATAGCATTGCTATTCTCAACAGCTGTTCTAAGCTCGCTTCCTGGATTGACAGACTTCTTTTTATTAAGGATTATAGTGTCTGTTTCCTTATCATAGCTGGTTGGCTGTGTTAAAGACTTCTGAACGTTAATGCCAGTAGACTTTGAGTAATTGTCAAGTACAGATTCTGCTTTTGACAAAATTTTAGTTGTCTCTTTAGGTGCATTCAAAACTTCAAAATTGTCTGCAACAGCGACTCTCTGACCAGAAGAAACTACAGCTTTAAGCACCTTATCTAAATCTGAAGGCTTGAAGTATGCAATAGACGTTTTACGATTAGACTTTGAATTATTAAAAGAATCTAATGTAACACTATCTTTAGCTAGTTGGTGAATAGTCTTTGCATCCTTTCCAAAAGCGTTATAAACACCATTATGAGCAAATAACACTAGATGGTCAGGGTGTTGTTTTTTTATCTTAGAAACACGATCAGAAACCAAATCGACAGATTCAGTGGAAGCAATAGTTTGCATTTCCTTATAATGTGTATCATGCTCCTTCAAAACAGCATTATACTGTTCTGGATTTGCCCCCTTTAAAACGGTTTGGTCGATATTAAAAATCTTCCTGTCATACTTTACAGGAGCTTTCATGAAATGCTCTTTTTCATCGGGAGATAGATTCTCATATTGGTTGGATGTTATTGATTTTGGCTCTGGACCTTTTGATTTATACATAGACCAATCTGTCCAACTGTATGGCAGAGACTCAGAACCTTTCTTTACAGCAAGACTATTCTCATGCTTAAAGGTTGTATAAACATTTGTTGCATAACCATTTTTGTCACTATTTAGCGACATAAATATTTGATTGTAAGGACTAATATCCCAAGATGCTTGATGAAAAGTTGGAGATTTCTTTCCATCAGCATTTAACCATACTCTATTGTTGTCTTTAGCAGAAAGAAGAGCAGTTGAAAGTAATGATGACCGCAAGAAAGCAGCTGTTATTATTTTAGCAGAAGAATCATCTTTCTTCTGTGATTCTTGCTTTTCCTTTTCTTTTTTTTCAGCTTCTCGTTGACTCTCTTCCTTACGTCGTGCTTCTGCGTTCTTGTCTTGTAGCTCCTGCTTTGAAGACACTTCACCAGATAGCTCTTCATTTTTCAGTTCAATTTCCTTTTCTCTATCATCAAGACCACGCTTCTTATCTAATTCTGATGAATCTGGAAGTTTCTCCTCTGTTCCAGCTGCCAAACTTTCCTCCATCTGCTTTGGAGTCATCCCACGTGAAGCAGCTGCATAATTAAGAGCATCATGATCTTCATGTTGAGTAGCTTCATATAAATCATGATCACTTGAATAGTCTTTACGTCCACTGAGGCTCTTTACATCCTCTGAGGCTGTTGAAGGAAGCCCATAACGTTCTACACTATTCAAAATCTCACTTTGAGGAGACTTACGGAAGATTTCATAAGCTCCTCCTGCAGAATTGTTGTAAACAACAGCATAATTCTTGTTCTCACGCAAGACTTCATCACCACTATTTTGAAGTGGGGACTTATGAGTTGTATCCAGGGAAATAGCATCACCAGAATCATATTCTGCTGCTACCTTAAGCAGCTTGTTAAGGTGACCTTTTTCACGCATTGAGTCGAATAGCTGCAAATCTTCACCAGCTTTGATAGAAACGACAGAAGAATAGAATATTTCTTCATTCTTTTTACTGTCTTGTTGAGGGAGTCTTCTTGCCATAGTATATTCTTCACTATCACTTACACTTTTATTAATCGAAACACTTTCTTCCTGGTGTTGGTCACGAGAAACATAGATATGAGCTTTGATGACATTTGTTGCTGGACCAAAAGCTGGTTTCTCTGAATAAGAAACATTAGAATTCTTAAATTCAAAAAACGAATTATTAGGAAGTTGTGATTTGAAAGACTCTATTTCAGATAACTTAGTCTCTGAAAGAGAAGAGTCTTTACCTTCTGAGAGATGTTTTACAGCCCAAATAGGAATATCATATTGTCCATAAGCAATTGAGTTTGATTCTCTATGCTGATTATCAGCAAGAGAAAGAACAGAGCTTTTTAAAACAGCTAAATTTACATTAGGAGTTTCACGAAGCAAAGTCATTTTTTCATATCCCTTTTCTAAAACTTTCTGAGCGTTTTCAGGATCAAGAAGACCACCTAATAAAATGAAATTCGAAATTTCTTTTTCAACTTTCCGCTCTTCAGTAAAACTAGAAAGAATTGAAGATGAATAGTTAGAGTATAGTGAAACTAACCTTTCTTTATCGGAATCAGAGAATTTATCAAAAGCTTCCCTACTAACTTGAAAATTATTAGCAATATAATCACGAGCCAGAGAAATATCTTTTGTTACATCATCATAATTTACATTTTGTCTTTCTTTCTTAGCAATTATAGCGATTTGGTTTCTAATATTTCCCCACTGTGATTGTAAGTCAGCTTTAGAAATACCTTCTGAAGATGATATACCTGTTTCTGTCTTTGTAGATAATGATTTTTCTATTGGCGTTGCTTGTTCCTCTCGAATAACAGACAGGGGTTTTAACTGACCAGAATAGATGGATTGGGGAATCATAACTTTAGTTGCTTCCTCAGAAAACATAAAGTCATGACCATATACAGCTTCTACATTGGCATTATAAGCTGTGATAATCTGTTCCGCCTGTCTTATACGCTTTGCCAACTGGTGAGTTCTTTCATCATTCACAGCAGCTGGATACTGGGCATTAATATTGCTGTACTGGGTTTGAAGATCTGAAAGAGTCTTGCGATTCTTATTGTCTTCGGACAAATCCTTGTCAAGCCTATCACGAGTAGACTCGTCCGTAGGGAAAAGATCGCTAATATGTTGCTCAAAATAATAAATTTTTGCCTTAACAACAGTAGTTGCAGGACCAAGCTCTGTATTATGATTCCCTTCAATTGAACTCTCTGTAATTTCAATAGATAACTTAGAAGGGAAATCTTTCTCGAAATCTTTTATAGTCTTTAGCTGTTCTGCTGATAATCCTTCTTCTTTGCCGTCTTTGAAATAGGGAATTGACCAATCAGGTAAATAAAACTCACCATAGGGAACCTTCTCTATAAGAGGCTTATTGTCTATATTAGTTGATTTATTTTTACCATCACTTGTATCTGAAGCCATGGCTTTTAACTTCTCTATCTCTTCAGCTGAAAGCATTTCGTCATCCTTGATAGAAGAGCTTAGATCAACCTCTCTGTTTCCTCTGTATTCAGCAAACACCTTGCCCTCCTTCAACATTTTTATTGCATCATATAAAGGACTACCTGGAACTATAGGTGCTTCGGGTGAAAAATGCTTATGTTGCTGCTGCAGATATTCAATAGCGGATTGAGTAAGATTATGGGGATGTGATTCCTTGACAGTATTGAAAGTCGACAAAGCCATAAACTCACTTCTTGTGATTTGATGTTCTTTGGCAGCTTTGAGTAAACTATCGAAACTGGTCCATCGCTGCTTTCCATTACTGTAGATAAGCTCGGTTGATTCTGACTTTTGTTCTGTTTTAGCGTATTTTGCAGTTATCCAATCAGCAAATTTAACAGCACTGTCCACGCTTCGGAATTTCAATAAGGGGGCATCGCTGTCAACAACAGATCTATCCGCATCTTCTGCAGAAAGGTTATATTCGCTGCTAATATCCTCCCATTTCTGCCAGACATTATCAACATTTGTTTCTACCTCATCACCAAAATTATATACAGTTCGTTGATAGGAAGGGGCGGTAATAGCGTCTGGTACTACTGTTTCCACAGCTAAGTGAGATGTTTTCCCATCAACCAACAGAGGAAGATATAAACGCTTATCATCATAATGATTCGTATCAGCTTCAGTTCTGTTGCCAGTGTCCGTCTCAACCTGATAGTCGATAAGCTCATTCAATGACATTTCATTTTCCGTCTTTCCTGGTCTTGATGAATTAGAAAGTTCGTTATCTTGTCCTTTCAAATTACTGCCTCTCAGAAGTGTTTGATTCAAGTCAACACGCTGCTCGTCAATCTTCTCGATAATCATATCTGATGCCTTACCAACATCAGAGAGAACTGTTTTAATGAAAGATGGCTCTTCCTTTAAAACTTTAAGCCAAGAAGAAACATACTTAGCGTTATTATCATTAATACGCTTATCAAATCCCATTGTACTGGAAATCAAAGCTGCTGACAATTCAGCAACAAGTTCCTCTTTTGCATACTTTTTATCACCGAAAGAGCCATTAAGATCACGATTAAGACGACCTTTTGGACCTGTAGAATGAGCCATTTCATGCAGTAAAGTTGCATAAAACTCTTGCCCATCTGCAAAGATACCTTCATTACTGTCACTCGTCTTGTACTGATTTTTAAGAGGAACTTTAATAAAATCTTTAGATAGGTTATAATGAGGGGAAGATATATTATCTGTTTGCTCTATAGGGCAGTACCAAGATAAATTATCCTTCCCACTTTTCCAAACCGAAGGCTTTGAATGGGCAAGAAGACTATCTATCTCTTCATTGATATACATGCCCTCACTATCTGGAAGAGAAGGACGTTTTGTGTATTTATCAACAAAACTATTATATAATGAAGGATTCACTTCCTTCATATTTGTTTGGTCAATGTTAAACAAATGATGAACCTTGGGATAAAAATATGCTTTAATATCTTTACGCTGCTCCTCAGATAAGTCATTATACTCTTGATCTGAAAATTCTTTTCCCTGCGTATCTTTATATTTATGAATCATATAATAAACAGGAAAAGCTTTTTCCCCTTTATTAATCTTCATAACTTTATCAAGATTTTCTAAAGCAATTTTTCCAGTAGACGGATCTTTTAAAGAATCATTCATACTAAAAAGTTGACGAGCAGTCAAATACATAGAAGTTGTATACTCATGTTTGATTGTATCATACATAAGCATAAATGGATTTATACCATTATACTGTCTACCAGTAAGAGCATTGCGTGGGAAACCAGCATCACCACGTCCATCCATCCAACCTTTCTTCCAGTTACTCTCTTTCATGTCCTCCATTCTCTTTATCATCATATCAGCAAATTGCTGAATAACAGCATCTGAATAAGAGGATGATGCTGATGAAGGGGCGTTAGTTTTTTTATAAGCCATATCGGATATATCTTTAGATTTTATTAAATTAGCGTTTTCTATATAAACTTTCCAATCTTTTAGTGAAGCCTTATGTGATTTCAAATCATCTAATCTCTTATTAAGTGTTCTAAGAGCAGAATCAGTTTTCTTTATATCTGTAGAATCAATAATATCGTGTAAATTTGCTATTACTTGATTAAGCTGATTAACGAATGAACTCTTAAGAACAAGACCCCTACTAAAAGGGAGAGATTTGAAAGATTTAATATTTGCTACACCAATACTCCAACCCTCTGTTGGGTCATCATTCAGACTCCATTCACAAGAAGCAACTTTGCCCCAATGATCAGAGAAGCGATAAATATCACCTGTATGATGATTCACTAAGTATTCGCTATTACTTAAAGGAGAATGGTGCCATTTAAGATCTTTGTCAGATTTAAGACCTTCCCAGAAAGAAATAACAGACTTGTCAGAAGAAATCTTTGTAAACTCAGCAGAGGTAGCTTCATAAAAGTCAGATAAATCAACATCCTTTTTAACCTCTCTGTAAGATACAGTATTGCCTTCATAAAGATTAACAGAACCAATACCTAAGTTATCAATATTACGAAAAGTGATAGCAGAACCTTTAAGCTTTTCTCTTACATTGTGATTAGGAGAAGGAAGAGAAAAACTATTTATATCAACAAGACTAGTAGACTGTAATTCTTCTGGAATGACAGCCTCAGAAAACGTAGCCTCGTGAGTATTCTTCTTTGGGGACATAATTGCTAATTCTTTCTTATTCAAAGGAAAAGAAAAAATCAGCAAAAATAAAAGTGCCTAAGAAAATCTTTCTAAATTAACAATTCAGTAAAGAAGAGGACTTATCAAAGGTTTGTTTTGTTAAGTATTTTTACTTATTTGCCTATAAAATAAAATAGGGTACCCTATTGGACACCCTATAAAATTCTAAACGTTTTCAATCTTTTTAAAAGAATCAATAACAGTTCTATCTAGTATTTTTGCATAACAATGCTGTGTTGTTTTTATATCTGAATGCCCTAGTACTTTAGCAACGACTTCTATTGAGTATCCTTTATTTAACATAAGCATACCGCAGGTGCGCCTTGCCCAATGAGTAGCCAAAGGTTTGTCTATATCACAAGCCATGCTAAGAATCTTCAAAGCTCGATTGTAAGATTGATTTGTACGTTTTGGAATTTGATAATTATATTTATCAAGCAACTTTTCTAAAGCTGGATAGATGACCGTTACATATGTCTCACCACTTTTTTTACGTTTACCAGAAAGAACGGTAACGCCATCAACTACTGTAAGCTTTTCTGGACTGAAATCCATTAAATCTGTGTATGCCATCCCTGTATAGCACTGTATTAAGAACAAATCACGAATGACCTTAAGAGAAGGAGGAATACTCTCTATATTTTCAATTTTACTAAGTTCATCAATAGATAACCAACGTCCTTCTTCTGCAGAACCACGTTTTATTTTTAATCCATCACAAGGATTTTTATCAATTTTCTCATGCTGGATAGCATCATTAATATAGACCTTTAGAAATTTCATATAACTACTAACAGTAGTTTGTCTCAATTTCTGAGTAACCCCTTGTACTGAAACTTCTTTACCCAATAGAAAATTATAATAGTCAGCAACATTTCCTTTAGTGAGATCTGAAAAATAAAGAATCTTTCCAAACTCATCTAAAGATGTAAGGAGTTTACGATGATTTATTTTTGTTGATAATTTAATATCATTTCGTTCTTCTATTCTACGAGCAATATAATCTACAAACGTCTCTGTAGATGAAGTGTCCATTCTTTTTAAGAATATATCAAAGTCTTCCCATGAAAAAACAGTTTCCTGCTCCATAAGTGAATTAAAATAGGATTCTATCTTATCCTTACAAAGCATTAGTCTTTCATTTAGCTTGTCTGAGTCTAAACAATTAACAACATAGTTTTTTTCATTCCATTGGTCTTTGTACAATTTAACACCTGTACTAATCCACTTACGCTTCCGATCGTGCTTTATCTCCAGTTGTACAAGTCCCTTTCTTTTATCTGAGGAACGATTCTTTCTATCGAAAACAAATCTCGATGTTGGATATGATAATATCATCATTTTAAATTTTGGTATCACAAGAAAAATATCAAAAGTGGTATCACAAGTGGTATCACTATGGGTACAAAGATAAGTAAATATCGGTAAATATCGGTAAATATCGGTAACTAAAAACGCATAAATTCACCATAAAAAATAATCTTTTTGAGGCAGGATGAACTCTAAAACATCGCATAATTAGCTGATTATCAAACAAAAAGAGAATAACCGTATAAGTTATTCTCTTTCATTTACCAAGTGATTCCGTTGGGGTTCGAACCCAAGACCCACAGCTTAGAAGGCTGTTGCTCTAATCCAACTGAGCTACGGAACCATCATGCGGGTGCAAAGGTA
>QWCC01000133.1_pt1 | contig 29369 bp, 55 predicted proteins | sample 1972491 | NCBI WGS metagenome assembly QWCC01 (sample SAMN09866718, study PRJNA288562) | Human oral metagenome isolate term5_saliva, whole genome shotgun sequencing... | isolation source: mouth | host: Homo sapiens | place: USA: California
ACAACTACCTATTTACAACCAGCTTGAACATATGACACGTATTGAACGCTTAGAGCAGTTGCAGCAGTTGCCACTTAAAGAGTTAGAGATAACTAACAGCGATTACCGCGATATTGTCGTGGGGGGGGGCAGACCAGTGGTGTATTGTGATCCGCCATACGAAAATACCAACGAATACAAAGAGGGCGGTTTTGATAGCCAAGCGTTTTATGATTGGGCGATCAGCCAGCCAGTACCAGTTTACTTTAGCAGTTACAAAATCAGCGACAAGCGGTTTAAGCTAATCAAAGCTATAAATACACGCAGTAACCTTGATTACCGCACCAGGGCTAATGCGGCTTATAATTTTGAAAATGTGTATTGGAATGGGGTCGAGTGATGCCTGATATTAAGCTTGGCGATGAGATAGAGGACGTAACCGTTGGCGTGCGTGGCATTGCCGTTGCACGTGTTGAATATCTGGATGGTCGGGTTGCTTGGCTATTACAGCCGCCAGCACTAGTGAATACTGAATTGCCGCAAAAGTTTGAGATTGAGGATGCTTATGCGGTTAAGGTTGGTGATGGTGTGTATGCGCCTAAAAGGCAGCCTATGGGTTTTGTGGCGAGGCAGGAGGCACAGTCATGACAGCCGCCAAAAACGCACCAGCCAGCACGACAGCCACGAAAAAGCTAAAAACGGGAGCTGATACCAAAAAAGCCGAAAACCCGCCAAAAACGCCCAAAAAACGGCAAAAAACGGCAACTACACGTAAAACCACTACTAAGCCTAAACCACCGACATTTACTGAAGCACGCGCCAAACGGTGGTTTTTGGAGCTATCGCATGATGAATTCATAGAAATGTGTAAAAAATGGAACGAGCGAAACTTTAAGCTAAAATTGCCAAAAAATAAGGATTATGAGGGGTGGCTTAATTATTTCAAGGATTTACCACCAAGCACCATTAGAATTTTAAGCAGTAGCGGTATTGATGTGCTTAGTACTGAAGCCTATGCGGCACTAAGCCGGTGGCACGATATAATCAAATCGCCGCACCGCATTGAAAAATTACAGCAAGCCACCCTCCAACGTGACAAAACCAAAAAAGCCGGTCCAAGCATTGCCGAATTAGCCGCCAAAAATGACCAGCTAGGTGTGTTGCAAGCCCTCCGTGACAATATTGCCGCCGAACTTGAAAAAGGCGTTGCAACACGTGACATGGCTAGCCTATCACGCCAGCTTATTGATGTGACTGATCAGATTAAGGCGCTTGAACGTAAAAACGGTCCTCGTAAAAACACTGATTTGGCAAAGTTTGTTGGTGATGTGCAACAGAAGCGTAGCCGCGGCAATGGCGCACGCACAACCAGCTTTAGGTCGCGTATTACAATTGATGATATGGAGGACAAATCGTGATAGGTGTTTACATAACCATAAATGGCACTACAATTTACGCACGAACCGCAGTCAACAGGTTGCGAGAAAAAGGCGTTTATGTTTGTGATGATGGCACGCCAATCAATCATAACCCTGATGACGGAGCGGTAGCACTAGCAATTAAACTACTTGAGACAATTGATGATAGCCCTGATAAATTAAGTTTATGTAAAAATTGTTGGTGTATGACACGAAACGTAGACAATATTTGCAGTAAATGTAAGGCGGTTAAAAGTGGCGAGTAAAAAACGGCTAGGAAACCAGAAGCCACGCATTGATCATTACAATAACGGTGATGTGTGGTTAGCGGTTAAAACCATTGAATTGCTTGAAAGATATGGCATACACTTATTGCCGTGGCAGAAAACGGTACTGTACCGCTGGATGGCGGTTGTTGAGGATGAGGACGGCAAATGGGTTTGGGCAAATCCTGACGCAGGGCTTAGCGTACCACGCCAAAACGGCAAAACCGAGTTATTTATCGCACGTATTGCCGGCGGCATGATTTTCTTAGATGAGGCGCTAATCTATACAGCGCATGCTGATAAAACTGTAACTGAGGTTAAAAGGCGTGTGCAGAATTTCTTTTACAATGCCGAGAATGAGATACGCGAATTACTAACACCTGAGTTTGATAGTCAGCCACGCACGCTTGATTATGTAGAGCTAACTGGCGGCGGGCGGTGTGTGTTTAGAACCCGAACCCGCACAGGTGGACTTGGTAATACTAGCGATACCCTGCTACTTGACGAATGTCAAGAGGAGACTGATGCACAGCAGGAGGCGTTATTGCCTACTATCGCCGCAGGTCGTAACCAGAATAGCCAAACAATCCGTGCTGGTACGCCACCAACGGCAGGCTCTACAGCTACTGTATGGTTGCGTATCCGTGATGCGGCTTTAAGCGGCAAAGCTCCTGACTACTGTATCCAAGAGTGGTCCGTTGAAAATCTAGTTGATAAAAACGATCGTGATGCTTGGTATTATACTAACCCTAGCCTTGGCTACTTTTTGCAGCTCCGCCGCATCAAAACAGAAGCCGAGCAGATGGCTGATGATAGCTTTAATAAGATGAGGCTTGGCTGGTATGCTGGCACTAAAAATATGCGGGCGATTGATGAGGAGGATTGGCAAAAACTGATTGTAGAAAAGGTTGACTTGCCTGAAAATCCTAGTCTAGTTTATTCAGTAAAATTTGCACCTGATCGCAGCTCGGTGACATTGGCGGTTGGTGTGGCGATGCCTGATGGCAAAACGCATGTTGAAGTGATTGAACGCAAGCCGCTGAGTGCTGGTATGAGCTGGCTTAGCACGTGGTTATTTGATAGGTGGCGCAAGGCGGCTAAAATCATCATTGACGGCGCGGCTGGTACGCAATTGCTGGTTGAGGAGCTGACGCGCATGGATAAACGAATATCAAAACGAATATTAACGCCAAATGTGCGCGAAGCTGGCGCAGCATATGCGGCTTTTGACACAGCCATTAAGCAAGGCACGCTAACGCACTTTAATCAGCCAATCCTAAACATAAGCATACGCACGGTGAAGCGGCGTGATATTGGGCGTGACGGTATGTTTGGATACGCCACAATGAACTCTGAAATTCAAAGTGATCCAACCGAAGCGGCGGCATTTGCCTATTATGGGGCAAATAGGTTTAAGAAATCTACTCAAGGTATTGCCAGCGGGCAGCGGGTCATGGTATAATACAGATGGTAATAAAGGTCAACTCTATTACCGCCACTTTTGTGCAAAGAGCCGCCGTTTACATCCCAGTTGTCGGCGGTTTTTTGTTGCCAAAAATCAATAAATAACCGAGGTATCTATATAGTATATAAAAATATTTCAAAGAAATAATCTATATAGTATATAGACCAGCTTGAATTTCTGAGTTTTCCACAGGTTTTCCACAAATCATTAAAAGTCAGACTTGAATTTATAATTGAAGCTCGGTATTATGAATATATCAGGGTAAAACACTAACGTAACAACTGGGGGTATAGTGAACATAACAATTACAGAAAGGCGACAGAAAACGATGCTTGAACGCATTGGCTCTGAAGCCGCTGAACTAATCGAAAATAAGCAATATTTGCCATTTTACCGAAGCATACAGATAAAGCTTGAAAAAATGGGCAGAGCGAATGAGTGGCAACGTATGATTGCCACCGCAAAAACTAAGGCTAATCCTAAACACTATTTTGCGACATTATGCAAGATGGTTAAAGATGGCACGTATCGATTTGTTGAAAAAGTTAAAGAGGTGGCTAAGCATACGGCTAGCTATATCAGCGATAAAATCAAACAGTTTAATTTTAACGAAAAATACGAGAAATATTGGGTGCGGCAATGCGCCAACTATATTGACAAATGCAATATGTCTGGTTTTGTATGTCTTTTGGAGCTTGCTGAACGTAAAGGTATGTCACAAAAGTATTTTGCTAAAGCTATCCAGAACGGCATGAAACCGCAAGATTATTATAAATTTAGCGTAAAGGGGGCTAAATCATGAAACGGCAAACATTTGTTGAGATAATTGCAGATATTCAAGCGCAGCAGCGCAAAGATAACGAAATTAGCCAAGCGCTCGGCGACATAACAGATGAAGAGTCTGTAGTTTACATATCGCAGCTCGTGACTAGCTTAGTAATTACGTTAGAAACTGAATTTGATGATGACGATCAAACCATCAGCTGGTGGCTATGGGATGCGCCGCATGCTGGCGAAGTGCCTGAAAGCTGCTATATTACTGACGAAAAACGCCGCAAAGAGTGGCATATAACGGATGCTGGCAAGCTTTATGATTATCTGGTGGAAATACAGGAGGCGAAAAATGCCAACTAACGCCAGGTTTGTGTTTAAGTGTGGCAATGAAAAATGCAATGCCGTTGTGCCAACCGCCAGCCTAAACTTAGTAAAGCTTAAGCTGGTCCGTCGTGGTCCAGTTGAATGCAAAAAATGCGGCAAGCGTACCAAATGGCAAGAAACCGCACAGCTGATTGTGCAGAAAAAAGAACAGGAGGAGGTTGAGATATGAGAAGACTAGGTGTTTTAGTGATACTACTGCTAGTTTTATTGCTAGTAATTGCTTATTTGGCGGCTATTATCGGTGTGGTGGTTGCTATTATTGATAAAGATTATATACGAGCTATATTATATCTTTTATTGGTATTTTGGCTTGGTAAACAGCTTAAAAATTAAAAAATAATCTGTTAAAAACCATTTTCTACACTTGTCGGATATGGTTTTCCACAGGTCAAAAAAATTCTCTAAAAAAGTCGTAAAAAAGTGTTGACATACGGTGGGTGGCTTGATATACTTAAAACATAACAAACGTAATTCATAGAAAGGCATAAAAGCTATGAAAACCACTATAACAGCTAAACTAAACCAAGCAGGCGATAAAGCCTATATCAATATTGATGACTTGCTTGCTAAAACTTACGGCGATGATTTTGTGAAAACCGACTCCGGCAAAACCTACAAAGGCTTTACGGTTTATGACTATCAAATCAATAGGACTATCACTACTGAATACTGTACATACAACGGTGGTGCTGATACTAAAGATATCAGGTCACTAAAGCGCGATAGCTATATTTTCTATAAGGTAGTTGACGGCAAAATCGATATTGACAACGGAGCTATTGGGCGATTTCCAAACGCTAAAAAAGCCGCAACCGGCGTAGTTGACGACATTATGGAATTTTTAGCAAATTGTGATGTTGTTATAGCATAAAACGTGACCTGAGTAAGTCGTTAAACTGCTCTGCCTTATGCACATTAAAAACTCGACCGCATTACTGGACAGATAATATGCACAGCTCCTATTTGGTTTATTTCAGCCCACCCTGAAGCACCAAAACATATGTGGAACGCCATTATAATTTCTAGCATTTATGTGGCGTGTATTGTCTGTCTAACTGGTAGCACCAACGCACATTTAATTTTTTGTTTACCGGAAAAAATTGTATACCTATTTTTACTATTCTAAACCAACTATCATTTGGTGCTACCAACTGGCTATGTAAGTGGCGGAATAGGTAGACGCTCAGAAGCAGCAGGTTAAGGGTTTGTGGATAGCCGACCTAAAGAAACCAAAAGTGCCGTATGAAAAATAGCGCAGCTGCTCGGAAATTGTGTTGTGCAAATCATCACCTTATATAGCCAACCAGTTATGCGGTTGAGGAGGAGAATTATGAAACTAGCAGAAAAATTAGAATACCTACAAACTAATCACATGTCTATGTGGTTGACAACTAGGGCTAAAGTGTTTGAAGAGTTGTCCGACAAGCAACAATTTGCATGCATTTGTGGTCGTTTGCCCTCTGGAATTCACGAAAGTAGTTGTACGAAATTTAACAATAAAGTTACTAGCGAAACTGTCAAGCGACTAAAACGCTTGTTGCCAATCGCAAAACCGTAAAGGAGACATTATGGGTATAATAGATGACAAATTTATTTATGTAGAAGCAATTAAGGATATTCTAATAGATTGCATAAAAGAGTCAGTAACAGTTAAATGTAGCAATATTATGCAGCAAAAAGATAGCTTTTATTATTACAAATGAGGCTATGCTGGCTAAGCAATCAGAGATAATCAGAACATTGAACAATAATGTTGTAGAGGAGAGGCGTAAAGATATTTTGAAAAGCAGGCTTGAATTTATTAACGCGCAACGTATAATGCTTGATCAAGAATTTTACAAAGACTAGATTTAGTGTAAGGGAGATAGTATCATATGTATCCAGCATGTCAAATTTGCGGAAAGCCAACTAAGACGATAAGTAGTGAATATTGTCAAGGCACATATTGCGACGGTGTACCAAGAGAGTATCCGTCGATAAAGAAGCCGTATACTAAAAAGAAACTCACTAGAGCCATGATCAAGGCGCGAAGAAAAAAGGGTCGCAGAAAGGGTCGCAATTGAACTAAACGATGGAGAAAATTATAGATGAATAATCGCAAGAGAGCTTATTGAACACTTAGTAAGGTCAATTGACTATACGAAAGAAAGAATATTGTATTGGGAAAGGCTTAGAACGAGAGAAAGCTACGACATTTTTGTACGATTGAACGAAAGCGACAACGAGAATGAACTAGTCAAAGTCGAATACAAAGACGATATCGTAAAGCGAATTATCGATGACTACAAGCGAAGCTTCAAAGAATATGACAAAGCACTAGATGAGTTTTTGGAGGAAAAATAATGTCAGCAAACAAATTCAAGGTCGGTGATAAGGTCAAGGTCCGCAAGGGGCTTGTCGCGTATAAATGTTACGGTAATATATGTTGTGATAGTGCCATGGCGGAAATGGGCGGAGAAGTATTTACAATTCGCCGTGTAGTGAGCGGCGGTTATTATATCAGGGAGAATTTATTTTGCTGGACGGACGAAATGCTAGAGCCTGCCGAGAAAACCCTAAACTAGCATTAAACTATTGACATACGGTGGGTGGCTTGCTACAATAGAGATGTAAATAACAAAAGGGGCAATACTATGAATAGAACCAAAAAACAAACACAGCAAAACAACAGGTTAGTAACCATAATCAGCTTAGCAGTTGCGCTGGTTGCAGTAGTATACGCAATAAACACTCACCGTGCCGCACAGCTAGCAAGCTATGCCGCCGCCAACAATTGTACATGGCATTACAACGGCACAGCTTATGGTGATAACCGAGACTATACCTGTAAATAGTAAAGGAGTTGACAAAATATGGGTTTATTTTTCAAAGATAGTATAGAAAATATACGACCAAACAATAGCAGTATTGCGCCAGAGCCAGTAGGCATTGGCTATAATGAAGTGCTTGATTACCTAGTAACATTGCCTGATGATGATTACGAAAAGCTGCTCAAGGTTGCTAATATCTATCGCCAAGCTGAACGACAAGTTGCTGATATATTGCAGTCTGAACCAGCTACTGCCGAGCTAGACAAGGCTAAAGCTGATTTGCCAGCTGAGCAGCTAAGCGAGGTCTCGATAGATGATGAAATCAATGAAGCTATTAAAGACTATATTCAAACCAAAACGGGAGACGCACAGAAATGATGAATTATGTTTATTTAGTAGAGCTTGACGAGGATACTGTCGACAGTTGCGGTATTAACGGCTGTTTAGTAATTGCCTCTAGCACTCAAGCTGCTATTAACATATGTGTTGATAATGCTAAGCCTCAAGATATTGATTTATGGTATAAGTCCAACGTCACGACAATTTGCGAATCGCAGCCATGTTTAGAGAAGCGCGGCACGCAAATAATTTTAACAGGTAGGGCATGGCAATAAATTTAAGCGTTGGCGGCATATTATTGATATTATGGCATTTAACGCTAGTAATCGTAATAATAATCGCAGATATGTTTATTAAAAAATGGAAAGGTGACAGGTAATGAGCTGGTTGTTATTTGGTCAAATATGCCTGCTTATGCTAATAGCGGCAATCTTATATAAAGCAGTAGATGATACGAAAGGTGGCAAGAATGGCAAAAATTAAAACACTGCTTAAGCGGCTAGCTGATTGGTATAGCCTAGAAAGGCGACGCCTACAAATTAAAGATGATGGATTGGTAAACAGGTAGGGTATGATTGACAGAAACAAGATTATTGAAACTTTACTGGAGCAGCGCAATAGGTTGTTGGATATTTTTGATAAAAGCCGAGGTGGTAGTATTGTTGATATACTAGCGCAGATTGACAAAGTTGATATGTTTATCAAAGAGATATTGAGAGACAACCCACTAGTGCCACAGCCTAATAATAAGAAAGATGGTGCAAGATGAGCCTAATACAGGATATAGTACCACCACGCCAGCATAAACCAAGAATGGTGCGCATCGCTGGTAGGGTTAGCAAAACAGCCATTAGTGTTGAGCTGATATTTCACGTGAACGGCAAACGTTACAAAGGTACGCAGTATAACCGTGAAGTCATAGATGCGTTTTTGCACACTGGCAATGCTAAATTTCTAGAGTGCCTTGACGATTGCTACCAAGGTGGAAGCAGGGGCTAAGCCGTGGAGATGTTGATCACTGGCATAATTGTAGTGTCAAGCGTGCTAATACCTGTTGCGATTGGCTACCTGCTAGCTGGCATTACTGCTACTGTAATTTGGCGTTATAAAAAATATGTTGATATGAAGTATTGGCGTGAAAAGGCTATAGTAAACCAGCCGCCGTATGACGAGATTATTGGCATAAAGTCAAGCAATAGCACTGACGAGTACTACATTTATTTTATGAAAAACGGCAAGCGTGTACACCGCGACACGTTAGTTATTAAAGATTTTTTGTTTTAGGAGGCAAAGATGGGCAACGCAGTAGATATGATAAATAGAACGTATAAAATCACTGTAGATATTGGCAATGGTCCTGTTACTGTTTATGTGATAATCAATCATGACAATCGCATTACATTGCTAACACCAAATCAATATGCTGAACGGTATTGTAGAGATGGCATGTCATTAACAAATATCTTTAATAAATCAGGTTTTGTTTTTGAACAATCAAAGCCAGAAATGGTCAAGGCTATAGCTATTGCACTCATCAGGGCTACTGAACTTGCCACAGATACACAGCAATTTATTTTAGGTGGCGTACAACATGATAAATCAGGAAAATAAGCAACGGTTAGTTGAAGCGGCTGAGTACGCATTGCCACAAATGGCGTTGCACAATCAATACATTACTGCTGACACGCTTATTGCAGTACTAGAACAGGACGGCTATACATTGTCAAACTATAGCGTTTTAGGTGGCGTATTCACCCGTGCCGCTAAAGCCGGCATCATTGATAAATCACCAAGCGCAAATAGAAGCAAGTCACATAGCGCTAAAACTGTTTGGCGTAGCCTGATTTATGAACGCCGGTCCTATAGCCAGCAGCTCCGCCGTGAGGTTGCTGGTACGAAGCCGCAGATTGACAGAGTGTTGTCACTGATAGAACGTGATGGTGGTGCTACCAATTGGGAGCTATCACGTGTTGCGTTGAAGTACACCTCTGTAATAAGTGAGTTGCGTAAAGATGGTTACAATATTGTAGCTATCCGCCAAAAATTGTCAAATGGTAGGGCAAGTAATACATGGCGTTATTTGCTAGTTGATGAGGATGATGTTTAGATATGAGTACTAAAGTTGGTGATTGGTCCGTATCATATAAGAATGGCAAAATAGTTTTGCGGCAAACAATAATTGATAAGTATGCACTGTCACTTGATAATTTGCCACCCCGCACTGTCGATATGGTAGGAGAGGTGGTTAGGCGGTTAAGAGCAATTGATGTCGGTGGGTCTAAACCATTTGCAGAGCTACTGCTACCAACCATTACTAGATACGCTGAGGCGGTTATTATTGAGGCTGGGAGATGGGAATGACGCAAAATGTATGTAGGCAGCCACTAACTGTAGAAAAACCAGTGAATAAGGCGGAAATACTCCGCCAGTGCCTTGAAAAATTATTTGGCGTTAAGGTTACTATTGATGAAGTTGATGAAGCGTTATATGCACTTGCTACCTATAGAGAACTAAAGTTTGAAACCCTAGTTGGAAAATATAAGCTATTGAAACCTGACACCTATGTTTTGTTGGCGGTCCAGAACCTACAACCGCACAACGGTGCGTGGGCGCGCTACATTGATCACTTAAAGCAAACCTACAATGTTATTATTGTGCAATCAATCCTGAATAAGCGGCTGAAAAAATGGTTGGTCCGCAATGGCTTTACGGTTACTAAAAACAATAAAGATAATATGGTCTGGCGCAAGCCACCCACCTCTGAACAGAAAAAATAAAACCTTGCCAGCGTTGACAAAACAATAATTTATTATTTTTTATTTTCTTTTTGAAACGGTAGGGGGGGGCGGTCGCCCTCCCTTGACAAATCTGTCACTCCGCTGTGTAAATGGTAGATTTTCGGGTGCAAATTTGCCAAGCGTTTTTTTGGCGGGGGAATTATGGTATAATTTTGGCATGAAGGGTCTAAAAATAACGTTTGAAAAACAGGTGCAAAACGGCACTGATGATTTCAATAACCCGATTACTGAAACAGTAGCAATTGAAGTTGATGATTGCCTAATTGCGCCAGTCGTTGAGCCAGTCAGCGCACGTGAACAGCAAGCCATAAACCAGGCACGTGATCAAGTGCGGGTGCATTTACCAAAAACATTTTCTGGTGACGTTAGCGCTAGCACGTTTGTGTATGCCGGCAAGACTTTTACGCTTGATAGTGATAGCGTTGTGTTTATGCCCGAGAACACGCCGACACGATGGAATAGATACTTGCGCGCCGAATGCTTGAATAGCGGCGATTTGGAGGCACGACCGTGAATGTTGAAAAGCGCGTGATAAAGTGGCTTGCTGGCATTGCTGGTGATTATGTGGTTAGCGGCGACAAACCAAAAGGCAAGCAGTTACCTGAGAAGTTTATTTTGGTTGATAGGACTGGCGGCGCACGTGAGGCGATGGTGCTTGACATGGCTGAAATATTGGTTGAAGTTTACCACAAGACTAGCCGGCTTGAAGCCAGTGAAAAAGCCAATGCTATTGCTGATGCGGTTACTGGCTTATTGCAGTATGATGAAATAACCCGTGCAAAAGTCAATAGTGTTGTGCATCTTGATGACACGCTTGGTCAGTATTACCGCTATCAAATTTATCTTGATGTGTACAACCGCCGATAGCAATGTTTTGAATTCTGCAATGGTTATGTTATAATTTATGTGTCAGAGAAAATTACAGCCGACGGGCTGGAAAGGAAAAAACGGCGATGGCAAAAATGTTTACCAAAAATGGTGACGAATATGAAGAGATTGACGGATTTACACAAGATGAAGTTGATCACATAATCGAGAAACGTGTTGCGCGTGAACGGCAAAAATATGCAGATTATGACAGCTTGAAGTCACAGGTTGATGATCTGAATACGAAGCTGAAAACGACTAGCGATGAAAAAACCGAGCTTGAGAAAAAGCTGGGTGCGGCACAGCTAGAAACCGACCGTATCAAGGTTATTCATAAGTTTAACGTACCTGAAAAATTGCAAGAGTTTGTGACCGGTGAAACGGTCGAGGACATGAGTAAACAGGCTGAAAAGCTTGCTGAAAATGCCAAGGGTGGCGGTGTACCAATCACCAAAACGCCAAAGCCTGAAAAGGGCGACAAAACAGACTCCGCGCAAATTGCCGGTAAACTTTTTGGCAAGAAATCTGATGACTAATACTAATCAGTAATGTGCTCAAGGAGAAAATCATGGCTACATTAAAAACTACAGACCTTGACCTCGCCGCACACCAAGGCGAAACTTGGTCTAAAAATATTACTACCGGTGTATTGGCAAAATTAGCGCCAGAAGCACCAGACATTAAGGTTGGCAAGACTGATCATTTCGTGTTTACCGGCACACCAAAGGCTGAACTTGTCGCAGAGGGCGCGCAGAAAAGCTCGGCTGATGACAAGCCAACTAAAGCTACCGTAAACACCTACAAGGTGCAGGTGACCTACCGCTTTAGCGATGAGGTGCAATATGAGGACGAGGAATATCAGACCCAGCTGATTGATAATCTGGTAAAGAATATCTCTATTGCTTTAAGCCGTGCGCTTGACTTGGTTGCTATCCACGGTATTAACCCTAAAACTGGTACGGCAGCTGCTACAGTTACTAGCTATTTTGCTAAGGCTGGAAATAAGGTTGCACGTGTTGTTGCTACTGCTGACGCAAGCAAGGATATTGAGGGTGCAGCTGGCAAGTTGCAGGAAGTTGGCTATACCGCAACCGGCGTTGGTTTTGATCCAGCATTTGCAGGTACGCTAGCACGAACCCGCAACGCGCAAGGCGTTAAGCTTTATCCAGAGCTTGGGCTTGGCTTTAATATCGACAATTTCCAAGGCATCATGGCGGCATCAAGCGATACTGTCAGCGGTCGCCAGGAAATTACGAAGCCACGCGTGCAAGCTATTATGGGTGATTTCCGTGCGTTTAAGTGGGGTGTTGCCCGTTACGTTGGCTTGAAGCTGATTGATGCCGGTGACCCAGATGGTGCTGGTGACTTGAACCGCAACAACGAAATTGCGATCCGTGCAGAAAGCATTTTTGGTTACGCTATTTTCGACGAGCAGGCATTTGCCTTGGTTGAAAAAGCGGCTTACTAAAAACGCCTAGAAAACTCGCCAGAAAAGCCCCCGCAAAGGGGCTTTTTGGTTTGGTTGTGGTATAATGGACAATATGAAAAAGCCAATGCTATTTGTTAATGAAATAACCGGTGATATCGTAACTGTTAGAAGTAATCAGGAGGCTTTACGCTTGCCTAAAGAATATCACCGCCTTGAATTCACGAAAAATGAGGACGGCAAATCAGTAGCGCGCTTTAGGATACGGTCGGCTGATGGCAAAGGTTACGCAACTGTTGATATTTCTGAAAATGAACTTGGCGAGGTGGCACATGGCAACGCAGGCGCAAAGTGATTTCATAGCTGATTTAGTGGTCCGCAAGACTAAAGAATTTAAGGAAGTTAAAGAAATGCTGATTGCTAGCGGTATTGTTAGCGAAAATGCCGAGATGGTACGCCAAGCGGCAAGCATAGCCGACATTGCTAATATTCTAACCGATTTGCAAGCCAGCCAATTTATTGATTTGCTGACTAAAGCTAAAGAGCCGGTGCGTGGCAGTGCGTACGCTGATAAACGCGTAAAACGAACTATAAGCATACTTGATGATATTAAAAGTACCATTGATGATTGGGATTTTGAGGCATGAATTACGGCAAGTTTACTGACACCATTTTTAGTAAAGTCATGCTGGCGTTAGCGTTGATAAACAACCCTGAAATCACGCCAGAGGTACGGCAGTTTAACCTTGAGATTTTATTTAGAGAAGTTGGCAATGCGGTTTACGCTAAAGTTTACGATATGAACGCTTTTGATTTTGGCATTGAACACACGGTTGGTGCAGGTATGGACGACCGCTACTATGGCTTGGCTAAAAAAGCCAGCTATAGCGTGTCTACTGGTGATGCGGCTATTGCCGATCAGGTGCGTAATTTTATCAATCAATGCGGCGCGCAGGCGCAACAGCACGCTATGACGAATGCACGCCAAAGCGGTCACTATCCAACCGCCAGCCGCCGCACGGTTGGCGAAACGTGCAAGTGGTGCAGAAGTTTAGCCGCTGAAAATGTGGAGAACCCGCCCGCTGAATTTTTCCACCGACACGCTGGTTGTGATTGCCAAATCGTCACTAAAGGCTACAAGAGCCGTAACGGTTTATTGCAGAATTATGTGAAGCCTAAGGATCGCTAAATGATTGAGCTGATTTTAACCGGTAACATACCTAGCAAGAAAAACTCACGCGTTAATACTAGGTCGGGGAGGTCTTTTCCAAGCGCCGATTTTATGAGGTGGCAATCAAGTGCCATTTGGCAGATTAAGCAACAGAAGCGTAAGCTATTTGTTAATCCAGTGCGGCTTGAAGTTATTGTTTATTTTGGCACTAAGGTGCAGGCTGATTTAGACAACCGCGTTACCAGCATACTAGATATGCTAAAAGAGGCTATGGTTTTGCAAGATGACAAATGGCAGTATGTGCCTGAAATTCACGCCAAGGCTGAATACCGTAAAAGCAAGCCCGGTGCGTTATTGCGGCTGATTGAGCTGGAATAATAAAGTCGCTTGTGTTATTATATTGGCATGGGAAAGAATACGAATGACCAAGCTAATGCGCCAGTCGTTGACGAAACTGTCAAGGCTGATGAAAAAACCACCACTGATGTAAACCAGGCTACTGAAGCCGCTAACGAACCAACACCAGAAATCGCTGAAGCACCAGAAATTGCTGAGCAGGCTGGTGATTTGATTGAGGTTAAGGTTATTACGCCGTTTTTTGATTTGCAGGCAGAACGTGACCGCAATCTTGACGAGCAGTTTTTCACTACTGAAGCACGTGCTGAAGAGTTGCGCCAAGTCGGCGTTGTGAAGTAGTTTTATAGCTATAATTATTATGCTATAATATAGTCAATAACAATTACGCTAACGGTTGCGGCAAAACTGGTTTATACAAAGGAAACTGTTGAAAATATGCAACCAACTCAAGTAATTAGTCCTGAAGCTGAAATCAATAAGGCTATTAACAGCGCCGCTGAATATTTGTTGCGGCAATTGGCTCGCAAATCCAGCCGCGCACGTGATAAATACGAATATTACGATGCTGACAACGACATTAGAGATTTTGGTATATCAGTACCTAAAAAAATGATGGACTCTAAGCCGGGCATTGGTTGGGCAAGCCGTGCAGTGAACACGCTGAGTGATCGCCTTAATTTTGATGGTTTTGCTGGTGATGAGTTTGGCATAAATGATTTGTTTGAAAATATTGGCGCAAGCCCTGTTATTAACGCAGCACGGCACGACAGTATCATTGCTGGTTGTGCGTTTGTGGCGATTGCTGATGATGGCGCTGGTGGTAAAAAGCTCATACCATTTACCGCATTAGAAGCTACCGGCATTGTTGACGAAAATACAGGGCTTTTATCAATGGGTTTAGCGGTGACACGCTGGTCGCTACCAAACCCACGCAAACGCAATTATTTAGCAGTGCCAGTTGACTATATCCTGTTTTTGCCACAATTTACCGCAGTTTTCTGTGATGACACATTGTGCGACATTAGAGAAAATCCAACAAAACGATGTCTATTACATCCTATCACGCGAAAACGTAGCGCTAATGCACCGCTTGGGAGGTCAAAACTCACCAAATCAGCACGCCGAATTATTCAGGAGGTAGCACGCGTAAAACGCCGCTATGAAATCGCCAGCGAATTTTACAGCACGCCGCAACGATACATAAATGGTCTGGCGCAAGGTGCGCAAAAGGACAATAACCTTGATAGTGCCTTAGGCAAGATTTGGGCAATTACCAAAGATGATGATGGCGATAAGCCAGACATTGGGCAGTTGGCGCAAATGAGCATTGACCAGTTTAGCGGTCAGAAAAAAGACTTGGCACGTGATTTTTGTGCGGAAACCAGCCTCACGCTCCGCAATCTTGGGTACGAAACGGCAAACCCAACTAGTGCTGATAGCTTGACCGCAATGAGTGATGACTTGCTATTAGAAGCTAAAAGCTTGCAGCGTGAGATGGGCGAACAAATCAAGCAAATAGCTATCACGTTGCGTATGTCGATTGATGGCATTGACGTTGTGCCTGATAAGCTTAAAAAGATTGTGCCGGCGTGGTCGCCAATTTTCCAAGTTGACCTTGGTGCGGCTGGTGATGCGGTATACAAGCTATTTCAGGCAATGCCTGAGTTGGTTGGTACGGTCCAGTCGTATCAGATGCTTGGTATTCCAGTACGTGAGGCTGAACAGTTGCAGAAAATCCGTCAAGCGTCCCAAAATAGCCAATTTATGCGGGGAGGTACTAAATAATGCGTGAACCATTTGCAACTACAGCCGAGCTACAGGAATATTGGCGCGTTTTAGATGCTGGTGAAATATCACGAGCTACTACACTACTAAAGCTAGCCAGCGACCGGTTGCGTATGCTAGCGTTGCGTGCTGGTATTGATTTGGATGCTAAAGTAAAAGCTGACCCTAACAGCGTTTATGTGAGTACGCTTAAATTTGCCGTAATGGATGCCGTAAAGCGTGCTATGCAAGCGCCAGCTGATTTGCCGCCAGTCAATTCATACCAGCAGACAGCCGGTCCATACAGTGAAAATATTGCTTATGCAAACCCGACAGGTGACCTGTATTTTAAGAAGTCAGAATTGGCGCTACTTGGCATAAATGGCGGGCAGCAACTTGACAGTCTATCTACTACACCGAATAATAAAGGACTTTACGGAGGTAACGAATAATGACAAAACGTGTATTTAATATGGGCGGCGGCGCGCACAGTGATGCCGCATACACCGCATTTGAAAACGCTGCTTATGGCAGTTGCGTGGCAAACGCTACAAGCCTTGCGGTCAGTGCTGGCAGTGGTATGAGCGTGCGTATTGCGGCTGGTGATGGTATTATCAGCACGCCAAGCTCCGGCAAGCGCATCCAGAGTGATGCTATTGAAACGGTTACTATTAGTGCGGCTAACGCTACATACTCACGCATTGACAGCGTGGTGGTGTATATTGACAGTGCCGTACAGCCAACCACAGCGGTTATTGATAACGTGAACGGCATATTGAAGTTTGCGGCAGTTGCTGGTACGCCAGCCGCTGACCCCAAAGCACCAGCCGAGTCAATGATCCAAGCAGCAATTGGTGCTGGTAACAGGTATATGGTGCTGGCTGACGTAAAAGTGCCAAACGGCGCAACCAGCATGAACACGGCAACATTTACTGATCGCCGCAAAGTCGCTACTATGGTTGACGGCAATAATATTGCCAAAAAAGCAGTTAAAGCTGACAATATAGATTTTACGACTACAGTCGGCATTAAAGCTCACAACACAAATGTCACGCCTAATACTGTTGTGGTACAATGCGGCTGGACACAATTTGTCGGCAACAGCACCATAAACAATAAGCAGTATAGAACGCCTGTTAGTTTTCCTAAACAATTCAAAAAGATACACTCTATCACCTGTACATTTGCCGGCTATAGAATAGGCTCACAAGCCACAACGCTACAAGATTTTACTAATGCGGTTGGCGCTGACGCTGTTGTGGAGGCTAACGCTATCAGCAATACTGGGTTTAATGTCGTGGCATCATCATCTGGCGGTATGGGTGCGGCTTGGCACGGTGTGTCGTGGGTGGCAATTGGTGAGGTTTAATAATTAGTTTGGATTATTTCCAACAAATCGCATTGAAAAGCGGCTTTGCGTGGATGATCCTCCAAAATCACGGCTCTCAGAACAGTGCGCCCGTACATCAATAACATCACCCTTATTTAGAAGCACGTCAAATGTATGAGATAAACGCATTAAAGTCAAGCCGTTGCCGCTACCAGCAACGCGTGTCATTTCTTCTAACATTACGCCGTTTTTATAAACCATAGCGGTGGCGGTTGCTGACCCATTATAGCCAGCTGACGTTACGGCTGCTTTAGCAGAGATTGTATAAACACCGCCTACTGGCACGGTAGCTTGATGAGTACTTTTATTAAACATTTTGGCAGTGTCATACTCTACCGCATTATAATTAACTATTGATACACCCCCACCTGCCAGAGCGTCCCATTTTGAGGTAGTAGCGGCAAACATAGGTATGGTCGTAAAATCTATATTTCACGTATTGATAGCTAGACCATAATTTTATATAATGAAAACATAAGGATTTTGTATGTTAGAAAAAGCACTCGATGGAATAATGACACAAGGCGGACTACTAGGCTTATTCATAGTGCTTTTTGTTTTGGCTATCGTAGCCTTGTGGCTTGAAAACCGTAACTTGCGTGCTGAAAATAAGCAGATAAATGAGGCGCGCATCAATGACTTAAAGGAGGAGCAGGCAGCGCGGCTGGCGGTTGACCAAGGAATACGCAACAACCTTGATAGGCTTTTAATTAAAATTGAAGCGGGGAGAGAGAAATGTTAGCAGCATTGACTTTACGCCAAACACGCCCTACCCTGGCGGCTAATATTGAGGTAGCACGCCTTAAGCTTGAGCGAAAACAGGCACGCCAGAAAATAAAAGACAGCACTGAAAAGCTAAATGAGGCTATACGCCAAAATCATTTTACTATCAGGATACACCAAGCCACGCATGCTAATGCGGCTAAAAAGAGGGCGGATAGTGGCGCACGTTAGCGTTACTGCTTTTTTGCTAATAACCAGACTTGCAACTCTGGTTATTTTTTCGCACATTTTACTTAAGCAGTTTACGCTATTACAATCACCAATATCACCAGATTTATTGCCAACACGCAACGCCTTGATTGCGATTATGGTTATAAACGCACTGGCGCAATTGATGCCTATCACGCTAAGTATATTGTCGCTTGGAACGTCCCCGCTCCACCCCGCCGTTGAGGTATTTTACAGGCTATCAAATAGTACGACTGATTTATGTGCGGCAATTGGTTTTTGGCTGATTTATCGTGAAAAAGAACCGTAAACATTTTATGGTATAATAGGTTTAAGCAGAGCCACGCATTAGCGTGCGTTGTGCCGGTTGCCATAACAAAAAAGGAGAAAAATAATATGGCAAATGTAGCAGCAAATGTAAGTTTTGGTAAGCCAAAAGTCACCGGTGGTGTTTATATAGCGCCAAAAGGTACTACAGTACCGACTGATGCGACAACGGCGCTTGATCAGGCGTTTAAGTCACTTGGCTATATTAGCGAGGATGGCTTGGTTAACGGCGTTGAAACTGACACCGAAACCGTTAAAGCTTGGGGCGGTGATACCGTTTTAAGCGGCTTGACCTCATACATGGAAACGTTTACGGTTAACCTGCTTGAAACTAATGCTGAAACCCTAAAGGTGGTTTATGGTCCAAGCAACGTTACTGTAGCGGCTGGTGGTGCTATTACCATTAAGGCGAATAGTAAGCCACTTGATGAGCAGGTGATAGTGTTTGAGGTTGCTATGACTGGCGGGCGTGTCAAGCGTATTGTGGTTGAGCATGGGCAAATCACCGACCGAAGCGGCGAGATTAAGTATGTTGACAACGAAGCTATTATGTATCCAGCTAAGTTTGTTGCATACCCAGACAAAAATGGAAACTCGCACGTTGAATACATTGCGGTAGCAGTCTAACCACGCCAAACCTTATGCAATTTGCGCTCCATTGTGGGGCGCTTTTTGTGCTATAATTGTAATGTTTAATGAACTAAAAGGAGTTGACACATGACACAATCACCAGCAAAACCACAAACCAACACCACGCCAGCCGTGCCGGCACAAGTCAAAGAGTTTGAATTTGATGGCTATAAATTCAAAGTTGATACTGATTTAATTGATGATGTTGAGGCGTTTGAAATTATTGATCGCATTGAAAATAAAGGTCAATCAGCGGCAGTTGTGGCGCTATTTAAGTACCTAGTTGGCGTTGATGGCTATGAGCAAATGTCCGCCTACTTCAAGAAAAAAGACGGCAGGTTTAGGGTAACTAAATTGCTACAAATCTACCAAATGGTAGTGTCTGAATTTGACCCAAAAGACTAGCGCTGGCACGTGTACGCCACCAATATTTTGATGAACTGGAGGCGGACTTCCAGCAGTACTACAACCTTGATATTAGCCAAGTATCACGCCAGCGAGCCGCACGCTTGCTATTTCAGTTGCCACAAAATTGCCGGACATTCTGTAAAATCGAGCCGGCAAATCAATGGGGCTGGCGGGAGATATTGTTGAACAAAGTAGCATACTCGCTTGACATTTTAGCGTGGCAAAATACGCAGGATGCCACGAAAAAGCCACCACGCAATATGCCTAAGCCATTTATGCCTGATTTCATGCGTAACGTTGATAAGACCCGTGCAATCAATAAGGATACGGTGGCGCTTGATGTTGATGATATGCGTGCATTCTTAAGCCGCCCCCGCAAGTAGTGTACAACTATTTTATACAGTGCTATAATTTACTGGTAGCAATCTTCACTCCACAAAGTAGTAGCTACAGCGCCACCTATCAGCAGGCTTTAAGCCGTGGTATAGGTGGTTTTTTGTTGCCAAAAGCCACTTCCCCACCACTCCCCCGACCACTTCCCCGCCTGTTTTTCGCAGGGGGGTTGAAAAATGGGCAATAACAGGGGTAGAGAGCGACCCCCACGGTAGGGCAGGGGAGTGGTGCGACCCCTATAAACATGTGCGGCATGGCTTGAGCAGGGGAGTGGTTGATAGTAACGGTTATGTAATTGGTTATGTAATTGGTATAATAAAAACATTATGGCAGATGTTAGTTTTAGTTTGGACACAAATAACGCCAACAAAATCTTGACTGAGATGGCGAGCAATTTAGTTAATCAAAGTGCGGTGGCGGTTGCACAGCGTGCGCAAAGTATGATTGGTAGCATAAGCACCGAACCACTAAAAGTCAATGTCAGTATGGGCGTTGGCACAATCCGGCGCGGTACTCGTGCGATTGGCAAAGTCAGCATAAACACCGCAAATAAGCACCAAGCGTACATAGCTAATACAATTTTACGCAAGTCAAAAGATGCTGGTCGTGTTAGCTAAAGCATGGTATAATTTAAGTAAATAATACGCTAACGGTTGCGGCAAAACTGGAATAATCACGAGAGGTAAAAACGCAACAATGGCAGATATTGGCACAGCTTATATACGAATAGCCCCAAATATGACCGGTATTCAGGGCAAAATTGCAGCTGGCATGAAAGGTGCAGGCTCGCAGGCTACTAAGCAGCTTGGTGATGAGGTCAATTCTGGTAGCGGTCCATTTCAGGCAGCACTTGGCAAACTAGGTGGCATTGCAAAAGCTGGCGGCTTGGCGATTGCTGGCGGTATTGCGGCAGGTGCGGCAGGTATTGCCACATTGACCGGCAAAATGCTTAATGCACGTGCTGAGCTTGAACAGCAGCTTGGCGGTAGTGAGGCGGTGTTTGGTCAGTATGCAACGAATATTCAGAACATTGCCAAAAACTCATACAAAAACATGGGCTTAAGCCAAAACGAATTTTTGGCGGGTGCAAACAAGATGGGCTCGCTTTATCAAGGTGCTGGCGTTAGCGTGCAGGATAGTATGAAAATGTCCGCTGAGGCTATTCAGCGTGCGACTGATGTGGCAAGTATCATGGGTATTGATACGTCTTTTGCGCTTGAGTCGGTGGCAGGTATGGCAAAGGGCAACTTTACTATGATGGATAACCTCGGCGTGGCGATGAACGACACAGCGTTAAATGCTTATGCGCTTGAAAAAGGCATTGGTAAAACCACCCAGCAAATGAGCATGCAGGAAAAGGTTAGCCTTGCAACACAAATGTTTTTGGAGAAAACAGCCAAGTATGCCGGCAATTACGCAAAGGAAAACGAAACGCTAGCTGGTAGCATAAACACCACCAAAAAGGCATTTCAGGATTTTATGAGTGGCGGCGGGAATATGCAAAACTTTATCACAAGCCTTATTGGCACGGCTAAAATCGCCGCACCAGAGATTGTCAAAATCTTGCCTGAAATCGTTAACGGTATATCACAGCTGATCCAGCAGTTAGCGCCAGTCGTGGCTGAATTGCTACCAACGCTTGTGCCGGCTATCGTGAGTGCCGCAGTAAATATTATGAACGCCCTCGTGCAACAGCTACCGACTTTAATTCAGGTTTTGGTTGCATCATTGCCACAGTTTATTCAAGGCATCATTCAAATTGCCATTGGCTTAATTCAGGCATTGCCACAAATCATAAACATTTTAATACCAGCAATACCGCAGATTGTAAATAGCCTAGTTACTGCCCTAACCGCCCCTGACAGCCTCACCGCAATCATCATGGGGTCAATCACCCTGTTTATGGCACTTTTGCAGGCTATACCTGTAATCATAACTGCTCTAGTAAATGCGATACCAACCATTGTCACTAATATCATCACTACCCTCACCCGCCCTGAATTTATCCAAGGCTTGGTACGGTCCGGTGTACAGCTGATAGCTGGCTTGGTTGGTGGAATTGGCTCGATGATTGGCAGCGTGCTTGGTGCGGCTGGCAAGATTATTGGCGCAATTGGTGGCGTACTAACGCCAAGCAGTCTTTTGAATATCGGCGTTAACCTCATAAAAGGCTTGTGGCAAGGCATAAATGATGTAAAAAGCTGGATTATCGATAAAATCAAAGGTTTTGGTAAAAGCGTTATTGACAGCATCAAGGGCATTTTTGGTATTCATTCACCGTCAAAGGAGTTTGCTTGGATTGGTAAAATGAACGTGGTAGGTTTGGCTGAGGGCTTTACTAAAAACAAAGATATGGTAACGCAAGCAGTCACTGATATGTCTGATGAGGCTATGAACGCTATGGCTGGCTTTAATTCATCAATGTCTACCGGCTTTAACGCTAACGTGACGGCTAGCCAGAACGTTGCAGCTGGCAATTATCAAACACCAAGCAACATTATTATGAATATTACAAATAACGTACCTGACAGCCTAACCAGCAAACAGGTGTCAAGTGATATTGCTTATGCGGTTAGTCAAAGTTAGGGGGAATTATGCAGATTTGGCTTAAAGGGAAAAACACAGAGATAAACATAAACGGCGGTCGTGAAAATAGCATGTACATAAACCCTGATTTGGAGGGGTTTTCAGGCTTGCCAGAAATCCGCACTAGCCAAGGCGTAAACATTGGTATGGACGGCGGCTGGACTGGTGAACAGAATTTTGAGGCACGGTTTTTATCAATTATTGGCGTTATTGCTGATCACGACATTGCGGTGGTTGAGCAAAAGCGGCGCGAACTGTTTGCTCTGCTTGCTGAAAAACGGCTACTGTTACGTTACGTAACCGACGCAGGCAACACCTACACAACTAACGTTGTTGTGCTTGGTGTAGTGAGCGGTATTGGTGCCTTGCGCCAAAAGGCGCAGTACAAGCTGAACCTTAAGGCTGATGACCCGCTCTGGTACGATTACGGCGGCGGTAGCGGTATTGTGGCTACATTGCAAATTGGCAAGCCTGAGGGCGGTTTTAGATTTCCTGTCACATTTCCGCTGATTATTGCAGGTGGCGGCTCGCAGTACACCACTGTAAAGAACACAGGCACAAGCACTATTGATCCAGTAATTACTATATTTGGTCCTATTCACCAGCCAAAGGTCATAAATCAAACCACTAACCAATTCATGCAGATATTAGCAGATTTAACCGCAAATGATGTGGTGATTATGAATACTCACCTGAAAACTATAGTGCAGGTTGACAAAGCCGCTTATGATGAGGCTACTAATAACGGCACAGAGCCAAGCGGCACTGACGTTTACTATCTAAAGGCTGATGGTAGCACGTTTATCAAGTTAGCTAGCGGTGACAATAAATTAGCACTAACCAGTGCCGTAACCAGCGACACAGGGCGTGCAACAGTTAGGTTTAGTAGTGGATTTATGGGTATTTAGCTATGGCGAAATATGAAGTTGAGGTCTGGTCAAAGGACAATAAACCAATGGGTGATATTTTCCACCTATGCGAAAATATGCGGTGGTCCAAAACCCGCAATGATGCAGATATGCTATCATTTGATGTTGACTTGACACGGTACGAGGAATATATCAAAGCTATGGGGTTTGGTGATAGCCCTAGGAGCTTTATGGAGGTAGGTCGCAATGATATCCGCGTAAAGCGTGATAGTAGGTATATTGTAGGCACAAACATTATCAAGTTTGGCTATAAAGGGTCAAGCAGCTCCGTAAAGATGTCAGTAAATGCTAGCGGCTACTTGAACTACTACAAGAAACGTTACGTAACTGTAAACTACAGCAATAAGCCTCAGCAAGACATTATGTGGGGTGTAATTGATACGTGTAATAAGATGGCTGGCGGTGATTACGGCGTGCGCCGCGGCAGGCATACCGGTGCGACAATATTGCGTGACAGAAACCAGGAACGTAAAGAAGTTAAATCATTTTTGCAACAATTGTCGCAAGTCAGCAAGGGTTGCGATTTCGAAATAACGCCTGACAAACTATTTAATACGTATGAAGCTCAAGGCTACTACCGCCCAGATATGCGGTTAGAATATCCGGGCGATATTGCCAGTTTTTCATTTGATAGAAGCGTTGAAAACGTGGCTAACGTGGTTTATGGAATTGGTAGCGGCAATGGTGAAGATGCGGTCCAAACTAAAGTTGAAGACGCTACAAGCCAAAATGCTATATATCGCCGCGAAATGATAGCGTCGTACAATAGCGTTACCGAGATAAGCACGCTAACGCAAAACGCTACCGCCGTACTACACTACAGTAAAGACCCTATAGAATTACCAAGCATAACCGTTGAAAATGGCGCGCTTGATTTGAGCGATGTCGGCGTAGGTGATACTATCTACATAAAATTAAACGGCAACAAATCATTGCAGCATATTGATGGCTACTACAGGATTGAGAGCATAAGTGTTAGCGTTGACAATAACGGTTGGGAGTCGGTTGAATTAACATTTGACGACATTGATATCAATGATATTATCAGCAAGCAAGAGGCGGTTTAATGCGGCTAAATATCGCCAATGATAGCGTTGAAGAGCAGGTTGCTGCTATGCGGCGTGAGCTTGACGAATTGAAAACGCCGCAATTAACCAGCCAAAACAGCGGCATGTTGGCATATTTGGTGCGTAGCGGCTTGCGTGATGATTTCGGTGATATTGTTTATTTCAGCACCGCTAACAACCAAACCGTGCGGCAGATATCGCACATACTATTGCCAAATACAGGCAGTCTGATGAACGCACACAGCTTAATTTGTGATCAGACTTTTGTGCCAAAGCATAATAAGCCAGCGGTTGCCGTGCCAATCTTAGAGCTTGAAGTAAAAACTAATGGTTATCATGGTAAGAGCGAATATTTCGCAAATAGCCGCGGCTATGGCGTGAAAATGGACATATTCAATAGTGGCAATACGTTGGTTGGAGAGGTCCTCTGTAACAGCATGTTTGGTGAGCTATTTATGCCGAAGTATGACGCTACCAGCTTTTATAAGTATGCGAGCTACATGACCGTGGCTACAATAGCTGATAATATCGAGCTTGCTTATCATTTCACAGTGCGTGCCAGCGATAAAGGTACAACCTCAAGCACTATTAAGGGGACGTGGTAATGCGGGCGTTTAATGATTTGGTGCGTATGCTAAGGCAGTTGCTGCTGGATATGGACGAACTGAAAACCACGCAGTTTGTTGGCACTAATCAAATTAAGGCTAAATATTTTGAAAAATCTGGCAGTCATGATTTGCAGTTTAGCGTTGTAGCGCCATATCAAGCGCAAGGCAGCTCGCACAAGGCTATTAAGCTTGTGGTCGTGCCTAAGAATATGCCTGCCAAAAACATACTGCTGGCTGATGTCGTGCCTGACTTACGCTACATAAATGGCGTTAGATTTTCAAACTGGAATAGTGCCACGAATAGTGCTAGTACAGGTGCTTTTTACGGCATAGCGCCAGTTAGCCCAACGGTCCAAAGCCAAAATGAATACCTGATCCACATAGTAGCCCCAACCGGCACGGCTTTACGGCTGAAAATTGGTATAATGGCTAATGCAGACGTTGATTTTTATTTACAGGAGTTAAATTAGAATGAGAACAAAAAACGTACTTGATATGTTGCTAGCCCAAGCCAAGCAAAAGCTTGAGGAGATTAAGCAGTTGCAGTTTTTTGGCGGCGATGCGTTGAACCTGAAACGTTACGTGGTGGATATCGTAATACCGGCAGATGCTCGCACGCACTGCTGGCGTATCGTGATGATGCCAGAAAACAAAGATACTACTATGCCTATAGGCGTTATTGTCAAGCCCGGCAAACCAACCCAATCAAAAATTTACACAGAGATTGAACGCGTAAAGCGTGATGATGGCAATTTTGAGTACTTATTTATCAGTAACGAAAATTACGACACAGATGCAGTAGTTGACACTATAGCTATCACATACAGCGGCAAGGTTAACTTTACGATAAACAGAATAGGATAGGAGGCTATCACATGTACGAAAAACCAAAGAAAAGCGGCAGGGTATTGCCAAACGGTGATGCTTTTGACTTAAAAACGTGGCGTGAAGTGCGCAAGCGTGCCATTGCATCAAAAGACCCTATATGCGCCATTTGTGGGCGGTATATTGATGTGAGCTTGCCAAAGACTGATCCAGCTACCGGCAAGATGAACCCGCTAGCGGTTGAAGCCGACCACATTGTGCCAATAAGTCGTGGTGGCGCGCCATATTCAATTGAAAACGTGCAATTATCTCATATGCGGTGTAATCGCAAAAAATCAAACAAAATGCGTGATGATTATAACGAACTTGACAAATCCGAAAATCTAACACCACTTAGCAATAATTGGTAAACTATTTACATTAGCTTTATGTTATAATAGCAGTATTATAAATTTTACTCTTTAAGGGGGTCAAATGGCACTAAAAGGCATAGACATTAGTAACTGGCAAGCGGGGCTGAACGCCGCAAATATTAACGCAGATTTTGTGATTGCAAAAGCCACAGAGGGCATTGGGTTTGTTGACCAGGCTTGTGATACGTTTTACCAGCAGGCGATTAACGCCGGCAAGCTAGTAGGTGTTTATCATTTTGCACGCAACAGCGTAAACAGCGCTGAAGCTGAGGTTGACTTTTTCATCAATAATATTAGGGGCTATCTGGAAACCCCCGGCACGTTATTTGTGCTTGACTGGGAGGATGCAACCCATGACGTTGCGTGGGCAAAGCGCTGGCTTGATCTGTTTAGGGAGAAAACTGGCAAAAAAGCCTTGATTTACATGTCAGAGAGTGTAGTGCTGAGCCACGACTGGTCAAGCGTTGCTGATGCTGATTATGGCTTGTGGGTAGCACGCTACCGTGATAATGTGGCTGATTACAATTATGACATGTCAAACGTCGGTCCATCACCAGCCGTAAAGTGGTGGAAATTTTACGCAATGTGGCAATGGACAAGCTCTGGCAGGCTTGACGGTTGGGGTGGAAACCTTGATTGTAACGAATTTTATGGCGATGCAAACACGTGGCGTGCTTATGCCGGCGATGCTAGCGCACCAGCCCCTGCTCCGCAACCAGCACCACAGCCAAGCCCAGTGCCATCATCTACAGATGTGTACATTGTCCAGTCTGGCGATACCTTGAGCCATATTGCGCAGCTATTTGGCACAACGTGGCAACAGCTAGCCGCTGATAACGGTTTGCAGAACCCTAACCTGATTTACCCAGGTCAGCAAATCCGTGTACGTGGCTCTGTACAGAACCAAAACCAGCGAACCTATACGGTCCAGCGAGGCGATACCTTAAGCGGCATTGCGGCACGTTGCGGCACTGATTGGCAAACATTGCAGGCAATTAACGGCATACCAAACGCAGACCTGATTTACCCAGGTCAAGTGCTAAGGCTACCATAAACATTAAATTGAAAAGGAGACAACAAAATGGGATTAAATACTAAAGATTTAGAGAGCATTGCACGAGCTGGCTTATTTGCGTTTATCAGTGGCTTTTTGGCATCACTACTTGCGCAGGGCGGCTTTAAGATTGGCATAGGCTGGGAGGGTACGCTTAGTACCCTAGCCGGCGCAGCAGTTGCTGGCGTAAACGTGGCACTGTTTGCGGTCTATCGCTTTTTCAAGACTGATAATAACGATCAGCCAAAAGCCTAAACTACACGATTTTGTGCAATTAAAAAATCACCGCCTATGCGAGGGGCGGTGATTTTTAGTATGTTTTAAGCCTCGCGCTCAATTGCTATATAGTCTTCATCATATTCATCACCAAATTCTTCATCCTGAATAACATACTCGATGCGGTAAAAATCGTAGCTAATATTTCGGTCGTCCATATCACGCCACTGGCTATCTGTAAAATATCCAACCTCGTTTTGGGACAATTCTTTAACCTCTGTTACTACACCTATTTGGTGGATTAAGTCACCAACCTCAGGTACGCTATTTTTGATAGTGAATGTGTAGTTAGATGATTTGATAGTGCTCATAGCTTTTATGCCTTTCTATGAATTACGTTTGTTGTATTCTTATTGTATCAAGCCACCCACCGTATGTCAACACTTTTTTACGACTTTTTTGGAGAATTTTACGACCTGTAGAAAAGTTAGAGATAATTATTATTACGCCACTTAATCAAATCTCTAACTTGAGGTGTTACGCTTATGGTGTTATAATAAAGCCAAGCGATACGAGAACTAACTCGGTTAAGAAAGGAAATGCGCCAAATGTCAAAACCAGAATTTAAGGTCAATATTTTAACGGTCAATATCGATAAATGTAAACCGCGTGAGGATAATCCGCGAACCATTAACCGCAAGGAATACGACGACTTAAAGAAATCTATCAAAGATTTTCCGGAAATGAAACAGCTCCGCGAAATCATAGTAGATGAAGACTTTAATATTTTGGCTGGCACGCAGCGTTGGTATGTCCAAAAAGACCTCGGCTATGCTGATATTTTGGTTAAGCAGGCTATTGGTTTAACAGATAAACAGAAGCGGCGCTTTATGGCGCTTGATAACCACCACAGTGGTAAATGGGATGAGGCTATCCTAAAAGACATGTGGAATGTGGACGAGCTTAAAGATTGGGGTATTGACACATTTGATTTTGGTGATATTGCTGAACCAAAAGAGCCAAAAGCCAAAGATAGTGCGGCAGATAAAGATAGCGTTGAATGTCCTAATTGTGGCTGCTTGATTGATATTTAACAGGGGGCTCATAAAAGTGGCAAGACATTTAAGCATGCCCTACATGGGCAGTAAGCAAAAGCTGGTTGATAAAATCATACCGCTAATCTTAAGTAGACATAAGGGTGCTACTGATTTTTACGACCTGTTTGGCGGTGGCGGCAGTGTATCGTTTTATGTGCTGGATAGGTATCCGCACCTTAAAACGCACTACAATGAATTAAACACAGCAATTGTCGAGCTTTTGCGCCATATTCAAAAAAATGGCGAAATACCGACTGTTTTTGTGCCTCGTGCGATTTTTTCGCAAAAAATCAATAAAAATGACTGGTTTGCTGGATTTTTGCAATGTTGCTGGACTTTTGGCAATAATCAGCGAAGTTACCTATTTGGTAGCGAAATTGAGGAATTTAAGAAAAAATACCACGAAACGGTCCAAAATGGCGAAAATAATATAAAATGGCTTGAAAACTACATAAATGAGCATTTTTCAAAAAAAGACGGTTTAAGTCGTAAAATACAGCTTTATTTAGATTTTGATAAATATAACACCGCCTACAGCCGGCGTGTAGTATTAAGCCGACAACTACCTATTTACAACCAGCTTGAACATATGACACGTATTGAACGCTTAGAGCAGTTGCAGCAGTTGCCACTTAAAGAGTTAGAGATAACTAACAG
>QWCC01000141.1_pt1 | contig 28607 bp, 26 predicted proteins | sample 1972491 | NCBI WGS metagenome assembly QWCC01 (sample SAMN09866718, study PRJNA288562) | Human oral metagenome isolate term5_saliva, whole genome shotgun sequencing... | isolation source: mouth | host: Homo sapiens | place: USA: California
AAGGTACAAAAACTTTAGGAAATAGCAAAGCCCTGGCTTGAGAAAGTCGGGGCTTTGTGCATAAAAAAGAGGATGTGTACATTTTGACACACCCTCTTTCTCCTATTCTTTAAAAGTCTTAAGATATTCTGTACTTTTCTATTTAACCAATACCTTTATAATAGAGCCATTAGATAATTTTACAATATTAATGCCACGTTGAGGACTGTTAATTTTACGTCCATCAATTGTATAACGTGCAATTTCTTTGAGCTCGCCCTTATTCTCAGAAATACCACCAATTCCAGCAGGATCTGATAAATAGAACTTTGCAGCATTATCAATTTTACCTTCATTATTAATTATCATAGCGACTACAGCAAGTTTATTGTAACCTGCTCTTGCAATAGCTTCTTTCAAAAGGTTTTTGTTTGGCAATTTAAGAGTATAAGTATTAGTAACCACTTGGTTAGCCTTAAGTTCTTCAAGTTTTGCATTGTTTTTATGGTCTGAACCATAAGAACTAGCAAGTAAAACATCATCATAAACTAACGTTACCTTACTATTACCATATTCACCGCCCTTACAGAAAGGAGATAGATATGAATCGTTTGAAACATTTTCGGGAGAATATTTGTAATAGTTGTTACTCTGTTTCCAAGAATTTTCTGTTCCAGTAAGTCCATCACCGATAAGCGCATATACTATTTCGTATGTCCCATTTACTAAAGGTTCAATGGTGGTAGTTGCTGTTACTTCTGTTTTATCAGTATTAAGTGTTCCTGTTACCGATACACCAACTGTCGCTATTTTTTTTAACTCTTGTTCGTAGTCGAAACTAATATCTTCATCGTTAGAACCATAGAATGGGTCTATAACATCGTTGCGATTTATTCTACAGGTTGGAGCTCCACCAAAATCAAGTATCGCATAATTCCTGCAGTACATAACATCAGATTCGTTGTATTGGTGTATTGCTATACCAACAAAACTGTCTGTAAATTTATCGCGCAATTTCTTCATTCCAGCCCAACCACGTGGACACCAACCACAGCCCGTTCCTGTATTTTCTTCTACAACAACATTTCTCTTTACCTGTTTATCTACGGTAGTTAATTTACAATTTACCGACTTTTTTTCAGCCTCATTAGTCTTGCCGTTTACCTTTGTTATAGTAATAACTTTCTCAGAAACTCCTATGTTATTGTCAGCCTGAAGTGGTAAGCTCGCAGTGCACGATGCACCCATAGTTTTAACAGGAGGATTAACCTTTGCATGTTGTTCTGCCCCTACAACCCCATTGGTTGTTATTGTATAGTCGATACTATTTATTCCATCTCTGCCACCATTGAATAGAACGAGTTTACTTTTTCCTGTTGTATTCTTCACAACAACAATGTTTTGTAAAGAGGTTGGAGTAACAGAGTTTTGAGCAAATTCACCTTCTACAAGAATTTCTAATGCCAATTGTCCGAATCCTTCTTCTGCTAAATTTGTCCACTCTGTTGCTGTTTCAGAAGAACGTATAAAAAAACCATTAAGGTCTGAACCACTATGATCTACAATAGGAAACTTTGTTGTGGCTTCGGAAGCATCAGTAACGGTAAGAGTATAACCTATATATACACCGTTAGATCCAACAACGTATGGAGTATTTAATGCTACATCGTTCACCTTTCCCTGTATTTCTTCACTTTCATCGCCTGCATTGAGTTCTGCTTGATCTACATTCTGTACATAGTCTGCATTATTAATATCACTGGGCAAGCTTTTTGAAACCCAAACCTTTACATTGTTTGTATGTGCTTTATCGCGGAGATAAAAACGAATAGCTTTGATAGTTTTTCCAACAATTATAGAATTGCTTGGATCCACAAAAATAGCAGCATCGTATGTCTCTTTTTTAGAAACACCAACAGAACTACGTTCTTCGTTTTCTGGTTGATATCCCCACCATACTTGGTTGGCAGTAGGCTCTATTTTATTTGCTACTACCTTGTTTGTGGTTGATGCCTGTGTGGTTGTTAACTTTGCGTAACCTCTTTTATTTAGGTCTCGCTGGAATACACTCGTTTGTGCATAGGCTGAGAAGCTCAGTACAAATGCTACGGTTAAAGTAAAAAATTTTTTCATATTCGCAGAAGTTTAAGTTAATGACCGACTTAAAAGTACGGCACTATTAGATTAAATTACGTTTGTATGCAAAAAAGAATCGTTTACAGATTGGTCTCGTTTTAAATTGATATTGAATTATGTGTACAAATATACATACTTATTTTGAATATATATACTTATATTGATTTTTTTTTCTTAAAAGCATTCAATTCTGCACTATAATATTTCTTTTTAGGGATTTCCCTATTGTAAAGTAGAGATATTGTGATCCGTTCGTTTGTTGTATTGTGTTAATTTTGCGGTATTAATAAGAATAAGATATAAGAGACTATTGATTATGAGACAGATTACAAAATTCTTGATGGTACTTGCACTTATAGCTCTCCCTATGGGTTTTACAAGTTGCGATACAGAAGACGATTATTATCCTCCTTATAGTAGCCTTGTAACGGAAGCTGTTCAAAACTATTGGCGTGCATATCCTGGTGGTACAGACTATTATACTACGAGAGAATGGTTTTTGTACTATTACCCGATGGCTACAGCTGCTGAACTTGCAGACTTTATGGATGCTGTAAATTATGATTATGTGGATAATTATAATCCATCAAACAATGATCCTTTATTAAATGAAGTTCAGATGCTTTCTGGAGAATGGGCTGGAAATATGACTATTGCTTTTGATGAAAATGGACAACGACTTTCACAAACTTTCCATGCTAATATGAAGTTCTTCCAATATGAAAGTTCAAAGAAATCACTGTCGGGACATGGAACAGAGGTTGATACTGCAAACGATGGATCAACTCAGACGTTAGACTTTTCTTGGTACATAGATAAAAATGGTGATATTTATATTAAATATACTAAGTCTGGGACAATATTCAGAATGGATGCTAAATCAAACCAGAAGGGATTCCATCTTGGGTATGAATCTCAGAAAGGTTATGATACATTCTTTGGTTATGGAGTTAGCACAAACACAACCGACGAATTCTATATTGATTTAGCTCGACAAGCTACTAACAATGCAAAGGCAAAGATATTGAAAGCTTATACTACGACTAATAATATAGGAAACTATGTCTTTGGTAATGCTACAAGGAATTATAATTCGTTAAATTCAGCAAAGGCTATAGATGGATTACGTGCGAGATAAGAAAGTTTCTCATAGCATATTTACAAAGTCTCATTTGGTTTTTCTAAATGAGACTTTGTAATTTATCAGCGTATACCATCGCTAATATTATTGAATAGGTGATAGGTGGAGATTTATAAGCTACATCTACTAGTTATTTATCTTTCAGACAGGAAATCTTAGATATTTAGAAAAGGCGGTTAAATGTAGTTACTTTTGTCTTAGATATCTATCATTTGTGTTTTAGATATCTGCCATACCAGTCTTAGATATCTGTCAGTTGCAAATTAGATATCATAACAAACTATAACCTATGTTTTGTATCGCTATACATAATAAATGTTGATTCATATTCATTTAGGTGAAGATTCTAAATGATGTAAGAGTTAAGAATTCTGATGCCAATCACATCAATTATATAACAATAGCCCTTAGATACTACAAAATATCTAAGGGCTATTTGTTTATTATAAAAGGTGGTAAATGGTTGAATATTACAGAGAATATAAATGTACACAAACGCACCTTCTTTTGTTATAGTATTTGGTTTCTATTATCGATTTAGAATGTCGTTACAATTTGCCGGCTTCTCCTAAATAGCTATCTTTAAAGCCTAAGAAATAAAGAACACCATCAAGACCAATTGTACTAATATTTTGTTCAGCATTCTCTCTTACACGTGGCTTTGCGTGGAATGCAATTCCTAATCCTGCTTCTGCAAGCATTGGTAAGTCGTTAGCTCCATCGCCCACAGCAATAGTTTGCTCTAAGTTTACCTTTTCTACCTGTGCTATAAGCTTTAGTAGTTCTGCCTTTCTGCGCCCATCTACTATATCGCCTACAAAGTTTCCTGTTAGTTTATTGTTTTCGTCTATCTCTAATTCGTTGGCATAGACATAATCAATATTATACCTTCGTTGCAAAAATTCACCAAAGAATGTGAATCCTCCACTAAGAATAGCGATTTTATAACCACAGTTCTTTAAAACCATCATTAAGCGATCTACCCCTTCGGTAATAGGGAAGTTTTCTGCGATATCTTGCATAACACTCGCATCAAGTCCTTTAAGGAGTGCAACACGTTCTTTAAAACTTTCTTTAAAGTCTATTTCTCCACGCATCGCACGCTCTGTAATCTTCTTTACTTCGTCGCCTACTCCTGCTCTTTTAGCCAGCTCGTCAATACATTCTGTTTGAATAAGAGTAGAATCCATATCGAAACATATAAGACGACGCATACGTCTATACATATTGTCTTTCTGCAAAGAGAAGTCGATGCCTTGTTCCTGGCTCATTTTCATTAAATCAGCTTGCATCTGAACATAATCGTTTGGTGTTCCACGAAGAGAAAACTCTATACAAGCACGAACGTTATGACTTTCTCTCTTTATGCTTTGGCGACCAGTAAGACGCACAATAGAGTCGATATTCATACCTTGAACAGCAATTACTCTTGTAGTAGCTTCTATATTCTCAGCAGAAAGTGAACGCCCTATAATAGTTAAGATATATCTGTTCTTCCCTTGTTGGTTTACCCAATTTTCGTATTCATCGTCTGTAATAGGAGAGAAGCCAATGTTTACTCCCAATTCGGTAGCTTTAAAAAGCAAATCTTTCATAACCTTACCCGAATTGTCTTCGTTTGTTCGTATTAGAATTCCAAGAGAGAGTGTGGCATGGATATCTGCCTGACCAATATCAAGAATACGTGCATCGTACTTTGCCAATATTCCCATTATCGATGCTGTGAGTCCAGGTCTATCTTGTCCTGTAACTCGAACTAAAATTTGTTCTTCCTGAATGTTTTCTTTACTTTTCATAATTGATATATTTTATATAGGAACTGGTACTGGCTTAAAATTCATCTCATTTTATAAAGCACTTATCTACCTCATTTTCATAGATAACTTACCATCTATTGTTATTTTGATAGCGATAACATAGCTTGTTGAGGCGTCAGGAATGCCAATAATAGCATCAAAATATAATGCTTTAGCATCGGAATGATTAAATTCGAATCTGCGTAGAATACTTTTATCCAAAAAAGTTTTATCAATAATCGATGCAAATTCCTGCTTTCTAAAGTCATGTGTGTAGACTAGTTTCTTTTGATTTGAGATTACCACTGAAGCAACATTATCAAGATAAGCATTGTCTACTTCTATTCCACTTTCATTATAGGTAGACTTTATCACTTTATCTGATGTTGTCTCAACTGATATTTTTATATTGAAATAGCCTAAGTCTGTTCGCACCACCGTATCAGATGCTATATGCTGAAATGTATTCATAGCATATACATGATAGCTGAATGATTCTCTAAGATTTTTATCTCCACTCTTAACAAGACGCACTTCTTCGCCATTATTATTAATAAAGGAAAATAAGTTCTCCGATTGCTTTTTTATTTTATATCCATTCTTACTTTGACCTTTTAGGTAAAAAGAATCTTTATATATCCAAAAGCGTACAGGTATGCTACCAGAATCTGGAAAAAATACACTATCACCTTTTGCCAATAAAGCAGGCTCGCCATTGTCATCAGATACCCAAAGGCCTTGGAAAAGTTCTTTTGCTTTTACATCTTCAACAACAGAGTCTCCTTGCTTTGTTTTATTAAAACAACCTACGAAAAACAAAGAAAGGAAGAATAAGCAGAAACTAATATGTTTCATTAGCGTTTTGTTAACTTTTAAAAGAGGTCTATTTTATTCCAAGCAACAGCTCGATTTAAATCTTTATCGGAAATAACAATATCTTTTATATCAATAGGCCAGTCTATTCCTACTGTTTCGTCATTCCAACGAAGACTTACTTCGCTTTGTGGTGCATAAAGATTGTCTACTTTATAAGTGAATATTGCTTCATCTGATAATACAAGAAATCCATGCGCAAAACCACGTGGAATAAAGAACTGGCGTTTATTCTCTTCCGATAATTCTACCATCGCATATTTACCAAGTGTAGGAGAATCTTCTCGTAAGTCTACAGCCACATCAAGTACTTTCCCTTTTAATACACGTACTAGTTTAGCTTGTGAATATTCACCTCTTTGATAATGGAGTCCACGAAGTACACCAAAACTCGATTTTGATTCATTGTCTTGAATAAATTCTACATGATATCCAATATGTTCATCAAAATCTGCTTGTTTCCAAACCTCGTAAAAGTAACCACGATTGTCGTTAAACACTTTTGGCTCTATAATCCAAACACCTTCAATATTGGTCTTCTTATATTCCATATAGTTCTTATAATAGTTTTTTGTATTGCAAAGTTACGAAAAGATATTGGATTGTTAGCATAACATTTGTTTATTAACGTTTTCTTGTTTCAATAAAAAATCGGTTTGATATTCAATAAGAGAAATCAAACCGATTTAATTTTATGAGTTAAACATTGAAGTTTTTAATACTTCTCTGTTCATCTACCTCGTAAACACGGGTTCCATCTATTCTTATTTATTTTACAATAACTTTATGTATTTTATTTCCTTGTTTTACAATGTAGAGTCCTGCAGGGAGTATTGATATATTATTCCCAACCCGAACACCTGATGTAGTATATATAGATGTAGTCTTTTCAGTAGAGTTTTCTAATGAAATATTATTTATTGCGGTTGGTGTAATAGATGCAACATTAGATGGACTAGAGTTGCCTACATTATATAATGTAATCACATAATAATTATCGCTATCCGTTCCATCTGTATCAAATGCTGTAACTTCATTTGCATTATTATTGTTAGCAATAAGTTTATTATTGCGATAAATATTGTAGCCAATAATCTGTAATGGAGCACTTTCGTATGTAATATCGTCTATTAGAAGACCTGCTGGTTCAAATCCATAAGAAGATTGTGGTACTGTTGATGTATGAACAATAGCAAAGTATTTTGTACCTTCAGGCAAATTTACGGAAATCTTCTTCCAATTAATATTGTCTGCAGCATTATCTGTGTATATCTTCTTGAAGTCATTAACATCTTTACCACTTGTAGAATAAGCCACATAAAAATCTTCTGGTCCGTAATTTGCGTAATCGCATTGTGGTGCTTTTGTGAAGAAACTTATTGTTTGTGCCTTACCTGAAAGTTCTGGAGATATAATCCAATCGTTATTTCCACTTGTTGCATCGCCTACATTTCCAAAGCTCATCATTGATTGTGCACTATTATGACCATTAAAACGTTCTTTAAACATCTGGGTTGTTGCATCGTCCATTCCATGTGTAGTGCCATCACAGTTGAATACAGTGTATGCAAAAGGAAGTCCATTGCCAGGGAATGTAATTCCACCAAAAGTATTTGTGCGACATTTATCAGCATCGTAAAGTGTCCATGGATTTATTTCGTCAATAAGGAATGGTGCATAGGTTTCAAAACTTTCTGTAATAACACAGTTCTCTACTACAGGAGCTGTCCATTCAAGTTTAACCTTATCAGCATTTTTACTAGCTTTAAGATTGTTTATTGCAGGATATGGAGCAGTAACAACTTTAATTGTTTTCTTCTCTGAAATATTATTAGCTTGATTTTCATCAGCTGCCCAATCTGATTCAGCCCAAACCTGGAACTCTTTATTATCGAAAGGAACAACATAATGGAATGTATATTCCTGAGTTTCTCCTGGAGCTATTGTTCCACTTTCTGTAGCTATTTCCGTACCATTATTTGAGTGGAGTTTAACTTGGAAGCCTTCTGCATCTTTTAAACCTATATTGCGAACATGAACAACAATTTCTGCTTGTTCACCACCTTGTGCATGAAGAGGAGTGTTGATGTTTGTTATAACATTATAATTAATTGCATCGTTAACATTAACGTCATCTACTATAATATTTTCTCCATCAGAGATAGCGTGAATGAGAACACGGCCATAACCATTTTCTTTTTTGAAAGCAGCATCGGCACAATCTACATTCACAGTACGCCAACCTACATTTCCTGTTAATGTAGAATAATCTATTTCTGAAGCAAGTTTCCTGTATTGGCCATTTACATCTAAGAATACTTGTAGTTTACTCTTACTACCAGGATAGGCATAGAATTGGAATGAAATGCGTGGATTTTTAGCTTTACCTAAATCCATCTTTGGTCCTACTATTGTAGCTGCATCGCCAGCTCTTTCTGGTGTGAATAATAACGAACCTTCATCATCATCTGCAGATATATCTCTAGAGATTTTGAAATGTTTCTTTGTATCATTATAGCTAGCGCTCCATGGACCTTTTTCCCAAGTTCCATAAGGCCATGATTCATGGAAAGGAAAATCGTATGGTGTTCCATAGAAAAATGGGTCTGCAAAACCGCCATCTCCAACATGTTCTGTATCTGTATATGCTACTATTTGGTAGAATTTGCTACCTTGTGTTCCATTTGTAGGGATATCTTTAATTGTAACCTCAGTTCCAGTAATATCTTCTGCAATAGGTGTTTCGTAGATACCCTCAAAAATACCGTACTTAATAGTAGTAGGATCTATGTAACCTCCATTAGCTCCGACTTTTACAGGGTCCCATTTTAATGTAATTGTCCCATTAAGATTATCGTATGCAATTACATTCTTAACTTTACCAGGCACAAGTTCGCTACCAACATAAATTTTCGCTTCAGCTTTGGCACTCTTTAAATCGCCAACATAAGTGTATACTTCGTATGAATGTTGCCCAATAGCTACATTATTATCAGTCCATTCTATACTCTGCCCAATACCGGGATTATCTATTTTATAAATAGGTGTTACAGAACCATCACGATATATTGTAGCAGAAGTAATAGAAGTTAAGTCTCGTCCCATTATATCTTTTGTTGGAGTTGTGAATGAAACTTTAACCATTTGTTCGCCATTTTGCCCTGTTTCTAACTTTAGGTCTGAAATAGCAATTGGCGTTCCAGAAGTTTCAGCCGCTTCTTCAACTTTTACTGGTCGCATAATAATATATCCAGGTCTATCGCTTACAGCATGGAACCCTATACGATAATCGCCTGTCTCTGTAGGTGTGAATGTTGTTTTTATAGTTGTAGGTGTTCCGAAGGCTGTTCCCGAAATTGGTGTAGTTGGAACTATCTCGTTATATGTTGTAGGATCGTCGCCAGTACCATAAGCTATATTCATTCTTTGGCCAGTTCCAGAATGTCCTCCCACAACTGCTCCTGCTTCAAGTGCATAAGTTTGTCCAGCTATTAAATGTAAAGGTGGCGATACAAGCCAATCGTCTGCATTTACTGTTGCATTTGCTCCATTATATGCTGGAGCTCCTGCATCTAAATCCTCCCATGTATTGTTGTCGTTATTTTTATCTTCTACTGTCCAAATTTTCTTTTTTAGAATTACTTTGGTGTTTGCCCAATTTTCTTTATATGGTTTACCTTTTGTTACAGTAGTTGGTTCTGCTGTTGATGCTGTTTGGGCTATACTTGTAAGAGGACATCCTGCAAATGCAAATATACCTCCAAGAATTAAAGCATAAATTCTTTTCTTCATAAGATATGTTTTATGTTGTTTAATTAATTGTTATCTATATACTTTTGCGGTATATGTTCAATTACTTATTGAATTGTTTTTTACCATTCTTAATAATAATACCTTTATAGTCTTTTCCTACACGTTGTCCTGCAATATTGTAATTAGGACCTTCTTTTATTGTATTAGATGAATGAACATTATTAATTGCAGCAGTAACATCTCCTTGTACAACTGTAATAGGTTTATCTGATACTACGCCTTTACCATGAATTAAAATATCACATTTACGTCCAGCTACATTAGAAGGAAGTGGATCACAAGTAAATTTAATTACAGTTAAACCATATTCGCGATAACTTTCTTCATCTATAGTGTAACTCTTTATCCAACTATCTATTCCAGACAATGTATATTCTTCTTTTTTATTGTCATCGTACCACATTCCATTTAATTGCGCAACAGCACCAGGAAAAACAAGCCCTTGCGTACATGTGGTTTGTCCTTCTGTTCCTTCATTATTCATCAAAACAAGCCCATAATTATAAGAAGTTTCAATGCCTGCATCTACATATCCATTGGCATAATCGAATTTTGCAGAGAATGTAACACTTAGTGCTATATTATTATCGGCATAAATGTTTGCAGCTTTATTTTTGCCATCTTTAGTTTTTATTAGGCAAAGTGCTGGACTTAATACCTTATTATAATAAGGTATTCCTGCACCAGATAGTCCCATATCTACACCTGGTTGGTCGAAACCACGCACAATAACAGCAAATTCTTTATCTATTAAGAATCCTTTTCCTTCATGTGTAAATACAGCAGCAAACTTATTATAACTTTTTCCATTAGCATCAGTAATAGGATCGTTCACCTCTATATCAGCAGATGTACACTTTAGTTCGGCTATTGTTTCACTTCCTGGTTTCTTTTTTCCCTGTGCATCTGTTTCTACATTGGTAATGAGCATTGTTAATTCTGTCCCATTTGGTAATGGCTTGCTACTTTTAGATATAATTGGTAGAAAAACATCTTCTACCCAAAGTGGTGCTACTGGTTTTTCTAAAATTTGTTGTACGCCACGTGACGTATATTCTCCGTTCGAAATAGTACCAGAACCGAAAAGATATCCATTATCCATTCCTCCAAGATAGAAGTTATTAACTTTATCGTCGGTGAATTGTAAAGGACGGATATGGGAATCCATAGCTGATGAGGTTCCACTTTTTATTCTTGGATACCAATACATTACTGCAGGGAGGTCGTAGTCTAATGGTCCCCAATGTGGATTTTCCTCTGAAAGTGTAAAACTATCTGTTTCACAAACAATAGTGGGAAGAGCATCGGCTCCATTAAATCTAGTAATAATATTGAAACTACCATCGTTGTCGGTTGAGAATAAATTACTAGTTTTTCCTGTTCTATCGAATGTTCTACAATTTCCATTCATATCGTAAACATTCTGATGCCAAAAATATTTTGTATTTTCTGGTACAACAGGCACAAATTTTGTTTTGCTATAGCCAGGAACATAAAGATAACTTGTACCTGCCATTTTACCATTTTTAGGTGTAACTTCAAAAGGAACGCCTTCAGGTTTGAGATAGTAAATACTTTTTTTAGTTTCCTTTGCAGGTGCGGTTAATCGGGCACAAACTGCATTGTTCTGTGCGAAAACACTACTGACAATTGCCATTGTTAATGCACTGGAAAATAATCTTTTAATCATAAGCTATTAAAATTAAAAATTAAGTTAATATTATATAGTATAAGGTTTAGCGAACCAATATGTATTATGCCTCTAACAGGCTTACAGAATAGTAATTGAAATGAGTCTTAGAACGGATAAACGTTTAAGTTCTATCCTAAACTTTTAACTCTTTAGAAAATGCATTGTGTTTATTTTTGGCTATGAAATGTATTATTCCATTCCACTAAAACTGTCAAGATTGTTCTTTATCTTTAGTTAGTTTATGCCTCTTGTTCTTATATGCTTCTCCAATATGCCGCAAAGATAAGAAAAAAAAGAGATAGAATGAAACATTTTCTATATTTTTTTAATTTTTGTATTTTTTCGTTTATCTGTCTCTTCCTTTTAGATAGTGTAATAACACCTTATTAATATATTATTACGATATAATAAGTGCACCCGTTATTTCGGAATAAATGTATAAAGAATATTTCTACAGGAGTAGCTAATATAATAAAAATACTTTAGTGGAAACAGAAAAAACAATAGCTTATTTATGGTTGATTTTTTTAATTATAAAATTTAAAAATGTAATTAAAAAAAATAATTTTATAATTAAGTTTCAGTTCAATTATAATTATATTTTTTATAGCAAAAAGCAAATCATTCATCTTAAGAATATTTATTTTTGAAAATAATAATCGGAAGAAGTTGATTTCTCTGAATATTATTAGTACTTTTGTACGTACTGTAGAAAGAGATTGCTGACGAATTTGTATAATTATGATTAGTGATATTCTGGACATAGTAGAAATTTTATAAATTTCTTTTGTTATCAAAACTTATCATAATATACAATTCTGAATAGATATATACAATTTAAGAATATGTTTAAACAGAATATGTATCTTTCTGGTAAAGAAAACGATAACATTAACCTAAACAATATAAAAATAAATTTACGATGAGGTTATTTTATCTATTCTTTTGTATTATAATGTGTTCTTCTATAATAAGTTGTACGAAGAATGTTTATGAATATTACGGAGTTGGTTCTGAAACTGAACACGAAACTGATAATGGAAAAACGGACGAAAAGAAAAATAAGGAGGAAACAACCGAAGAGATACGAACTGTTGCAGATTTCCTAAAAAATGATTTTGGAGAAACTTCTGTTTGGGTTGAGGGGTATATAGTTGGAAGTTGCACTAAAAGTATAAAGAATGCAGTTTGGGAATATCCATTTCCAACCGATAATGCAATTTTGCTCGCCGACGAACCAGGTGAAACCGATACAGAAAAGGTTATTGCTATTAAGTTGAAAACAAAAGAACTTAAACAAGATTTGGGCTTAGCAACTAATCCAAATAATTATAATATGCGCATTCGGATATTAGGAATAAAAGAAAAGTATCTTGGAATTTATGGAATGAAAGACAATATTCAGGCTTATGAATGGGTGAGATGAGTAATTTTTCACAACATATTAATAGTTTTCTTATTAATAATTTGTTTGAAAAAATAAAAATAATTATATTTGCAAGCGAATAAACAATGAATACAATTTAAATTACAAGCCTATAGGAACACCATTACTTAAATATAAATCATTTTAGAGAATGAAGAATCTTAATGAAATGACTGATGAGGAATTAGCCTTGTTGTATATTAATGGTAATAATAGAGCTTTCGACTTGCTTTTGTCGCACAATCAGTCTAAACTTTTTTCCTACATACTTTTTGTAGTTAGGAATCGTGATGTTGCAGATGATATCTTTCAAGAAACATTTGTGAAGATAATAACAAAACTGCAACAAGGTTGTTATAAGCCGAGTGGAAAATTCTCTGCTTGGGCTATGCGTATTGCCCATAATATAATAATGGATTGGTATCGTGCTCAGAAAACAGATAAGATTGTTGAGCCGACAAAAGAGAACGATTTATCGAATTTAGGTAGTGCAGATATACAGATTGGTAATATTGAAAACCAATTTGTTAATATGCAGACCTTAGCAGATATAAAAAAATTAATGCAACATCTTCCTCCTTCTCAGCGTGAAGTAGTTTTTATGCGCTTTTATCAAGAGATGTCTTTTAAAGAAATTGCCAAAGCTACAGGTGTTAGTATAAATACAAGTCTTGGAAGAATGCGTTATGCCATCTTAAATCTTAGGAAAATGGTACGCGAAAATGATGTTCTTTTGCAATTAGCGTATTAAATAGGCGTTAAAAGTTAGTGCATATATATAATTGTATCAATATTCCTCTTAGATATACCAGGATTTTTAAGCCCCTTTTTCACTATTCTACCATCTTACATTAGTTGTGTAGCTCAATACACTTCTTCTTTAAAATAGCAAACAGACTGAAAAATGGGCTTAAAAATATTAATAATTGGTTATGGACGTCTACTTAATTCTTTTAAACTTTTAATAGTTTCAATAGGGTGGGGAGAATTAAATACGTAACTTCCACTTACTAACATATCGGCTCCTGCTTTAACAAGTCGTGGTGCTGTATTATTTTGTACGCCACCATCAACTTCAATAATAGCATTACTTCCTGTTTCGTTAATAAGTTTACGTAGGCGTTCAACCTTTTTAATTGCATTTTCAATAAAAACTTGTCCTCCGAAACCTGGATTTACGCTCATAATAAGAACAAGATCTACCTCTACTATAATATCTTCAAGCACCGATACAGGCGTAGCAGGATTAATAACTACACCGGCTTTCATTCCAGTTTGCTTTATTTGCTGGATAGTTCTGTGTAAGTGAGGGCACGTTTCGTAGTGTACACTCATAATTGCAGCTCCAGCATCGGCAGTTTGTTGAATATAGTTCTCTGGGTGTACAATCATATAATGAACATCCATAGGTTTTTTGCAAGCTTTGCCAACAGCTTTTAGAATAGGAAATCCAAAAGAAATATTAGGAACAAATACTCCGTCCATAATGTCCATGTGTATATAATCGGCTTCGCTATTATTAATCATTTCTATATCCTTATATAGGTGTAGAAAGTCAGCCGATAATAAAGATGGTGATACTAAAGTTTCCATTTGTTTAATTAAGACAATAAGTTTCTAACTTGCCGTTTACTTTTATTGCTCTATATGTATAAGCAATTTGACGGATAATGTTCAACGTTTTTTCTGAGGGTTTCAACTCTTCTTGTGTAAATAATTCTATCATAGGCTATGCTATATTAAATGATGACTTTTATTTATGAAACGCAATCTTTGTCTTTTTATTATGTATTCTCTAATCTTTTCGCTAACTTTGTATTATGAAAGATATCTTAGAAACAATTGTTGCTAACAAAGAAAAAGAATTGGAACAATGGAAACAATATGTTCCACTAAAGCAATTGTATGGTATTATAGAGTATGAAGGAGCATTAAAACATAAAGTACATTCGTTAAAGGGCGTATTTAATGGTTGTTCGTCTCTAAAAGTAATAGCAGAATTTGTGCGAAAAACACCTGCTTTGGGCTGGATAAATAAGGAAGCTAAGATACGGAATATAGGCGTAGATTATGAAAAAAATGGCGCCGCAGCTATAAGTATTCCCACCGATTTTGTTTATTTTGGCGGATATGATGAGTTTGTACAAGAAGCTCGTGCTATTGGAATAGCCTTACCTTTATTATATAAGAACTATATTATCGACGAATATCAGCTGTTTCAAGCTAAACATACAGGAGCTTCTGCCATTGTTCTCACTGCTGTATTATTAAGTATAGAACAATGTAAATATCTAACTTCACTTGCTCATCAATTAGGAATGGAAGTTGCATTAAAACTATATACGATAGAAGAGATAGATTACCTTGAGTGTGATGTAGACTTAATAATAATAAACAATCGAATTGCTTGTAGTTTCGATATGGACGTAAACAAGTCGTTTGAATTTGCAAAACTATTACCAAACGATTGTATAAAAGTAAGCGAAGGCGGAATTTATACTCCTGAGAAAGCGAAAGAATTATCAGATGTAGGATTTCAAGGAATTATTATAGGCGACTTATTTATGAAGACCGCTAATCCAGGTTATGCACTTGGTGAATTTATTAAAGGAATAAAAAAAGAGAATTAAGCTATATGATAATAAAACGTTGTGGGACGCGCGATGCAAAGAATGTTTGCGAATTAATGGAGTTTGGAATAAATTGGATTGGATTTGACTTTCGTTTGAATAGTCCTAACTTTGTTAAACAGATATCTTCTCGTGCAGGAATAATTCCCGATTATGGAAGTCGTGCTGCTGCTTTAGGAAAAGAAACAGAGAAGAATGGGTTTATGAACGAAAGTTCTCTGCAACGCTTTGGCGTATTTGCAGATGATATGCCACAAAATATAGTAACTCGAGTAGTAAATTTTAAGTTAGATGTGGTACAATTAGATGGAGAAGAGAGCAGCATAATGATAAATAATCTTCGTTCAACACTTGATCCTGATATACACGCAGGCATAAAAATAATGAAGACTTTGCTTATTCGGTCTGTTGACGATTTGAAACTTGCACAGGAGTATGAGGGAATTGTAGATTATTTCTTATTTAAATTGGGAGAAATAGATGCTGGTTTAGCTGCTATTAAAACATATAAAGGCAATACTCATTTTATAATTGGGAATGTTGAACAAGAGTATTTAGACCAAATAAAAAACTTTAAGCACCCAATGTTGCTTGGTGTTGATATAGATAATTGTACAGATGTAAAAGTTGCAGTACAAACTCTGGCAAACTAAGCCCGAAGACAACGATACTATGAAGAAAATGAGATGTATAATAATAGACAATTACGATTCTTTTACCTATAACTTAGTACATTTGTTGCGAGAATTAGGAACAGATGTTGTTGTTAAACATAATGATGATATTTCGTTAGAGGAAATAGATAATTACGATAGAATTGTTTTAAGCCCAGGACCAGGAATTCCTTCAGAAGCAGGCTTAATGCCAAATATAATAAAACATTACGCCGAAACGAAACCTATATTGGGAGTATGTTTGGGACATCAGGCTATTGCTGAAATATTTGGTGGTAAAATAGAGAAACTACCAGAAGTTTTTCATGGCATAGAAACTGTGATAGAAGTTGATAACCAATCAAAACTATTTAAAAACTTGCCAACTCAAATGTCGGTGGGTAGATATCATAGTTGGATTGTATCAAATAATGGCTTTCCCAAAGAATTAAAGGTAATAGCAAAAACCAGCGATGGTATTATAATGGCTTTACAACACAGAGTGTATAATGTATATGGTATACAATTCCACCCTGAAAGTGTACTGACTCCTTTGGGAAAAGATATTGTTAAGAACTGGTTGAGTATATAAAACAGAATGCGCTTCTATGGAAGATAAGAAAGAAAAATATGCAAACTCTATAGTAGATGACAATAAAGATTGGTATGCCATTAGGTTGTATACTGTGAAACTAGAAGATGCCAATACATTTTTTACAGAAAATGGTATAGAGACTTTCATTCCAAAACAGTATGTGGCTGAAGAAAGCAAACAAGGTAAGGTGCATAATAAACTAAAACCTGTTGTGAGGAATATTATCTTTGTACAGAAAACTATGGAAGAAGCTTGTTTTAAACGTCTGGTATACGAGGCAGATATTAAGATGAGTGTATATACTAAACCCGATAATAATAATGAATATTATACCATTCCTCACGAACAAATGTACGAATTTCGTTTAATGTGTAATCCAGAAATAGAGCTTAGAAAGTTTATTCCAACTGAAGAAGCACGGCTAAAAGCAGGCGACGAAGTTTTTGTAAAATACGGACCTTTACGAGGAATGAAAGGAAGATTGGTTAGATCGAGCAAGAAGTATTATCTTTTAAAAGAAATTCCAGGAATCAGCATTATGCTAAAAGTTTCTCGGTGGTGTTGTGTTCCTACAAATGAAATGTATAAATAATTATGGAAAGTAAGGCAAAGCTAATGAGTATTCTATCCAATTTACGTAAAAAACAATGCAATATTATTGGCGAATACACTAATATGCCTTATTACGAACGTGAAAAAAACATTGGTTCGCTTTTATAAAAACTAATATCTGAAGCTACCAATTCTAACATAAAACATAAAAACAATGGAACACAACACTATGCCTAAAGAACTTTTAAACGATGTTGCATGGTCGTTTGCACAAAAGCGTTTCGGTTCTTTACCAGAATTTGCAGAAGCATTAGCAGAATATAATGCGGAGATATTCGAAAAACCATTTACCGATGTTTGGACAAACAAGTTGCAATTAGTGGGAAACAGAATATTAATTCAGTACGAATATTGGGACGATGAGGAAGAAGACATTATAGAAGAACAAATAATGTTGCAAGCCGACAACAATAAATATTTCACTACAGCCGAATTGCTTTATAAAGTTCATAACGAAGTGCACGACAAGTTAGAAGGCGATGACCATATATTCTTCGAAGGATTGGAATTATTTGATAACGAATCGGAAGAATATCCCGGCATACCTTACTATTTCATTTTTCAAGGCAGTTAGGAAAGTCCTACTTTATTGCTATAAAAACTCTATTAAGTTTGCTTCGTAACAATAAGTACGCACCAATAACATTCGCGAATATTGTAGAAAATAATCGTGAATGTTAAATTATAAGTAAGAGAAAAACACAACTACTGCAAGCACTTAAACTATATTTATAAGAAAGAAATATGCTAAAATGAATACACAATATTTTTCTCTTGATATTCTTTTGTTTTTCTTATGATATTGTAGTATCTTTGTAAGTATTAAATAGTTTTATTTACACGTAAATAAAACTTTATCTACACGTAAGTAAAACTTTACTTACACGTAAGTAAAACTCTACTTACACGTAGATAATACAATTTAATAAGCATTGCGCTGTTACAACATACGCATATAGTTATAATGGAAACATAATAAAAATATAATAGAATTTATATATGAGTGTAGATTATAAACTTTTAAAGAGCTATAGCAAACTGCCAAACAAAACAGAATATAGAGCAGTTGTTGTTGAAAACCAGAAGATTGGGTTAAGAAGAATAGCCGACACTATAGAACAAGATATGTCGCTAACAAGTGCCGATATAGTTGCAGCCGAAGCTGCTTTGCGCGACGAGATTGTTAGAAACTTAATGTTGGGCAATAGTGTACACCTACCAGGAATTGGGCATTTCTCTCTGTCGGTAGATGGCGATGTATACGAAGATCCTCGTACACACCACCATCGGCTACGCAATGCCAAAGTAAAAACGGTGAAATTCCGCCCCGATAAGGAAATGATAGATTCACTTAGGAAAACCGAGTTCGTAAACGTAACCTACAAACACGGCTCATCAGACGTGCCCACAGAGAAAGAAATAGACGAGGCTATTGAAGCCCTGCTCTCTAAAAAGCCTTTTATAACAGTAGCCGATTTTCGTAGTCATCTTAATTTATCATCTACTTATGCGTATCGTATAACGGCACAATTAGCAAAAGCAGGCAAACTTTGCGACATTGGCTCAGGTCGTAGCAAGATATATGTGCGTGGCGAGGCAAGAGAAGAGTAATGCAATATTTATAATAAGGTAATGGCTAAATGGTAAAAAATAGACGTCAATCTGTAGATTAATACATATAAAAAGGTGCTTATGGATATGAAAAATAAGAATATAGTAGATTCGCCTTATTTTGAGTTTCTAAGATATTGTTTACGAGAAGATGAAGCAGAGCCCAAAGGAATAGCTAATATAAATTGGGATAGGCTATACGATTTTGGCAAAAAACAAGCAATACTTGGTGTTTTATATCATGGGCTTCAACGACTTTCCGCTTCAGACTATCGCCCCAATCGGCAACAAGTTTTAAAGTGGTATAGTACTTATCTTTCTATTGAAAAAGCAAACAGACAAGCATATAAAGATGCATCGGCTCTGACAGAACTTTTGTATAAAAACTATGGCATTAAAGGTTGTGTGTTGAAAGGGCAAGCAAACGCTTTAATGTATCCAGACCCTTATATGCGCACACCTGGAGACATAGATTTGTGGACAGATGCAAAGACTTTAGATATAATACGTGTTTCGCGCAAACTGGATAAGAGCGGAGAAATTGGTTATCATCATATAGAGCTGTCGTATTTTAAAACTCCGGTGGAAATACATTTCTTTCCTTCTTTTATGGGAAATGTGTGGCACGAATATAAGTTAAGACGTTTCTTTAATTCACGTAAAGAGGCTCAATTTAAAGTGTCTACATTGTTACCAGATAATTTAGGCTCAATTGGTACGCTTACAGACGATTTTAATAGAGTTTTCCAACTATCGCATCTTATGCATCATTTCTTTTTCGAAGGTATTGGATTACGTCAGATGATAGACTACTATTATCTATTGAAGCGAGGACTTACAGAGAACGACCGCAATGAAACAAACAGAGTTTTAAAACAAGTTGGCATATATAAGTTTGCATCAGCGGTTATGTATGTTATGAAACATATTCTTGGAATAGACGATAAGTTTCTCCTAATGCCACCAAACGAGCGTATTGGCAGAATTCTTGTTTCGGAGATGTTGCAGGGGGGTAATTTCGGTTTTTATGATAACCGCTATTCTTTCGCAGGTAAATCTGTCTATGCTCAATATTTTGTAGAAACATATAGGAATTTACACTTTGCTTTCGATTTTCCTTCAGAAACATTGTGGGGGCGTCCCATCTCTCGTTGGTGGCACATGATTTATAAGGCGTGGCTACGCCGACAATTGAAAAAGAAGAGTTAGCTACAATTAGGAAGAATGGAAGTTTATAAAGCCTTGAAAGAAGTTCTTTATTCCTTCAGTATAAAATCAACAGTGTCCGCCCAATTTTGTTTATAAGTAAGATTGCTGAATATAACCAAAGTAGGGGGTGTGTCAAAACTAAGAATTCAGAAAAGCTTCCTTTCATATTAACAGTTTCACTCCCCCATAAATATTAAAGTAACCGTTATCATTGAGTTATTAACTCTTTGGTAACGGTTATTCTTTACAAAATGATAGCTGTCTTTAGCTGAAAACGAGTTTTGACACACCCTCTACCATTTTGTTTATTACATTTCTATTTCTTTTTTGTTCTATCGCTGCGCACATAATCAACGTATGCGTAGGCAGGTGTGTCATCGGTTTCAGCACGTTCTTGTCTCGTTTCCACCTCCCAAGTTCCATCGTTGTATTCGGGGAAGAAGACGTCGGCGTGGGGCGGAACGGCATCTATTTCGGTCAGATACAGTCGGTTGGCAACCGCCAGACCTTCTTTGTAGAGGCTTGCTCCGCCTATGATGAAGGCTTTTTCGTTGTCGGAAATGTGCTTTAACGCTTCGCTAAGAGAGGTGTAGACGTCGCAGCCTGGAAAATTGGTTTCGGTGCGACTTAATACAATGTTTCTGCGATTGGGTAATGCACCTTTCGGAAGTGAGTGGAATGTGCGTCGGCCCATGATAACGGTATGACCTGTTGTGAGTTGTTTGAATCTGCGAAGGTCTTCTTTGATGAAGTAAACCATATCGTTATTGTAACCGATGGCACGATTTTTTGCTACTGCAGCAATTATGTTTATTTCCATATTTCTTTGTGTGTTGATTTTGTTTTAAACCGATACTTCGGCTGCTATATGTGGATACGGGTTGTAGTCTATCAGTTCGAAATCCTCGAATTTGAAGTCGAAGATGCTTTTCACCTCAGGATTTATTATCATTTTGGGTAGTGGGCGAGGTGTGCGTGCGAGTTGCAACTTTGCTTGTTCCAGATGGTTCAGATACAAGTGTGTATCGCCAGTTGTGTGTATAAATTCGCCTGCTTCAAACCCAGTAACCTGTGCCATCATCTGCAACAAGAGTGCATAAGATGCAATGTTGAATGGTACACCAAGGAAGGTGTCGGCAGAACGTTGATAAAGCTGAAGAGAGAGTTTGCCGTCGGCTACGTAAAACTGGAATAAACAGTGGCAAGGAGGCAGTGCCATGTCATCTACTTCTGCTGGGTTCCAGGCAGTAACGAGCATTCGGCGAGAGTCTGGACTATTGCGCAAGGTGTCTACAACTTGTTGAATTTGATCAATGGAACCGCCTTTATAGTTAGGCCACGACCGCCATTGATGCCCGTATACAGGGCCGAGCTCGCCGTTTTCGTCTGCCCATTCGTTCCATATTCTTACTCCATGTTCTTGCAAATATTTTACGTTTGTATCGCCCCTTAAGAACCATAACAACTCGTAGATGATACTTTTAAGATGGAGTTTCTTCGTAGTAAGAAGAGGAAAACCTTCTTGCATGTTGAAACGCATTTGATGTCCGAACACCGATAGTGTGCCAGTTCCTGTGCGGTCGCCTTTCTGAGCACCTTCGGTAACAATGCGATGAAGTAGGTTGAGATATTGTTTCATGTTGTATGTCTATGTTAGAATGATTTGTTCGTTGGGAATATGGCTGCTTTTTATGCGCCATTCTTGTGGATAAAGGTTGTTGGCACGATTGCCAAGATTGTTTGCAAAACCTATAGCATGTCCACGATAGGTAAGGGTTACAATACCTTTGGGAGCAACTGCAGAAAGCATAATAGCTTCGTGGCGAAGATATTTTATCGCTGTTTCGTAGTCAATTTCTACATTTGGATAACTGCTTCTGTCGCCATTTATTGCGAGTGCCAAACTATGGTCGGGTATTATTTTCTTGCCTTTGATGATACCTTGCTTTACTCCGTGCACCATAATTTTCAGTTTCTTATTGGCTTCTGCCACGAGTTTCTCTGCATTTGGCTCAAGATTTGTGCTTGTTCCACCTTTCTTTATAATAGCCATAAACAAGCCTTCGCCTTGTGTAAAGCCAGGAATAAACCGATAAACTGGAAAAGGTTTGTCTTCTCCTAACGGATTGTTGATGAGTGAACCCGTTATGTTCCAAGTCTTTTCAGTCGGTACTTCCAATAGCTGCGCATCATATTCGTTTAATATCCACGCAACGTTTTCCTCGTTTTCATGAGCATTGAACGTACAAGTTGAATAGATAAGCAAACCTCCAGGCTTAAGGTTATCCCATATATCAGCTATAATGCTGCGTTGTAGTTTCCAACAATTCTCTACATTTTGCTCGCTCCATTCTGCAATAGCCTGTGGGTCTTTGCGAAACATTCCTTCGCCTGAACAAGGAACATCTGCTACAATGACGTCAAAAGAGAGTTTCGTTTTCTTGTAATCTCGTGGATAATTATTGGTAACAACCACATCGGAGTGACCAAACTTCTGAATATTTTCTGCTAATATCTGCGCACGTTTATTAATAGGCTCGTTTGAGAATACAATACTACCATCAGAAATAGCAGTTCGTGCACAAGTCGTTTTGCCCCCAGGAGCAGCACAAAGGTCGAGTAGGGCAACAGGTTTTTTTACTAAGTGGCGTAGAACATGAGATAGGAACATTGATGAAGCTTCTTGAACATAATATGCCCCAGCATGAAAGAGTGGGTCGAAAGTAAAGTTGGGACGTACATTTAAATAAAAACCTTCTTTACACCACGCTATAGGAATGGGCTCAAAACTATTTGCAATTTGTGTAGTTCCGCTTGTCTTAAAAGGATTTAGACGTATGCTAACGGACGAAGATTGCTGTAAACCTTTGAAAAAAATGTTGTATCGTTCCTCTCCAAACAATTGCTTAGTGTAAACTTCAAAAGCCGTTGGAAGAGTAATTCCAACGACTTCTTTTTTTAAACTAGTTTCAATAGTTTGATAGTTCTTGCTCATTATAACTCCTGTTCAGATGTTTATTTGAAATCGAAATATACATCGCCTTCGTCTTCTAAGCGCTCTTTTTCTTTTGGCTTCGGTGGATTTTTTAAGTTTCCTTTATCGTCGAACATACCATAAGTAGTGCGTAGAACTGTAAATTCAGTGCGGCGGTTCATCTGATTTGCCGTTTCTTGCTTATCCTTTGGTAGTGCTTTTATAAACTCCTCAGTTAGCACATCGCCCTCTTTAAGCCACGGATTTTTCTCTGCTACCTTTTTGCGAATTTTCTTTGGCTTTTCTTTTCCATATCCTACAGGCGACAAACGTTCTGCTGCAATACCTTTCTTTATAAGATAAGTAACCACCGCATCTGCACGACGTTGCGATAATCGCTTATTATAGTCTGCCGAACCTTTATAGTCTGTGTGGGCTGAAAGCTCAATAGTAATGTTCGGGTTTTCTTCAAGAAGCTTCACAAGTTTATCCAAAGCTGCTTCCGATTCAGGACGAAGTGTAGCCTTATCAAAGTCGTAGAAGATGTTATCTATCAATACGGGTACACGAATACTTGCCAGCGGGAATTGCAATGTGTACTCTTTCGATACTGTAACAGGGTCTACCTTTAATTCTTCTTTATGGTTTAAATAGCCTTGGCAGGTTGCCAAAACTATATAATTCACGTTCGGACGTATTTCCTGTTCAAATGATCCATCACCCTTTACCGAAAGTTTTAAGTTAGTACCATCGTCGCCTACCAAGAAAACTTGAGCAGCAGGAAGTTCGTAGCCTTCCATCTCGTACACCCAACCCTTAATGGTTTGAACAACTTCTGGAAGTTCAAAACTATAAATATGGTCCCAGCCACGAGCGTCTCCGCGATTTGAAGAGAAGAAACCACGATTGTGTTTACCTTCAAATGTCATACCGAAATCATCTCCCTGTGAGTTTAAAGGAAAACCAGGGTGCTCAATATGATAACGTCTATCTTTACCTACCTTGGCAATGAATATGTCTAAACCGCCCAAACCACCATGCCCATCTGATGAAAAATAAAAATCACCATTTGGTCGGAAAGTAGGAAACATCTCATTTCCTGCTGTGTTAATAGGTGCACCAAGATTCTCTACACCTCCTGTTGTACCGCCAATGAGACGTACACGCCAAATATCAAGTCCTCCTTTACCACCAGGCATATCGCTGACAAAATAAAGCCAATTACCATCTGGTGATAGGGCTGGATGTGCAAAACTCGACAGAGTATCGCGCGTGATGTCCAATTTCTTAGGCTTTCCCCATGCAGCATCTGCACGACTGCTTACAGATATTTGAGCAAAGCGAGGATAAGTAGGGTCCGTCAGACATTGAGTAATATACATTTCCCTACCATCAACAGAGAATGCAGGTGTACCTTCGTCTGCTTCAGAGTTCAGTCCACTTTCAATTGCATGAGGAATTCCCCATTTCCCTTTTTCGTCTTTCTCACTAACAAAGATGTCACCAGGCTTAACTCCAGTAATACCACTAATTTCATCGCCTTGCGCTTCATTGCGGGTAGAGGTGAAATAGAGTTGATTATACTGATCACCAAACAACATTGGTGAGTAGTCTTGCCTACGCGAGTTAAACTTATCCATCTTTTTAACTTGATAATAAGAACCTTGTTCTTTTATTGTAGGAGCCTTAGTAGCTGCAGTTAAACCCTCTCTTGCTATATCGTTGTCAGGCATAGAGTCTAAAGCAATACTATATTCTTTTATTGCTTCTGGATAAGCACCAGTCTTCATGAGATTGGCAGCTAATTTTAAGTGTGTATCTTTGTTGTCTTGTTTGTATCTAATAACATTCCGATAGGCTGCTATAGCCCTTTGTGACGCACTAATTTGATCGTAACAAAATGCCATTTTTGCAGCTAATTGACCTCTTTGTGTACGATCCTTAGCTGGAGTACGCTGGTAAGCAGTCTTGAATTGTGTCGCTGCATCGTAGTATTCGCCTATGGCAAGAAACTTTTCCCCTTTCTTTATATTCCTATCAATGCCACAACCAAAAAGAAATAATGCAATGGCGCATACTACAAATAACCTAAGAATCTGTGTATAACAAAGTCTTTGGTATTTTATTTTGATGTTTGCAAGTTGGCGTATATTCATATTATATTAAACGTAGCAACATTAAATATATTGCAAGATAGTACGTTTCTATTTCTTCTTAATTCTATGTGCTTTGTGACGCTTCACCAATCTTTCTGTTAGAACTATCAGCAAGCACATCATTTACAATCTTAGAAATTTGTTCTTTTAATTCGTTTATAAATTGTGCGGCATCATATTTCTTTTGTTCAATATCACGTAACTTCTTTTCCCAAATACCAGTAAGTTCTGCAGAGGTAAGTAATTTCTCATGGATGGTATCTATAAGCGCAATTCCTGTTTCTGTTGCAATTAGGTTTTTGCGTTGTCTACGAATATAAGTGCGTTTGAAAAGAGTTTCAATTATTCCTGCACGAGAGGAAGGACGCCCAATCCCATTCTCTTTTAGAGCTGCTCTTAGTTCTTCATCGTCTACTAATTTTCCAGCTGTTTCCATCGCACGTAGCAATGAAGCTTCTGTATAATATTTTGGAGGAACTGTCTGTTTCTCAGTGAGAGTAGGAGAGTGTTCTCCTTTTTCTCCCTTAACAAATGTAGGAAGTGTCCTCTCTGCATTTTCATTATTCTCTGTTGCTTCTGTTACAGTTTGCTTTTCTGTTTCTTGGTTATAAACTACTCGCCACCCTTCGTCTAGTATTTCTTTTCCAGAAGCTTTAAATTCAATTTCGTCTACCTTGCCAAGAACAGTGGTTGTAGAGAATTTGCATTCGGGATAGAATACTGAAATGAAACGTCTTGCAATAAGGTCGTACACATTTCGTTCTGCATCGTTTAATCCTTGAGGAATTACATTGGTAGGTATGATAGCATGGTGGTCGGTTACTTTTGACGAATCAAATACTCGTTTACTTTTAGGAAGAGGCTTACCGCCTAAAGGCTTTACTAATTCTGCGTATGGCTTGTTTGCTGCAAAAGAGGTTTGAAACAATGTATTCATTATTTTTGGACACTCTTTGTAAACGTCGTCTGTGAGATGTTGTGTATCAACGCGAGGATATGTGGTGTATTTCCGTTCGTATAGACTCTGAATTGTATTGAGTGTCATTTCAGCAGAATAGCCAAATTTGCGGTTACAGTCTACTTGTAAAGAAGTTAAATCGTATAATTGCTTAGGTTGTTCGGTACCTTTTTTCTTTGTTACACTGGTTACTTCAAACGGTTTATTTTTTATTAATGCAAAGGCTTCTTGTCCTTCTTCTTTTGAAGTGAACTTTCCTTTAGTAGCCGTAAACTGAGTATCACGATAAATAGTTGCTAATACCCAGTATGGTTCTGGCTTGAAATTATCTATTTCTTTCTGTCGTTCAACAATCAAAGCCAATGTAGGAGTTTGCACACGTCCAATGGAAAGGACCTGCGCATTCTTACCAAAACGATTATTTCCATATTTTAATGTGTAAAGACGGGTAGCATTCATACCCAGCAACCAATCGCCAATGGCACGCGAAAGTCCTGCCAAATAAAGAGGTTCATATTCTTTTTGGTCTTTCAAATTGGCAAATCCGTTGCGTATAGCCTCATCAGTCATTGATGAAATCCACAAACGTTTTACGGGGCAAGTTATTTTTGCCTTTTGCATTACCCAACGTTGAATAAGTTCTCCTTCCTGTCCAGCATCACCACAGTTAATGATTTCATCTGCATTTTGATAGAGACGTTCAATAATAGCAAACTGTTTTTTTATTCCTTCGTCCTCTATTAGTTTTATTCCAAATCTTGCTGGAACCATAGGAAGTGCTGCTAAACTCCAATATTTCCAATTAACAGCATAGTCGTTAGGCTCTTTTAGTTCGCACAGATGTCCGAAGGTCCATGTTACTTGGTAACCATTACCTTCCATATATCCTTCTTTAGAACTTGTTGCACCAAGTATTCGAGCTATATCTCGTGCCACACTTGGCTTTTCTGCAATGCAAACTTTCATACTGTTTTCTTATTATTCTGTGAAGTTACTCTTATAAACCTTTTACACTATACGAATGGATTATGTAGGCTTAGCGTAAACGCAAAGATAAGAGCAAGAGATAATATATTATCTCTGCTCTTGTATTATGTGTACTTGTACGATATTATCTTAACTATTTCACTTTTAAAGTTAGTCGTTAATTATGTCAGCATCTTCTATATTCTCGTTTGTAGGCATCTCTACACCATTCACAACTTTAGAGTCCTCTATTTTGTTGTATGCGCGCTTCATTTGGTTTATCTTAATTGTATTTATCAATTCTACAACACCATAAAACATAAGGCACCACCCTATAATCTTAAGAGGCAGAGTTGCAGCTTCTATAGGTTGTGCAATGACATATATACCAATGCTTAAGGTTATTGTTGGGAATATCCAAAAAAGTATAGGTACGCGAGCAAATTGGCGAGAGCTTGCAAGATTAGTAAATTGGTTGATTGCGCCTAAAATTAAAATTGCTGCGAAAATATAAACCACCCAAGTAATAAATTGATTAGGCATTAAGGTTAAAATTATTCCTAACACAGCACAACCTATTCCTACAATAGGGAAGATGGGCTTTGCGGAATTTTCAGTACTGTCTTTATTATCTGATAGAGGTGATGTTTTTAATATCTTCTCTCGTTCAAAATAGTATACTAAACACGAAATTATGCCTGAAATGAAAAACATAATTCCTGCAGCAATTGTTATCCAGGTCATTGTTTCCAGCCTATACTTAACTAATAATATACCGATAACGATAGCCACAACTGAGCGAATGATAGAACTTTGGATTAATCTCATATTTCTTTGTTTTATTGGAATAAAGAACCTTTTTGGAGAAAGAAAAGCATCACAGATTGTTTGTACCCAGCTTTTGCGTGAACGTGATTGGGGAAGTTTTACAGGAAGGTATATTCCAGAGCTTGCCAATTTGAATAATCCCTCGGAATGGCCTGATGATATAGAGACATTAGATGAATTGAAACAACGTGCAAAGCATTTTTTAGATTGGATAAAGTCTGAATATCCTGACAAAGTAATTTTAGCCGTAGGACATGGTATAATTAATAAAGCTATACAGAGTGTGTTTTACGATAAGCCCATGAACGAGATAGCTGTTATGAAGAATGCTGATATAAGAATTTTACAACTTATTTAGCTCGCTTATTAATACGAATTGCTCATAAAGTTCTTGACAGATTGTATCTTATTGTAGAATAAATAGATTGGTTTTATAATGGGAGTTTAATGGAATAAAATGAGGCGTATAGCTCATTTTGCAGGATGATTTTGAGAAGTATGTATCCTATAGCTCAAATTGCAGGATGATTTTTTCGGATGTTTCTTCGTTGAAGCAGA
>QWCC01000143.1_pt1 | contig 27570 bp, 19 predicted proteins | sample 1972491 | NCBI WGS metagenome assembly QWCC01 (sample SAMN09866718, study PRJNA288562) | Human oral metagenome isolate term5_saliva, whole genome shotgun sequencing... | isolation source: mouth | host: Homo sapiens | place: USA: California
AGCTATGAGAGTTCTTTTGTACCTTATAAAAAGAATCAGCATAGAGCTTGACAGTACAGGCTTTATGCTGAAATATAGTTTTTAAGGAACGACTAGATAATTACAATTAGTCCGTTAGCTACTCAGCAAATTTTTGTTTTTATTATAGAACAAATTGATAAACTTTATAACGAAGGGATAGCAGGCTAAAGTAAGTTAGAAAAGCAATTAAGATGACTGCCAAGAGGGTGAGAACTGAAGAAAAGAATAATACAAGCAATATATAAATGGTATTATGCTCTAATGAACAACTTAGCTTAATTCTATCAATATTAGATATTTATTAACCAACTTTCTTTGCCAATATTACATCTTTTTTGTTGCGTGTAATGTGTTGTTGTTTTCTTCTAAATACGAGCATAAAGTTTCAGATATCTGTCGTGTTCGTTTCAGATATCTGTCGCGTTCGTCTCAGATATCTGTCGTGCGTGTTTTAGATATCTGTTTTTATTCCCCCTGTAAACTAATACATTTTCTTTCTACGAAAGTGGTGTGCATACTTGTTTAATCTTCGATAATTTATAAAGAACTTAGTATGTCTTATGGTATTGTTGCGCATATTGCAACACTTTATACCGCAATAGTAGTGAGCTACACACAACTATAAAAGCTATAAAGAAAGCTGGTAAGAAAACATTATAAAGTATCTCAAGCTAAATATCCCTAATCTAAAATATACATATAATAGGCAATAGCTAAGACACGAGCATAAAAAAGCCCCGTTTTATAGGACGAGGCAACCTGATGTTCTCACAACGGAATTATCCTTATTGTGAATGCTTTAAAAATTAGTACTGCAAAGATAAGTGTTATATTTGCTGGAAATAAATGTTTTGACAATGGATATATTTTGTGTAATACTTTTCTTTTTAATATCGCTTGTGCTGATGCCGTTCTTTACACATGGTGAACCATGGATTGTAAAGTTGTTCTATTTAGCGCTATGTGTATGCTTTACGCCAATAATAGGTATACTAATATACAGGCATTTCGCTAAATAGAAAAAAATATGTCCTTTAGTCTATAACTGTATGTTACTATATTTGGGCATAATAGATATTTGATGGCTAGAATAAGCAGCCTACCAAAGGTCTATTACTAAAGCTTGTGAGGTTTAAGTCTGTCGAATGTCATTACATCTAATTGTTATATTCCAACCAGATATAAACAGAAGGGCGACTCTACATATTTTTGGTAGAGCCGCCACAAGGTTTTCATACTATTAGTATTCTATTTTATTAGAACTTTCTTGCCGTTGTGAATATAGATGCCTGACTGAGTTGGCTTCGTTATGCGCTGACCAGAAATTGTGTAATAGTAAGTATTTGGATTGGCTGTATGCTTACTTACTATATTTTCTATGTTTGTTGTAACTACATTTACTTTGTGCTTTGTGTCTGTCTTCTCACTCGATATATTAATAAAGGTGGTTGTCTTTATGTTTTCTATATCTACAGTTTGTGGTGTACCTGTACCAACACTGAACACAAAGTTTACGGCATCGTTAGAGGTTGTTATAAGAAACTCTTTTGTTAGCCACTTTTTACCGTCTACTGTTTCTATAGTTGTTATGGCATCGCCTGGCCACGTTCCTTTCACTGTTGTGTGTGTGCCACCCCATATCCAAAAGTTTATAGATGGGTGAACATTTGTGGTTTGTGCACTTGCCCACGCTGTGCCTGCATTGTCGGCATTCACATATACCTTTATATTATAAGGTTTAAAGTCTATGATGTTATAGTTGCGCGTAATTATATTCTTCACCGTTCCATCTACAAGTAAGCCTACTTTCAGAACGGTTATACCTACCGGAATTGTTAGTTGCTGCCCATTGGTTGCTTTTTTGCTATTTTCTGTTGGGTCGGTGCCATCGGTGGTGTACACAATTTGTGCATTAGCATTGTTGCTTATTTTGGTTAGTGTTACGTTTTGTTCGCCATCGTAAGTACCGCTTGCTAAATTAGCCCATACAATGTTTGCTTTATTCTTTTCTACGTAGTATGTCCAATGGTATCCTCCTGTTAGCTTCTCCCACCTATTTGTGTTTGTGAAACTCTTGGCAGGACCAACTACGGTTAGCATTGCACCGTTTGTACCTGTGGTAGTAAATGCATAAAAGTCGGTTCCGTTGCTGTATTTCACTGCCTTGCTTTCGTTGTTAATGCCTATGAGCTTGCGTACGCTAATCATATTCTTAATATCGTTTTTATATGCTTTATAGTGCTTTAGGAATATGCATGGCGTACCTGGCATTGCAAGAATGTAGGCATTTGCTGCTAATGTATCTTTCTTGATGGGGTCTTGATGATTATCGCCACCACGGTCTTCGGTGTCATGGTTTTCTACAAAAGTTATAGCATAGCGTGCGTAGTTGGCTTCTTTTGCCAGACCCACACCGTCGAGTGCAGCCCAATTGCCATTATTTACGGCATCGCGAACTGTATAACGCAATGGAAAGTCGAAAGCAGCACTGGTTGGAACGCCATCTAGTTTGGTGCTTTCTATCCATGCTTTCACTTTGTTTATATCTCCGTCCCAATATTCGCCCACCGAAAACTCTGGCTGCGAAGCCTTATTGTATAGTGCTGTGAACTTACCAGCATAGCCTTTTACCATATCGTATCGGAAACCGGCATAGCCAAATTTGTCTTTCAGCATTTGCAGATAGGCTTTCACAGTGTTTTGTACGTTTATGCTATTATGGTCAAGATCGCGCATGCCGTCCCAATCTTCGCCTGAGTCTAAGTTGGAACTAAGTTGCACTCCCTCTTTCTGTGCTTCTGTTAATGCTTTTCCACCATCGTCGTTTTTAGCAACATCTTCCGATGTCATTGTGTACGTAACGTTGTTGTAGGTTTCAGTTGGAAAATCGAACCAACCTGCAGTGGTTGCTCTATGGTTTATCACCACATCGGCTATAGTATTTATGCCGTTGGCTTTAAATGTACCAATAAGGCTTAATAGTTCTGCCTCGTTGCCAAAGGAACTATTATAGTTGCTAAACCAATAGTAGTCGTCGTATCCCATAGATGGCGTGTTACGTGCTTGTGCACTTTGTGGTAGCCATACAAGATTGAAGTATGTGGCAAGATCTTTTGCTTGTGTTTCAAGGTTTGTCCATTTCGAATCTTGATACGAATCCCAATAGAAGCCTTGCAGCATTACGCCTCCATAGTTGGCTTTCCAGCCTTGTGCAAACATTGTTGCTGCTATGCAGAGAAGTGAAAACAGAGTAGATATTCGTTTCATAATGATGATTTTGATTTGTGTTAGTTCTAACTGTTTGTATGTTTGCAAATGTACTGACTTATTTTGAGTTGTGTTTCAACTTGACATAGAATAAGTATTAATATTGTTGCAAACGTTTGCAAATGTCTTGTTTGTTTGTTGCTTCTTGAATAGATATATACTGGTGAATGATAATTAGGAACTGTTGCAACGACAGTCAAAAACGTCTCTTGTGGTAGTATTTGTATGTAAGCCAGGCTATTTGGTACGGTGAAATTGGTGTGCGTACATAATAGTAAAAATATTGTTGTTAATGTGTTATAGTAGAGAGCTATAAATGCTGAAACTTGCAGTGATATATGATATGCAAATTACAGATATCTAAAGCGCAACTGACAGATATCTAAAGCGCAACTGACAGATATCTGAGACGAACGTTACAGATATCTGAAACGAACGTTACAGATATCTGAAACGATCGTTACAGATATCTAAAACAAAAGCAACTATATATCACAGATTTTTTATATACATAAGCAATGTTTTTTTCTGGCTTCTATTAAACAATGGGCAGAACCAATAATCTTCCCACCTATATTCTACTGATGCTCTATGAATAGTATATATTCTTAAGAAACATAAAAACCACATAGAATTCATATATACTATAAAGTGTCTATAGTATGTAAGAACTCTATGTGGTCTATACGTTCTACTAATTTTTATTTACACAAACTAAGCCCTTTTTTTGTCTTTAATAATAGATACAGATAGCGCACCAACAACGAGCGCACCGCCAGCAACAATCATCATATCGCTTTGGTTAGAGCCTACAAGTTGTAATATAACTCCACCCAAAGCAGCAGCAATAATTTGTGGTATACAGATGGTTCCATTAAATAAGCCAAGATAAGCACCCATGTGTCCATAGCCTTCCAGTGCATTGGTTACAAAGGTGAACGGCATTGAAAGTATGGCAGCCCAGGCACAACCAATAAGAACGAATGGAATAAACATAATATATTGGTCGTGGACAAACGAAGTCATAACAAATCCCACACCACCTAAGAAGAGAGAGAAACCGTATGCAAACTTGCGATTTTTAAACATAGGCAACACCACTGCCCAAAGTACGGAGCCTATTGCTTGTATGGCAAACAATATTCCTACCCAATCGCCAGCTTGCTGATATTTTAATGTTGCCGAAGCATTGCTTGCACTCATGTCTACTCCGAAACAGTTAGCAGCAACCGTTCCTGTTGTATAAGTCCACATAAATAAGAATGCAAACCAAGAGAAAAATTGCACTAATCCAACCGTCCAGAATGTAGAAGGCGCATTTTTCAGCAGATGAATCCAATTGCTTTTCGTTTCATTCTCTTCTGTTTTTAAGTTGTGATATTCTGCGTATTCTTTTGGTGGCATCTCCTTAACCTTTAAAGTGGTATAGAGCACACATAGTATAAGAATAGCTGCACCAACATAGAACGAATAAATTACAGAGTCTGGCACAACACCCTTAGGTGCTTTAATAGATATACCAATGGCACTAAACAAATATGGAAAAACATAACCAACCAGCGAACCAGCGTTGCAAAGAAAACTTTGTATGGAGTAAGCCAATCCCTTTTGTTTTTCATTAACCTCGTCGCCCACAAGCATTTTAAATGGTTGCATCGCCATATTAATGCTTGTATCTAAAAACATAAGCGATATTAAACCGAATATCATAGCCGTTGATACAGCCATACCAAACGAACCAGCATTAGGCAGCAGGCACATAACAAGAACTGCAATAAAGGCACCTATAAATAAATAAGGTATGCGACGACCAAAGCGAGTCCAAGTTTTGTCAGATAAAGTCCCTACAATCGGTTGCACAAGAATACCCATCAGTGGAGGCAAAATCCAAAAATAGCTTAAGCTATGTGGGTCGGCACCTAATGTAGCAAATATACGCGAAATGTTAGCACTCTGTAAAGAGTAGGCTATTTGAACACCAAAAAAACCAAAACTAAGATTCCATAGTTGCCAGAAACTTTTGTTTGGACGAGTCTTTAATTCATTATTCATAGTTTAAAGTGTGTTAGTTGCTATTTGTTGATAGTTGATTTATATATTTAAATTGTAAATTCCATTTATCGTGTAGTTCCTCTAATAATAAGTCTGGTCCGCACAATACGCTTTTCTACAGTGTCAAGCGGTAACGAGCCTTCCGCCTTATCTATCAATATGCTTGCAGCCTCTTCTCCTACACGTAAGCCCCGTTGTTCTACAGTAGTGAGCATAGGGTCGCACGATACAGCACGTATACCATTTGTAAATCCACAGATGGAAATATCTTCAGGAATACGATATCCCAAGCGTTTGCACGAATAAAGTATGCCAAGCGCAGTTTCATCGTTTACAGCAAAAAAAGCATCAGGCGGGTTTTGAAAGTTCAAGAGATCGGGAGTAATCGATTCCGCATCGCTACGATTATCGCACATTCTTATTAATTGCTCATCTGGTTGTATACCATGTTTCAGCAAAGCATCGCGATAGCCGTTATAGCGGTTCTTTCCTATTTCCAAATTCATAGACAAACCGTAATAGGCAATGCGTCTGCAACCAGTATTAATAAGGTGATTTACGGCAGAGAATGCTCCCATATAATCGTCAATAACCACACGGCTAGCATTAACACCAATGCTTACACGGTCGTAGAATACCAATGGTATATGCTGATCTACAAGAAACTGGAAGTGATCGAACTTGGTTGTATTCTTAGCTTGTGATACAATTACGCCACAAACCTTATTTTCGTAAAACGATTTACATATCTTTACTTCTCGTTCGTAGCTCTCGTTGCTTTGCGCAACCATAAGCTGATAGCCACGCATAGAGGCTTCTTCTTCAATTCCTGCTAATATAGACGAAAAATAAAAGTGTGTAAATTGAGGCACTATAACGCCAATAACCTTCAACGGTTGCACTTTGCTTTTGCGCAAAGCTTCTGCAATAAGATTAGGAGTAAAGTTTTGTTCACGCGCATAACGCTTTATCTCTTCCCGCTTTTCTGCCGAAATGCGTGGGCTATCCTTTAGTGCACGCGATACAGTAGCAACGGAAACACCCAATTCGCGTGCTATATCTTTCATTGTTACATTACTCTTTTTCATCGCCAATTCGTGAAGCTTATTTTCTCTTTTTCTTATTTCTATGGCAAAAATACATATTTTTACATTATACTTTGATACAAGTCAAGAATTTATTTCTATATTAACGATGCAAACGTTTGCACTTTTTAATTTATGTTTTTAACGACCAAAAAGTGCTAATACAAAATTAACAGCTTATCTTTGCAACACTAAGTTCTATATAAAGGTAAGAAAAGAAACCGTATTGTCCTATTACAAAAGATGTTACAGCGGTTATATTAAGGATAAAATTTACTCAATATTAATACTTTAACAACAAAATGATGAAGCAGGTAAAATGCAAAACTCCTGTCAGGATACTGGCACTTATGCTCGGTCTATTCCTGTCTATCAATGCCTTTGCGCAATCAACTATCAAAGGTATGGTGAAAGATTCTTCTGGCGAACCAATCATTAGCGCATCAGTTCTAGTTACTGGAACCCATGAAGGTGTGCAGACGGATATCGACGGAAACTTCGAACTGAATGTAGCACCAGGCACTCAACTAACCATTTCTTACATTGGATATATTAAGCAGCAAGTTGCTGCAAAGAATGGTATGGTTGTTGTTATGCAGCCAGAAGATGCACAACAAATGCAAGAAGTTGTTGTCATCGGTTACGGTGCAGTGAAGAAGAGCGACCTTACAGGTTCGGTTCTCGCAATGAAACCCGACGCAAAGAACAAAGGTCTCGTAGTAAATGCACAGGATATGATGCAAGGTAAGATGGCTGGTGTGAATGTTACAGGTGAAGGCGGTACTCCTGGTGGTGGCGCAAAGATTCGTATTCGTGGTGGTTCATCGTTAAGCGCATCTAACGATCCGCTTATCGTTATCGATGGTGTCGCTATGGATAATACGGGTATAAAAGGTATGTCTAACCCTCTTTCTTTAGTAAATCCACAAGATATTGAAAGCTTCAATGTATTGAAAGACGCTTCTGCAACAGCAATCTATGGTTCTCGTGGTTCTAACGGTGTTATTATTATTACCACAAAGAAAGGACGTGTAAACCAACCTCTTTCTGTTTCATACTCTGGTAGTGTAACTGCTAGTATTAAGAGAAAAACTATCGATGTAATGAATGGAGATGAATATCGTAAGTTTATTACTGATATGTTTGGTGCGGGAAGCAAGCAAGTAGCTGCACTTGGCACTGCAAATACTAACTGGCAAAACGAAATCTATCGTACAGCATGGGCACAAGACCATAATATTACCGTTACAGGTTCTGTTGGCGACAAGGATAATTATATGCCCTTCCGCATTTCTGCCGGCTACACAAATAATCAAGGTATATTGAAGACCTCTAATTTTGAACGTTATACAGCAGCTGTAAACTTAAGTCCATCGCTCTTGAATAATCACTTGACTATGAACTTAAATGTGAAAGGTATGTTTGCAAAGAATCGCTTTGCTGATGGCGCTGCTATCGGTGCAGCTGTAGCTTTCGACCCTTCTCAAAGCATTTACGATTATACTTCAGCTGATGCAGCTAACTTTGGTAACTATTTTGAATGGCGTGGAGTTGGTCTTGCTGCAAGTGATGACCCTACATGGCCAACTACTTTCAATACTTTAGCAACAAAGAATCCTGTAGCTATATTAAACTTAAAGAACGATCATTCTCGCAGTCGCGATGTTATTGCAAATGCAGAATTCGACTATAAAGTTCACGGCTTTGAAGATTTAAGTTTGCATGTTACTGCTGGCGCAGATATTGCACAAGGACAACAAGACACTGATATTGCTCCATCTTCTCCATTAAAACCTTATTACGGTTACAATGGTTGGAGCAAACAGCTGAAACGCAACCTCACTTTCAATACATACGCACAGTATTACCACGACTTTAAAGATGCTGCAAAGAACCACTTCGATATTATGGCTGGTTATGAGTGGCAACACTTCTGGAGAAAAGATAAGAGTCGTGCTATACAATATTATCCTTCTACAAACTCAAAGGCTGGACAAATCTACTACGATAGTGGTAAAGACTACAACAAAGATGGCGTTTTGGAAGACTATGTATATCCTACAGAAAACTATCTTGTATCATTCTTCGGGCGTTCTAATTGGAGTTTAATGGACCGTTACTATCTTACAGCTACATTCCGTGCTGATGGTTCTTCACGCTTCAAAAAGCATTGGGCTTACTTCCCTTCATTTGCATTCGCTTGGAAAATGAAAGACGAAAATAAGTTCCGTGATATTAAGTGGTTAAGTGATTTGAAACTTCGCTTAGGCTGGGGTATGACAGGTCAGCAGGAAGGTATTGGCGACTATAACTACTTCGATATTTATCAGACTGGAAATAGCACGAATGGATATTATCCTGTAACAGGTGAAGGTATAATTGTTCGCCCACAAGCTGTAAACAAGGACTTGACTTGGGAAACAACTACAACTTACAACGTTGGTCTTGATTGGGGTATTCTCAACCAGCGCCTCAGTGGTAGTGTTGATTGGTATTATCGTAAGACTACAGACCTCTTGAACACAGTAATTGTTCCTGCTGGTTCTAATTTCCGTAACCAAGTTCCATCTAATATCGGTTCATTAGAAAATACTGGTATTGAAGTAGCTTTGCGTTGGAGAGCAATCGAAACCAAAAACTGGTATTGGACTATCGACTATAACTTCACATACAATAAGAACGAAATTACCGACCTTACAGGTGGTAAAGATCCTAATTTCTTTGTTGCGACAGGAGGAATTTCTGCAGGTACTGGCGTTAATGCACAGGCACACGCTGTAGGACACCCAGCTTCTTCTTTCTACGTTTATCAACAAATTTACGATAAGAATGGTAAAGCAATTGAAGGTGCTGTTGTAGACAGAAACGGTGATGGAAAAATTACAGAGGCCGATAAGTATTTCTATAAGAGTCCAATGGCTCCTGTTACAATGGGTCTTTCTTCTCGTCTAGAGTATAAGAATTGGGACTTAGGTTTCTCTCTCCGTGCAAATATAGGTAACTATGTGTTCAACGATTTGATGGCTGGACAAGCAAATATTTCTCCTGCAGCTATATGGGCATCATCAGAATTCTTGTCAAACCGTCCTATAGCTTCAGTTAAAGATAATTGGCAGACAGGTCAGACCACAGCTATTCTTTCAGACCGTTGGGTACAGAATGCTTCGTTCTTAAAACTCGACAACGTTACATTAGGTTATAGCTTTGCTGATCTCTTTAAGACTGGTGGCTGGCATGGTTTGAGTGGACGTGTTTATGGAACAGCTTCTAATATACTCACACTTACTAAATATAAAGGTATAGACCCAGAAGTATTTGGTGGTATTGATAATAATCTCTATCCACGTCCTATGTCATTCATTGTTGGTCTTAATTTAAACTTCTAATCATATAATAGTATTTCAATAACTATGAAACGATATATAAAGAAATTAGCTCCAGTAGCAGCACTGCTATTTACGTTGAGCTTAACCTCTTGTGTTAAGGATTTGGACGTTACACCAATCGACCCAAATCTACAAACAAAGATTAATCCGGACTATTTGTTCAACAAGTGCTATGCAAACTTCGGATTGTCTGGTAATAATGGTCCAGATGGCGATTGCGATATTGATGGTCTTGATGGAGGTACAACAGGTTTCATTAGACAGCTGTTCAACTCTAACGACCTTACTACCGATGAAGCTATCTGTAACTGGACACAAGATGAGGGTATTCCTGAGTTTAACTTCAATAACTATGGTAGCTCTCACCCTATGCTGAAAGGTTTCTACTATCGCCTTTATTTTGGTGTTACTGTTTGCAACCAATATCTCAATAACTTTGGCGATGTAGACAAACAGAAGACTGCAGAGGTGCGTTTTATTCGTGCACTCGACTACTATTTGTTGATGGACGCATTTGGAAATATTCCTTTCACAGAAGAGGTATCAGCTAAACCTTCTCCACAGCATTCACGTAAGCAAATGTACGACTATATTGAAAAGGAACTCTTAGCCATTGAACCAGACTTGATGACTCCACGTGCTAAGACTTCTTCTGATCCTGATTACGGTCGTGTAGATAAGGCTGCTGTATGGATGTTGCTCTCTCGTCTATACTTAAACGCAGAGGTTTATACTGGTACACCTCAATGGCAGAAGGCTGCAGACTATGCTAAACAGGTAATTAATTCTCCTTATCATCTCTACACTGGTGCTACAGTAAACGGCTGGACTGCTTACCAACAATTATTTATGGGCGATAATGGCGAAAACGGTGCATCTGTTGAAGCTGTTTTCCCTATTTTACAAGATGGAAAGCATACTGCTGCATACGGTGGAACAGTGTTCTTGATTGATGCTTGCTACGATAAAACTGCATCTGTAAATAGTAATGGTACTGCTGGTGGCAATCTATACGACAATGCCAACTGGGCTGGTGTTCGTGCTCGCAAAGACCTTATCGATAAGTTCTTCCCCAATAGCAATGCACCAGCTGTAAGTGGAGCAAATATGCCAAGCGAAGCTGGAGACGATCGCGCACTGTTCGATGGTGTAGGAAGAACCATTACACAAAGCACATCAGCTGATATCTCAGTATTTACAAAAGGCTTTGCAGTTGTTAAGTTCAACAACTTCTACTCTACTGGCGCAAGTGCAAAAGACCTTCGTTATGCAGACACCGATTTCTTCTTATTCCGTGTTGCTGAAGCTTATCTAACATACGCTGAAGCTACTGCCCGATTGAATGGTGGTCAGACTACTACTGAAGGTACAGACCTTATCAACCAACTTCACACACGTGCTCATGCAGCACCTCGAACAACTGGTTCTTATACACTCAACGACATTCTCAACGAATGGTGTAAAGAGTTCTACTTTGAAGGTCGTCGCCGTGTAGACTTGATTCGTTTCAACAAGTTTGGTGGTAATGCAAACTATAACTGGGCTTGGAAAGGTGGCGAACGTAACGGACGTAACTTCGCTGCAACACGTAACGTCTTCGCTATTCCAAACAGCGATCTCACTGTAAACTATAACTTGAAACAGAATCCTGGTTATTAAATTATACGAGTTGAGGAGAGTCTCTCCTCAACTCTAACAAAACTCAAAAGATAAGAATTATGACAAAGATATTAAAGTCTGCATTGTTGCTCATTTGTGCTGTTTGTTTCTTTACAGCCTGCAGCGATGACAACGACGAGAATCCTGTGGTAAAGTCTCCAACTACTTTCCACTTAAATACACCAGCGCTTGCTGCTAACGGTATTTACGATTTAACGCACTCTAAATCTATAGAACTTACTTGCTCACAGCCTGACTATGGCTATCCAGCAGTAACAAGATATACAGTAGAGGTTGCGACTAGTGCCGATATGTCTGATGCAAGAGCTCTTTCTGGTTCTTACACCACAGCAAAGATAGAGGTAGATGCTGCCGAGTTGGCAAGTACACTTACCGAGCTTTATTTAGCAAAAGGCATGAGCGAACATCAGTTCCCTCTCACGGCTCCTGTTTATATTCGCGTGAAGGCTGTTCAAACTACGGCTGATAACAAAGAGATTGAAGGTACTGCAATTACATCTAACACTATTGAATTGAGCAAAGTGTATTTCGCTTTCTCACTTCCTCCAGTAACTGTACCAGAGAAACTCTATCTTGTTGGTAGTTTCAATAAATGGTCGTGGGACAATGCTTTGGAAATGATACCTGTAAATGGCTCTCCAAACATTTTCTGGCATCTTGTTTACCTCGATGGTGAAGGCAACAGTGCCGGTGTTAAGTTTAATAGCGATAAAGCATGGAACGACAAAGAGGCTGGCTTCGAAAAGATTACGATTAACCCTGCAAGCGATAATGCTGCCGATATTATCAATGCCAAGGGCAACATTGGTTCATCTAAACCAGGTTGGTACCTGATGATTGTAGAATGTACCGTAGTAGGTCGCGATATTAAGTACAACGTAACCTTCAACAAACCTAATGTTTATCTGCAAGGTGTATGTACTGCTGCTGGTGGTTGGGACCTTATTCCAGACAACTTGTTCTCTGTACCTGCAACAGCCGATGGCGAGTTTGTTTCTCCTGCTATAGGTAATGCAGTGTCTGGTGGTCCTTCAGGAAGCGACCCAGGTGTACGTATCTGTGTAAAGATTCCTAATGCCGACTGGTGGAAGTCTGAATTCATTGTCTACGATAAGAAGATTGCTTACCGTGGCAATGGTGGCGACCAAACACCACGTGTAGCAGGTGCAGTAGGGCAGAAGGTCTACTTGAACTTCACAAAAGAAACTGGCGAAATAAAATAATAACAACTTATTATCATAGAATACAGTTATGAAGAAATTATCATTATATATCACACTCGTAATTGTAAGCCTCGTTCTCGGGGCTTGCAGCGACGAGTACGAACCTTGGAGCAATCCTCAGGCATATTCACAAGAAAGTTCTATCACTATTCCTGGTATGAAGGCAAGTGCTGTGGCAACACAAGACTTATCTACTGTAGGCGATGAGGTGCCTCTTTTCACACTCTCTGCGGCTACTCTTCCTGAAGGCTACACCTTGCGGAACGCCCGCATAGAACTCCACCCGGCGATGCTCGACGGTGCAACGCCTACCACCATCAGCACCACGATTGACGGCAAGGCAAGCACGGCAGAAGTACAGGCAATGATTGAGAAGTACTATGGCAAGCGCGTGGAAGCACGCAATTTCTTGGCGTACGTATATGTCAATGCCGTAAAGGGCAGCCAGGCTGCGCTCATAGAAGCTGGTGCTGTTGATTTAACAATAATACCAAAGAAACCTACTTTTGCATCAGAATATCTTTATATGTCTGGTGATGCAAACTCATGGCAGCATTCGGATATTCTCTACAGCTCAGATCTCGATGGCAAATATCTTGGCTATATGTATCTTACACAAAATGGCTTTAAGTTTTCTACACAACCAAATTGGGGAGGTACAAACTACGGCAAGGACTTTAGCACAGATGCAGGTGCCGATAATATAACGATGACTGAACCTAATGGCTTCTATAAGGTAGAAGTAAACTTGGTAACACGTTCTTACAAGCTCACACCTATTACTAAAATAAGTATCATAGGCGATGCTACTGGTGGTTGGACAAATGATATTGATATGACTTACAATTCTGCATCGCACAGTTGGAGCGTACAACACGTAACACTTGTAAACGGTGAAATGAAGTTCCGTGCGAATGGCGAATGGAACATAAGCTGGGGTGGTACAGACCTTAACCACCTAACATCTACAAATGGTGCTAACCTCAAAGTAGAGGCAGGTACATACACCATTAAGCTAACACCATCGTACGATGGCAATACAAAAGCAGAACTAATAGCAGAGTAAACCTATTAGGTTAATACTTTTTAAGTTTATATTTCACTGGGGGGCGCACCATTTTTATGGTTCGTCCTCTTTTTTTGCTCATTTTTATTTTAGTTCAGTGAAAAATAAGAGCCTGAATTGTAGACACCTACAGTTGCTTACTCAAAAAACGAATAGAACATTGCTAGTGTATATAAAAATTGGTGAGATATAGCTACTTTTGTTTTAGATATCTGTCGCATTCGTCTCAGATATCTGTCGCATTCGTTTCAGATATCTGTTAGTTGCACATTAGATATCATAATAGAAATCAACCTTTATAGTTTAATTCTATGACGCTTGAAAGATATCTGTTCCAATGAATATTTCTTGATTTGACTTGCAAAATATTCGTCTTTGAATGCGAAGAATATGCCTGTAGTATATGAATAATACATATAGGGTTATATTAATATAATATATACTTAGCCATTAACAATCTCAATCTTCGCTCTTCGCATTCTATAGAATAGCAATAGAGCAATGCGCTAATGCTTCTATACCTTTATATTATTCTATCAAAGTTTTATTTATACTTTGTTTTTTTATATTTCTTTCATTATCTTTGCACAAAACTTCATAACTAAAGGTATCACTATCGTAAGTTTATGGTAAATTGTTTATAAGCGTATGAGACTCAATATACAATCTCACAGCATTAAAATAGATAAAAGAATAGGAAGCATTATATTCTTGTTTGCAGTAATAATACTATCTGTAAACGCGCAAACAAACGAACAACCACAGCAACGTCATTTTAAGAATTTTGGTATAGGTTTAGGACATATTACACCTGACTCAATGCGATGGAAGAGTCTTAATTTTGGAATATTAGCTGCCACCGATACGCTAAATGGATTTCAATTAGGTGGGATAAGTAGTATAACAGAACGAAAACTAAAAGGTGTTAGTATGGCAACACTACTAACAGCTAGCAATGGACGTGTTGATGGAGTGTTAGGGGCATTCGGAATGAATATTTCAGGAGGCAATATGCGAGGTTTACAATTAGCTGGTATTATCAATATTGCACGGAAAATACATGGAGTACAACTATCGGGATTTGTAAATATAGCAGAATCGCATTTTCGAGGACTACAGTTGAGTGCTTTCACTAATATTTCTATGGGGGTGCAGGGAGGAGTTCAAATTGCAGGATTAGCCAATATAACCTCGAGGACTATGCGGGGCTTACAGTTAGGAAGCTATAATTATGCAGATACACTACGAGGAATGCAGCTTGGATTAGTGAACATTGCGTTGCAACAACCTAAAGGCCTACAGCTGGGTATAATTAATTATAGTCGCGATACTTTGGCGCGAAAAATTGGTTTTGTGAACATTGATCCCAATACTAATATAGATTTATTGTCTTATTGGAGTAACACAACACTTCTAAATATGGCTCTGCGTTTCAGAAATAAGAAAACCTATTCGATATTTTCTGTAGGAACACACTACCTATCGTTAGACGATGATTTTTCTGGAGCATTATCCTATCGTTTAGGACGCTATATACAACTATCGCCTAAATGGATATTGAGTAGCGATATAGGTTTTTCGCACATTGAAACATTCGAGAAAGAAAGCTCTAACAAACCACATAGACTGTATGCATTGCAAGGACGTGTAAACTTAGATTACCACATTAATAAGAAGTTAAGTGCTTTTATTTCAACAGGTTGGGGTACAACCCGCCACTATGGTAATAACAAACTCTATACTAATAGAATGCTTTTAGAAGCAGGACTGGTGATGCACTTTCGACCTGAAAAGACACAATCGTATGGGGGAACTGTAGGAACTACGGAGCAGACGATGACAGAACGATACAGAAAATTGCTCGAAAACGATTCCACCTTGTATCGTTACAATATTCAATTTGCATATAACGATCCGAAAGAACATCGCAAAGCATGGACTGCTGTAACAGAAGTTATAGGAATTAATGCATTTGTACACTGTATAGATAGATTTGCTTTGCACTACAAATTTGCAAAAGTAAATTTTAAAAGTATAAGTAACAATTTTAAGAATGGTTTTGTATGGGATAACGATAAGTTTTCTACTAATCAGTTTGCACATCCTTATCATGGAAGTTTGTACTATAATGCAGCACGCTCAAACAATCTTTCGTTCTGGCAATCACTACCTTATGCCTTAGGCGGTTCACTAATGTGGGAGTTTATGGGCGAGGTTGAGCCACCTGCTATAAACGATGTAATGGCAACAACAATGGGTGGTATTTGTTTCGGAGAACTTTCACACCGCATCTCGCATCTATTATTGGACGATAGTAGTAGAGGATTCCAAAGGTTTCTTAGAGAGTTTGGCGCTACACTCGTAAACCCTATTGGAGGCTTCAATAGATTAATAACAGGGAAAGCGTGGCGTATAAAAAGACAATATCATAAATATCACGACTATGAAGCACTGCCAATAGACCTGTCAATATCTTCAGGCATACGCTATCTGGCTGATAATGGCGCAATGTTTAGAGGAGATTATAATGCCTTTATGAATATATTCTTAGAATATGGCGACCCTTTGAACGAAGCGACCACTAAACCTTACGACTTCTTTTCATTGGAAGCAATGTTTGGAATAGTAGGCGAGCAACCACTCATAAATGCTATTCACATATTAGGACGACTTTGGGGTACACCTGTTTTTAGTGGTAAAAGCTTCAAAGCACAACTTGGTTTGTTCCAGTTCTTTAACTATTACAACTCGGACCCCGTAAAAAAAGGAAGTAAACAAACTCCTTATCGAATCTCGGAAGCTGCTAGTATTGGTCCAGGAATGATAATATCGTTCCAAAATATGGGAGGTTTAACAAGATTGGAACAACGTATATTTCTTTCAGGAATACTATTAGGTGGTACTAAAAGCGATTATTACAACGTAATAGATAGAGATTACAATATGGGCTCAGGATTTTCTGTGAAAACGAAAACATTTATGGAATTCCATAAATTCGGCCGCTTCATAATGCACTCAAGTTTTTATCACCTTTATACGTGGAAAGGATACGATAAAAAGAAACTAGAGACAATAGATCCACTATATTTAAATGCACAGGGCGATAAAGGAAATGCAGATTTACTTGTGCTCAATCCAATATGGGAATTCGACTTTAATAAACGTATGAGCATAATGCTCGCAGGGTCTTATTATATAAGAAATACACGATATTATGAATATAAAAAGGTACACGCAGAGACATTCGAAGTGAATTTAGGTTTAACCTATCATTTCTAATAAGCTACGTTCGCTGAAGTGTGATATAATCACCAAACTATCAATACAATTATATAATACATTATGTTATATATTGTAAATAGTGTTAATAATAATTAAGATATAAGCATCTACGGATTTATCCACTTTGTAAATAATAAAAAATGAGTAATTTTGCGAACCGATTATTTCGAGAGTGAACTTAGAACTCTCAGCACATTGTATGTTAATAGCGTTACTTTTGGCCGGGTTACGTGGTTAGAGAATGCAATGAGCAAGTATTAAAAACGTTTTTTAGTAGTAAAATTTAAAATTTAAAAATGGACACTTTAAGTTATAAGACTATTTCCGTAAACAAGGAAACAGCTAAGAAAGAGTGGGTAGTAGTAGATGCTACAGACCAGATAGTTGGTCGCCTTTGCTCTAAAGTTGCTAAGTTGCTTCGCGGAAAGTATAAGCCAACTTTTACTCCACACGTAGATTGCGGAGACAATGTAATCATCATTAATGCCGATAAAGTAAGATTTACAGGCAAAAAAGAAACCGATAAGGTTTACACACACTATACTGGTTACCCAGGTGGACAACGTTTTAACACACCTGCGCAACTTCGTACAAAGAAAAATGGTGTAGAGAAGATGGTACGCCATGCCGTTAAAGGTATGTTACCAAAAGGCATTCTCGGTCGTCATATACTTAATAACCTTTATGTATTTGAAGGTTCTGAGCTGAACGGACTCGAGGCACAAAAGCCAAAGTCAATAGACATTAACCAGTATAAATAGAATAGGCGAAAAAGATGGAAGTAATAAATACAATTGGACGCCGTAAGAGCGCTGTTGCTCGTGTATACCTTTCAGAAGGTACAGGCAAGATTACTATCAATAAAAAAGATATTACTGAATATTTCCCATCAGCTATTCTGCAGTATGTTGTAAAACAACCATTGCAGTTGCTAGGTGTAGAAGGTCAATACGATATAAAGGTAAACCTCGATGGTGGTGGCTTTACAGGACAAAGTCAGGCTTTACGTCTTGCTATTGCACGCGCACTTGTAGAGATTAATCCTGAAGAAAAGAAGAACTTGAAGAACCACGGATTCCTGACACGCGATAGCCGTGCGGTTGAGCGTAAGAAGCCAGGACAGCCAAAAGCACGTGCTCACTTCCAGTTCAGCAAGCGTTAATCAACTTGTCAGCATACTGCCGAATTACAGCAAAAGAATTTGCTATATGCCTATGTCGGTATGCCACAGCGCTTGAGTTTAGTATCTAAATCAATGAGATTTCAAAATCGGGAACTACTCCTTGGTTGATTCTAACAAACCAAGCGAAACTATTCGCTAAGAAAGAATTAAAAAGAAAGTAAACAAAACAAAAAGTAAAAAGAAATGTCAAGAACAAATTTCGACCAATTATTGCAGGCAGGCTGTCATTTCGGACACCTCCATCGTAAGTGGAACCCAGCTATGAAACCATATATTTATATGGAACGCAATGGAATCCACATCATTGATCTTCATAAAACCGTTGCAAAAATAGACGAAGCTGCTGAGGCTCTCAAAGGCATCGCAAAGAGCGGAAAGAAGATTTTGTTCGTAGCTACTAAAAAACAGTCTAAGGACGTTGTTGCTGAAAAAGCTACAGCGGTTAATATGCCATACGTAAACGAACGCTGGGCTGGTGGTATGCTTACCAACTTCCCAACAATTCGTAAGGCAATTAAGAAAATGACGAACATTGATAGATTGATGAACGATGGTACCTTCTCTAATCTTTCAAAACGTGAAATTCTCCAAATTTCACGCCAACGTGCAAAATTAGAGAAAAACTTAGGTTCTATCTCAGACCTTACTCGTTTGCCTTCTGCACTCTTTGTAGTCGATGTTATGAAAGAACATATCGCTGTTAAGGAAGCTAATCGCTTGGGTATTCCTGTGTTCGGTATCGTTGATACAAACTCAGATCCAAAGAATATTGATTACGTTATTCCTGCAAACGATGATGCAAAGGACTCTGTAGAAGTTATTCTTGGTGCTTGCTGCGCTGCAATTGCAGAAGGTCTTGAAGAACGCAAGATAGAAAAGGCTGACGAAAAAGCTGCTGCTGAACAAGCAGAAGAAGCTGCTGAAGCTAAACCAAAGCGTGCAGCACGTAAAGCAGCTGCAGAAGAAGCTCCTACTAATGAGGAAGAAGCTCCTGCTGCAGAATAAACTTTAGACAAAATATAAGATGGGCGTTGGTGAACGCTTGTGGATTTAAGAATAAATCCATTAACGCTCCTCAACGCCCACATTTTTTAACCATAAATTTAAAAGGAAAAGAAAAAATGGCTGTATCAATTGAAGATATAAAGAAATTGCGTGCGATGACTGGTGCAGGTCTTGCAGACGTAAAGAACGCACTCAATGAAGCTGAAGGTGATTTTGATAAAGCAAAGGAAATCCTTCGTGAGCGTGGATTAGCTATTGCTGCAAAACGTTCTGACCGTGAAACTTCAAATGGTTGTGTTCTCGTAAAGGCTGTTGATGGCTTTGCAGCAATGGTTGCCGTGAAGTGTGAGACCGACTTCGTTGCAAATGGTAAGGATTTCATTGCTATGGTGCAAGATATTCTTGATGCTGCTGTTGCAGCAAAAGCTAAGTCTCTCGATGAAGTTAAGACTCTAAAGTTGGCTAATGGAGAAGATGTTGCTGCTACTGTTCAACAACGTTCTGGTATCACTGGCGAGAAGATGGAAGTTGATGGCTACAACTTTATTGAAGGTGAAAACTTATCAGTTTACGATCACATGGGCAAACACACACTTGCCACTATTGTTCAACTAAATAAGAGTAACGAAGAAGCAGGACACAAAGTTGCAATGCAAGTTGCTGCTATGAAACCTGTTGCTTTGGACGAAGCATCTGTTCCACAAGAAGTTAAAGACGAAGAATATAAGGTTGCTATTCAGAAAACAAAGGAAGAGCAAGTTGAAAAGGCTGTTGTTGCTGCTATTAAGAAGGCTGGTATAAACGCAAACTTGGTGGATAGCGATGAGCATATTGAGTCTAATATCAATAAAGGCTGGCTTACACGTGAAGATGCAGATAAGGCTATAGAAATAAAGAAGACTGTTAGCGCTGAGAAGGCTGCTAATTTGAATGAAAATATGATTCAAAATATTGCGAAAGGTCGTCTCAACAAGTTCTTCAAAGATAATTGTCTTGTAGACCAAGAATTCCAATTTGCAGAAGGCGACAAGATTAATGTTGCTGATTGGTTGAAGAGCCAAGATAAAGATCTTGCTGTTGTTGCTTACAAGCGCTTCACACTTTCTGCTGAATAAAGAAAATATAAATTTTTCGTTTTCATATTAAGATTGGAAGAGGGTATATCAGTTTGATATATCCTCTTTTTTATTGATTTAAATTTTTGTCAATGATAGAATTAAAATGATACAGACCCCAGAAAGAGAAAGAAAAGAGAGTGTGAATAAGAAATAAAGAGAATGAACTTATATTCTTTTTCAGATATTCTTCAACAAGCTTAGTGTTTAAACTTTCTCTATGAGGCAAACAGCATAGGCTGCTATGCCTTCTTCTCTACCAACGAAACCCATTCGTTCAGAAGTTGTTGCTTTGATGGATATTGCATCTTCATCGCAACCAATAATCTCTGCCATACAAGCTTTCATAGCAGGTATATGTGGATTAATCTTCGGACGTTCTGCACATACTGTAGCATCTATATTCCCTACACAATAGCCCTTTGTAGCTATTAATTCTATTGTCTTCTGTAGTATCACCTTCGAGTCCATATCTAAAGTTTCGTCTGCCGTATCAGGGAAGTGATAACCAATATCTCGCATATTTGCTGCACCTAACAAAGCGTCGCAAACAGCGTGTAGCAATACATCAGCATCGCTATGACCCAGCAAACCAAGCGTGTGGTCTATCTTTATACCACCCAAATAGAGTGGACGACCTTCTACAAGTTTATGGACATCGTAGCCCATTCCTACTCTTATCATATTCAGAAACGTTTGCGAGGAAGTTTCCTTCCTCGCAGCATTAAGTGTTACTTTCTATTAAACAAGTCTTTAATTCCGTCCATATCGAACGTTAAGGTGAAACGCAAAGTTTGATCGAGTGGATTGCTCTTTGCCGTTGCAATTACATAGCCTGCATCAAGTGAGAATACGCTCATCTTGAAGCCTGCACCCACTGTAAAGTATTTACGGTTACCTTTATTTTCGCTTTCGTTGTGGTAGCCAGCACGCAATGAGAACTTGTCGTTGTAAACATATTCAGCTCCGACACTCCAGTTTACTTCCTGAAGTTCTTCTTTTGCACCACCAGGAGCATCACTAAAACTCTTAAAGATTCCCGAAATAGACGATACATCGTAATACTCTTTTTGTAAACGATTTTGGTAATCTACTTCCGATTCATCTGAATTGCGTTTTGGATAGGTAGGAACAAGTAATTTGTTAGCATCAGCCGCAATGGTGAACCGATTAAATTCATCAATTGGAATCATCAACGATGCACCCAAACGCAAGTTAGTTGGTATGAATTCAGACCGATTATCGCCACCAAATGTAATTTTCGAACCAATATTTGAAATATTCATACCCAATCCTAGCTGACACTCACGACTACCAATATTGATATAATTTTGATAGTAAGCAGAGATATCGGCAGCAAAAGCAGACCCTGGTGCAGTTTCTTCGTTAAAGTTATAAGTAAGGTCTGAATATATCCAACGTACAGCAGCGCCTAATGAGAATTTTTCGCTCAGCATTAGCGAGTATGCAACATCAAACGACAGTTCGTAAGGTTTAATTGTCATTGCAGCAGACCCATCGGTACTGCCACCAGTCGTAACTTCGCCTAAAGAGAAGTAGCGTAATGAACTAGATACAGCACTATAGTCGCCAATTCGATAATAGCCAGAAAGGTAAGCTAAATCCATATCGTTTACCAACTGTCGTAACCAAGGCGTATAGTTCAGTGAAACTCCTGCACGTGATATGGTAAACGGATATTTTGCAGGATTCCAAAACTGTGAATTAATGTCAGGATCAGTGGCAACTCCTACATCTCCCATACCAGCAGCACGGGCATCGGGGGCTATCATTTGCGAAGTAACAGCATGGTTTACTGGGTTAAAAATATCTTTCTTGTCCTGTGCCATCGTTGCTGAAGCTATCCATGTAAGCAAGAACAGACTCAATATTCTATAAGGCTTATTCATTCTTTCTGTATTCTTATCTGTTAGTTTGTACAATTGTCTCAGGTTCGTAATTCGAACACTTCATTAATACACAAACGTACATAAAGACTTATTTATTGTTTATTACGATTAGTTTCTTTGCTTTAGACTCTTTCACGGCACCACCGCAACCTATCCGAACACGATAGAGATACACACCTGTTTGCAGACGTGCACCAGAATTAATGATTAAATCCCAATTCATTGTGTAGGCATTACCCGATGCTATTCCATTTTCTTTGTGTTTCCACAATAAACGTCCCGATGTATCGAGTACTTCCAATTCTATATCTACATTTGCCCCAACATAATTATGGGTTACAATGAACGTTGTTTCTGTTTTAGCAGGGTTATTTGTGCAACTCACATCTTCTATATCAGGAGCCATTCCCTTGTCTACTGTAAAATCGAGTGTAGCAGTAGAAGGATTGTTGAGAATATCCCAAACACGGAATTTCAGTTGATGTCGTCCTTCAGATAGTTCAGGAATACTGAAGAAAGTAGTTCCTTTTGTATAGCTACCAAAGTCGAAGCGGAAGTTGTCGTTAAGGTTGTAAGTGCGCATCATATCTCCATCAATAATGAGTTGCATATCGTGTCCAACTCCATTACCCGCTGCGTTTATACCATTGGCATCGGTAACTTGTGCAACAAAATATGGTGTACTATTTACCTTACCACCATTTACAAATGATGGTGTATTGAGGTAACAATAGATGGAAGGTCCAATAGAATCGTTACTTACTTGCTCTGAACCATTTATTGTAAACCTATCTTCTGCGCCATTCGCCAGTAAAGTATGGTCGTTGCTTACTGCATATACATTTATAAGACCAGTACCATTAGTATAATTAAGGTCGCGAGGAACGGCAAAAGTAAATTTAAATTCGCCATTATGAACACTGTCGGAACCATTATAAAGTACTTTTTGACGGTCGTAGTAGCTGAATGGAGTGTTCGTTGTTTCTTCTTGTCCCTTACAAGTTATCAATTCTCTAGTGTCGCGCACAGTTGCAGACATTAATCCATTGAAGTTTTCCACCTTTGTTGCATTCTTTTCGATGTGTCCTTTTACTGTGGCAATGGTACCACCTTTTAATTTTATTTGACCAGAATTACTGATAGCACTACCATCTATAGAATCGATAACAATATTCAAGGTAGGCAAATTAAGCGACAAAGCAGGATCGCCCAACAACGAGTATTGCAACTTATTGCGTGTTTGGTCTTGCCCTGTGTTTATCATATCTATTTTTGCTAAGCGCTGTGCTTCACCAAGTGTAGTTGGTTTTCCATTTTTAAAGCTCAACACATGTTTCAAAAAAGCAGTATTTATGTGTTTGTTATAACTTGCATATACAGTTCGGGTAGTTCCCCAGAAAGCTACCGAGCCACCTTTTTTGTTTAACATTGCTTCTTCGCCAATAGTAGCAATAGTTCCATCGAAAGGCATAATATCACAGCTTGCAGTAATCCAAAGAGGAAGATTTTTATTAGTAAAGTTTTGGAAATCTGTAATACGTAACACAGCCTCGTGCGATATTTGAATTTCAGAACCATGTCCTGCATAATCCATAATAAGTGCTCCTTGTGCCTGTTGTTGTTTTATAATAGCGCTAACTTCAGGATATGTAAAACCTGTAGAAGAACCAGTACGTTTATAAGCGTCCCACATCACTTTTTTAACAACATAATTAGGATATGTATTCATAACAGCTTCTGCTGTTTCGTTTACATCGTGCATGTGTAGATTATTGTTTCCATCATCGCCCATAAACATAATAACATTTTGCCAATCGCCAGCATTCTTATCTATTGCATAATTAATGGTCTTGTCTACTATAGTTTGTGCTTCGTCTGGCGTACTTACAGGAAAACGTCCCACACCTATATCTTCTTTGTCTATATTGGTTTGATTTACACCTTCTCCTTCGTCCATAAGTGTGTACCAACCATCATTAATATAGCAATCGGTTAAACTAAACGAATTGTCGCTCTCGTATGCAAGTAAATAATCGTCGGTATTTAGGAACCTACATTCAGGTGTTATCATACGATTATCCCATACACAATCGCCAAAAAGTAAAAGCGACTTTGGTATTTCGGCTTCTGTTTTTGCACGATCGTATAGCATTTTCATATACCGACGATATGCCATAGCATCGGGAGTTCCACTTGAAAATTCGTTGAAAATTTCATCAGCAGGCACAATACGTACCTTTATGCCATCATGTTGCTCATGGAAAGCAGCCAAACGCTGTGCTTGTTTTAGCAATTTCTGACTGGTTGGAATTATAATAACAAGGTCTACGGGAGTATGACTATGTAAGTCTTGGTTGGTAATGTTATATACGTATTCAGGAACAGGAAATGTTCCCTCTGTTAAGTTTGGGGCAGAACGAGGTTTATCGTAGGTTATTGATACATAATCTAAACGTGCAGGACCTCCTGAAAGTGTTGTTATCTTAATAGAATCTACATTATGTAGTCCCACTAATGGGTATTTTCTTTCAATTTCAGCACCATAATCAAATTCACCTGTAGACATACTTAGTTCGCCTTTCTTTTCACCATTCACTTCTATTTGTATGGAAGTGCGTCCTTTTCCTGCCGACACACCAATAGCAAGAGTTCCATTGCTTGCTTTTGCTGTGTTGGTTAGTGTATATGTTTGTGTTTTTCCAACAGCTATAGGGGTATTTTCAAAGAATCGACGTCCACCTGGAAACCAACTGTAATTTTCTATTTCGTGTAAACTATGATAATCGTCGGCTGTTGGATATACCGATGTCAAAAAAGTATTGGCGTCTACTGTTAAAGGAGCTTCTGTACTTTCTGTAATAAAATAATAGCCATAGTTAGAATAGTGGTTACGGGTGCGTATTGTTGCTGTATTGCTATCCCAACTTACTGGTCCACGTCCATAAAAAAGACGTTTTCCACCCACAAAACAACTTGGAACTTCCTTTAAATCATCAAATTCTTTCAGATAAGCTGATGAAATTCTTTCGTCTTGCAAATTACCACCATATCCATAAATACGCACTTTACTTAAATCGGAAAATCCTGCACGACGAATTACATCGGTAGTAAGATTATAAATACCATTAGCAGGTACACGAATTTTAGCCCATTTACCCGACGATAATACGGAATGATTTGCATAAAGTTCTGTATTTCCTGTTGTTGAAATACGATTAGCACGAACCTGACGAGCATTGCGAGGCTTTGAAGTTAGTGCAATCATAAAGCTAACTAAGAATTGTTTTTTACCATTACGTTCCACAATAGGGACGAGCGAAAACTCAAGAATTCCTTTTTTACGCTCTACTACCATTTGTTGTTGTATATTTGGCAAGCTAGAAAGTGGCATTCCCGACAATTTATTATAGCGTGAAATGTCTGCAGCACTCATATCAAGAAACTCTGGATATCGTATCTCTAATTGGTAAGTAGAATCTGCATAATTCTCTCCAATAGGAATTGCATACGTAAAATGTGGTAGTAAAGAATCTATTGTAACATCTTCAACCGTAAGATTGAAGAAACGTTGTTTTTGTGCTTGCACTGAAATTGCAAGTAGCAATAATATAAAACTTAATATATTACGTTTCATTCGTTTCGTTATTTCTGATTGAAGATGTTCTCTTCAATATCGTTTATTTACAATTAAAGTCGAGAATTTTTCTATCCTCAACATAACCTTCTAAATGGTCGTTTATAGCAACGGAAGCACACCCTGTAGGACACCCAGTATAAATTATATCTCCTGTCTTTAGCGTAAAGTACTTACTAATGTAGCTTACAATTTCGTCTACCTTATAAAGCATATCGCTTGTGCAACCTTCTTGTACTGTTTTACCATTAATGTCAAGGTGGAAATGAATGCGCTGAATATCTAAGAATTTATCCTTTTCTATCCAGCTTCCCAGTGCTGCTGCTCCATCAAAACTCTTCGAAAGTTCCCAAGGTAGCCCTTGTTCTTTCAATTTTTTCTGCAAATCGCGTGCAGTAAAATCAATTCCAACCGTTACAGCATCATAGTAGCGATGAGAAAATCGCTCTGGAATAGTTTTTCCTAACCTACAAATACGCACTACCAGTTCGGTTTCATACTCTATTCGTCCTAAATCATCAGGAATAAAAAAAGGTTTACCATCTTTTAATAACGATGAATCAGCCTTCAAGAATACCACTGGTTGCTCTTTTTTATTTAACGTGTCGTGTAGCGATTTATTGTGTTCGGAATAGTTCATTCCTATTGCAAATATCTTCATTTCTAATTCGTTTGCGATTTTTAAAACTTCTATATAAACAAAATAGGCAACAAAGTATTGACACACTGATATACACCTATTTATTTTGCAAACTTACATAAATTTTTTGTAACCGAACCTTGATAAAATAAAAAACACATTCTTTTTATTTCTCCTAAATCTATATTTCTTACTATAAGCTTTTACGTGTAAAAGTGCTATAAACAGTTCAGCAGAACTCTTCGTAAAGGCATTTTTACCTATTTGTTTACGACAGCTTTTCTAAAAAAGTTTCTTTAGCTTTGTAAAAAATAATCCTATGTAACAGGCAAAATTATGCCTTGGTATTACGAAAACAACACTTGCTACTATTGTACAAATATCTATAGTCTATATTTTCTTTTCGAATGTAAAAGAATGTAGATTAGACGTTTGAACTGCAAAATACAATTCTACTTGTTTCAGCGCAATGTTTTTTATATTATTATTTTATATAGTCCACCCTTAAAAGCCTAATATTCCTCTGATTCATAGTATATTATGCTATAAATTATTTACAAATATCTGCAAGTTTTTGTGCCTTTACACTATAATTCTTGCAGATATTTATGCTTAAACGTACATCCAAACAGCTCTCTATGTTCTCTTCTTTAGAGGATATGCTTAGTCATCAACATCCCCTTTTCCAACTTAGTAATAAGATTAATTGGGAATGTTTTGAAAATGCTTTTTCTCCTTTGTATTGCAACACTAACGGTCGCCCGGCTCATCCAATTCGCTTGATGTGTGGTCTTTTAATTTTAAAACATTTGCGTAATGTGTCAGATGAAATGGTGGTTTCTCAATGGAGCGAGAATGCTTACTACCAAAAAAGAATATCATGAGTGCACAGATACTATGGCGCAAATGAAAAACAAAATTAATGAAACAAAGAATATCCACACCGTGTATTCCGTAATATGCGGGCACGATAAATCGGCCCCTACAGTGGGTGTACGTGGGTAAACGTGAATAATCAGCA
>QWCC01000466.1_pt1 | contig 26740 bp, 22 predicted proteins | sample 1972491 | NCBI WGS metagenome assembly QWCC01 (sample SAMN09866718, study PRJNA288562) | Human oral metagenome isolate term5_saliva, whole genome shotgun sequencing... | isolation source: mouth | host: Homo sapiens | place: USA: California
CTCTGATTCACCCATATAGCCTTTAAGAAGTCCGTCCTTATAGGCATTTAGCCGTTGCAAGGCTTCAAGCCTTCTAAAACCTTTGAATGTAGCCCTGCCTGTTTTTACGGCAAGATATAGACCTTTAAACGGGTAGACAATATGGTTACTTGATATGTATCGGTAAGGAACGAGATTAGCATCCCTCCATCGAGCAAGAGAAGCCTTAGAAATGCCTAATAGTCGAAGTATATCTATCGTACTGAGTTCTATTTTGTCTTCCAATACTTCATAGTCGTTTTTCAGTTCATGGATGAAACTGGCAACATCGCGTAGTTCCTCATGGATGGAACGTAGTTCATCAAAGATAGATGTTGATTCATTGTTGAGATTGTTGTTTTTCATAACGCTGAATGATTTCGGTTAGACTATCGCGTAGGAGTCTAGCAAGTTGTATCATCTTTGAAGATAATTCTATTTTTAGCAATACTTGCTTGAAAAGCTGCCAGACTTCTTGAATGATATTCTGTTCCATTTGCTGGAACATGATGTGTAAAAAGTCGGTTCTACTAATTGTGTAAACACCTACGTTGTCATTTTTAAGTTGTCGAACCAATGACAAACTACCCAAATGCTCAATATCTTTTCGTTCAATGTGAAGAATGATGGTATCCTTGTCAAATGCAGATGAGCATTCGGCATAGGTGCTTAGTCGTACATCTTTTTCTAAGCGACACATCCTATCAAAATTAGAAGCGTCTTTTTGTGCCTTCGCATAAACTTCTTTCGGGTTCTTGCTTTGAAATAAGAAGTCTTCGTGTGTTGGTGAAACAATGATGATGCGCCCTGTTTCTATTATTTGCTTCTTGTGTGTTTTTGCCATAAGTGGTATTTTTATGTGCAAAGTTCAGACACGAAGTAGTTTTCTGACGAATATAAAAACACCATTTTTCGGTAATATAAAACTAAAAGCGATATTTCATTCTCTACATCATTTGAGCTACGAGATGACCATCGGTGCACGGTGCAAGACCCTATATATATAAGGGCTTGCACCGTGCACCGAAAATTGTAGCCAAAAATTTTGTAACAAATTTATCCTGAATAATTTGGAGATGGTTCATTTTGTTTGTACTTTTGAACCTGAATAATGCAGGCGCATTTTTTCATGAGCAGTATCTACAATCTGGCTACAGAAGAATAAACAAAGACGTATAAAACGTTACGATACAGGGAGTTGCAAATTTTGGTTCATAATCCCCTCTCTCCGCAATGTCACTTGATTATCAGTGATTTAAAATGTTTACGCCCAATTTTACACCTGAAAATGTAAGATTGGGTGTTTTCTATTTGTAAAATAACAAGTCTAGCTTTAATGATATCCTAGAATTGGGAAGAACTTCATTTCTGAGCGAGTCTCACTGAGCACAGCCTTTCTTATCCATTATCGTCAAATTCTCAAAGACTTCATCAAACCAACGCGTCTTTTTCAACTCATACCCAACTTTTCTTGATTCTTGAAATATGTATTTATTGAAAGGAAACACTTGATTTAACTCAAACTCTTCCTTATACTCATTATAGCTATTTATTAGATTCGCCAAATTCAACTTCTCGTTGGCAAAGAAATTTTCAAGTCCCATCAACTGCTCAATATTCACCATCACCACATCCTTCACTTCGTAATCTGCTGTAACTTTCTTTTCAGCAATAATTCGTTGAAACTCTTTATTTAGTAAGTAGTTCGGGCCTTCCACATCAAAACAATCATCAAAGTATACTATTACGGGGTAGACAAATATCACACTATTGGGAGTCGACTTATCAACTTCTCTCAATATACTTGGTAACTTTTCGACTATCACATTTGCCAACTGCCCAATCCCCTTTGCATGCCCCTTGGAATTTGCGACATACTTCTCAAAAATTGCTTTTTTTATCGTCTCATAATCACCACTTAATTTCTTTTTTGCTGCTAGCTGCACATCCTTACATTCAAATACGAATATCCTATTTTGATGCCTCAAATAATAGTCAGGCATTCCCTTCCCCAGTATCTTTTCCAGTTCTTCCCCACTATAATTCACATAATTCAAACCAAAACATCTTTTCATCAGGGCATAAAAGAAGAAGCGTTCCGAAAACTCCTCACCTAAAAACGACCGAAGATTAGCATACCCCATTGTGGAATCCAACACTTCCCTCTTAACTAAAGCGTCCTTCATATCAAAAAGAAGTCCAGTATATGCTTTATCTAGAAACATTTTCATAAACATGAAGTTGTAGATATTAGGTCCCGTCTTAATTAGAGGCTTTTCCTTCATCATAAGAAAGTCCATATCATGTTGATAATGCGATGGATCTAAGGTCAACGAATCATAGAAACGACTGATATCCTTCTGATTCTCACCAATAGCCATTCTGCAATTGGAGAAGTCCTTTTTTCTCATTTCTAGAAAAGTCAAGAAAATCTTATCTAAATAATACTTGGCATTGGGTATATCCCTTTCCTTGCAGAATTCATCAACATATTGCGCAAACCGAGTGTTAACCTTTGGAAATTCAATCAAGAGCATATAGCACTTTATCATTAATAGCCTATAATCTCTTGGTGCTTCAACGTTGTGAGTCTTCAAACATTCTGGCATATATGACTCAACAAACTCTTCTGCCTTCATTTTGTTATTAGGTAGCTTCTGATTCATTGCCAGACGCTCATCGCAACAAATCATATATGCCAAGAACAGGTTCGACCTGTCATCCTGTGTCAATTCTTCATTTCTCCCATTATAACAAGCCAAAAGTCTGCTAATAAGCAGAAGCATAGCATATTCATCTATAAGGGCATAGTTACCTAGGTTATATTGTAGAGCATACTGACCTATAGGATTTTTTACATCAGCTCTCGTCTTCATTACCCAGGGAGCCCAAATCTCGAAATCATGCTCATCAATAGACTGATTTTCTTTCATTGAGAGATTATATGACATCGTTTCTATGGCGGTATTAGAAGGGATATTAGATAACAAATCCTCTATCTTATCGTGTCGGTCTGGATAGACCACACGATAAGACAACAGCGCTTGCTTCTGTAGTTCCATCTTCTCCATAACATTACCCGTTTTTGCCATTTATCATCCTTACCATTCTACGCTCTCTATAGAAATTATAGGACCCCGTAGTTACGTTCTTTGTCTCTATCAGTCGAGCCAGTAGTTCGTCGTTTGAATTTGATTCCTTCACAATTAGCATTAATTGTTCAAAATCTAAGAACCAACTATTGAAGAAAGAATTCGTTTTAGAATCCCCATTAATTCTCTCTTCGTTTAGGAAAGGCATTCTTTTCTGCATATCCTTATTAAACTTCTCAATGTTTTTAATGATTTGTTTATCACTACCCTCGTACTCTGCCGTCAACGGATTATCACACATTTCATCCATAATCTTCTTGATGAGCATTCTGTCTTGGAGTGGACCAAAAGCACCTAGACATACCGAGATACACTCAGCCGTTCTATCCTGTTTCTCTACCCTCGTCACATTCCCGTTTCTATCATTCAAATCCACATATCCATCTTTAATCATAAGATGCGAAGTCCTAAAACATTGAGCCTGTGAATCTATAAGGCTTCCCAGTAGATCTGCTACAATCTTAAACTCATTTCCAGACTTTGCCTTTCTAGTCAGGTTTTTCTTCTTTATCTCAAAAAGCATGATACCATTTGTGCCCTCAACCATAAGGTCTGCTTCACCTTCTTCCGATGAAGAATAAGTTCCACTGCAATGCTTTATGTGTTTGTCGACAAGCTTCTCCTTGATATAAACCTCTATCAACTCTCCTACTTCCTTGTCTATGTTTTTCTTGTTGTCCTCTTTTTCTTGATTGCGTACAACCGTCATCAGAGCCTCAAACCACCCCCATGAGCCTATTGTAACCGGTAAGGCATATATCTTACCATTCGCTTTAATCAGTGGTTTGTTGGCAGCGTTCTCTTTTTCTGCATCCAATGGCGTTCTTAATCCTTTGTTTAATACGTCATCATCTGTTGTCACATCACAGATCAAATGTTCTATAGCTTGGATTCCCAGTTTATCCAAATTGTTTTTTTTTAGTTCCACGCACTTCACCGTATCCGAAATAGATAGGACATGGTTCATCAATTGCTTATATTCATCAAATGTGTATCCACCTTTCAATTCCCTACTAGTGGCGTGCATATACTTAAGTACACGCTCACAGAACATTTTAGTAAACCAAACAGAATGTTGCGTTAATCCAAAGATACTCTCCTTATACACCAAATCCCTAAAAAACTCCACCGTGTCTCTATCTCTGTGGAATAAATTTCCCCACAAGTTTCCGAAGTTCTGAACAGGGTATTTAAGGAAACAGTAATCAGTTGCCAGTCGTATAGCTTTTTCAAATGCCTGTGTTGCCTTGCTATTGCTACCTCCGTCTGCTTTGATATTTGCCAAAGCCAAATTTACAAGATAATTGTATGGCTTTACTATTATCACATCCTTAGGATTGGGAGTATTGCCGTTCATATCGGTCAAGAATATTCCTTCAGGTTCCAGATACTCCATTTGCGACAATAGCATTTTCAAGAATCTTCTTCCACCTGCCTCGCGAATCCATTTGATCAAGGCATCAAAAACTAGATCATCATTTTCTGTCACATAATCACAATTCTCTATCTTTATTTGGAGACCAAACTCTCTCAACCGCTTTGCCGCTGCTGCCAGTCTGTGCTCCTTGTCATATTCTTTCAACCAATCTGTTTGCGGCAAGGGCATTTCCTCAGTGCAGGCTGCTATCACGTCTTGCCAACAAGGGGCACTAAAACCCTTTATGGCGTTTTGATTCCAGCCAAGATAATTATGAATAATCTCCACTATATCTATATAGCATTGGTTATCCACACCATCCAGTAGTTGCTCTCTCAGCAAGCCTTTACCCAGCCTCTGGAAATCCTTATACAGGATTATTTCATCACCGGCAGATGGAAGCAGTGCCTTGATACGGGCATCTACTTTCCCAGCCTTATTGTTCACTGGCTTCAATAAACCATCTACAAACTTCTTGAAATCAGCTATTTTTACCATCGCTTCTTACTTCTGTATTTTCTTAATTACATCCTTCAGAAGGTCTTTAATCAGAATATCTGCATAGGTTATTTTATTGTTATTTTTCGGCGCCAAGGCCTGCTCCAGATTCCTCACAAACGTCAATTCTGCTTCATATACTTTGTGGTCTACCATATACTCCAAGAAACGGCCGTTCAATATATGATAGAGAGCCATCACTTCTTTGGGTTGTATTTTATTCACTTTATCAATTATATCCTCCATCGGAATATGACTTAATATTGGATAACTTAGGAAATCCGGTGTCTTGGTATCTCCATACTGAATCGTCAATCTATTGGCTAAAGTTGGCAGATCTTCGTTAAACTGGCGCAAGACCTCTTTAATATCTGCATCCAAATTGGCTTTCGTTATTTTATCCATCTTCTCACGTTCATACTTAACCACCCACCGACTTTCCTCGGGAATCTCAGTTTCGACAACATCCAGATTTAGCTTATCAAGAAGATTCAAAGTTTCTATGTTATCATACATCTTGTCTATGCCACAGCGAATTTTCTTTCGGATATCCTCTTCAGAAAAAGAGGTAAGCGAATAGAAATGCTGAAGATATGTAGCAGAATTAACGTATGCCACATTATCACAGAATTCCCCGTCTTCCACATACTGCGCCAATTGCATCACAGCATCCGCCATTTCTTCATTGCTCATATTCCACGGCGAATGCATAAATTTCTGCAACAATGCGTATGCGGGGCTTATACTATTTCTTTCCACCAGACCTTTATATCCTTCCCACACCGCTTTTAGTCCTTCCTTATCCAATGACATACCTGCCGTAACAAAGTCAAATATCTGCGGTGAAACAATGACAGGGAAATTATGAACTTTCACCAACTTCTTAAAGATGTACGTAATACGACGGTTTGTATATTCGAGTTGTTTTTCTTCCTTCTGCTTTTCCTGTTCCTCATCTTCTTGCGTTTCATCAAACAATCCGTCTGCTTTCCAGTCATCGTCACCAAACTCCCAGTCAATTGATGACAGTTCAACATATTGAGCAAACTGCAACCTATCTTTATAGGTCAAACGGTCTTTTTTATATTCAATAGCAACACCTACCGTACAAGCCCATAAAGACAGGAGAAAGCTATCAGCAGTATCTTTATTCTCATCCTTCAGGAAAGCATTGCAGACCTCATAAATCTTGCTAAAATGGGTTAATGCGAATTTCTGTATTCTGATGTTATGCAGTTCAACCTGCAAATCTTTATCTCCTTTATATGATGGATAACTCGGATCAATTACCTCCACCGCCTTTTGAGCCGTCATGAATGCGGTAAATGGTGAAGAATAGCCCTTCCCACATAATTCCTTAAAGATGGACACCACATCTGGTTCATATACCAAGGTTTTCTCTATCACCTTTTCTTTGAACACAAGTTTTGCCTCACCCTTTTGCTGCATATAAGAGTTATTGGCTATCACTACCACCTTATAGCCTCGTTGTTCAACCAAGTCATTGATAGCACCCAAGAGAGTATGAATGTCAATTGTATCTATCACGCGTTCTATATCATCAAGAATGATAACGGTTTTTTCTGGGGGAATAAGTTTATAAAGCAAGCCGCTATTGGTACTAACCAACGTTTTCACGTCCACAAAACTCTCTAACCATGATATACTAGAAGCGAATTGTGTTACTTTAGCTACAACCTTACCAGCTTTCTCTTTTACCCAATAATACAGGCACAGTATCTTGTTCTCCTTCTCTGTTCCTTTACATTTATCACTCTCTGGCCGTTTGTAATTAGCTGCTATTCGAAGTGGTATTTCATTAACCGACTCAATACCAAATAATGATACCTTCGTAGGATTCCATCCTTCCTTTTGCAATTCAGGCATTACTACTTTCTCTATATGATAAGTCTTACCACAACCCCATTCGCCCGACACCATCAAAGCGCCAGTACTTTCCATTGATAGATAATTTCTTATACCGTCTAACATATCATTGTTGTTTAGAAATAAATCATTGTTTTAGGATGTTGTTCCTACTTTAATTTTACCTTATCATACTCACTGCTAATATAATCGTGGAATGATGTGATCAAATAAAGAGTAATCCATAGGAAGTCTAGCAAGAAATATATGGTGGTAGCCTTGTAAAGGAAAGTTAAAAATGGTATTCCCCACAAGAAATTCTTCCCGATACATGAATCTCTCAAGAAAGTAGAAGTTATTCCTATCTTGATATCAAACAAAGATAGAGATAGCAAGCAAATGCTTAGCATCGATAACAGAATAATGTAAAACGACAGAGCAGTAGCCTTCTTATAATAATTCTTCAATCGCACTCCTAATGGCATTAACCGAGCATTGTTTTCTTTCTTGAATGGCTCAAAGTCTATTTTCTGAAAACTATCAAGGAGAATTAAGATAAACGAGAAGAATAGACCAGCAAAAAGGGAGAGACCTGAAACTACATAACCTGCGAAATCTTCGTCAAAACTACCTTGTGTTAGGAGTGCTATCAAGGCTGAAAGCATAATGAGTCCCCATTGAACCCTAGTGAAATACCACCTGGGTTTCTTTTGTTTCTCCTTTTCTTGTGTATCACTGATGTCCACGTATTGATACTTATGAGCCTCCTTAAGTAGCGCTAAAAGTTTATCTTTAAAATTCATCGATTTCTTGATTAATGTCTCGTTCGGTTCTTATCTCTTGTAGAAGGCTACGACAATACTCTCTGATAGCTGGGAAATTAGGTAGACCATTCACAGGATCTGAATCTATACCTTCATCGGACAGATAAATAGTAGGACGTATGCTCTGTATCTCCTTCGCGATATCAAAGTTTGCATTACGACCCTGAGCATCTTGGGTAAAGACTTTACCTTTCCCCTCAGACAAGACCTTATCTTCAAAAGCCTTTTCTTTCCACCCTTCTATTACGCTCTGCGTACCTTGTGAATTTATTGATAACTCCTTTTCCTTTGGTCTTATCCTTATCTCTACTTCAAATTCTTGATTTGCTTCTGGAATCGTATCTCTTAAACTTCCCGAAAGCGGCATCGGAACGGTAAAACTAAACATACGAACCACAGCTGACCTTTGGTACTTTTCTTTGAGCCTTTGAGGGACAAAAGGCTCTATTAGTGCCTTATGATAATTAGAACTCCCCCTAAGGAGGTTATCTATCAGTGCAGAAATAGGAGCTTGTATGCTTTCTTCTGTATAAGATTGTACTAAAAGTATAGCGTATGAGTCGTTTAGGATGGGATTGAGGAGAATATAGTACTTATCTAATACTGCATTTGAAGCTGGTATTACCTGCTTCTCTGCTTTATTCTCAGTATCCGCAAACTCGCGCAAAAGTCCATACTTTCCCCCTTCGATAACACCATCAAAGAACCAATGCTGTGAGGATATCTCAAGTGGAAGAGACTGTCCATCGTCTACCCCAATTACCTTTTTGCTCTTATCATCTTTATTGAATTTATCTTGTCCCACTTTATTAATGAAATCCTCAAAGAGTCTTTGCAATAGTTCACCATCAGAGGTCATACTATCTCCTGCATATTTCTCACGGAGGAAGTCTCGAAAAGTTTTTTGTTCTTCCTTTTTCCTGGGCTTTAGCGTCACGATGTAGACGCTCAGTTTTGGATTATGTGCCATGCTTTTTATCTTACTTTTTTTCAATTTCCCGAGGATACTAAGCCTTAAGTACAGCTTCCATCTGCTGTAGGGCTTCCTGCTCCTTGAGATAGGCTTGATAGCGAAGTTCATTGGCTCGCAGTACAATGTCGTTGATGCGTGATTGAACCGCCTTATCCTTGAGCAGAGGAATGGCAACTTCTGATAACTGTTTGTCATCAATCTCATCAATGACAGCACCATAATTGTTGCGCACAATGAGAGGGAAACAATATGGGGAAGTTAGCCAACTATAAATATAGCCTGCAATTTCATCGGACGCAGGAATCACTCTCATCACATGCTGATTGATGGCCCATCCATTCCAATGACGAGGAGCAATCTGCACTTTCCCAATAGTACCACTGCAACTTACCAAACACATATTCTCTTCGATGGAGAGTTCTTTATCGATGCGGTCTCCATGATTATTGAGAGATAAATACTTATCTCCCGAAGGGTCTAATTGCAACAGTTGTTTACCGCCAAAGAAGGGTACCCCTTGCTCTTTTTCTACATAAATACGTTTGAAACGTCCAGGTAGTATAATCTCTTTACTGATTCTGGGATCCCCAAGTGTGGTGACTTCTGCGGCTTGCTTAGAAATCAGAGAGAGAATCTCCTTGATTTCGGGCAAATGATAGGATACATCGAAGCGATTGTTCAACTCATTACTAGACATGGTGAAGCAGCGAAATCCTGCTTGCGGAGCATAATACTTTGGTTTTAAATCCATCTTCTCTGGCAAGCCAAGAGCTTTATAGAGCAATCGTTGCGCTTCATCAATCAAATCATTCGATTGGTCTCGCAAATCGTAAGAGGCTATGACTGCGTCATGAATGCTTCGTTTGATTTCTTCCGGAGCATTAGGGATAGGCAAATTCTTTAGATGCTCGGGTTCAATATGATCTATCACAGCTCCGTAGTTATTGCTTTGCAATAACTTTAAGCCTTCTTCCGTGTTGAGATAGGCATAGACATAGCCTAAATCATAAGTACTACGGAAGGTAATACGAATTACATCATCGGAGAAAATCTTTCCAATACTGCTCCTGCTTGAAATAGCACACTTGCCTATTGTTCCAGAACGACTAATCAGAAGATTACTTTCTTTTATCCTATCTTTTTCCAACAAGCTTGCAGTCTTCGCAGAAATCCATTTGCTTGGCTTAGGATAGATTTCTTCTAATTGGGAAGGCAGATAGAAAGGTTCGCCTTTATCTTCTGACGTATATATACGTTTATACCGCCCAGGATAATATGCCTCCTCAACCAATCCATTTTCTCCCCAGAGATATACCCAGCCATAGGGACTATGGTACACTCGAGAGAGTGCTTCCATAGCCTCTAGGTCATAAGCCGATGCGTCTAGGCGATAGGCATTGTTTCTTACTTCCTCTGTCGAAATGCTGCACCAATGCAGGGGCGATGGTGTAAAAATTGTATTGTCTGAGTTTACCATGTTATGCCCTGTTCGCGTTTCCACTTGAGAAATATATCAGCCACCAAAATAGTCTGGTCGTTTACTATCTTCTCTTCAAAAGTCTCTTTGCGATAGGTCACCTCGCCTGTAGTCGCATCTATTTCACGCACATCATTCTCTTCATGACGTAGTATAAGGTTGCCCTCCTCATCACGTTTATATATCGTGTTACCTCGCTTGTCATGCCCGATGTGGTCTACCATAGCCATGAATATCTGATTATCAGGGATAAAACCCAGATTTTGCTCCTCCTGCAGCTCTTCTGTGGTCTTCTTAACCACGAAGAGAATGGAGCATTGGGTGCCATTGTGAGGTTGGAATGTGTCTGCGTGCAGGTCTATGCTTGCGATGATGTGAGTGTGTCGCATCAGCCAGATTCGGATGAACTCTAAGCCTGGTGAAGAGAATATACTATCGGGCAAAACAATTGCTGCACGTCCTCCAGGACGAAGCAACTGCACAATGCGCTCAATAAAGATTTGTTCGGGAGGCACACTTCCTCTAAGCTTTGTGGAGTTCATCACCCAATTGCCGTGTTGATCCTTAGCCCAACTGTGGGCAAGGTCAAACTGCTCTAAAATTTGTTGATCGTTGATAGGGATTTTAGAGCCAAAGGGAGGATTAGTTACAATGACATCAAAAAGATCGATGGTCTTGTGATTCACGATTGAGTTCTTAGGACGCCCCATACGTTCCTCAAGAAGTTGCTTTTTCTCTTCGCTCCACTCGTGGGGAGGGAGAAGACTATTGAGCTGAATGATGTTGCCACTACCATCATTGTTCATCACCATATTCATCTTTGTGGCTTTCACTAAATCCGGATTGATGTCGAAGCCAAAGAAATTTTCGCCCGCGATTTCAGTGATTTTATTGTTGAAAGCATCACGCACCACTGGAGGCCAGTCTTCTAGGTTCTCACCATAGTCTTTTTGCATATTGCTCTTAATCGTAGCAATGACCGCATTCATAGCCGTAACAACAAAGCCTCCAGTGCCACAACTGCTATCTAGCACCTTTTCTCCCTCTTGTGGAGCAATCATAGCCACTGCCATCTGCATCACATTACGTGGAGTGAAGAATTCACCTCTATCACCACGGAGATTAGAACCCACGATTTCTTCGTAGGCTTTTCCCTTAAAATCAATGCGCGTGTCTAAGAGCGAGTACTTTTGTAGTTCACCCACCAAATGGCTGAGTGTGCGAGGCTCGAGTTTGATTCGGTCGTTGGCTTCAAAGATTTTCCCTTGCTTTTTCTTTACCTCCTCAAAGATAGCTGCAATACGTTTATACACCGTTGCTTGTCCGTCTGAGTTATTGCGTTCTGATGCTGTGGTATAAAACTCCACAGGCTTAGTTACATTTCGCTCATCGGTAATCTTACAAAAGATAACTTTGAGAAACTCAAAGAAAGCAGCTTGTTTTGAGTGCCCTTCATTGACAGAAATAATGTCATGACAGGTGCGGAAGGTGAAGAGCAGATTATCATCAGTAGCCTTAGACATCTGTCCTCTCTTAGGACGTTCGTTAGCGCTGTTGCTACCATCTGCTGAAGGGATGTCATTAGCTTCCTCATAGTGGATGCGTCCCTTGTCGTCTGTCACCTTCTGATAAACAGTTTTGTGCTTGCCATTAGTCCACATGCCCCACACGCAATTGCTACATGAAGCCATGTAGGTCTTAAGCTGCGACACTCCTTCTCCTTTGTCAGTAGGCTTGACAGACTCCTTTTTACACTCGATTATGAGAACTATATTTTGCTGATCCTGGAGGTCCTCTGCAGTTGCTTTCTCTGAGAATATAACGATATCTGCACGCTTCTTACCATCCCCCATTTTGATGGGGTATTCTACTGCAATACGCTGTTTGGGATACTTATGCTCAATTACCAGACGCTTTTCTACCGTCTGACGCACATATTCTTCTGGAGTATCCTTGCGAATGGTTCCATCTATATAATCTCGTATTTTCCCTTCTGGGATTATTTGATAATTGATATCTTCTGACATAATATTTTATGGCTTCTTGGAGACTTTGCTGAAGTAGATTTAGAACCTTAATGCAAGTAGATAATCTTTTTAAGTCGGAAATTACTTCTAAGGGCAGTCGAATATCTACTTCCTTCTTCTCTACTTCAAGTGCTTCATCGGAGATTGTTATGCACTTCCTGTAGTCCCTTTTTGATTTCACCTACAAAAATACAAACTAATAGGCAGGGAAAAGTATAAAAGGCATGACATTTTACATATACGGAGTAACTTCTATGAGAAACACGCATCAATGACAGTCTATTTCACTGATTTTTAGCCATTGGAGCGTTGGAGGACTTTCCTATTCATCCCTATATTTCCATCTTTTCTCCTTTTCTTGTTTGTAGACTAAAAACTAAGTTCTTTTGCAGTGTCAGAGCCTTTCAACAGGGATCGCGAAGGCTCGAAAAACATCATAGAAAACAATGCGACATCAACGCACAAATAACAACTATATGCTATGACACTACATGAATTACTCGACAAACCTGTGTGGCAGATGACAGGAGAAGAACTGCTATTTCTGGCACAACACGGAAAAACGAACGATGAGGGAGAGGTCGCCGTAAAATCGTCCGCCAAAGAACAAAAACACTTTGTCTATGGGCTTGCTGGACTCGCTCGCCTCTTTGGTTGTAGTTTGCCCACGGCTAATCGCATCAAACAAAGCGGAAAAATCGATAGAGCCATCACGCAAATTGGGCGAAAAATCATCATTGATGCAGAACTTGCTCTCGAACTCGCAGGGCGAAAAGTAGGAGGACGCAAATGAACCATCCAATCTCAACCATCCAACCACCGCTTGATCTAGAAGCAATGTGGAAAAACTCCTTGATTCGAGTGAGCGACCAACTGACCATTCCTCCTGTGGTGCTCCGTGTCGATGAAGCCATCATTGGCACACTCGGCAATTTCAGCGTCTCCACGGGCAAGGCGAAAGCAAAGAAGACTTTCAATGTCTGTGCCTTCCCCTAGACCAAGAACCCGAGCACCTCAAGTTTAGTCATCTCAGAGCCATCGCAGACCCCAATCAGCGGAGAGCGTTGATTCGCTATGCCATCTACAACAGCTCCAACCTAGGTCTAGTAATTATTGATGGAATAAGAGACTTGATGCACGACATCAACAATTCTGCCGAAGCCACCAACCTTGTGGGCGATTTGATGCAATGGACCGGTGAAAAGAACATCCACATTCAAACCGTGCTGCATCTCAATAAAGGCGACGACAATGCACGAGGACACATCGGCACCGAACTCAACAACAAAGCCGAAAGCGTTTTACTCATAGCCAAAGACACCAAGGACGCAGACCGAAGTGTGGTATCGCCAGCGGTGATTCGCTCCAAAGCCTTTGCACCCTTTGCCTTTAAATTGTCCGAAGATGATGGAATATGTCTTCCTGAGTTAGACACCGAATTTGCAGTTACCAACTCTCCTTCCTTTTCTTACCAAGAACTCAGTGGGGAGGAACATCGTAAAGCCTTGCAAGAAACATTCAAAACCGACACCGAACTAGGCTATGGAGCACTGCTCACTCGTTTGAGCACAGCCTATCAATCCATCTGTGGACGAACTTATGGTCAAACCAAACTCAAAGAACTCCTCCGTTTCCTGCTCAACAAACGAATGATTGTCAAAGCTGGAAGAGGGCAGTATTGTTTTCAGCCCGATTTTCACTATTAACCCCAAAAGTTTGGTCGGTCAGTCGCAGGCTCTATATATGCCTGACCAACTGACCAAACTAAAGAAGAGATTGGTCGGACGGAATGCGTGCCTATAGTAAACGACCGACTGACCAACGATTTAAGACAAACCTCCAAAGAAAAACGATATGAACCTACACAACATCAAACAGCAATCCATCGTGGATTATCTTCAACAACACGGATGTAGTCCTCAACACATCAGAGGCAATGCCTATTGGTATTGTTCGCCGTTCAGAAATGAGCAAACAGCCTCGTTCAAAGTCAATACCGAACGCAATCAGTGGTATGACTTTGCCACTGGCGAATATGGCGACATCATAGACCTTGTCTGCATCCTCCAGCATTGCTCCATAGCAGAAGCGATGAAACACCTTTCGTCTGCAAGCAATACCTCCACTGTCAGATTCTCCACACCTGCTACGCCTTCTTTTTCTTTTGGCGGAACAAGTATTCTTGCAACATCTCCAGCGCATCACATGGAACTCGTAAGTGTGAAACCAATAACGCATCCCAAACTCCTGCAATATCTTGCTGAGAGAGGACTAAAAAAGTCCGACGTTTTTTCTTTTTTGTGGGAGATTTCTTACAAAACATCGGACAAAACTTTCTTCGCCTTGGGATTTGCAAATGACGCAGGAGGTTGGGAACTTCGCAATCCCTATTTCAAGGGCTGCAAGGCACCGAAGTCCATCAGTACAATCAAAGGAAAGGACGGACAGCGACTACAAATCTTTGAGGGCTTTATGGACTTTCTCTCTTGGCGCAAACTCCATCCCGAAATAAATGCAGACAGCATCGTGTTGAACTCACTGGCTTTGCTTCCCAAGGTTATTCCTCTAGTAACGAGCTACACCTCTATCGAATGTTTCCTTGATAATGATGAGGCAGGAAGAAAAGCATTAGACCAACTGAAGCGTTCGTGTCCACGTATCATTGATGGTTCTGTGCGTTATCAAGCTCACAAAGATTTGAATGAGTGGCTTGTTGCTCAATCCAAACTCAAAGAAAAACAGCCTTTGTTATCGTCCACGAAACGTGGCATCAGAAGATAGTCTTTCATTGGGACGCAAGTTTGTGTTTTGAGTATCTCAAAACCTCCTTGCTCCCCTCTCTAGGGAGAGAAAATCCCGTTGGTCTCATGAAAAACAAGAAGTTATGGAACAGAAGAATAAGGGTGGACGACCCACCAAGACGTTGTCGGAAAAACGAAAATATCAAGTACTGCTTCGACTCAACACGATGGAGTATTACACCCTACAGGGAAAAGCTCGTGAAGCCTCTATGTCGCGTACTGAGTTTTTGCGACAACTCATCAGCAAAGTAGAGATAAAGAGTCGTATCAAACCCGAAGACATGCAACTCATTCGTTGCGTTTCTGGGATGGCAAACAATCTCAATCAGATAGCCCATCGGCTCAATACTTTTGGCATCTCTGCAATTCATGAAGATTTGAATGCGCTAAAACAACTTATCCACGAACTCTTGAAACGATTGAAATCATGATTGCTAAGATTATCCAAGGAATAGACTTCAATGGTGTCATCAATTATATGCTCAACAAGCCGGAGGATAAAGCGAAAGTCTTAGCTGCTACTAGCGTGCAGATTGCATCTGCAAATGATATTGCACACGACTTCAATTTGCAAGCATCTATGCGTCCGAATGTACAAAAAGCAGTTTGTCATACTATCCTCTCATTTTGCGCGAATGACGCCGAACGATTGACGGATGCTATGATGGTGAAGATTGCCAATGAGTATTTAGAGAAAATGGGCTATGCCGATACACAGAGCCTTATTGTAAGGCACAGTGACCGCCAGCATCCGCACCTGCACATTTGCATCAATCGCATTGGCAACGATGGCAAGACCATTAGCGACCGCAACGAGAAATATCGCTCCGCAAAGATTTGCAGAGAATTGACGGAACGCTATGGATTGACTATTGGGGAAGGAAAACAAAAAGTGAATCGCCCTCGATTGCGTGGAGAAGACAAATTGCGCTATGAGATATTCGATGTCATCAAGGCAGTGTTGCCCCAAACGAAAAATTGGAAAGGCTTTGTCGCAGGTTTAGAGCAACAAGGTATTACCACTCGTTTCAAGACGAAAGGGAATACTGATGTAGTACAAGGAATCATCTTTGCAAAAGACGGATGTAGTTTTAGTGGGTCGAAGATAGATCGCTCATACTCCTTTGCTCGACTTAATGAAACGCTCAATCAAAATAGTCAGCAGCAACAATATGAACAACTTGCACAAGTATCTAAGGTGACTTCTGAAGGCTCGAGTAATTTCCTTACAGAACTATCCGAAGTATTAGGCGAAAGTTTCACACTGCCAACGTCTAATGCTGGTGTAGATGTAGACGAAATACGTTTTCAAAAGAAACTTCGCAATAGAGCCAATCGCCAACGTAAAATTTAATCCCCACAACAATTATCCATATGAACAACGAAACAGCCCCCATCCTCGATATTCTCGAAGAACTCAAACAAGAATGCAAATCCATCAAGAAGGCGCAGACTGAACTTCATATCGCTTTGGTTGAACAACAAAATACGAAGCCCCAAGACGAGCCCCAAGTGCCCAAAGCTGTACATCTCCAACTATCCCAAGAAACGAAAGCCAAAATCAAAGAGCACCAACTTTTTGTTTTGGCGGCATTAGAAGAGTCATTCAAGAAACTTGATCCGAAGTTTGAAGTCTTACAAAAACTCATTAGCGAGCAACAAAAGCCAGTGCTGATTAAGAACTACTCGTTCTTTGCTAGTGTACGTTTAGCCGAGCGCATTTTGCTAGGTCTTGTTTGTGGTTTAGTCATGGTCAGCTGTTGGTTCTTCGCCATGGGTGCTCATGAACTTCAAACCGCCTCTGACTACGACCTGCGTTACCGCTATCTGCGTATGCAAGGAAAAGCTACTGCCTCAGACTTTGCTCATCTTGACAGTATGTTTGTCTCTCATCGCAATCCAAAATCCATCCATCAGTTAGAGCAGAAAGTCATTGATTACGAACAAGCCCTACAAAGACAAGCCGAGTTGCTGATACAACAAAAGCGTATCCAACAAGAACAAGGAGAGTTGAAGAAGCATTTGAAGAAATAGCAAACTTTCCAAGGATTAGTTTGTAGAGTTTCTTTGCTCTGCAGTTGCTTGTTCGGGCACAGGTTCTATCAAGTAAGTCAATTGCGGAAAATTAAGCTATGTTTTTCTATCTGCCATCAACTCCTTTATCAGTAGATTGCACTGCTCTTCTAAGTTAAAAGGGTATTTCCGCATGTAGTCATCAAAAGAAATTTGATGTTTAAATGTCGAAACTATATCAGATGGTACTGCTGATATAGAGTCATAATACTCATCAAAAAACTTTTGAAAGCCATCTCTCTTAAAAATAGCGGAGTATTTAATTAACGTAAGTGGTGACATTAGTATTAAGGGGGATTCAAGTGTGGTTTGCAACCCTTCATTTTGAAGGCAGCCGTTATACCAATGCCTCAATAGCTGAGCTAACCCTGGAGCATGAAGACGATTGTCTGCAATGACTAATACAGGATACACTTTAATATTAGAGGACAGAGATGTGTCCCAAGGAAATATCCCTTTACGGATATTGGAGACATGACCAGCAATTTGCCCACAGCCAATTTTCTTTGGAGTAATAATCCTATGGCTACATTTGCTATAATCCAATTGATAGGTCTTTGAGACTAATTTATTCTTTAATTCCTCTTCTATGAGCGTGTAATCTCGCTGCTCTTTTATCCATGCATTTATACGGATATCTTTGCATTCAAATAATATGACTGCATTATCTGTTTTTAGATAGAAGTCTGGGTAGCCAAGCTCTTCGTTCTTTATTTGATATTTGCATTTCAAGCCTGCTTCATCCAGCGCATCAGTTACATTATGAGAGAGACACTCATTCATTAAACCTGCAAACAGCGTTTTCTCAATGAAATCAGAGGTAAAAAGGTGAGAGATATTTGGGTGTTTTCCTTTCAATTCTGCTACAATCTTCTTAAAATCAAAATAGAGGCTACTATAAAGTCTATCTATTAGAAACGAACGATTATAAATAACATAATCTCCGTTAGTGAGCTTAAACAAAGGTCTATCCCTAAACATTTTGTAATCAGAATTTCCTTCTTGGTTATATTCGTTTTTACTTGAATATGGAATATTGTTTTCTTCTGATGATATAGACAATCTATCTAGAACAGAGCGTGTCATTAAAGAGTCCACATCTATATTCAAATCGTTAGGAATAAAGCCTTCTCCTTTTCTTGAAATACCAAAGAGAGACAATAATGTACGTAGATATTCACGCCAATTCGAAATGGTGTATGCATTACAAAATCCAAGTAACAAACTTTTATACTTCGATTCGCGCTCTAATAATCTAAAGAACTTTACCGCTTGTATTGTTTGTGCAATAAACTCATTCTGCTCGTTGAAATTAGAGGTGTCATAGTGGGATGCACTATTTATATAATAGAGAACAGATAAGTCTTCCTTGTCCTTTTCTCCAATATGGTATTTCATTGATTCTTCATTGATTTGAGTAATCAATTTGATGGTCTGAAACTGAAGTCTGTCTACGTTCAAGGGATTATTTGTCGTTCTGAACTTTCCAAGGGGAATCGAAAATGCACGTCTTAATAATTCAAGTGTGGTTATCTCTGTGGCAGCAACATACTCTACATTGCGTTTTAGACTTTTCTTCAAGAAACTTTCAATCCTTAAGAACAAGTCTTCTTGTTTTGAATCATTTGAGGATAGTATTTGACAAAGTTTCTGGGGAGGCTGATTACAATATTCTCTATTAAGTAATACAGCAATTCTTATAAGTTCATCTCTCGAATACTGGCAAAGCACTTTGCTAAAACTAGCCCTGCACGAACAACTAAATATATAACTGAACTCCATAGGGAGTCTGAATGTGAGAGAATCGTTCCTGGCTTCCATCTGTTTACTCATAGCTATAACATCTTTGCATTAAATTATAGAATAGCACTAATTAGTTCTGTCAATAATCTTACTTAGTTCCTCTTCAACCTCTTCTATACTAGGCAAAGTCGATTTCAAGTTCTCAGGAATAGCTTTTGAGAGTTGATAATCGCTGACACCAATTGGCTGGTCGTAGCCAGAAAGGGCATATTGTGCCACCACCTTATCTCCTCCATTGCAGAGGAGCAAGCCAATCGTCTTATTGTCGTGTTCGCCACGTAGCGTATCATCTACTACATTGATGTAGAAGTTGAGTTGTCCCATATATTCGGGCTTGAAAGGGCTGGCTTTGAGTTCGACTACTACATAGGCGTGCAGTTGGATATTGTAGAGAATGAGGTCGGCATAGAAATCTTGCTCACCAACTTCAAAATGCTTCTGTTGTGCCACAAATGCAAAGCCACTCCCCATCTCGAGCAGATACTTTGTTACGTGCTGCACGAGTTGTCGTTCAATATCTCGCTCATTCATCGCTTCCGTTTGCCCCATCATATCAAATATATAGGGGTCTTTCATCAGATAGTTGGCAAGGTCACTTTGTGGATTGGGGAGACGCACGGCAAAGTTATTCACCTTCTTAGCCTCAATCTGACGAGCAAAGAGATTGGTCGCAATCTGCATTTGCAGAACATTGCGACTCCACCCATTAGCAACTGCTTGTGTAATGTACCAGTAGCACTCGCCCAAAGGCAATTTGCTATTAAGCAGAATTACGTGACTTGCCCAGTTGCTGCGAACAATGGCTGACTGCTTGAAGATTTCTTCGATTTTACTGATATCGCTGTGGTAGATAGCCGACAAAGTTTCTGAGACTTCGCACAATTGCGCAACAGGTTGTTGCGTAATTATATTTTCCTGAATATCTGGATTTTGAATTATCGCAACAGGCTGTTGCGTAAATTGATTGAGTTCGTTGGTTAGTTGCAATACATTATCAACCGAAGGGCTATTAAGTAACTCTTCAACCTTACCCATTTCTATGAGTATTTCCATTGGATATGCCTTTGCAAACTGACACATATAAATAAGGTTACGAGCGGAATATCCCTTCTTGTCAGGATATTGTGAGCGTATAGCCTTGGATAGATTGTCAATGACTTTGCTTCCCCAACCCTCTTTCTTTTGGAGGTAGAGAATGAAATGCCCCACTTTCCAATAATGAAAGAGCATATCAGCATTAGTCGAAGCAATCACGCGCACTTGAGTCTGCTCTAAATCAGAGCCAATAGCACGCACTATAGGCGAAAAATCCTGTTTGTCGGTGTTCCTTATATCGTTGCTCATTGTCAAATCTATTATAACTGATTGAACTTACTCATCGCATTCGCCTTGATGTCGTCCGCAATATCGATGTAGGGCTTCATAGCCTTGTAGTCGCTGTGTCCCGTCCATTTCATCACCACCTGCGGAGGAATCCCCAATGCAAGGGCATTACAGATAAACGTTCTACGCCCAGCGTGCGTGCCAAGCAAGGCATATTTCGGAGTCACCTCATCAATGCGTTCATTACCTTTATAGTAGGTTTGCCGCACAGGTTCATTGATTTCAGCAAGCTCTGACAATTCTTTGAGGTAGTCGTTCATCTTTTGATTAGTAATCACTGGCAAAGCCTTGTCGTTTTCAAACTCCACATCTTTGTATTTCTCAAGAATAGCCTTGCTGTGGTCGTTTAATTCGATAATCAAACTATCGGAAGTCTTGACTGTAGTTACTTCTATGTGATCTCCTTTGATGTCGCTTCTGCGAAGATTGAAAACATCAGAATAGCGTAATCCCGTGAAGCATTGAAAGAGAAAAACATCGCGCACACGTTCAAGAGCCTGCTTCGTTGGTGGGATTTTGAACTCTCGGAGCTTGTTCAATTCTTCCCACGTTAGAAAGATGATTTTCTTTTGCGTATCCTTGAGTTTTGGCTTAAACGCATCATAAGCATTGTTGCTGTGCATTCCTTGCTTAAAACTCCAGCGCAAGAACCATTTCAGAAAACTCAATTGTTTGCCAATAGTGCTATTGCGCATCTCTCTCACTTCTCGAAGATACTGCACATATTCAGTTAATCCCTCCTCATCGAAGAAGTCAAAACTTAGTTCTGAACGAAAATTCTTAAGATGATTCTTTACGGCTGCAAATTTTTCAAAGGTGGAGTGCGTCCAATCATTCTGTCTACCGCACACACGAACGAAATCATCAAACGCTTCGTAAAAGTTACTAGGCACATTAGACATATCAGCACTTGCCAATTCCGTTTTTTCATTCTGCTCGTACCTATTGTTGAAAGCCTCCTTCACCTCAGCAGCAGGACTTGGCACAATTTCTGCTACCTCAAATCGCTTGAAAATCTCTTGTAATTCAGTGTAGTATCCTAAGAGAGCAGCATTGATTTCCGATGCAGATTGTTTGAGTTTATTGGTGCATCCGTTTTTCACTCGTTGTTTATCTCCATCCCATTTCGCCACATCAATGCGATAACCTAAACTCTATTCGCTGGGAGGCAAAATTCACTCTCATACGAATCGGCACGTTCTCTACAATGGGCACTCCATCTTTCTTTATACTTTCGAGAGCAAAGATGATATTACGCTTGATGTTCATAGTTTTGGGGGTTATGATTTATGCACCCAAAGTTACACCCAAATTCTGATATACCCAAGAAAATCCTATGATTTCTCGTTTTACTTGAGATAAACTCAATTCGCTGAAAAACAGCAGGTTGATATCTCGTGATGTTTTATGACACAACAAGAGAAAAAGCCCCTCTCTCCGCAAAGTGGCTTCAAGATGACTTCAAAATGGTCGTCAGAATAGCCTTCAAAATTAGCGTAAATCGTTGTAAGACTTATACTTACAACGATTTTTCTTTGTATATAAGCCTACACAGTGACGGCTAAACCCTATGTTTTGATAGTCATCATTCGGTCAAATTCTGCTACATAAACTGCTACACAAAATAATGCTACAGAAAAAGTGTAGCAGTGAAGGCAAAAAGAAGGGCAAAATGAAGGCAGTAACGCAATCTCTTTCAATGTGTTAGTAATTAACTTTGTAGCCAAGTGCTACACTAAAGAATGATGCATTATGAGACAATCGTTCAAGGTGTCCTTCTACCTACGCTCTAACTATGAGAACCTACCTTGGGCAAGCCAAAGAGTACACAAGTTTTCTTCAAGTCTTTGATAAATTCATAGACGACATTCGCCAACGTGTGGGGCACACTATTAGCAAGGATAGTTTGCAGAAGAACAGCGTCTTCCGCCTACACTTTGCAAATTTCTTTCTCCATAAGTATAAGCGTAAGGGTTTAGGAATCACTGAATTCACGCCGGCTATTGTTGTGAATTTAGCCAAGGTATGAGTCGAGACCAAAACCAACTAGACAATCCCCATCATTGCAGAATTCACCAACAAAGATGGCTCCGACAATCTCATAGAGACTATCGAAGCCAATTATAAATGTGTGAACAGGGTATCCTACCCCTTGTTATAAGAAAATTTGAAAGGATTAAGAAAGACCCCGAATTGAAAAAGCTAATTAAGGATTTATTGCTATTCAGAACATTATTATTATCATAGAAATATAGTTGGTTGTACTACTTCTTATATCTCACCAATAGATTTTCTAACAGCAAGACCGATAGCTTTTCCAAGTAAACATGGAACAGCATTACCTATTTGAACAAGCTGTTTATTTTTTGCTCCTTCAAAAATAAAGTCATCGGGAAATGATTGAAGACGAGCCATTTCTCTTGCTGTTAATACCCTTGGTAACTTCGGATGCACATTAACTCCTCCATGATTCTCCTTGATGGTACAAGAAGCTTCATTCCAAGGACATTTTTTCCATGCATCTGAATATCCCTTGTATAAACTTTTTCCCTCTGGACATTCTAACATTCGTTGCTGCATATCTGGTCGATGTTTCGTTGGGACATGATTGAACGATGAATCGGTAGGATGATCAATAAGATCTCCAATAGATTGCCCAGTAGTTATATATTGAGAAGGAGAAAGTAGAGGTAAAGGATGATAGTTCTTAACACCTATTCTATTCCCTATAAAGATAACACGTTCTCTTTTCTGTGGTGTATAATAATCAGCAGCACATAAGGTTGCAACATTCATTTCATATCCAACAGAACGATAATCCTCTATGATTTTTTTCTCAACTCGTCCACCGAGCATAGACCTTAGCCCCTTTACATTTTCACAAATGACAAAGTCTGGTTGAAGGACTCTTACGATTTCTAGCATTTCTCGATATAAAGAATTTCTAGGGTCGTCAACCAATCGATTACCAGACATAGAAAAGCCTTGACAAGGAAACCCTCCCGCTACTATGTTTAGTTTTTGTCCGTTTAACTCTGACTTAACCACATCATAGAATTCCTGTTTTTTTTCAGGCTGAGAGATATCACCATTTACAAAAGGATGATGGAAGTTTCGTCTATATGTTTGACCAGCTTCTTCAAACCAATCTAACCCACACACTCCATTTAATCCCGCTAGCTCTAAACCCTTAGAAAGCCCACCTGCTCCACAAAACAAATCTACAAAAGTCATATTCGAATCAGAAGGCATATCCCAATCGTCTCGAATATCAATCCAATGAACACTTTCTGTTGACTTCGTTTTTGCGCTTTTTTCAGATGACAATATTTCTCGACCAAATAGATTATATTGAGTAGTAGTGTTTTCCTTACTTTTGTTTATAAAAGCTTCTAAGGCTTCGGCGGGAATACGATATGCCCCACCTACCTTTATTGCTCTTAAATCTCCACTTGCAATATGCCTTCTAACTGATTTTTGTGAAAGCTTCAGATGCTTAGCTACTTCTACTATTGAGTAGAATGAATCACTTATATTTTCCGCGTTGTCCATATTTGTCTACTTTGTATGCAAAGTTACAAACAACATTCGACGATACCAAGGTTTTACCCCTTCTTAAATACAAAAATGTACTTATGTTTGAATAAGAAGGTGTCACTTTTGAGAGTACGATACCTCCAAAGGCCTTCAGATCCCATTTTTCCTCTGTTGCCCACTATATCCTTAATTACAATCCCCTTGAGCTTACATTTTATATTCTTTTTAATCACATTCATCATATAAAAACCCAATGGAATAATCTCTCCATCTCTATATAAGTCTCCCACAACAATAGCGAAGTATTTTCCAGAACGAAGATGCTTTACTGTATTTTTTGTTGAGTTCAAGAATAGGGACAAAAATCTATCTAATGTTTTACTCTGAGATAAGTCAGTCTCATTATCTGTAAACTTCACAATATCCCAATATGGTGGATGTGAAAGAACAAAGTCGACTCGCTGTTTCTTTAAACTCTTCAAAAACCTCGATATATGTGCTGTTGAAAATTCTTCATCGCAAATATCTCCTAAACAAATTGAGTAATCTATTGAATTGTCTCCTTCCATCTTAGAATGAACATACTGAACAATCTCTTCATTGATGTCAAAACCAATATAATTACGTTCCAATGTTTCGCATTCATACAAGGTTGTTCCACTCCCCATAAAAGGCTCAAGTACAATATCTCCAGGCTCTGTATATCTACGAATCAAATGATCCGGAATCTGAGGAACAAAGTTACCATGATAGCTGTTCTCCCTTTTTCCTCCTTTAGCTCTAGGCCCAATAACCCAGAGACTGTCTATGTTAATGTCTATAGATTTCCAATTACTCTTATCAAACTTCATTTCTTATATTCTAAAATGAACATCAAGGATTTCTAGCATCAAGTCCGCAAATCTTATAACTCACAATACCAGCTTCTCGTTCAAGGATAAAGATAACAGCTGATAAAACGTTGTTATACTCAAAAAACTGGATTATATCTACATTTTCTGAGAAGATTCTGTATATCTTTCTTTTACTTTCCCACGCACATCTCAAATAAAGTTCTCTATGGGGATCAACAAATGAATGATGAACAATGAACAGCCTATTCTGAATATCGAATCGTCTACCTCTACTTTGCTCTTCATAATAAAATCTAATCATTTCTTGTGGGTTATCTATTAAATCCTCAACCCGTGCTCGCATATCTCGTGGCACAACAGTACCTTTTATATCAAAAGCAATAGATGAACTGAATCTGACATCCCACGCTTTGTCATATCGATTAGGGTTTTGCTCAACATTGTTGTTGATATAGAATAAGAACTCATCACATTCAGAACAACGCCACAAATACCATCTTCGTCTATGATAATTCTTTTCTGGTTCGGACAAATTTTCAATCTTCTTCTCCAAATCTTCATATGAATCAATGGAGAACATATTGATTTTATCGTCACTCCAATTATTCTGAACCTGCCCCCAATTTAAAGGGATACTCTTTGCCAGTTTCCTTAAATCTAAGGAAAGCTTCTCAAACTCTTTTTCAGTCATCCTTTTGATATCATTTTTGATAGTTCATAACGCCACTTCTCTCCATCAAACCATCCGCAACCTTCGCAAGTATCCAGGTATTCAGCCCCACCGCTATACCAAAAAGGAATTTCCAAGAAAGCAGGACGAATATTTTTATTTTTACAGACAGTACATGCTCTATCCTTTAATAAGTTGTGCTCTCTTGTTAGTAATTGAAAATGAGTCCGTATTTCTTCATCGGTAAGGCTTCTTGCATCGATATCTTCCTCAAGTCGAGTCCACGGAACTTTATGATCTATTTCTGCAACAGAAGATATGGTGCCCCCAGTAAATGCATCTCTATTGTTAAAAATCTTCAGGATTCTATCTCGCGTTTCTTTATCAATACTCAAACGCACTTGCCGATTAAAAACTGGAGTTTCTGTTACTAGCTTGTAATGGGTTGTATATTGCTCACAAACAGGACAGAACATCGTTTTTGCCCATCTTTCGGGAGAAACTTCTTCAAATTCATAGCCACGTTTTTTAACTTCTCGAAAAATCGCAGCTGGTTGATTGCTCCCTGTTGTATGCAAAGAACATGTCCATTTCCCTAGATTCTTTTTACACTCATCTAAGAATTTATCTGCCTTAGTCATAATTTTCATGCCCCAACACTTAAAATTGAACATATTGATGTAAGGCACTAGGAAGCCTGTGAGATACGAACAATTCCCCCACGCTGTAAATACAACATAAGTCACTCGAAAGCTGGAGCCTTGCTTATAATCTTGTAGATTTTCTAGTTCTACATCTGAGTAGCTTAATTACTATCTATCATCAAAATGATGAAATATTAGGTGCAAATTTACCAAATCCTATTCAAAACCAAAACGGAAACATAGAGAAAATGCAACTTCGATTTTGAAAGTACATACAATCTGGCTACACTTTTTTCTGCAAAACAAAAATTGTAGCCAGGAGATAGTAGAGAGTTCGTTTAGAGTTCGAGGAAATAGAGGAAACTTATAAATATATGTGTGCTGTTAGGGTAATGGATAATGGGCGAAGATAATACTCTGAATAATAGTTCTCCATATCTCCAATGGAGCGAGAACTATAACTGCGGATATTTGTGAGATTATCACCGTTTAGGTTGAATTCCACCTTCTTTGAGAGTTTAAATTGCAGACTACTACCCATGAAAAGATAGTCTTTACGTTCTGAGCTCAAGCTGCTGTTATGTGTATGGCTGGCGTGGAGAATCAAGAATAGACGCGAAGGGAACAAGCGGAGGCTCAATTCTGCACGCTGACTGAGTTCGTCGAAGGTGAATGTATGTTGAGGAGCCGTCGAACGTTGTCGCTGCCATGTAGCTTTGTAAT
>QWCC01000194.1_pt1 | contig 25682 bp, 26 predicted proteins | sample 1972491 | NCBI WGS metagenome assembly QWCC01 (sample SAMN09866718, study PRJNA288562) | Human oral metagenome isolate term5_saliva, whole genome shotgun sequencing... | isolation source: mouth | host: Homo sapiens | place: USA: California
CAAATATTTGTTGTTTACACATTTACATAAAACAAACTATTAATGTAAAGTATAAGAAACAAAAAACAGGAATGCAAGTGTTTATCATTCACTTTACTTCCCCCTTTTTACAGTGAACCATCTCAAAACAATTCCCTCTCCCAGTTCGGCGGGAGAAGGTTGGGGGAGGGAAATTCCGTGACCTTTATGAATTTGGCCTGCTAAGCATCCGACAGCCCTCATTCGCAGGGCGGAGCGGAGGGATAAGGAAAGAGGCCGTCTGAAACGCCGCCATATTGCTATTGCCGCCGTGGGGAAATATGATGAGTATCCGACTTGCGGATAACTTTAATGAAAACCCTTTATGAATAAAATCAAAAGCTTCCTACCGTCATGACTGCCAGCAAACAACAAACCATCGCTGACACCGCCCGTCGCCTGTTCCGCGAACACGGCTTTTCCGCCGTATCCGTAGGCGGAATCTGCGCCGAGGCCGCCGTCAGCCGCGTTACCTTTTACAAGCATTACAGCGGCAAAAACGCGCTCTTGCAGGAAATCGTTACCGAGCAGAAAAACCGCGTCCGTGCCGAATTTGAAAATCTGCTTGCACGGCAATGCAGCCTGCGCGAAGCCGCCGAAGCCGTGTTCGCCCTGCAACGGCAGTCGTTCGACGAGCTTTATTCCGCCGCCTTCTTGCGCGACATCGAAGAGAATACCGATTTGGAGCTGGAGCGGTTTTTCCATGAATTGAACGAAGAAAAATACGCCTTTATGCGCGGCTTCTTCCACACCCTGCAACAACGCCGCCTGATCCAGCCCGATTTGCCGGTGGAACTCATCGACCTGTTCATACGTCAGGCGGATATATTGATGCGCCATCCGCAACTGGCCGCGCTTTATGCCGCTTCGCCGCAAAAGCTGCCGCAGGACGTATTGGGGTTGTTGCTGCACGGTTTGGCGGGAGAAGAGGGAAGGAACGAGTGAGGAGATTGAGTTTTTTGGAGAAGGTGAAAGAGATTCGCTGCATTTCTCATAAAACGTCGTCTGAAAACGAATTTCGATTTTCAGACGACGTTTTGATTAGATTGCACTAGATTAGCACTAGGAGCTGCATGGGTTTACCCTGATGTAGGCAAATCAGGCAGGGAATGATTTAGCGAATTTGTCGGCGGAACATCTGCAGGCGCATGCTGCGGTATTGGACGGAATCGGGCGATTTCAGACACAAATTGGACACAATTGCGACATGAAAAAATACCTTGCTTACGCAAGGCATTGATTTGATTGGTGGGTCCGGTGGGGTTCGAACCCACGACCAAGGGATTATGAGACTTAAATACAAAAACTAACCCATTGTTTTTAAATAGAAGTGAAGTCTGCACATACCATCACATACTATTTATTTCAATGTGTTTCAGTCACAAAATGGACACACCCCAAAGAACGAAAATCCAAGCATTCTAACTTTCAGTTTGCTTAGATTTTCGTTTTTTCTTTTCAAAATGGAAATATTGTAGCCAATGAAAATATTCAAATTATTATTCCTATTGATAGTTTTTATAACTAACACAGTTGTAATTGTCATTCAGCATGAAAATATTACCAAACAAGAAAATATGTTGTTACAGCAACAAATGGAAATTCATATGTTAAAGGTTCAGATTAACCTTATGAACCAAGTCATTGTAATGAATAATATGATCATTAACGACAAAGCCATTTCTTCAAAAACGAAGCAATAAGATTATTAGTCAAAAACTTATTTAATACCGCCTTAAAGGGCGGCATTTTTATATAGAAGGAGTGCAAGATGTCCCTTAATCAGATAATCCGGATGAGCAGAACAATCAATAATGAACAGCCCAATGGTTGGAGCGGTTCGCATCTTCTTGAATGTACGCACTCATTAAATAGCCGGTCTCGGATTGATTACTTGATGTACTGCAATGTGTTGAAAACCATGTCTGACGGTCGTCTGAAGGTGTATGTTTTTGGAACACGGTATCATTCCATTGAGGGCGGCCGTATTCGTTATGTAAATGATTGGCAGGTGTCCCCTGCCGAGAAATGGGATGTGAAAAAAAACATGAGAAAAATCTTGAAACTGACAACCTCACTCTTTATTGTCTGCCATTCATCGGCGTTTGCCGCCGCCCCATACCCACAATATGAGGCTTTGGTTGAAAAGCATGCCGCATTGCAACGTTTGGATAAAAACATTGTATGGGCGGTTATGGGACGGGAAAGCTCAGGTAATCGTTTCGCAATATCTAATAAAAACGCCAGAGGTTTGTTACAGGTTATACCGCCGACGGCTGCAAGAATGGGGGTGAATCCCAAACATCTTTACGATCCGGAACAAAACATCATCGCAGGTACTCGTTACCTGCGTTTTTTATGTAATAAATTTCCGGACAAATCCAGTAGCCTCGGTTGCAATATTGACCTAGTACTTGCCGGCTACAACGCCGGCGAAGGGGCAGTGCGAAAATATGGTGGCATTCCGCCTTATCGGGAAACACAACAGTACATCAGAAACGTCAAAGCGCGTTACGCACGTTTAAGTGGAAAAAATCCTGCTGCAATACAACCTGTTCCGGTAACGGTTGCCAACAAGAAAATATCGGATTCGCCATACAGAAAGGCAGTATTCTCAGAACCAACCAATTTCTCTGATACACCTGTCCGAATTGAAAGAGGAATACATCAACAAGTTGTTCTACAAAAACCAGAACCTAAGTCTTGGGATGTTTTCGGTGATTTTTAATACACGACCTTATGGTCGTTTTTTTGTATCCGCCATATTGGCGGTCTTTTTTTTTTTGGAGCTTCAAAAATGAAATATGTGAGTGAAAACACCCGTCAATGGGTCAAAGCGGTTTTGTTTTGTGCAATGTTGGGGGGTGTTCAGACGGCTTTGGCTGCCGGCGGCCTGTCAACCGGCGAGAGTGGGGTCAAACAATGGTTCCAGGAGTGGTACAACATTTTGGCGATATTAGCAGGTGTGGCAATTGTTGTCGTTGCTGTTGGCGGTTATTTCCAAGAAAAAACGATTGGCGACATTATCCGGGTTTGCGGTTGGATTTTTCTGTTCGGATGCGGACCAGCTTTGGCAGCAGGAATTATTAAGCTTGCAAAAAGTGTCACCTTCTAACTGATACAGGGTGAATATGGATGAACGGATTACCCGAAATCGATATTGACACCGAATACAGTTCTTATGAGGGACTGTCCCGTGTCGCCATGCTGGCCGGAGTTCTATTTCTTGAGGATACTCACGAAAAGGGATGATCAGGCATTACGTATATTGGGTTTGGAAATTTACTGGTGGTTCGTCCGGAGGAAGTCAAATCTTTTCGGTGACACCCTAACCATTACAGCAACCAAATTTGGAAGAGACCGCGATGATTACATCCGATTTATTAAGGAAGAAACTGAAGAGGCAGCCGCCGCAGCAAAACTTTTTTCCGAAAGTCAGTCGGCACGTTGCTGAGCACATTGTGCATTATGAAAACGGCTACTTGGGCTTTACCGTTAAATTTGACGGTATTCCGTTTGAAGGCGTGAATGATGGGCATTTGATAGCGGCAAACGAAACCCTCAAAAGGGTTTTGAATGCTGCTGGCAAGCAGTATGGCAGTCGGCTTGCCATATGGACGACGCTCCAACGGCAGAAAATTGATTTGAAAAGAAACTATATTTTCAAAAATAACTTCTGCAGACAGTTTGCAGATCACTATATCGAACAATTCAACCAAAAAGACTATTTTGAAAATTTGTTCTACTTATCAGTCGTCTTGAAATACCATGATTTTTCAGATGGGGTTGAAGAAACGGCGGAGCTGTTGGATTTGATCGTAAAAGGATTAAGCATATTTGATCCCGAACCGTTGGGCGTTTATGAAAACGAGAACGGGGTGGTATTTTCAGATGTCTATCAATTCTTTGGAACACTTTGCAATGGGGGATTAAGGGAAAATATTCCTCTAACCCCTTCTGCGGCATATAAAGTCATCCCTACTGCCGACCTTCATTTCGGTACGGATATTCTGGAGATCAGAAGTGCGGAACATCGAAAGTTTGCTACCTGCTACGATTTGAAGGACTTTGGCCGGAGTAAGATTATGACTTTGCTGCCGGTCTTGTCACTTCCGTGTGAATTTACGCTGACGCAAAGTTTTATTTATACGGAAAATGCTGATATGCAGTCAGCCATCAACCAGCAGCGCAATGCACTGAAAAGTGCCAAAGACGAAGCGACAGATCAGCAGGACGAACTGACTTTGGGAAAAGGCGAGCTGTCTGCGGGGCGCACCATGTTCGGCGATTATTCCGCCTCCCTTGTTGTATATGGGGATACCCCGAAAGCTGCCCGTAAAAACGGTTCGACGGCGATGACTGAGTTCCTCAATGCAAACGGATTCCGTTTTGTCCATGCTGCCGGTTCGATGCCCTCAACCTTTTTCAGCCAAATTCCGGGTTACAAACAGCGTCCACGGATGATGCCGAAAACAACCACCAATCTTGCCACCGTATTCGGAATGCACAACTACTCCCAAGGTAAAAGCTGGGGCAATCCGATTGGCGACGGTTCACCGGTGATGCCTCTGAAAACTCTGTCAAACACCCTGTTTAACCTGAACCTGCATTACAGCCGCAAAGACATTAATATGCGCGGCAAACGGATTGCGGGACATACTTTGATTACTGGAGCAACCGGTACGGGTAAAACCGCTCTGGAAACCGCAATTCTGACCTTTATGGCGCGGTTTGATCCTTATCTGTTTGTTCTGGATTTAGATAGGGGGATGGAAATCTTCGTTCGGGCATTAGGCGGAACTTACTACGCGGTCGAAGAAGGCGTTGACAACGGCTTTAACCCGTTCCAACTGCCCGATCAGCCGAAACACCGTAGTTTCCTGTACCGCTTGGTCAAACAATGTGCCGGCGGCGCAGACGCTTCGGAGGAACGGCAAATCAAGTTGGCAGTCGATACACTCTTCGAACTGGAGTTTGACCTGCGTAATTTCAGCACCCTGCTGGACAACTTGCCATACTCTACCGCACCAAACTCTTTGCGTACGCGTCTCTCCAAGTGGTGCCGCAGTGAGGGCGGAGAATTTGCATGGTGCTTGGACAGCCTGTCAAACCGCTTTGATCCGGAAGCGTTTTTCCGTATCGGTCTGGACGTAACCTGTATCTTGAAAGATGATTACGAGCCGACAGGTCCGGTATTGGCTTATCTGCTGTATTTGAAGGAAATAATGGCAGACCGTGTGGCAGATGAAGGCAGTTTGATGGCTTCGGTCATTGCCGAGTTCTGGTATGCCGACCGGTTTGATATTACAGCCGATTTGATGCTTAAAACACTGAAAACCGGCCGTAAGTCAGGTGAGTTTTTGCTTTTGGATTCCCAGTCACCGGAAGATGCCGCCAACTCCCCCAATTTTGCGGCCATCGTACAGCAAACGCCGACCAAAATTTTCCTACCTAACCCTGACGGCAGCAAAGAATCTTACATGAAATGCGGGCTTTCCGATAAAGAATGCGCCGAACTTCTCAAACTACCGATTGAAAGCCGTATTTTCCTGATTAAGCAAAGTAAACAGAGTACGTTCGCCACTCTTGATTTACACGACTTTCATGACGAATTGGTCGTACTTTCAGGCACATCAGAAAATGTTGCCCTGATGCACCGCATTATGGAAGAAACCGGCAGCGAAGATCCCGATGTTTGGCTGCCACTGCTCTATCAGGCTGTATCTGGTAAAACATCCACTTAGTTCGAAGGAGAAAAGCCGAACGCAAATATTCACTGAAATATAAACACATAGGCCGTCTGAAACTGTTTTCAGACGGCCTTTTACTTTCCTGCCGTTTACGGACGGCCTCACCCATCCGCCGCACAATGCGGCGTTTCTCATTGTTCGTAGGAGATTTCGATGAAACTTTACAAAGTCAAAAAAACAGCGGGGGCGTTTGCCGTTGGTCTGATGATTGCTACCTCTGCCCCAACGATGGCGGGTGGTATTCCCGTGATAGACCCTGCGCAGCTTGCCCAGTCGATACAACAGGGCATCCAACTGGGGCAACAAATTCAAAACCAGATCAAGCAAATTACCGAATTGAAGAACCAAGTCAAAGCCCTGACCGGCAACCGCAATCTGGGCAATATCCTGAAAACCGACGCACTTGAACAACTGCCTGATGAGTGGAAATCGGTTTATGATGCAGCCATGCAGACGAAAGGTGGGAACTTTAACAATCTATTGAGTTCCAAAGGCTATTATCAAAACGCGGATAATGAGCGTTTGATCAAACATTTTGATCTGACTCTGAAAGCCATCAAGGATTCAGAACTACGCTTTCAAAACATTAAGGCGTTGATGGATAGGGTAAATACTACCCAAGATGCCAAAGCGGCCGCCGACCTGCAAAACCGTATCGCCTTGGAAAACGCCTATATTCAGCAAAACCAAACTCAACTGGATATGATGGAACGGTTTATGGCACTGGATGAAAAAGTCCAAGTAAAAAAACGTGCGGCTCGCAATAGTTGTATTCGTCAAAATCGGATTAACAACTCCAATACGGCTTGTAGTTAACAACTGAAAGGACATCTGAAATGAAACTTCATCTATTGGGGCTGCTTTGTGCGGCATTATTATTATCCGCCTGCGGTCAGTCCGAAGAAGAGAAGTTTTATCAACAGATGAACAAGGATAGGGAATTATCTGAAATCAATAAACAACGTAACAGTTGCATCCGTCAAAATCGGATTAACAATACGAATATTGATTGTGATAAAAAATATCCTCGTCCTGAAAAATAAACACTGATTAACTAGCTAAAACCACCGTTTCGACGGTGGTTTTCTTATTGGAGACGTTTATGTCAACCTTTTTTGCCGACGTGGCCAAAACGCTCGGGGCGGATTTGGGGCAGAACCTGTTAGATAAGACGGGCGACTTTATCGGGCAGGTTACACCGCTATTCGTCGCCTGTTTTTCTTTTTACGTACTGCTTGTCATTTGGGATTATTACAATTCTAGTCTTGATGTTCTGGCCGTGGATTTTCTCAAAAAATGCTGCGGATGGATGTTGATTATCGGGCTCTCGTTGGCTCCGGCGACTTACATGAAATTGGCCCATATCATTTACGGAATGCCAGACGAGATTGCTGGAATCTTTGCCGGCGGCTACAAAGTGGATGCGTCGGCAATGGATGCCAGTTGGAAATTGTTAATGGATTTGCTTGATAAGATATCAGAACTACATGATCAACATCAATGGTATGAGATAGCCGTACATTTCGGACTTGTTATCAAGATAGGTCTAGTTATCACTATTTGTGGAGCATTGGTTGTCGGGCTGTCTTTTGCCTTCTACATGGTCGCTAAAATTTCCTTGGCTTTGGTTCTGATGATCGGACCTGTATTTCTCGGCTGCCTGTTGTTTCCGGCAACGCGGCAGTACGCGATCAATTGGATCGGCCAGTGTTTGAACCATATTCTGACCTGCACGATGTTTGTTCTGTTGGTTAAAATTCAGATGGCGGCATTTGATAAGGCGATTAACATGGCCATGTCTGGCGGTATTGCCGATTACGCTGCCGCCGAAGTACTACCACCGCTGTTTTTGTTACAAACCATCATCTTCCTAGTCGTCGTTTTCAACATTCCGAGTATTGCCTCAGCATTGACGGGTGGTGCGGCTGTGTCGGGAGCTTCACGTCATATGATGTCTCTCGCAAGTGGTTTAGGTACGGCAGGTCGTTTAGTAGGTCGAGCCGGGGCTGCCACACTCAATGCGGCCTCCAATCGCCGTAGCGGCGGCGGTGTCTCCCCGGTGTCTAACAAACGCCCATCTTAATTTAATCGATAGGAGTCGAACATGACTGCACGCCTGTCTTGGGTAGCGTATATCCAGTATTTTGTTATAGGCATCCTGCTCTATCTGTTTGTTGTGTCTTCCACCTTTGCCGTTATTTCAGGGATACTCGGATTGGCATTGGGTAAAAGCGCGGCACAAACGGTATTGTACGGTCTGACACTGCTGTATCTGGTCGGGTTCGGTTGGATACTGTTCCGACTCTCCTGTTGCCGTGCCTATATGGATGAGACCGGTGTATGGTATTACAGCGGTCTTTTTCCATGGTCAGAAGGTATTCGCGGCATTCGCTGGGAAAACTTCGATCAGGCGCAGTACCGGCAAAGTATTTTCGGCTGGGCTTCTCATAGTTATACCATCTACCTGCTCGACAGATATGGAAGAAGCGTTACGGTCAAAAACCTGCATAACGGCCGCGACTGGAGCGCGTTTGTTAATGATTATGCCTTTGATAACATCAAATAAAGGGAAGGAAATTCCATTATGAAAATGTTGCTAGGAGTCGGTATCTTGTTCGGTTTGGTATTTATTGCCTATTTGAACCGCCATAACAACATCGGTCCTGCCATTATGATGGCTTTGGTGTTCCCTATTGCATTGGTAGGAATGGTCAGTTTCGACCGCAGAGATTGGTACGACAACTGATTTTATACCTGAGCGTTAAAAGCCCGACAGTATCCACTGTGCGGGCTTTTGTACTTTTAAAAAAGGAAACTGATATGAAAATGATTTTATTGGCTGCACTTGCCGCTGTTCTGGCCGCCTGCTCCTCTGCTCCCAAACAACCTTATGGGCAGGCATTTCCGATTAACGTTCAGCAACATACCGGAGCACGATAATGTTTTTCCGTAAAAAAACCAAACAACCGCAGACTGAAGAACAGTTACAGAAAGAGCAAAAAAAGCGCATCGGCAAAGAAGTAGATCAAATGATCCGGATGGCACTGGGATTTGAAAAAACCTTGGTAGATATCGCACAGCAAAATGCAAGCACTTGGAAGCGCGTCGGCATCGGCGGACTGGTTATTGCAGGGTTGTCTGTTGTTGCCGTTACCAGTCTTACGCCCTTAAAAGAGGCCTTTCCCTTTGTTATCGAGGTGGATAAGACCTCGGGAGAGACCAATATCGTAACTACTATTAAAAACAAACAGATGACTTACGATGAAGTGATTAACCGGCACTGGCTGCGCCAATATGTCATGTTCCGTGAAGGTTATAACTGGAACACGATTCAGGCGACATATGATACGACAAAACTCTTCAACTCTCCCGAAGTTCAAGCCAAATATCGAGCTTTTTACGAAAGTCCAACTGCACCGCATAAGGTTTTGAAACAAAATGCCGAAGTGCTTGTAAAGGTGACAAATATCTCGTTTGTAGGCGATATGGCGCAGGTACGGTTTGAAAAACGGTTGGTTCCAGTGGGTAATTCCGAAATCAAACCGGCACCGCCGCAAAAAATGATTGCCACTATTGCCTTTGAGTTTAAAACAACCCCGATGACCGAGGCGGTTCGAGATATTAACCCTCTGGGCTTTCAAGTGTTAAGTTACAACGTTACCGAAGAGGTTGCGCAATGATGAAAAAAACCTTGCTGATAACCGGCCTTGTGGCCGGTTTGTCTTTTCAGACGGCCTTTGCCGCAGTCAATCCCAACCGCTCACCATATGATAAGAGGATTCAAAGTATCAACCATAATCCCTATGATGTTGTGGTTGTAAGGGCAAAAGTCGGATATGCAACTTTGGTTCAATTGGAGGAAGGGGAAACGGTTGATGTCGCCAATCCCGTGAATGAAGGTTTGGTAACGGGATATGGTAAGGCCTGGGGGGTGAAGGTTCGCGGAAACAACATTTTTTTCAAACCAACCAAACCCCAACCGTCCACCAACTTATTGATGGTATCCAACAAAAAACGCCGCTATTCGCTTGATTTAAAAATGGCAGATCAAAATCATCCGCCTACGTTTGTATTGGAATTTCTCTATCCGAACGATGTCCGCAAACGGCAACGGGCTGAAATGTCGAAACAACTTGAAGCTGCTGCCGTTTTACGTGCAAACGAAGCACGTAATCCTAGCGGTGGCGACTATAACCGGAATTATTGGGGGCGTGGCAAAAAATCATTGGCGCCGACCGAAATTTACGACGACGGTCGTTTTACCTACTTCCGTTATGACAATGCTAAAGATTTACCGGCCGTATTCAGGGTAAATGCCGATGGATCTGAAGCTGCCGTAAACAGTCATGTTGAAGGCGATACGTTGATTGTCCATGAAACGGCAGAAAAATTTGTTTTGCGGCTGAATAACGCAGTCCTCGGTATAGAGAACCGCAGTTACAACCCGCAAGGTAAGTTCAATCTGACCGGCAGTACTCAAAGCCGAACCGTCCGTATGAAAAAGGATAAAAAATGAAACAAAACGAAATCAGACCCGATGATGAACAACCGAGCCTGCAAGAACGTATCGGTGACAACAGTATTGAACGCGGCATTCCTACCGACCTGAATGTTAAAAGCAGGAGCACCATGAAAAACATGATGTTCCTGTTTGCTGCATTGGCTGTTGCCGGAGTTTCCGCAGCCGCTCTGTTCAATTATTCCGGAGGTTCCGACGAAGTAGAGAAAAAAACGGAAGAGGAAGTGGTTGACGGTAAGGCAGACAGTAAAAATTTTAAAGCAGAGCAAGATGAAATTTTAGAAATGGCTCCCGATACTCCGCCAGCCGCAGCATCCGAGCCTGCCGCAGCGAGTGAAGCAAGACCTGCATCAAATCCACAGCTTACGGAAACGGACCCTGAAAAGGGCCCTGAAACGGGCGTTACAACAGAAATTCCGCCTGACGAGCGTTTTGATGTGGACCTATCCCCTCAAGGCATGGATGGAGGAACAGTTTCAGGCGCTGCGGCAGCGACACTTACTAACATACGCCCTGATAGTACGGTTGTCGGAGAAACGGATGTAGGTTCGTCAATCTCTTCGGGCAACCCGCTAACCGCAAGACTGAGCCCTGGAAATTATAAGCCTACCGTTGCTGAGAATCGCGGCGACTTAACCTATGTGTTGAATCGCGGTACAGGTATTCCCTGTGTCACTACCACAAAGATTGTCACAACCCATCCCGGTTTAGCCCGTTGCCAAGTGGCACGTGACGTCTATTCGGCCAACGGCAAGACGCTGCTGGTTGAGCGTGGTTCTACCATTATCGGCGAACAGACTTCCGCGCTAACACATGGTCAGGCCCGAGTTTTTGTTTTGTGGAATACATTGGAGACACCGGAAGGCATCCGTGTGGCCCTGGACAGTCCCGGCGGCGATTCGCTCGGCGCATCAGGGCATCCTGCCAAAGTGAATTATCACTTTTGGCAGCGGTTCGGCGGTGCCATCATGATCAGCATGATTGGCGACATAGGCAACGGATTCAGTAACGGACAGAACCGCACGTCGGGTAATAACAACCACATTTCGTATGAAAATACGAGCGATGCTGCACAGGAAATGGCTACCGAAGCCCTGAAGAACAGCATCAACATTCCACCAACCGGATACGTCAATCAAGGCACGGAAATCATGGTCTTTGTTGCCCGTGATGTAGATTTTTCAGGGGTATATGAAAACGTAACCGTCTCCAACCGATATTGACCCGAAGCCGCTCACTTAAAAGGAGCGGCTTGTTCTATAACTGCCACTGGACTGGGAGTTATAGAACAAGCCGTTAATAACAAAGGAATATGTAATGGTTCACGATAATTCTGTTTCGTCACGCAATCTACTGGACAAGTTGAAGCTGACGGAATATCTCAATACCCCTGGAGTAACCGAAGTATTCATAAACCGACCTGGGGAAGTGTTTCTTGAAGATGCCGACGGCTGCCGCCGTATTGAACGACCTGATTTACCCCTGCCCGTATTGGAAAAACTGGCAAATACGCTATGTACTTACAATAAAAAGCATATTTCATACGAATCCCCCATTCATTCGGTAACGTTACCCGACGGTGAGCGCGGCCACATCATGATGTCCCCCAGTTGCGAAAACGGAACGGTTGTTTTTGCTTTCCGCAAACCTTCGAACAGCCGTTTCACGATGTCGGACTATCTTGATACAGGTCGTCTGAATGGTTTTAACGACGTATCGGGGCACGGCGTGGCAGAACGTCGTACAGAGTCGGAAATCGAAATAGAGAGCCGCTGGGTCCGTGACGTATCCGACAGGATGAAGCTACCGTCTGACGTCAAACTGACCGACTGGCAGTACAAAATGTTGGAACATAAAGCCAACGGCGAACTGAATGAATTTTTCAGAATTGCGATAGCACAGAGGTTGAATATTTGCATGGTAGGCGGTACGGGGTCGGGTAAGACTACGTTTACCAAGACACTGGCCGACATGATTCCCGCTCATGAACGGCTGGTTACTATTGAAGACACTCACGAACTCGATCTACCTTTGCACGCTAACCATGCACATTTGTTTTACAGTGGGCACATCACAGCCAAAATGATTATTGCGGCGTGTATGCGGCTTAAACCGGGACGGATTTTTTTGACGGAATTAAGGGGTGATGAGGCTTGGGACTATCTTGCCGCTCTTAATACCGGACACCCGGGAGGACTGACTTCCGTTCATGCAAACAGTGCTCGTGATGTTCACTACCGCATCATGCAGTTGGCCAAAGAATCAGCTACCGGCCAAACTATGGATCCCGGTTATATTCTTAACACTGTCCGTTCCACTATTGACGTTATCTGTTACTTTGAAAAAACCCGCATGACCGAACTTTACTTCGATCCTGTCGAAAAATACTACGCTATGCAAGGGCGTTTACAGTAATACAAGGTCCTCTGAAATGGGTTAAGGAGCAATGATGAAAATTCTGAAGGCAATCTTACATGATCATACGTATTTGAGGGGTTTATGGATAACTCTTTTCTGTCTGGGTGCATTAGGTTACTCGATGAATATACCCAATACCATGATGAATTTAGTACCTACTACCTGGTATAGCTTATATATTGTCACTTGGTTAATCTATATTATGGTTAGAGTAGTAGTGGATACTTTCCGGAGCGTGTTGGATTTTGGGCTTGTTATGAATTTATTATATTCATCCGCAATGTTTGTATTAAATCTCAATTTAGGTGTGACGTTGAATTATTACGGGCGTACCGAGTTTCAGATTTCCGATCCTTTTGGGATATTTTTTCTCATTTGCTGTATGGCGGTTAACCCTCTAACTCGAATGATTGGCATGGTTGTTGATTACATTGCTGCCAAAATTGAGCATAAATTCGCACCACCTCCACTTGGAATTGCCAAAATCAGCAGTTCAGAGAAGTAGATCGGTGGGAACTAAGGGGGCGAAATAAATTGCCACATTTTTAATTTTATAAAGGAAGGTCTTCGTAATGCCATACGTCAACAAAATCGAAATTATGGGCAACCTAGGACGTAATCCAGAATTACGGTATATGCCCGACGGTCGGGCGGTTACGAACGTGTCGGTAGCCGTACAAAAAACGTGGAACGACCGTGAGACGCACGAACAGAAAGAGCGCACCGAATGGTTTTCCGTCATATTGTACGGAGGACAGGCAGAAACCGTATGCAGACTGATGGAAAAAGGTGACTGCCTGCAGGTATGGGGGGAAGTACAGTCTCGGCAGGTTCAGGGGCGAGATGGCTCTGAAAAAACCGTGTTCGAAGTAATTGGCAAAGAGATGCAGATTATACGAACCAGCCCTCGTGAAAGGGTTTCCGGAGGTATTCACGACATGATGAAAACTTCCGTCGGACAGCCGGTTCAGAAATAACGACTGGCACAACCACCTGCCACATACTGAGTTTTCTATGCCCGCCTTTTGGCGGGCTTTATTTTGGAGTATTTGTAATGAGAAAACCCATAACCGACATTCTGCTATCCCTGCTACTGGCTATTACTACCATATGTGTCGGTCTGTATCTAGGAGCGGTGGTTTATACGAAATGGCTGGGACTTAAAACTGCACCGTCGTTATCTTTGCTTTATGCCTATTGGCAGCATTTCGACCGGTTACCGCAAGGCATGGTTTTTCCGCTGAAGGTTTCGACGTCAGTTGCAGCCGCTATCCCTGTTGTCGGACTGATTATGTTACTGGTCTCGATTCTGAGGGGGAAAAAAAAGGAGTTGCACGGCTCTTCAAGGTTTGCGAGCGAACGCGAAATCAGGAAATCAGGGTTGTTGGACAACCCGTCAGCAAAGAAACGCAAAAAGGGAAAAGATGTGCCGGACCTGATTTTGGGCAAATACAAAGGGAAATATCTGCGTTGGTCAAACGATGGCTTTCTCTACTTGGCTGCCCGTACCCGAAGCGGTAAAGGTATAGGTTTTGTTATACCCAATTGCCTGCACTACCGACACAGTATGGTGGTCAACGATATAAAGAAGGAAAACTTTCTGATTACCGCCGGATTCCGCGCCAAACACGGGCAGAAGGTATTTTTCTTCAATCCGTCAGGAACGATGCCTTACCACACCGAAGAGCCTGACGCGCCGTTGATCAGTCATCGTTGGAATCCGCTGACTTATGTTCGCCGCGATCCTGTTTATACCTATAAAGACGCATTATCCGTGGCGGCGATTTTTTATCCGCTTAAAAATGACGATAAGGACGGCTCGAATTTTTGGCAAGAAGCTGCACAGAAATTGTTCACAGGACTGCTGCTGTATTCGATTGAAACAGAGAAGGAACGTGATCTCAATCTAATGCAAAACATGACAACAATGACCAATCTTTTCCGACTTACCTCCCCCGCCAACGGTAAGACTTTGAAGGAATGGATAAATGACGAACTGGAATTGCGTGCTATTTCTTCTACGGGAAGTCTTAGTAGGAACTGTGTATTCTTACTGAGGGATTTTCTCCAAAAAGCAGACAAAGAGGCGGCAAGCGTCTTATCAACAATGAATGCACCTTTGTCAATCTTTCTTGATCCTGCGGTAGAGGCTGCTACAAGTGGCGACGATTTCCGCTTAGATAGACTGCGCATGGAACCGACAACCATCTATTTGGGTGTTGCTCCCAACGAGCTGAAAATTTATAGCACGCTGTTGAAACTGTTTTTCAGCCAGTTGTGCGATGTCAATGTCCAGCAGGGTCTGCCGTCTGACAACCCAAAATTGAAATACCAGTGTCTGTTGCTATTAGACGAATTTACCGCGCTGGGCAATATCCCTGCCATCGAAAAAGGGGTGGGCTATCTGGCCGGTTACGGTATCCGTCCTATTCTCGTCTTTCAAACTCCTTCGCAGGTGGAAGAAGTATATGGCAGTACGGCACGGCAGACGTTCTTTTCCAACTTTGCCGTCCGTATGATTTTTGCCCCTCGCGAACAAAACGATGCGGAAGAATTGAGTAAGTTGATCGGCTTTTATACCTATAAGGCGAAAGGAACGTCCCGTTCCCGAGGTAAAAGCAGCAGTAGTGGAGTGAGTATCAGCGATCAGAAACGTGCGGTTATGAATCCCGACGAACTCAAGGTCATGCCGAATTCCGACTGCATCATCAGTATGGCAGGGATGCCCGCGATCTATGCAGAAAAGATTATCTATGATGAAGACCTTGCCCTCAAAGATCGCGCCTTCCTGCCTATCCCCCATGTTCCCGAGTTGAATGTACATCTTGAGGAAAAGAAACCGGTCGAGGTTTCTAAACCTGCATATGTTTCGCCGGAAGAGATGGAAAGTTTCAACTGGCGTGACGCGGTTAATGCTGAAGAACTGGCTCGTTCAGTACTGGAAGCGATTATTCCAGCCGGCAGCCCACCGGAATTTGTCGCGCAGATAGTTCCGGTGATTGCCCGCAACTGGGGCGAAGGCAGCCTGTCGGTTATTGCCGAGATTTTAAAAACCTCATCCGGCATCGAAATCAATCCGGAAGATTTGGAAGGGGCCACCTGATTTTTGAGGGGTGTATGTGAAAGCAAACGAAACCGTAAGACTGCTATTTCATAGTGGTCTTTGTTTTTTCAACAAGGAGTAAGAAATGGCAGATTATGACGAAATTCGGGCAGCCCTAAATCATATCGGAGCGGACGACCGAGATATGTGGATACGTATGGGGGCAGCCGTCAAAGACGAAATGGGTGAAGACGGTTTCCACCTTTGGGATGAATGGTCTCAGACAAGCGGCAATTACAACACCCGCGACGCAAAAGCGGCCTGGAAGTCGTTCAAAGCTGGACATATCAGTATCGGTACATTGTTTTATCATGCCAGGCAGAACGGCTGGCGGCCTGAAAAACCCTATGTTCCGCTTTCTGATGCCGAAAAAGCCCGGCGGCAGGCGGAATCCGAAGCAAAACGGCTTGAAACAGAGCGGTTGCGGCAAGAAGGCTACGAACGTGTGAAGGGAACGGCGCAAAGAATATGGGCGCAGAGTGTGCCCGCCACATTGGCGCACCCCTACCTTACTGCCAAGGGCATAACCGATCCCGCCGTGATTTCAGGTATCCGCCAAAACGAATACAACGACAGCCTGAGACTGCAAATCCCTGTTTTCTACGACGGCCAACTGTACAACCTGCAATCTATTGATCCCACCGGCGGCAAACGCTTTTTGAAGGACGGTCGAAAAGACGGCGGTTATACGGTGATCGGCGATGCATCCAAAATTTCAAACGGCGTGGTAATCGCTGAAGGTTTCGCCACCGCCGCCAGTATCCATCAAGCAACTGGACAGCCTGTTATCGTAGCTTTCGATGCAGACAATATGGTCAAGGTGTCCGAAACACTGGCGCGAAATCTACCATCCGACACCAAAGTAACGATTGCGGTCGATAACGACGCGTCGGGGAAAGGTTTGCATTCTGCCCGGCAGGCGGCGGCCTTTTTCGGAGATCGTGCCGTGGCCATCGAACCGGAATTCAGTATGCAGCAGATTCAGAAGTTTCAACAGACGGCGGGAATGGATAAACAAGGCAGACCGAAACTGCCGAGCGACTACAACGACCTGCACCAGTTGGCGGGCATCGAAGCCGTCAGAAAGGTTTTGACAGAAGGTCGGAATCTGGCCGCTCCTGCGTCCGAGCATCGCATACAGCTTGATACAGATATGGAGCAGGCGATTGCCGACGAGATTGCTGAATGGCAGGCACGGCAGCAAGCAGCGGATCGTGGTCATACGGCAGAATCCTCGGACAGGTTGTCTGAAAGCCCTGCATCCGAACAGTCCGGCAAACAGAAGGAAGAAGAGATGATTCAGCAAACCGAAACATTGCAAGCTGTAACCTCAAGTCAGGCAGAAGTCAACGGCATCGAATACGCGGAAAAACGGCGTGAGCGGACAACCGAACCTTATCAGCCGATTGATCCCGATCATCCGTACGGCATCGGCCGTACCGGCAGTCACTTCGGCGACGCTCCACCGTTGGAAACAGATGAGCACGGCAAGGCAAAATATTTTTACGAATCCGACTTTGCCAAGTATCAACTCGATGATGCCAGAACCGATATACGGTATGTCCGCACCTCACCCGAAGCCATACAGAAAGACTTGGATGCTGCGGGAGACATCAATTTTTATTACGGTATTACCGAAAGTGGGCGGACGGTCATGTTTACCAAGACTGAACAAGGATGGCAGTCGCCGCAGCCCGGCAACCGTCCCGTCCCAGCTCAAGATAGAGCCGAGCCGCCTCCACAACGGGAATCGGATACCGAACCGCTGCGGGCTTTGCAAAATGAGGGTAGAAAAGCCGTTCTCGATCTGAACTACAATATCCCGCCGGACAGTATTGCCCACCGCTATATCGTTTCAGACGGTAAATATATGTCTGCCGAAAACGGCACGACCGTAATGTTTACCGATAAAGGCAACAAATTGAGCACGGCCCGTTCGGATGCACAAACCGTCAATGATATGTTGGAAGTAGTCAAAGAAAAAGGCTGGGACAACATCAAACTGTCGGGCAGCAAAGAATTTAAGCGTGCGATGTTTCTTGCAGCAGAAAGCCGGGGAATCCGTACCGCCGGCTACCGTCCGACCAAAGAAGATTTGGCTTATCTCGACCACTTGCGTGAGGAACGGGCATTGAACGGCGTGGAAGAACGGCACACGCGCGAACCGGTTAAAACCGGCGAAAGCAATTCACCATCCCCTCACCATAACAAAAATCCTGATAGGTCGTCTGAAAAGGCAGTGCCAACCCGCGAACAGTCATCCGTACCTGCTGAGGGCGAGCGTATCGTTACCGTAGGCAGTGCCCCCTATCTTCATAATGCCCAAAATAAGGAAAGCCCGTATATCGTACTGGAACGGGACGGCAAAGAGCGCACGGTATGGGGCGTGGACATTCCTGACGCAATGGAACGCAGTGGCGCAGAAGTCGGCGACCGCATCCGGCTTCATTCGTTGGGCAGGCAGCCGGTAGAGGTGGAAGTACCTATTTACGACAAAGACGGCAAAGTTACCGGTATGGAAACAAAGGCTGCATACCGTAACATGTTTGACATGGAAATCGTACGCGAACAGGAAAAACAGAAAGAGCATGAAACCTCTGTCCCGCAACCTGACACCGCCGCCCTGTCGAAGGCAGGCGAAATGCTGGCGCGGAGTAAAACACCTTCCGATGCCACCATCAATACTTCCCATACCGCCGATACCCAAGCAGGCGTGCCGTTACAGGGTATAGGCCAGGGTGAAATACCTGCCGAAGTGGCGGTACGTGCGGCCAAGATGAAATCTGACGCGCTGGATACCCGGCTGCAATCGTCCAAAGCCGTCTATATGACCAAGGCCGGAAAGCTGTCCAAAGCCAACAAATCCCACCTGCAATTCCACGAACGCAACGTTATGGATGCAATTCGGGGGGTGAAAGGAGACGCACGAAAACTGGCCTTGGCCAACTATTACGAACATACCGCCGAGAAAATGAAGGGGTCGAAGCTGGATTTACCCAAACCGGTTCAGATACCAAGCCCGCAGCATTCGGTACGGCAACAGAACGACCGTGATCGGCAGCATGAGAAAGAGCAGGAAATGGAACAGGGTCGTTAAGTTTGTCTTTCAACCATACGGTCTGAAACAGCATTGTTTCAGACCGTTTTTTTGGAGTAAAACGATGGCAGATGAACTTCAACAACCGGGCAGAAGGGGAATTGTGAAATCTCAAGACAACATCGAGCGTGTGAGTAATGCCGACATTCCCGAGTTTTTGAAACCGATGATTGAGTCTGGCGAAATTACCCAATGGAGGGAATTCCCGAACCGCTTTTTTGTCAATGGCGTGGACAAAGCAAGAATTATTTGGCACACGGACGAACAGGAGTTCGGTTACGCCTACCTCAACGAACTACCGAAAGAACAGTTTGAGAAATTCCGAGATACCTACAACCATATCCGTACACTACACAAGGCAGAGAAAGAGCATCTGTACTGTGCACAGGAGGGGGCATTGGAAAAAACAGTTAAGGAAGTGCCCGCTGTCCGGGACGTAGTACTGTCATCTCCTGAAGAACGGCTACTCGCCGCCAAACATCGTTACCTGATGCAGGATACTTTTTTGACGCAACCCGAGAGACAGAAGCGGCAATTTAAAGAGTATCTGATGGAAAAAGCAATCCACGACATGCCGCCAGATATGCAAGTAAAGGCGCGGGCTAATTTTTACGAGTCGCAGATTATTGAAACTGCCAAGGAAGGTTTTGATCCGATACGGTGATTCTCCTTTTCTCTATTGAATTTCACCCTTCAAGGCCGTCTGAACATCAGACGGCCTTATTTTTGAGTAATCGTATGAATAATGAAAATGGCAAAATCAGCCCGATCAGGGTGTTCGGTCTATCCGAAAGTGAACAGTCATCATTGCGCGCGTTGGCTGTCATGCGATACGGCAAAGATAGTATTTCTCTACTGCTTAAGAAAACAGCACAATCTTTATTAGAACAAGCCGCAGAACCCGAACCAGTTTCACTGCCGCCGCCCAAAAGCAATAAGCGCATTACCGTCCGACTACCGGAAAAAGACCGTGCATATTTGGAAGAGGCTGCTAAACGGCGTGGCGGCACGATCAACGATGCAATACGCGACATCATACAGACACATATCAGCCGCCATCCCATCCTCTCCGCCGTCGAACTGGACGAATTACACCATTCAAATTACCAACTTTTGAGTATCGGGCGAAATCTCAACCAAATTGCCCACAAACTCAATGCGGGCGAACCTGTCTCTCTGACATCACAATACATCGCCGAACTGCGCGAAATCATCAACAACCACACCGAGCGCGTCGGGCAGGTACTGCATACCCAGCGAAGGCGTAAAAAATAAGGAGGCTGACTATGGCGACCAATCCCATAGACGACTGGTTTTTAGGTTATAAAACCCGTGCCGTCAAATCCAAAGACCGGGGCGGCTTGTATTTGGGTAACGGCCGCCGCCCGTCAAAACCGTTGAAATCTGGCAGTGGCCTAACCAACCTTAGGGCCGCCGCTCTCAAGCACCCCGAAGTAATGGTAAAAATACCTCGCCGCCTCAGCAGTAATTCAAAAGGAATTGCCGGAGTACGCGGCCATTTGGACTATGTATCACGCAACGGCAAGATACAGGTTGAAACCAATGACGGCGAACGCTTAAACGGTAAACGGGAAGTACGCGACTTGGTGGAAGACTGGAAACGACTGGGAATTGCCGAACACACCAAGCATAAAGAGGCATTGAACATCGTACTGTCGATGCCGCCAGGTACACCGCCGCAAGCCGTACTGGATGCCGCCCGAAACTTTGCTGCCGAGCAATTTGAGGGACACAAATACGCCTTTGCACTGCATCACGAGTCGGACAAAGAGGGTGAGCCGCCGCATCCACACGTCCACCTGTGCGTACTGGTGCGTAATCAGTTCGGTGATCGGCTCAATCCGCGTAAAAACGACCTGTTCGAATGGCGTGTTCGCTTTGCCGAAAAACTCCGGGAAGAAGGTGTACAGTGCGCCGCCACTAGGCGACAGCATCGAGGAATAACGCAAAAACCGGAAAAAGGCGTCTTTCGTGCCATAAAATCTCGCGGCCAAGTACCGGACCGCTACCGGCAACAGGCTGAAGAACTGATTGAAGCCGTCAAACACAACGAACGACCGACGCATCAGTCTTGGAAGAAAATAATGCACACCCGCGGACTGATAGTGGATGAGTACGGCAAAATAGCCAAAGAGCTGTACAAAATGGGACATAAGACCGAAGCACGTATCATCAGCCGGTTGGCCAAAGAAACCGCCGCTCAGCCGCGTGATACTAAGGCGCAGCAACAGTTTGATACAGCCCTCAACAACGGCATGACTGCTGAAAAACTGACCCAAAACCTGAAGCATCAACTTGATGAAAGCGAGCAATTCAGCAATCTGGCACGAAAATTGTCGGAAAGCGGACATAAAGCGGAAGCGAAGCTTATGCAGGATTTTGCCGTTGCGGCAGCCGGTCGATCCATTGTCGGAGAAACATCAGTGGAACGCAGCAATACCCAATCAGCAGAAAATCCGTCCCTGCATCATGAACACGGAGATGACGGATTGACACGCTAGTTTTGAATCCGTACATACGACAAACCATATTTGCAGAAACCATACGGCAACGACAACCCGGCCGCAGCACTGGAAACGGTGCTGCGGCCGGGCTTTTTTGTTTATGGGGTCGTTTGCGGGAGGGGGCGGAATCCTACGCTAAGGCTTTGGCCAGCGATATTCTCCGGTGAGATTGATGTGTTCCCATCCGAGCGGCGAAACATGGGCCAAGAGATCGGGCGATAGCAGCTTTCCATCGCGTTTCTGGTTTGCAACGACCTCGCCGAGCTTCATGGTGTTCCAGAAGATGATGATGGCGGCGAGCAGATTCATGCCGGCGATGCGGTAATGCTGGCCTTCGGCGGAACGGTCGCGGATTTCACCGCGGCGGTGGAAGCTGATTGCCCGCTTCAGCGCATGATGAGCTTCGCCTTTGTTGAGCCCGATCTGGGCACGCCGTTGGAGTTCGGCATCCAGAATCCAGTCGATCATGAACAGGGTGCGCTCGACGCGACCGACTTCCCGCAGGGCTGTCGCGAGCTCGTTCTGCCGCGGATAGGAGGCGAGTTTCCGCAGAATCTGGCTTGGCGCGACGGTCCCGGCAGCAATGGTGGCGGCGATGCGCAGGATGTCGGGCCAATTGCGCTCGATCATGGCTTGGTTGACCTTTCCGCCGATCAACGCTCGCAGGTGCGCCGGGGCGGCCGACGGATTGAACGCGTAGAGCCGTTTGGATGGCAGGTCGCGGATGCGCGGAGCGAACCGGTAGCCGAGAATGGCACATGCGGCAAAGACGTGATCGGTGAAGCCGCCCGTGTCGGTGAACTGCTCGCGGATATGGCGTCCAGCATCGTTCATCAGCAGGCCATCGAGGATGTAAGGCGCTTCGCTTGCCGTTGCAGGAATCACCTGGGTTGCGAACGGCGCATATTGGTCGGAGACGTGGCTATAGGCTTTCAGGCCCGGGGTATTGCCATATTTCGCGTTGACCAGGTTCATGGCCTCACCTTGCTCTGTAGCGACGAAGAACTGTCCGTCGCTCGAAGCCGACGTGCCCATGCCCCAGAACCGGGCCATGGGTAACGCTGCCTGTGCCTCGACCACCATGGCCAGCGCCCGGTCATAGGCTTCGCCCTCGACATGCCACCGTCCAATGCGGATCAATTCCCAGAAGGTGTGGGTGTTTGTCGCATCCGCCATTTTGCGCAAGCCGAGGTTGATCCCTTCCGCCAAGATAACGTTCATTAGCCCGATCCGGTCAGCGCAGGGTGCTCCTGTGCGCAGATGGGTGAACGCTTCGGTGAAGCCGGTCGCCGCATCCACCTCCAGCAGGAGATCGGTGATGCGCGTGGGCGGGATCTGCTTGTAGAGATCGAGCACCAGATCTTCGGCGCCTGTCGGCGCGGCGGCTTCGAGTTTCTCGATATGCAGAACGCCGTTTTCAATCGACCCGCCCGGGATCGTGCCTGCGCGAGCGGCACGGCCAAGCTCGCGCAACCGCATGTCGAGGCGAGCTTGCCGGTCTGCCAGCCATTCCTCCGGCCGCAATGGCACAGCGAGACGACCGCCTTCCGCGATGGATTGTGCCGGAACGAGTGCGTGTTTCAGATCGCCATAGCGCCGGGACCTAGTAAGCCAGACATCTCCGGAGCGGAACGCATCGCGCAGATGGAACAGCACCGCGATCTCCCATAGGCGAGCGTCGCCAGCCCTCTGGGCCCGAAGGTGGCGATGCCATTTCGAGCTGGGCCGCAAGAAGCTGGTCATCGCGGCATCGTTCAAACCGGTACGAAGGGCCGTCACCGCTTCCAGAAGCGGCAGTGCAACGGGCGCAGCTCGCAGATCGAGCAGGCGCAACATGCGTGGAGCGTATCGGCGGAAGCGGTGATAACCGTCGAGCACATGATTGAGCGGATCGTCGGCCATGGTGGCGGTCAGCCTGGTTGCCATTGCAACAAGGGTTTTTAAGCCGTCCCACCCTGACCCACTCGCGATGACATCGCCCAGCGGCTGGCCATCATCCTGTGCATCGACCAGGGCGCCCCCGATCTCGGCGAAGGATTTCAGGGTGTCACGCACCACCCCCGCTTCGTCTGCGACCTTTGCATGGCAAATACGCTCCGAAGCACGGTAGAGACGGCCGACGATCCGGTCGTGGGTTTCGACCACTGCGTCGGCCAACATCGCCTGCCATTCCGAGACGCAAACAGCCAAGATCGCAAGCCGCCTGTCCTCCGGGAGATCGCGCATGCCGTCGGCATAATACCGTTCACCCTGCCTGCGCAGACGAGTCACCCGATGGGCAGGAACGCCGGCAAGCAGATCCTCGGGGAGATCGATGCGTTGCAGATATTCGAGCCGGTCGAGCAGCCGGTTGGCCGACGAAGAGTTCGAGCCAGGCTCGAACTGGCGCAGCCACACAAAACGGGTCACCCGATCATCAGCCGTCTCCTCGAGCAATGCCAGCAACTGTTCTCGGATCGACATAGGCAGCCGACTGGCGATCCTCGTCTCGATGCGTCGCTCGGCATCGACGAGAGCCGCGGCACAAAGCCGCTCGATCGTGGATGTCGCGGGAAGGACAGTGCGGGTGCGTCGGCACTCGGCTACGAAGCGACGGGCGATATCCTCGTTCGACACCGCCATCTCGGCTTCTCGGAACAACCATTCCTTCAGCTCGCTCGCACCACGTCCGGAGAAGGTGCGGAAGCCGTAGAGCCCCCGTAACTCGGCAAGATGCTCGTGCCGTGTTTCCTCGCGGGCAGCATAGTCTACGAGATCGTCGGCACCCAGGCCAAGCTGCGCTCCGATAAATTCGATGACCTCTGCAGGGATCAGTTCGCCTGGAGCCAGCACCCGGCCGGGATAGCGCAGGACACACAATTGCAGGGCGAAGCCGAACCTGTTGTGAGCGCGCCGACGCAGCCTGATATGCCCAAGGTCTTCATCACTCAGCGTATAGTGCTTGAGCAAATCCGTCTGTGAAGTCGGCAAGCGCAACAGCGCGTCTTTCTGCCGATCGGTTAGAGTGACGCGACGCGGCATACATGTTCCTTTTTCAAAATCTGATAGCGTTCAAGACGCTTTGTTTATGAAGCTGGTTGAGATACATTTCCAGAGGTCAATGCAATCGTGGCCGAAGCGCCGCCTCAAACCAACGTTTGTGATACATGCTGATCGGATATGCCCGCGTCTCCAAAGCCGATGGCTCGCAGTCTCTCGACCTGCAGCACGACGCCTTGCGCGCCGCAGGTGTCGAACGGGACAATATCTATGATGATCTTGCTTCCGGCGGTCGTGATGATCGCCCTGGCTTGACTGCCTGCCTCAAGTCATTGCGTGACGGCGATGTGCTGGTGGTCTGGAAGCTCGATCGCCTCGGACGATCGCTTGCCCATCTGGTCAACACGGTGAAGGAGCTGTCAGACCGCAAGATCGGCCTGCGGGTTCTGACTGGAAAGGGCGCTCAGAGGCACTGTTGCAAAGTTAGCGATGAGGCAGCCTTTTGTCTTATTCAAAGGCCTTACATTTCAAAAACTCTGCTTACCAGGCGCATTTCGCCCAGGGGATCTGAGGCCTGGCCTTTGCGTAGTGCACGCATCACCTCAATACCTTTGATGGTGGCGTAAGCCGTCTTCATGGATTTAAATCCCAGCGTGGCGTTGATTATCCGTTTCAGTTTGCCATGATCGCATTCAATCACGTTGTTCCGGTACTTAATCTGTCGGTGTTCAACGTCAGACGGGCACCGGCCTTCGCGTTTGAGCAGAGCAAGCGCGCGACCATAGGCGGGCGCTTTATCCGTGTTGATGAATCGTGGGATCTGCCACTTCTTCACGTTGTTGAGGATTTTACCCAGAAACCGGTATGCAGCTTTGCTGTTACGACGGGAGGAGAGATAAAAATCGACAGTGCGGCCCCGGCTGTCGACGGCCCGGTACAGATACGCCCAGCGGCCATTGACCTTCACGTAGGTTTCATCCATGTGCCACGGGCAAAGATCGGAAGGGTTACGCCAGTACCAGCGCAGCCGTTTTTCCATTTCAGGCGCATAACGCTGAACCCAGCGGTAAATCGTGGAGTGATCGACATTCACTCCGCGTTCAGCCAGCATCTCCTGCAGCTCACGGTAACTGATGCCGTATTTGCAGTACCAGCGTACGGCCCACAGAATGATGTCACGCTGAAAATGCCGGCCTTTGAATGGGTTCATGTGCAGCTCCATCAGCAAAAGGGGATGATAAGTTTATCACCACCGACTATTTGCAACAGTGCC
>QWCC01000158.1_pt1 | contig 25091 bp, 16 predicted proteins | sample 1972491 | NCBI WGS metagenome assembly QWCC01 (sample SAMN09866718, study PRJNA288562) | Human oral metagenome isolate term5_saliva, whole genome shotgun sequencing... | isolation source: mouth | host: Homo sapiens | place: USA: California
ATATATGCTTGTAGAAAGTAAGCTTTATACTCATACAACTAAGAATGGAGCTGAATATAGATGGTCTTTAGAAAAGTATGTTAAACGTACTTCTAATGATAAGATACTTCCATCGGTAGCTCATATGTTTAATAAAAAATAATATATTCATATATTATTAACGTGATATCAATGTATGATATCAGTTATACAGGGTATGATCTAAAGAAGATCATATAAGGTTATTTAATATTATAGGAGGTTCTCATGATGAACACAACAAAAACAACAAAATTATTTTTAGCAGCAGCCGTAATGGCATCTCTTACAGGTTCTGTATTCGCAGCAGGCATAAATAATACAGTTGATCCTGCAGCGGTAGCAATGGGTGCTGAAGCTTATGGTAATTCAAACACTATTACTGCGACTGGTACATCTGCATTTGCTGTAGGTTATAATAATACTGTAAGTGCTGACAATGCAGTAGCTTATGGTAATAGCAATGTAGCAAGTGGTACTAACAGTCTAGTTGGTGGTGAATATGCAAAAGCAAAAGGTCGTAATAGTTTAGCTATCGGTTCTTCTGCTCAAGCTTTAAGTGATAATACATTTGCTATCGGCAGTCAAGCACGAGCTAATGGTGCTAATACAGTAGCTATTGGTAATGGTGCTTATTCAGAAAACGAAAGTGCATTGGCAGTAGGTAAAAGTGCACGAACTAGTGGTGTAATGGGTACAGCAGTTGGTTATGGTACACGTGCATCTAATCAATATACAACTGCACTTGGTTATCAAAACGTAGCTGGTGGTGTTCAAAGTTCCGCAGTTGGTGTGAACAATGAAGCTACTGGTGATTATTCTGCAGTAAGTGGTACTAATAGTGCAGCTAATGGTAATTATGCATTGGCATCTGGCTTTAAAGCAAAAGCTATTGCTGATGATTCTATTGCAGTAGGTGATCAATCTAAAGCAACTGGTATCTCTTCTGTAGCTGTTGGTACAATTGCTGAAGCTACAGGTGGCGATGCAATCGCAGCTGGTCATTCCGCAATTGCAACAGGTAATCTATCCACTGCTATCGGTTCCAATGCTGAAGCAAAAGCAGATAATACAATTGCAATCGGCTCTAGTGCAAAAGTTACTGGTGTATCTTCTGTGGTTGTAGGTCGTGACAACAATGTTACAGGCGATGACACTACAGTTATTGGTGCTAATAATGGTACAGTTTCCTATGATACTACAACTGGTGCAGTAGTACTTGATAAAACAATTTCTGCAGATCAATCTGCTGTAGTTGGTTATAATAACCATCTTCAAAGTTCTGATAAAGAACAATTGATCTTTGGTTCCAATAGCATCACTAAAGAACAAGGTGCAACAGTAATTGGTAGTCATTCTAAAGCTACAGCTATTGATGCATTTGCAATCGGTAATAATATCATTGCAGATGTACAAAATGGCGTAGCTATTGGTACTAACAGTGTTACAGAATTAGCCGTTGGTACTACTAATATCAAAGACAATACTTCTGATATTCGCTTCAGCAATTCTACATATGCTGGTAGCAACCCTGATAGTGTTGTAAGCTTTGGTACAAATGGTCGTGCTGGTGCTGGTGGTGTTACTAGCTATACTCGTCAATTGCAAAATGTTGCAGCTGGTAGAGTATCTGCGACTTCCACTGATGCAATCAATGGTTCCCAACTATATGATGTAGCTTTGGAAGCTCAAAAATACAATACTCTTGTAGATGGAACTAATACAACAGTTACATCTCAAGATAATGCGTTCGGTCGCAAAGAATATAAAGTAAACGTTAACCGTGATTTAACTAAAATGAATTCTGTTCAATTCAATACAGTTAATGACCCACAACGTAACTTTGTATCTAAAGATGGAATGCACGTATTTGATGGTGATGTGAATACTAACTATACTTCCAATGGTATGAAGCTTGAAAATACTAATAATCTAGATACAGCTCAATATGATCTAGATGGTATGGTAGCTGATTCCAATGGCAAACATATAGAATTTACTACATCTAACATCACTGCAGGCGGTCAACAAATTCATGGCGTAGCTGCTGGTACAGCTGGTACTGATGCAGTTAACGTTAACCAATTGACTTCTGCTTTGAATCAAGTTAATGATGCTAATACTGCATTAGGTAATGTAGTTAAAGCTAACCAACAAGAAGCTCGTAAAGGTATTGCAGGCACTGCAGCATTAGCTGGTTTACATCCATTGGATTTTGACCCAGATCATAAATTGGACATCATGGCTGGCTATGGTCACTTCCACAATGCTAATGCTGGTGCAGTAGGTATTGCTTATCGTCCAAACGAAGATCTTATGTTCACAGCTGGTACTACATTTGGTAGCGATAATGTAATCAATGCAGGCATCTCCTATAAAGTTGGTGCTCGCTCTGAAGTATCTCGTTCCAAAGTAGCTATGGCTCGTGACTTAGCTGATGCTAAACGTGAAATTGCACAACTTCAAGCTGATAATGAAAAATTCAAATCCATCTTGAATGCAGTTCTTGGTTTAGACTTGCCACAAAATGATGATGTTGTATTTGCTGACGTTCCTCAAAATCATTGGGCATATGCAGCTGTACAAGATCTTGCTAACCGTGGTTTAGTAAATGGTTATGAAGATGGTCTATTCAAAGGCGATCGTACTTTAACTCGTTATGAATTTGCTCAAGTAGTATACAATGCAATTCAACGTGCTAAAGAAACTAACCAAGGTATCGACCAACGTTTGGTTGAAGAATTTAAACCAGAATTGATGCGTTTCTCTATCGAAGGTAAAGTTCATGAACGTGTTCATGTAAACAAATCCACTAAAGAAGTTAAACGTGATCAATATGGTACTATTGTAAAATAATTAGATTAAGAATACTTAAGAGATAGAGTCTTAGAACTCTATCTCTTATTTATTTTTTAGGAGGATAAAATGGAAACTTTTAACACTATGTATTTTGGAGCATTTGAGAAATTCGAATATGTAATAGAAGAATTTCTAGATGCAGCTTCAGAAATGGATTGTAGCTATTCTTTAGAAGGTGATAAATATGGTGATGTAAAGTTTGATATTACTAGATCTGAAAATAAGATTGAATTCATTATCAATGATATTAAATTCAAGTTTATTAGAGATAGAGTAGTATTCATGAACGCATATGAAGCATTCAGAAATCGTCCATATATCTTATATATGATGGTTAAACTATTCCATCAATTATATCTTGATAATAATACTGAACTCTTTAAAGATAAGAAAGATAAAGTATTAGATGTACTTGATGCATTCTTACTCTTAGAAGGCTGGTTCGAAGACCCTCGAATTGAAGAAGCTGAAAATGAAGAATATGAATCTATAGCTAATGAGAGAGCTCAAGAGAATAAAGAGTTTTGGGATGAATATGAGAAGTTCAACCCTAACGATATCTAAGGAGAAGTATGATGAGAGAACTTATTATTTGCGTATGTTTACTTGGTTACTTTGGTATAGCTAATGCTAATAATGTAGAGCAACCTAAAGATGTTAAGATAGTTCATAATGATGATAGTGTAGCTCTTCATAAGAAGGTCTATCAATTAGAAAAACGTATTGAACGATTAGAAGAGTTATTAAAGAAAGAAGGTAAATAATATGAACTTCAAATATATAAGAAACTTCTTTGATACTGATGAAAGATTTAGCTATATGCATGACTTACTTGAAAATAAAATGGATGTACATATTGCAAATGGTCAAAGCTTTATAATCATACAAGAAAAATATAGTTTATTTAAAGCAATCTATTCTTTACCTGATAATCCATTTCTTAAGGTTAGTTTCAATATTAGTGATGAAGAATCTTTCAGAAATGCTATTGAAACTATATATAAATCTGCAACCGCATCTGATAATCAACCTGAAGAAGCTAAGCCAGCTGTACCTATACAAGATATTAAATTCTCACTAGATGCATATAGATATACATTTAAAGACTTTTCAACAGTTGAAGGAGATAATGCTATTTTAGCATCATATGGATCAGATGTAAAAATCTTCATCTTTAGAGACAAAGATAAATGGGTCTTTGAATGTAAATACCTAGATAAAGCTAAAACATATGAAGAAGATAATATGTCAGAAATAAACTCTATTCTCATAGATTATAAATCCTTAGGTGATCTACAATCTAAAGAAGCAATTAAATATCCTAGAGGAGGAAATACTATGTATAAACAACCAGTAAATAAAAGCAATGATTTTCTTAACGACTATAAAGTAGTTAAACTAGCTGAAAAGGCTATTAATGATAACTTTGCTGAATTAGCTAATGATTTCATTAAGTATTCCAGTGGTGAAGAAGACATTAGTACAATTTTATCATGCGGTAATTCTAAAGTATTATTTTCTGCAACTAAATTCAATAGAAAGATCACTATTGAATTTGGTAGAGATGGTGAAGAACCATTCCGCTATGTTTATACCAATAAAGGTATTAATTTGCTAAATGACTATGATCCTGCAGCATTAATTACCATTGGTAATCTTATTGAAGCTGCAGTAGAATCATGGTTAGAAAAAGATAGAAATAGAATGAATATGGAAGACGTAAACGAATGTATGATAAGTGCAGTAGATAATATTAAGACTATGATTGGCTTAATTAATAGCACTATTGGAAAATATAGTGCATAATACAAATAAGTAAATGTGTTGGCAGGAGTAGGGATTTAATCCCTACTCCTTCCTGCTTTTCTTTTTTTGTAATAGTGGATATATATATACTTGTATATTATTAAGGTGATATGATGATATAGTATTTAATGTTAAGCCCACAAGGCAGAAAGGAGTCATATCATGGAAAAACTAAACTTCTACTTCAAACTTGGCAGAATCGAAAAGATGATTGTCGCTATCCTTGGCAAGTTCAACAGAGATCTTATTATCTCTGGAATTTCCAATGGATCAGTTATGTCTCATGATCATAAACTTATGATCAATATGGGAGACAAAGTTATTACACACGTTGGTCAATTCATTGAGTATAGACATCCAGAGGAAATCGTCTGGAAGCTAATCCAATTCAATGAAGAGTACGACTTTGGTTGGGATGAATTCTTAACTGCTTTAGAATTAGCAGCAGAGGAAATTCAACAACTAAAGAAAGCGAATATAGAGTAGAGGGTTAACCCTCTACTCTACTCTTTTATTTTTTTTCTTTTTTATTAATAATTAGATTCGACTAACTTAACCATTCCACCTTCGAGGGTAGCTAATGGGAAGTTCATATTTAAGTTAGAGTTACGTGCTACACCAGTTTGGAAGTTTAAGTTCATATCTTCCAATAAGAATGGATCAGGTAAACTCATATTGGTGATTTGTTCACCAGTCTTAATATTCATACAACGGAACTCTCTAGATTCTGTTTTTGGATCGAATACCACTACAGTCTTAACATCTGGATTGTGTTCCATAATCATACGATTTTGTTCTGGAGTAAACAATTCATCATTAGTCATCATAGGTTGATAGATATCCATACCGCCTTGTTGTTGAACCATCAATGGTACATCTCCACTTTCTAATCTAGGTGGAATGAAACCAGATTCAAGTTGTTGTCTTGGAGTATTGATAATATTTTCATATAGACCCATGATAGCCGCTTCATCACTACCACTATTTTCAAGTTTAAGTTCTTTAGTACGTTTAAGTTCCATATCATGACATTTAGAGATAACAGAGTTAAGCTCTTTAATAGCAGATAGCTTAGTACTAGATAAAGAAGATATAGTTGCAGAGATATCAGTTAGATATTGATATTTACCACGCATCTTGGATAATCTAATATCATTGAATTCTTGTTTTAATTCTCCTTGAAGACCATCGATTTGACCAATCATAACTTTGATCAAATCATTAGTTTCTTCATACGAATCAATATAAGCCTTATTTGTTACGATCTCTTCAGCATCGACACCTACATTGATTTCGTCGTTATCTTTATTTTTTCTTGGTCGACCACGTTTACGTGGTTTGATCAAAGTACTTTCATCAATAGGAGTATTCTCCACTACAATTTTTTTACCTTGACCAGTAGCAAATTTATTAAATACAGAAGAGCCATTAAAGTTTGGTTTAGGACTATTAGTCACTTTAGGTTCTTCTACGGTAATATTACCTTCGGTAATAGCTTCAGTATATTGCATAATATTCCCTCCTTTTATGGGTTTATTTTAAAGTTCTATGCATATATTCTTATATTGCCTAAAAACGTCGAATTATTAAAAATTAAACTCCCAGTTACATTAAAGTAGGTATAAATACGAAGGAGGATTTTAAATATGGCTAACATTTTAAACATATTTAATCAGTTTCCAAAGAACTATGACTTAACAATTTTGCAAACATTCTTTGCAAAACCTTTTAAACAAGAGAACGGTAAATGGACTAAACCATCTTTGAGTTTAGTTGCTAAAGATAATAATACAGGTAAGAAACACGTATGTGAAATTGAAGATCCAGAATACATTTGGTTCTTAGCTAAAGATCCAGATAAGTTAACTCATCACTATGACTTCTTACCAAAAGATGAAGTAGAAGCTATTCAATGTCCTAATAGAGAATTAGAGAAATGTATAGCTCAAGCAACTGGTAATATGAAATTCTTTACAAATAATATTGCCAATGGTGAATATAGAGAGAATGCTAAGTTACATACTTTGAATCAAGTATTCTTCTCTGACCAAAATATTGAAGACCATTATAGATTCTGGTTTAATAGATTATTTAAGAATGAAATCCATTCTGTAAGAAAAGCATATCTGGATATCGAAGTTGATATCTCTGATATTGTAGGTGATTTCCCAGAACCAGGTGAAGCTCCAGTTAATGTAGTAACCTATATTAATGATGGTGTAATCAATACATATATTCTTAGAGATCCTAAGAATCCATTAGTACAAGAGTTTGAAAACCAAGTAGCTAGTGGAGAGATTGAAAGAGATTTAAGAAAGTTAATTGAGTTTGCTATCGGTGATGAAGCAAGACAACGTAAGTTTAATATCTTTGGATATAACTTTAACGTGAAGTTCTTTGACCAAGAGATACAATTACTAGGTTCTTTATTTAGACAAATCAATACAGAAGAACCTGACTTCTTAATGGCTTGGAACATGGCGTTCGATATTCCATATTTGATTCAACGTATTCGTAATCTAGGATATCGTCCAGAAAGTATCATGTGTCATCCAGACTTTAAGTTAAATCCTAAAGCTGAATACTTTATTGATACACGAATGGAAAACAACTATGCTGAACGTGGTGATTATGCATACATCTCAGCATATACAGTATACTTAGATCAAATGATTCAATTTGCATCTCGTCGTAAAGGTCAGTCTGCATTTGCATCATTTAAGTTGAATGATATTGGTGCTCAAATCTGTGGTGTACAAAAGTTGAATTATCATCATATCACTACAGACTTAGCTAAGTTACCATTCTTAGATTTCAAAACATTTGTATTCTACAATATAGTCGACGTATTAGTCCAAGTATGTATTGAAGAATCTACAGATGATATTGGTTATATTTATAACTCTAGTGTATTGAATAATACTCGATTCTCTAAAGTACATAGACAAACTATCTATCTAAGAAATAAGCAAATTGATTTCTATTTCAATCTAGGACTTGTTGTTGGTAATAATATCAATAAGACTAGAGAGAAACCATCAGAGAAGTTTGACGGTGCTTTCGTAGCAGATCCTAACTTGGTTAATGATTCAGTTAAGTTAAAGATCAATGGTATTCCAGTTTTCTTATGTGATAACTTAGTAGACTTTGACTTTAGTTCACTATATCCAAGTATCAATCGTGAATTCAACTTAAGTTCTCCATCTGAGATTGGTAAGATAGAATTTGAAGATGATAAAGATGCAAGCTCTGCAATCATTGAAGATATTGTAACTCAAGATCATTTAACTATTGGACATAGATGGTTTGGTTTACCTAACTATAGTGAGTTAGTTGATCAGGTATCTACATTATTTGCATCTGGTAGACTATCTACTGAGAATGAATTCAAAGTATATAATAAAGGCGAGTTAGTTAAACCAATAGCAGTTGAATACAATGAATGTGTACCAGCTTTAACTAGATTTGGTAGCATGAATATGAATGCAATCTATGGTGAACGACAAATGCCAGGAGGATTATAATGGTTATACATTTCCCATTAAGCCAATCTGATATCGAAAGCTTACTTTCTATAAGTAAGCTTTTGAAATGTGATAAGATTCTATATGATAGAAATTATATTAATCCAATCATTGGTATAGGACCAGAAAAATCATACTTCCAGACTACAAGTTTCATGGTTGATCTAAGTCCTCATATTAATAATCTATTGATTAATATCTCTGACTTAAAGAATCTTGGTAAGATTACTCAATTACAACCAGCGGCTGATAATCCAGAGATAGCTATTCATAGACCAATTGTATCTGTATTCAATTGGGATGCTGAGTATATTAAAGCTTGTATGAATAGTCTAAGAGAATATCAAATAGATGATAATATCATTGCTAGAACTGATGAGTTCCATAATACAGATTGTTATAATGAACTTATGGCTGGTAGTGCATCTACTGGAGCATTTAGAATCAATATAGGTGGATATATGATTGATATACCTAAATCAGCTATACCTACATTGAAATCTGATCATGTAGTAGCTACTATATATAATGCTCCTAATAAGAACTTTAATATTCTTAGATTTAAAATAACTAAACGTAATGGTATCATTGTTAATCAGTCAATGTTATTCTTACCTTACTAGGGAGTTTGGCTATAGAGAATCAATCTCTATAGCCAGATTCGTTTATTTAGCATACGGAAAACATTTAAATAATCAAAGGAGGAACGATAATGGCTGAAGATAAAAACGTAAAAAAGCAAGATGGGTTACTTAGTAGTATCCGTAAAGGTCTTGCTAATCTATACGGTCGTACATATTATACACCACCAGACAGTGATAGCGAACTAAATCATCTTACTGATAGAATCAATGATTCTATGGGTAAGATTATTAATGATATTAACTACTCCACAGGTCTATCTTCTATTAGCACTCTATATGCTAAGTCTATGGAATATCAGAATGATCCAAAAATTGTAGATGGTTTTGATAACCTATTCAAAGACTTAAATAATGATGGTAGTACTTATAATGCTTTCTTTAATAATCGTAGCTTACGGTTATTCGATGCAGAGATTGACATGATCTGTAAATATATGCCTATGCTTGAAGATGCATTAGGTGTACTATGTGATAATGTAATCTCATCTGACCACTTCTCTAAAGACTTTATCTTCATCTCTGATGAGAATGTCTCTGTAGAAAGTGATAAAGAAGTATTCTATAACAATATTAAGATACTTAAAGACAAGTATGACTTGCTTATCAAGTTCCAAGATATTATTTATAATACTTCTAAGTATGGTGAACGATTCTATTATATCGTACCATATGAAAGAGCTATTAAAAAGCTATTAGATAACCCAGAAAATAAGTTTATAACTACACATAAAGAGTCTATGAGTCTAACTGAATCTGGTATTCTTAAAATCTCCCCTACATTAAAAGAGAGTGGAGATGTATTTGTTAGAAATATTAACAAAAAAGAACAATCTTTAGATGTTGAATTCTCATTCAATATGAGTAATGCTTTATCTAAAGAGATTGTAGCTCATGAGACTGCAGCTAGTAGACTTAAACATATTAGAGAATCTGCATTAAACTTCAATGAAGCTACAACAAGTACCGTATCTCTAGTGGCTAATGATAAATTAGATGCTAGTCCATTCTATGATGATACCACAAGTAATGGTTTAATTGTAGCTGGTCAAGATAGAATTAATACTAAAGACGACTGGGGTCTAAATGGATGTATCTTTAAAGAACTTAATCGTTATAAAGTTATTCCAGTTAGAATTGAAGATCTTATTCTAGGATATGCTTATCTTGAAAATGATAGTGTATTTGGTTTAGAAGATGACTTCCCAGTTAGTGATACGACTACACCAGTAAATGCTTTAGGCATCAATGTAGCAACAGACTTAGAAGCTACAAAGAACTCTGCTGTTATCTCTGATAGCATTGTTAAGACTGTAGCTAGTAAACTATCTGCAGCTATTGATACTAAGTTTATTAAACTTAATAAAGATCTATCTAAAGAGATCTATATGGTATTAAAACATGATCTTCAAGCAGGTAAGAAGAATAAATATAATGTAACTTTCTTACCACCTGATGATGTAGTTCATTGCTATTATAAATTAGATCCTGATACATACCGTGGTATCTCTGACTTATATAAATCTATGATACCAGCTAAGTTATTCATCGGTCTATATATTACCAATACTATTGGTGCAATGACTCGTGCACAAGATCGTCGTGTATACTATGTAAAACAATCTGGTATTGATACAAATATCTCTAAGATTCTATTAACTACTATTGACCAATTGAAACGTCAAAACTTCAATATACGTCAATTAGAATCTATGAAGAATGTATTAAACATCTTAGGTCGATTCAATGACTTTGTTATTCCAACTGATAATAGTGGTAATGCACCAGTACAATTTGAAGTTATGCAAGGTCAACAAATTGACCCACAAACTGACTTGATGGAAAAACTCCAATCAATGGCAGTCAATAGTACAGATGTACCATTTGAAATAGTACAAGCAAGACAATCTATGGACTATGCTATCCAAGCATCTATGTCCAATAGTAGATTCTTAAAGAAAATCTATAATAGACAAACAGTTGCTAATAGATTCTTATCATCTATTATGACTAAACTCTATAGAGGTGAGTTTAATAATCCAACAGCGGTTATTAAAGTTAACTTACCAACTCCGATGTTCTTGAATCTAACTAATACTAACCAAATCATTCAAAATGCTAATGATGTAGCACAAGCTGCAATGGAAGCATTCTCTGATGACTTAGATGATAATGCTAAACAAATCTTCTTCAATAACTTAAAAGGTAAAATGCTTGAAAGTTATATTGATATGGAAATGATTATGCGTGTTAAAGAAGCAACTAAGATTGAATATGCTGCTAATACACAGCAAGATCAAAGTGGTGACGGTGGTTACTAATACAACAAAATACGGTCATAGGCTATTAAAGCCTATGACCATAAGTTGTTTGTTTTTATTTGGATAAGGTGAAAACTAACTTTGCCCACAGCAGCAAAGAAAGAATGACTACGCATGAGGAAGTCCGTTCATGTGATTTTAGCAGATTGCAATTTGAGAAGAGAGGTCTTCCATCCATCCCCTGATGGAAGAATTTTGATCTATTTGTCCAAAATCGGAGTTCCCATGTATATATTATTAAACGTTAATCAAGCGTAGGATTTTGATTTGTATGATGAGTTTTGTTCACGAAGCATGTATAGAAATTTTTATTAGTAGGTATTATATAGGAGTTTTTGTGTCTAATTATCTTCATTAAATCCTCATACGCAGTCAATATATTGTTATATAAATAAAAAGAATAAATGGACTAGGAGATTAACTCCTAGTCCACTGTTGTTTATTCTATTATTAAAATCTATTAACCAGTATAAGAAACGCCTTTACCAGTGTTACCTTCACCATTAGGAGTAAGGATATTATTATATGGTTTCATATGAGTTACACCAGAGTAAGTCATTTCAGATTCATCCCAAATTGTACCTTTACGTACCCAATCAAGTAAGCTTTGAGCTTTTTGGTTGATGATAGTATTAGTAATAGGGAAACCAGAGAATTCAACAGACAATTCTTTGAAGCCAATATCACCACGTTCGATATTGTAGATATTCAAGTCAGCGTTAGTTGGTTGAGCAGCTACAATATAGAATGCTTTTTCAACGTTCATCAAAGTATTATCAGTTACAATATATAAGAAGCTAAATACTTCTTGGTCAAAACCAGGTTCTTTGATAGTACCGTCTTCAATAAGACCATGATAATGTTTAACTTGAGTTGTAGGGTCTTTAACACCACGTAAGAACAACTCATGAACTTTAGTCATGATAGAACCAGATTTTTCGAAATAACGCATAGTAAAGGTAGAGCCAGATTGGCTATTAACTTTATTGATTACGTTAATGGATTTAACACCATTTGTCAATTCTGCAGTATCGGAAGTCATGTTATCAATGCCATCTAAGCCACGGAATTCATATTCCAATACATGCACATATGTATCGATAAGTTTTTGGTATTTATCACTTTTAGCTGCCAAAGCTTTCAAGAAAGCTGGGATAGTTAAAACGATAAGCATACCATAACCAGATTCAAATTGGTTAAATTGATGTAAGTTAGCCCAGTCAGTTACACCACGGAACAAGGCATATTGTGTCAAATCACGAATTTCTTTAGTGCCGTCGAAGATAAAGTTAACAGCACCAGCAGTACGTCCAGCCATATTATTTATCCTCCTTAAGCATTAGCACTAACAGTAGTTGCAATTGGAATAGCAACGATACGGAAGATTTCAGCTTGTGCGAAATCTTTGAAAGATACTTGGATAACTGCATAAACAATTTTGTTTGCTGCATATGCAGAATCAGATTTGAAGTCAATAGCGATAGAAGCAAATTTATTAGCGTTGTTGTTAATAACTGCTTGTACGTCTTGTTTATAGTCTTCAAAGTCAGTACCAGTAATGAATTTATAACGGGACTTAGGACATGCAATACGAATTTGTTTAATCAACTCTTGGATAGACAATACGTTATTAGCATAGCTTAATTGTGTAAAGATATCTTGAGAAGTATATTCGGATGCAAGAGAGAAGATACCGTTATAGTACTTACCAAAGTTAATACGAAGATCATCCATTTCAGCAACTTGGTCGCCTGCAGGAGTAATCTTAGGAACGTAAGATAAAGTACCTTCGATGATTTCTGGAACAGTCCAACCATTGCTTTGACCAGCACATACTAAGGAACGACCATTAGAGAAGTGCATACAAATCAAACGAGCAATAGCATAACCCATAGTAACTGTAATTTGTTTACGAGTATATGGATCGAAGATATCGAAGTATTGACAATAAGTCGCAACGTAACGGTTATTACCACCAGTATTCAAAGTTTTAGCATTCTTGATTGCAAGAAGATTGCTAAGACCTTTAGTACCCATATCACGGAAATAGAATACGTCTTGACGGAAAGAACAAAGTGTTTCAATAGCACGTTTTACAATATGAGGATAGTTAGCATCGACAACAATATCAATTGGGTTGTTATCGATATCATAGATATCATCATTGAAAGCACCATTGTATACTTTAGCCATTTCTGTAGCATATACAGATGTAGCATCAGTTACACCTTTATAGTTAGAGATAGGAGATGTACCGAAAGTATCACCATTATAACCACCAGTCAATGGATGACCAGCAAAGCTATCAAGTTTAACTGTCGCTACACCATCATTAGTGGATTCTAGTACTTCAAAAGTTTTGAATACATCACCTTTCCAAGTACGAGCACCAATGATATCAGATTCACGTAAACGAGTTTCAGAGATACCAGCAATAGCTGCTACTTTAGCATAGAATAATTGCATTTGGTCTTCATAACCATAGCATTTAACTTGCTTAGAAGTACGTTTAACAACGGAATCAAAGAATAGATTGTATCCAGCTTCAACTTCAGAAGGATTCAAAGAGAATACAATAGATTCTAATGTATTACTGTTTTCATCGATATCCAATACGTAACGTGCAGATTGTGCAGAACGAGACAAAGTGGAATCAAAGGAAATAGTAATATTCTTTTGAGATACACCACGACCATTATCCATAATCAAGAACAATGGGAATTTGTTATCTTTTTTGTTTTTGTATTTGTCATAGAATGCTTTTGCAGTAGCAACGTAGTCATTACCATGAACGTTTTCTTCAGCAGCCAAAGTTTCTACAGAGTAGTTAACTTGACATACTTTATACATAGCAGCAATGCCATCTACACCAGCTTCTTCTTTAGTGTATGTAGGGCGTTGTGCTGGATCGGAAATAGATGCTACATCAGTAGCTTTCCAATATAAATCAACTGTTACATAAGAGCCATCAGCTTTAGTAATAGGAGATCCAGTCAATGGATCAATTTTAATTCGAGCTTCTTGACGAGAAATTTCTTTCACATGAGCAACTACACCTAGCATAGCTAAACGAGAAGTTGGGTCAACAACACGTTTTGCATAAACAATACCGCCGTTGTTGATTACGTTAGCAGCTTGGAGTAATGGTTGACCATGACGAGCAAACGAGATTTCACCATATTGATCGAAGAAATCATCGCCTTGCCATTTAGTATATTCTTCAGTCCCTTTATCAGATGTAAAACCAGCAAATACAATTGGTCTTGTAGTAGAGTCGGCTACATTCAGAGAGGGAATATAACTTTGGTCTTCAAGAATGATTTTTGTACCAATCATAATCTTTTATTTCCTCCTTAATAGATTTTAAATAATAGTTATAAACGAATCCTAGATGGATACTATTTAAACTTTTATTCATATGTTAATTATGGCTATTGCATAAGGATCTTTTCCATTGGAGAGTCAACTTTATTCTTATTAATAATAGAGTTGACTACTGCATCATCCCAGTTTTCTGATGTAATGGAAGTGAATGCAGAAATATACTTAGGTACCATCTTAATTGATAATGGTTTATACTTATGCATATCAGTTTCCTTAGCTAAACGGAATGGAACTGATTCATCTTTAACTGATCTACATAGTTCAGATACTAGGATACCAAACATCTGTGCAGAGATACCAAAAGAAGAACCATTGAATTTGATAGAATCCATTAAGAATGAATGTAATTTATCATATGCAATTACATTAGGAATATTACCAGTGATCATGAATAGTCTAAACATATTTTCAACGTTGGTAATATCTTCAGGTGAACCAGTATTTACTATAACTACATCATCTTTCTTAAAATGTAGAATACGGTAATCTACTGGAACTGGAATCTTCTTATCTAAGATATAATCTTTTACCTTTTCAATAGATGATGGCATAGTAGATATAAGAACTGGATGACTGAATAACTTAATACCGTAGATAGATTTCCCTTTAGAGTCAAATACTTCATAAGAGAATAATCCTAAGGTGTTTACATATTCACCAGCTTCTTCAGCATACTTCATATGACCATCATTTCTAAAATAATTCTCTGGGATATAGAATACTAGTTCTCCATCCCCTTTAAAAATAAGAGACGTTCCTTCTTCTTTTAGGAATGCTCCTACATTTTTCATACCCATAGTGACCTCCTATAGAGTAATAATTGTCTTATACTCTAATGTTTAGGGGCAATAAAGTTACTGTTATTTAGCCTCAAGAGCTTTAATGCGATCATCAAGAGCCTTAAGTTTTTCATCCATAGTAACTTTATTATATATAGCAGTATTATAATGAGCTGTAGTTAATACAGTATAAGAGTTATTACCATTATAGTGTTTAAACTCTTTACCAATCACTGTTGTATTAGCTCTCTTATCGCCAAGCTCTAGATTGTTTTTATTATTGACCTTAGCAATAACTAATGCATTACCATCAGTAGTTCTACCATGGTAGCCTACCTGATTACCAACCGTAATGCCATTATTAAGATAATCATTATTGATATGATTATAATAAGACCTTTTAGAAGAATACTTATAAATCCGAACGTAATCATGAGAATTGGCACACATATAAATATCGCCATTAACATAAACAAAATCTTCAATTTCACAGAATGGCTCCATTTCAATTTCTCTAATAACTTTGAATTCATTACTAATTAGACGACATTCAATAAGTCTACGTGCAACGGCAAAGATGATTGTATCGCCTTTAAGATATGCACCATTAGAGTCTAGATTAGTTTCATCTACTTGTACAATATATTCTTGTTTAGTAGTCATGGTATTATCAGTATAGATTCTTATTTTACGAGACTTACTATCTTCACCTGGGACGATAGAGATATATCTACCAGAACCATCTAAGTCTTTACCAATATTAAAGCACTTATCAGGATAATCTCTAAACTCTCCTAAAACAAGATCACCAGAATCATTACGGTTAATATTATAAATACGACTACCGTTAGCTGCACCATTCGTAGCTCTAATAGTTTCACCATCCATAAATAATGTATTAACATGACCTAGTTTATCCATACCTTCAAAATCAGTAAATTTAACAATATTCATATCGGCATCTAATTCATAGATACGTTGTTTAGAGTTATCTTGGCTACAGCACCCTAAGATGAATCTCTTAATTGTTGGGTCATATGTAAACCCTTGACATTGGTTAACTACAGTCTTATCTATTTCTATAGTCTTAAGAAAAGTAATATTTGTTTGATCAGATAATGTAGCTGGTCTTTGTGCATTGATATCAGAACCAATGTGTCTAAAAGATTGCTTAAGCATTTCTGTAAAGTCTTTTGATATTTTCATAATAAATTTCTCCTTTCAATTACTATATTGTAAAAGAAAACCCAGAAGAGTATTAACCTCTTCTGGGAATAATTATATTTTAATGATAATTTAAATATTCATCTTCGACAGTTAATGTCTGTACACTTCTAATACCTAAATCATTTACTTTTTGGTCTTCAGTAAATAAATCATTTGTTGGTGTAGAATCATCAGTTAATGCAGTGATAGGTTCCCAAGCTTTTTTAGAATAGTTATATTTTTTGGTCTTATCTAAATTATATACTGGAAGTCTATATTTATTAAATGCATAAGTACCTAGATCTGGATAATCTTCTGGTACTAAAATATTTATAAATTTATCCCAATATTTAGCAGACTCATCTGTTGTATATGGACCAAGTGCTACTTGTGTATCAATACCTAATGCAAACATATTTTCTATTCCAGATAGCTTAGTAGTTTTATGGAATATAAACTTCATAGGCTCTGATGGAATATCTGCTGCAAATACTTTATTTAAAGTACTATTCCATCTATAAGATAGTAAATATGGCTTATTAAACCATTGAGTAGTAATATAAGCTTTAGAATTTTCAGTAAGTGTTATTGATTTAATATACTTATTATATACTAATGGGCATTCATCCAATTCAGCGGCAACTGCATAATCTGTTTCAGGATTACCAGCATAAGGAATAAATTTAGTATCATATGGTGCAGCTAATAATAATCCAATTTTATTATAATCTGTACTATTTAATAGTGTCATTATACTTTCAGAACCACGTGAAGTTACATAAGCATTAGTAAATAATATTTTATTACCACTACCTAATGTTGTAAATACGCCATATCCCATTGTATTATATGGTCCAGCTAATAAACATGATGACAAAAATGGCATAGTTGTAACTGCATTAGATCCTCTAGTTAAAAGGTTATCTTCAGCAGAAAATTTGAATGTATAATCACTTTTACTTAACTTACCTAATGCTAAAGAAATTATATTTGGATAATAGTTAAATATATATATTTCATATTTTTCAGCATTAGGATTTAATATTAAAGCATTAGAACCTTTATCTAGTTGAGACGTTTCTAATCCTGAATCTGTCATATGATATCTATTTAATTTATCGTCAAAATTAAATTTCTCTGTATCATATACTTCTCTTTTAAATTTTATAGTTCTATTCTCTCCAATATTATCAGTATAGATCATATTTCTATTATATACTAAAAATTCGTCATATGAATGATATGGAGAAAGATCTAAATTATTATAATCAATAGGATAATTATCTGACATATATTCTTCTTTTGGTATAAATTTTTTGGTTTTAGCACTATAGCATTTAGTGCCATCTAAATTATATACTGTAAAGAATCTTAATACATTTAATAATACATATACATCATCTAATTTTTTAAGATTTTCTTCTTTAGTATCATCTACATATATACCAATTTTACTACGTTGAGGGTCTCCACTACATCTAGCTCCTTCTCTAGAATGTAAACTAATAGCATTCTGAGAGCTTGGTAAAGTTAACGATCTATATACAAAATTAATATCTTTCATTATAATTTTTAAATATGGCTCATTTTGCTCTAGACGTGCTATATAATTAGCAGAATCATCGCCAAATCCACCACCATTTTCTGATTGAGATGGGAATAAATTAGCTAAAGTTGGAATTGTATCAAGATTTAATTCCAAAGAACCACATTCAACTTCAGGTATATTATAATTAAATGATAATACAAAAGTTCCACATTTTACTCTATTAACTTCTTTTTCATTAAAGAATATTTTAGGTACAATACCTGGCATAACAAATGTACTAGTATTTAAAGTTTTTGTATCTTCTTCATATACATTAGTTTCAATACTTTTAATATATAAATATTTAAGTTTATTTCCGCTAGTTATATTATTATGATTATTAACCATGCAATTATTGGTCATATAGTCTTCATATAAATGCTTAAATAAATCTTCATAATAAGTATACCCATTATATTTTAAAGTATAATCATTATTTTTTGGTAAATTTGTAGCATAAGGGATTTTATTAATGAATGGCATATTTAATGCTTTACCTTCTGGAATGGTGTATACACCATCTTCAGTTTTCATCACAGTTGCCGTTTCTGGAGAAAGACTATAATCATTGGTTTTATATAAGAAGCCACCACTCATTGACATTGTACCATTATTAAATCCAATAAGAGTATCAGATTCTTTAATAGCAGTAGGAATCTTATTAATCTCTGTGCTTAAAGTAGAAGTAGCGTTGGATTCCAACGCTACGTTATTTTCTTTTAGTGTATCCTTAGCGGCTTTAATATCATTATGAATAGCCTCTAAGGTTTGAATGATTTGATTAGAAGTATCAGACATTATTGATTACCTCCATGGATTTGTTTAAGTTTTTCATTGATTGCATTCAATGTAGCTTCAAATTCTTGTTTAGTTACTAAGTTAGAAGTATCTACACTTGGAGCTGGGATAGCAGCAATAGCACTAGTCACATCTGCTTTAGTAGCAAACTTAGTATCCATTTCACCTTTATTATAAAGATCTTGGAGTTTCTTGTTTTGATATTTGCTTACAAAGTAATGGTCATCATCTTGAGTTACATTAGTAGCTGGGATAGCTTTGATTTCTTCTTTAGTAGCTAAGGAAGAAGTATCTACAGAACCACCATTATTACCTTGGATCCATTCTGTACCATTCCAGAATACAGGTGCACCTACAGTAGTATCAAAATACATTTGACCAACAACTAAGTGCTCAGTTGGACGGTTTTCGGTAGCCCCAGAATGAATAATTGGCACAGTTACGTATGTCATATTTTTCATACGATTAACTTTACGTGGTTTTATTTTAAATCCATTTGCGAATACAGGATCACCAGTAGTACCAGTAGCATCAATAGTGTATGGAAAAGCATATCCTTGTTTATTTTCTTCATAAGGTTTTAATGTAAGAGTTTTAGCATCTTCATTTACTGCAGTGATTTCAAATTCAAGTGATCCAGACTCTAGATTTTCTAGTATACTTCCAGCATTAACTATCTTATTAGCCATAGTGCCATTTTTAAATTTTGGCAATTTTGTAAATGTAGCAGTATATGTCTTATCATCTGAATTATATGTAAGAGAAGTTATTGGTGACCCTTCTATTCTATTATAAATAGTTGAATCTGTAGTATTTTCATATGTAGATACATATGCAAAGTGACCATTCTTTTCTGGATTTAATTCAGTAAAGATATCACCTCTAACGCCTGCAGTGTTTTCAGAATAGTCTTCGTTATTCTTACCAGTTGATGGTGTGCCTTTAGAAGATGCTAAATATAATGCACCAAATGTACTAGCTAATGCTTGATCTGTACCATTCATATTACGGTCAGTACCGAGATATGGTCTTGGTTTGAATGATTCATTCTTGGTATTATAATTTAGATTATAAGAACCAGCCTTTTCATAAGTAACATTTATAGCTTTTTCAGTAAAGAATTTTAAATGATCAGATTCAGATACATTATGTAATGATAGAGGAATACTAGTGTTAAAGAATGCAAATTTAGGCACTTTTTCAAATACACTAGCAAAGTTTTCTTCAAACTTTTCAAATGTAACATCAGATACATTAACCAATCCAGATTCAGAACTAGATTGACTGAAATCAATAAATGAAGGTACATAACTTCCATATTGATATGCATTATCAACATTAATAGGTTTCAAATCTAATCTAATATCAGATATTGTACTTGATTGAGTATTAATTGATAGAACAGACATACTTACGGCAAGATTATAGAATCCTTTAATAGATACATTTGACATCAAATATGGACTAAAACTATGACTAGGTATATTATTATCAGCAAAGATAGATTCTTTATCATAAATAATATCGATATTCTTAACACTACATTTAACACTGACATTTGTACCATTCTTACAGTTTTTAATAGTGATATTATCTAAAGAGTTATTATTGGAATAATTAGAACTAAGATCTAATGGATATTCTGCACCATCAATATAGATATTTTTTAAATCAGCATCAAAAATATTATAGTTTAAGTTAATAGTATAATAGGTATTAATGAATTCCATATTAGTACAAGTAAAGTTATATAACTTATACTCACTAATATTGAAATTATCATGACTTTCTTGTGAAGACATAATAGCATAAATAGAAGTGGATGGTTGTAGATTAGTTTCATCTGCTGGAAGTTCATGACCTTCAATTACAAATCCATCAAAACGTACATTATAACCACGAGTTGTAGTTGCTTCAAAGTTTTCTGGTTGTAATTGGAATCCTGTATAGATACTATATCCACCAGATGTAGTTTCTCTAGTACCATGCATTTCAATTTTAGCTTTATATCTATTTTGAGCATGGATATATACATATTTCTTACGATCACTTGGGACCATTACATTAACTGGACCAGAAATCTTATAAGTACCATCAGGGAAAATTACTTCAGTATAGTCTTCAGCATGGACTTTTTGGAAGAGCTCATTTAACTTTGCAGTCACATCAGTAGCACCAGTATTATCAATACCGAATTCTACTACGTTAATTGGTTTGCCAGTAAATACTTTAGATTCAATACCTTTAATATCAGAACCTACTTTACGAGCAAAAGGTTTAAGAGTTTTCTCAATAGCTTTTTTAAATTCAGCCATGTTTAGATTTCTCCTTTCAGAAATTTAAATAAAGGAGAGATGATCGTAATGATCATCTCTCATTAGTATTACTTTATTGTATATTCAATTTTATTGGATTAAGCTATTATTGTACAGGTGGAGCTGCATGATATACAGGTCCTTCAGTCTCGCTAGAAGCGGCTTCAGTAGTTGCAGTACCAGTTTTGCCAGCTTCATATTCGGCAACTAAATTAAGATCACCAAGATCTAAAGCAGTTTCTAAAGCTTCAGTTTTTACATAACCTGTCAAATCAGGAGCAGCAACAGTTGCACTGATTACACCAGCTTCAGAGATAGCTACGCCTTCACCAGCAGTCAATTTAGGTTGAACTTCTGTAGTTTTAGCATAACCTTCTAATTGAGTTAATACAGCAGCATTGGTAGCATAGTTAGCCAACTTAGTATCTAAAGCATCAGCTTTAACTAATCCAGCAACTTTACCATCAATTAAAGTTGTAACTTGTTCAGTAGTAGAATAAGCACTTAAATCGGCAGCTTCGCCAGTACCTCTAGCGGAGATAGTGCCATCTTCATCGATGTGGATATTAGCACCAGCTTTAAGTTTATCTTGTTTACTGTCTTTTAATTTTTTGATATCAACACCAACTGCTTTAGCAAAAGGTGCCAATACTTTTTTCAATTGGGCTTGAATAGAAAGAGCCATTATTGATTTCTCCTTTCAAAATATTATTCTAACGAACAAACATTATGCTCGCTACTAATATGTTTCGAAAAATTAGGGCTGAGAATATTTCCCAAATGATTAGTTTGCACCTTCATTATAAGCGTCAAGCATCATATTAGGGTCTAATTCTTCTTCAGTTTCAGAATTTGTAGCTGTAGAGGAAGCTGTATTTTCAGTAGTAGCTGGAGCAGCTGGTTGAGCAGGAGTTGCTTCAGTGTGAGTTTCTTCATGAGCTGGTTCAGCTGTATGAGTTTCTTCTGTAGTACCAGTTGTTGGAGCTGTTTCAGGAGTAGTTACTGTAGTAGTTTCAGTGCTAGGAGTAGCAGCAGGAGTTGTAGTAGCTACAGTAGCTTCTTCATGAGTAGCAGGAGCTGGAGTTACAGTTGTTTCAGAAGTACTAGGAGTTACTGTAACAGTTTCACCTGTAGTTGCAGGAGCTTCAGTATGAGTTTCTTCATGAGTAGGTTCAGCTGTATGTGTTTCTGTTTCACCAGTAGTAACTGGTTGTTCGGTATGAGCTTCTTCATGAGTAGGAGCTGGAGTTACTGTAGATTCACTAGTACTTGGAGTAGCAGGGGCTGTTTCAGTATGAGTTTCTTCATGAGCTGGTTCAGCAGTGTGAGTTTCTTCTGTAGTACCAGTAGTTACTGTAGTTTCACCAGTGCTAGGAGCAGCTTCATGATGTTCTTCTGTAGCAGGAGCAGCTGGTTGTTCGGTATGAGCTTCTTCATGAGTAGCAGGAGCTGGAGTTACTGTAGTCTCACCAGTGCTAGGAGTAGCTTCATGATGTTCTTCTGGAGCTGTTTCAGTAGTATGAGTTTCTTCATGAGCTGGTTCAACTGGAGTTACGGTGGAAGTTTCATGAGTTTCTGTAGTACCAGGTGTAGCTGGTTGTTCAGTATGTGTTTCAGAATTGTTAGGAGTTTCAGTGTGAGTTTCTTCATGAGTAGGTCCATTGTCTCTACCATCCTCGTATGCATCAACTAAATCTTTACCTAAGTTTTCATCTTCTTTATCTTCATGAGTTTCAGTGAAAGTAAGACCAGAGATTACCCAGCCTGCAGTAGTTGCACCATCAAAAGTAGCTTTCAATGTACCAGCAACAGTTTCATTTCTAAAACGAACTTCTTTATCTTCATCAGGACCATTATCATTCAATGCAGCTAATACAGATGCAATAGAATCTTGGTCTAATGGGCAGTTACTCAAATCAATACCAGTATTCAATTTACCAGTTACACGAAGAGTTCCCAATGCAGTAGCATCTTTAAACATTTCCTTTGTAGTAGTCAAAGAAGACACATCTAATTTCAATGCTTTCAAAGCTTGACAACCTTTAAACATAGCTTCAGCATTTTGTACACCATGAGTACTAATTTCAACTTGTTCCAATTTGGAACAACCTTCAAACATACCTTTTGTGGATGCCAATGCATCAGATGTAGTCAATTGAACTTGACGTAAGTTTTGATTATCTCTAAACATATAGTTTGCAGATTTAACTTTCTTCATATTCAATGGAGCCAATTCATTCAATGCCAATGCACCGTCAAACATGTAGTCTGTATATTCAGTGTCATCAGTATTCAAAGTATTGTCTAATTTAGTCATTGTAGAGTATTCTTTAGGATATGCAACTTTAAGGAAGTTATAAGCATTCTTAGATACTTTAATGAAGTTAGCTGCAGAATCTTGACTCAATTCAGAATCTTCGATTACACCAGCTGGTTTCAAACCACGGATGTTACGAACGTCAATGGAAAGAAGTTGGTTTTTGAAGTCGATAGAAGCATCGAATTTAACCACAATTTTTTCATCACGTTGAATTACACCATTAGCAGAGTAAGTAGAAAGACCAATATGTTTATTAGTCCAGTACTCAAAGTTACGTACTTTACCAGCAGCACGTTTCAATTCACCATCTTTTACATAATCAATTTCCCAGATTTCTTTAGCACCTTCAGAGAGAAGAACTTTATAGTTATCATCTGGATTAGAGAATACGAAAGAGATCAAGAGAGATCTACGGATCTCAGCTTTAATGTCTACCATATTAGCTTTAGGACAAGCACGTTTATTGTCGCCACTAGCAGTAGAGTAAGGATTACAATTAGTAGGGTCAATTACATTGTCTATTGCCATTTAATTACCTCCATGAGTAAAAATATTATATTAAATTACCATAATGTTGAAAAATATTGAGGAAGGTCATTAAGACCTTCCTCTAGATATTATTTGTCGTTAGGAGACCATTTTTGAGCCATCAAGGATTCCATGATGCGATCAGTAGTAGTTCTGATACCAAGAGAGTTAGCAGAGTTTTGAGAATGACCTACACGAGCTTGTTTCATAGCACGGTTAGCTGTGTATTTTTCAAGCAAGTTACGAGGTAAGTTCATAATCTTAAGAGAAGCAGCACGACGTTGTTCAGCTTCTGTTAACTCAGGATCTTCATGGAAGTAGTCAGTTGCTACATCAAGAAGTTCGGTATATTTGTAGATCATTTCTGTATATACAGATTGGTATCTACGACCGAAAGAACGAGTATCAGAGATGATACGACCATTCAATGCAATTACATTAGAACCGTCAGCGAAGTTAAATGTATATTTACCAGTGCCAACTTCACTAGAGTCAGTGATAGCAATTTTATTAACATCTTTAACTTCTTTACCGTTTTCATCTACAGTAGTTGTATTAAGATTTTCAATGATCTTAGCTTTCAAAGTATCAGCGAAATCTTCATATGGTTTTTCAGGTTCTGCGGAACGACCATCAGAAACAATTTTACCAGCTTTATCAAATTTAACTACAGTATCATCAGAGTAAACGATTTCAATAAAACCTTCTTTATCAGATTTTACTTCTTTGATTTGAGTTTTAGTTAGACGAACAACAGCGTCTTTATATTGTTTAATAATTTCTGGATGCTCAGCCAATAACTCTTCAGGTTTTTGTACTACATAGTAGCCAGAACCTTTAAGAGTATTGTAGTCATCAGCATCACCATGAAGATTACCTTCATCGTCAACTAATACTTCAATTGCAGTAGCACGTTTATCTTCTACTGTAAGGTTTTCAGTTGGACCATAAGTGATTTTAATAGCAACTGCAGTTTCTTGAACTTCAGATTCCATTAAACCACC
>QWCC01000159.1_pt1 | contig 25033 bp, 16 predicted proteins | sample 1972491 | NCBI WGS metagenome assembly QWCC01 (sample SAMN09866718, study PRJNA288562) | Human oral metagenome isolate term5_saliva, whole genome shotgun sequencing... | isolation source: mouth | host: Homo sapiens | place: USA: California
TGATTCGCTCATCATGGCTGGTCCTGCAGGTATTTTGCTTGGCGTTATCTGCTCCGTTTGCGGTGGCTTTATCAACTACTTTGTTGATAAAGCAACTGGTGGAACCGGAATTGCAGGCGTTGCAATTTCTTCCTGCGCAGGCGCAAACGCACTTACACCTGCTGCTATGGCAGAGGCAAACCCAGCCCTGTATGGCGGCGCTGCTCTTGCAACAGCAAATGCACAGGTAGCAGCTGCAGTTATCGTTACTGCAATCCTGACTCCTTTGATTACTGGTTATGTTGCTGAGCACTTTGCTAAGAAGGACAACACTTCAGAGGAAGTTGTTGAGTCTGCTTAATTGCCCTTAAAGTTTCAAGTGTAAAATCCCAGCACCTAGCGGTGCTGGGATTTTTTGTGCTGCGAAACAGCACTGGCTCCGTGCAAGAGTTGCTCGAAGAATGGCAATAGACGGCTGATAGGGGGGGGTGGTGGATGCAGAGATCCTTCGCGAATCACTCGAATAAGTCTCCAAGTGGTAAAAAATGCGTTTAGTTGGAGATTTCATTTTTCTGCATACAACGTTTGCCCAGATAAAATTTTTTGAGGCGGTAAAAAATCGTCTTAGTTGGAGATAAAACGTCTAATTTTCAATTTTCATTTCCAACTAAACGCATTTTTTACCTTTTTCGGCACATAATTTTGAGCGCAAAAATTACGTATTCATGGAAATGAATATTACAACCGGATTATGCAAAAAAGGGTCAGAGCGGAACGTTCTAACCCTTTGATTTGCAATAAAACCTGCGACCAGCTTTGCCACAAGTAATTGGGCAAGTAATTTCTGCAAGTAGCAACAGGCAGTCTTAAACGACAGCTACTTAATCAGGACGTTTCCTTCATAGCTGTCATGAACATCCTGAGGCGTGACGCCCATGTGCTTCTTATATAGTCTGCTGAAATAGAACGGATCGCTATAGCCAACCGCCTCGGAAGTCTCTCGCACAGAAAGACCAGATTGAAGTAGCTGTTGAGCATGATCAAGACGCTTTGCAATAATGAATGTCATTGGGCGAACGCCAAATGTTTGGACAAAATTGTTGGAGAAACGTTGAGTGCTCATTCCGCAACGTTTAGCCAGGCCAGGGATGGTAATTGGATCTGCAAAGTGGAGCTCAATGTACGTGCGAGCCTCAGCCATGCTCTCCTGAACCTTTTGGCTGTTGGTGAGTAGGAACATAGACTTGATGAGCTCGGTGCCATTGACAATCTGAGCAACACGATTGTCCAGCGATGGGGTGGTGTTAAGTTTTTCCAGGTCAAGCACCTTATCAAGAATGCGGTCGAATCCTTGAGGATCAAATGCATAGGCATTGAAGATTGGGCTGGTGCCATCGCCCTGAATGCCATCATAGTAGATGTTTACATGGTCAAACGAGCGTCCGTAAAGGGTTCGATATGTTACTGTCTGACCTGCAGGAACATGTACAACCGTAGTTCCTTCGCAGACAAATTCATTTCCACCAATAGTAATCTCGGCAGCTCCAAAAACAGGAATGATGAAAACAGAATGAGCAAGCGAAAAGGTAACTTGGGAGTCAGCAATCTTCTGTTGGCGGTTGATCGAAAACACACTATACGTCTGCCGCGAATAGGTCTCTTTTAGCTCCTGCAGATTAGCCTGCATAGAATCTCCTCATTTCAAAAGCGCTCTAATGCGCCGAATATTAAAAATAACATGGAGAGTATTTTAGCCAGCAGAACCGCGATTGCAACCCCAAAATCAAATAAAATGCCATTTCAGGGGTTAAATTTTGATTAACGAGAAAGACAATTGCCTACGTAACTTTTATAGAATGATTTTAAAAAGAACAATTTATGAATAAATTTTGTCCATTCAAATTAAAGATTTTACGTTTTGATTGTTCGCTTTAAACTGCCGATAAATAGCGTTTTTTGATACCATAAATTAGTTATGCACAAATGGTTTCTTCAGGTTAACTTTAGATACTACAAACTTCTTTGAGATGTCGTAGCTTTCTTTTAGTTTTCATGAATTCCATTGGTTTTGCAGGTTTTAGGTTTAGGTTTTATTGGCTTCTGTAGAGGTTTCTCGTAGAAGGTTTGTATATGGAGCAGCTTGCACACGTTTTTTCACTTATCGTTCAGCCCGCATACGACTTGACCGGCAGTTGGTGGGCGGCAATCTTCCTTTTTACTCTTGCGACTAAAATCATCCTGATGCCCCTGGCACTTTGGACGCAACAAAATTCTATTGTTATGGTGCGCCTTATGCCCGAGACCTTCCGCTTAAAGACTCGCTACTTCGGCGACAGGGAGACCATCGAGGAGCGCTCCAACGAGCTCAACAAAAAGGCAGGCTATCACCCGCTATTGAGTCTTATTCCTCTGGCAATCCAGGTAGTCATCCTGTTCGGCCTAGTTGACGTTATCCATGGCATCACCGATTCTGGTGCGCCTGGCACAGAGTTTTTGGGCATGACCCCAATCATCGATGGCGGTATCACCTGGATTATGCCACTGGCAGCAGCTTTGTCCTCGGTTGCTCTTGGTCTTGCTTCCAACAAGCTGAATCCGCTTCAGCGCGAGCAGTCTCGTGCAGAGAAGAACACCACAAACGGCCTTTCTATTGCAATGTCGCTGGTACTTGCAGTCTACGTTGTCTGTGGCATGGCATTCTATTGGGTTTGCTCAAACCTTCTCTCAATCCTGGTCCAAATTGTCTGCAACATCATCATCGACCCTCGTAAGCAGGTTGATTACGACGATCTCAATGCTGCTCGCGACGAGTTTGAGGCAATGGACGCAGCAACCAAGTCCACTCACAAGTGGTTCCAGCGCGATCCTCATGCCGCTCGCGAAAAAGAGGACTACAAGCGCTTCTTTGACACCATCGGCAAGCACCTGGTCTTTTACTCCGAATCAAGCGGTTTCTACAAGTACTTCCAGGGCGCCATCGAGTGGCTGCTGGCAAACTCTGACATTCGTATCCACTATGTCACCTCTGACCCTAACGACCAGGTCTTTGAACTGGCAAAACAGCAGCCTCGCCTGATTCCGTATTACTTGGGTCAGCGTCGCCTTATCACGCTTTTCATGAAGCTCGACGCTGATGTTGTGGTAACTTCCCTCGGCGACCTGGAGAGCTCCTACATGAAGCGCTCCTACGTGCGCAAAGACGCTGAGTACATGTATATGTGTCACCACATGACCTCCATGACGGTCACCTCAACGCGCAACGAGTACACCTACTACGACGACGTCCTCTGCGTTGGCCCTCACCAGCAGCACGATCTTGAGCTGGTCGAGAAGTACTACGGTACGCCATCCAAGAGAAAGCCTGCTATTGGCTACGATCTTCTCGATAGGTCAATCAAAAACTACCAGAAGCAGAATCTGGGCCAGCGCAAACCTGGCGAGAAACCCCTGTTGCTGATTGGTCCTTCGTGGCAGTATGACAACTTGATGGACAGCTGCCTTGACGGCCTGCTTGAGCAGCTCATGGGCCGCGGCTGGCGCATTGTGGTCCGCCCACACCCAGAGTATTTGAAGCGCTATCCTGCCCGCATGGAGGAGATTCTTGCTCGCTACGCTGACGCGGACCCAGAGGAGCTCTCCTTTGAGACTGACTTCAGCTCCAACACTTCGGTTCTCTCGGCTGATCTGCTGTTTACTGACTGGTCGAGTGTTGCTGAGGAGTTCTCATTTACCACGCTCAAGCCGTCGGTCTTCATTGATACCGCGATGAAGGAGAATAACCCCGACTGGAGCAAGATTCATTCGGATCCATGTGACATTACGCTCAGGAATGAGATTGGCCGCAGCTTTGATCCTAAAGACCTCTCGGGCTTGGGCGACGCGGTTGCGCAGATGTTGGAAGAGACCGATAGCTGGTCGCACAAGATTGAAGAGATTCGCAATAACATGATTTTCAATCTCGGTCATGGTGGAGAAGCCGCAGGTAAGTTCATCCTTGAGCGCGTTTTGGCGCACCAGGAGGAGGCTTCTGAGGTTGCAGACGACGCTACTACCAAGAAGAACGCTGCTGCGGACGCTGCAGACGACGCCGAGAAAAGCGACGCCGTCAGCTCCACTAAAGACGCCACAAAGACAACTGATGAGGACGGTGTTTCTCGTGACTAAAACAACAACTTCTACCATGAGAAACTCTTGCAGCGCCGCTATTCAAAGCCGCGCGTCCTTCCTTCATGGAGCGTTTTTTGTCGCAGTACTGACATTTGTATGGTGGGCTCTTCTGCCTGCAACAGCGCAGGCTTACGTTGACCCATCTGTCATGACCTACACCATCCAGGCGCTGGCAGCAGTTGTAGTTGCACTCTCTGCGGTCCTTGGCGTTGCGTTTAGGCGCTCTCGTAAGGTGCTCTTCCGTCTGCTTAAGATTGATGAGAACGCCAATAAGATTGTCGAAGGCAAAGTTCACAAGGTTGACGCCAAAGGTGCAGAAGCTGCAAACGTTCAGATGAAAGAAATCCTTGCAGCAGAAGCTGTTCGTCTCAAGGAACAAAAAGAGGGAACCCTCAAACCTAAGGGTCGTATTGGTGTCGCATTTCTTGTCTCTTTCTTTACTGTCTTTACTATCTTGGTCGTAGCCCCACTTGAGCTGGTGGCAAGCAATGCGCGAGACCTTTCTTTCAACCTCAACGATGTTGCAGGTCCCGTTATTATTGCAGGTCTTATCCTTACGATCATTCTTACAGTGCTACTATCACTCCTGCGTAAGCGTGTGTTTAACGTTGCCGTTGCATTTGTAGGCGCCGTCGGTGTGGCGTCATACGTTCAGGCAGTATTCTTGAACGGTGGTATGCCACTTGCAGATGGTCACGAGGTTATTTGGTCAGATTTCACAACCCAAATGATTGTCTCTGGCCTCATCTGGCTGGCAATCATTGCAGCTACAGTGACCTTCTCGCTCCTAAAAGCACGTCAGCTTAGAACAGGTCTTCTAGTAACCGCAACCGCTCTTATCATTGTCCAGACAGTGGGCGTTGCAAGTCTCTGGGGTCCTGCAATCGCAGCGTCGATAGATGCTCATGCCGAAAACCAGCAGGTTATCGCAACGCGCGAGGGCCTCTACAACGTTTCCTCCAAGAAGAACGTCGTGGTGTTTGTCCTTGATACTACCGACACCGCCTTTGTTCAGAGACTCTACGATGAACGTCCAGAGACATTTGCCGGTTTAACAGGATTTACGTGGTATAGAAACTCTGTAGGTTCTATGATTCCTACTCGATATGGTGTACCATCGCTGCTTTTTGGAACACGTCCTCAGCCTGGCGAGAATTTCAACGAGTTTGTTTATAACTGGGCACAGAGTGATCAGTATCTCAGGGATATCCAGAATGCTGGATTTGAGGCTGGCCTGTACACCGACCAGCTCAATTACAACCGTTATAGAGGAACAGCTCAGAAATATTCCGTTAACTACCATCCACCTGTTGGTAGGGGACTTGATAATCAGCTGGATGTTTTTGGTGCACTGCGCATTCTCTATAAGACGGCGTTCTGCAGGGACATGCCTTGGGTGTTTAAGCCTCGATTCTGGTATTATACCGAGGATCTTAATATGCGCATGCGCAAGTCAGTCAACATGGACGAAGTTGATCTCTCTTCACAGCCATACACCGAGGACGATCTCAAGTATTATCAGGAGTTGCAGCACTACGGACTCTCGATTGACAATACTGGTCAGAACGGTTCATTCCGTTTCATTCATCTGTTTGGCTCGCATCCACCTTACACGCTTGATCGCAACGTTGAGCGCACTGAAGATCCAAGCAAGCAAAACGTTGACGAGCAAACCATCGCGGCTTACAGAATTGTTGAAGCCTACATCGCTGAGCTCAAGCGTTTGGGAGTGTATGAGAATACGTCTTTCATCATTACCGCTGACCATGGTGATTGGTACTTGACGGGCGGCGATATTCAGACACCTTCCGCTCCAGTAATCATGTACAAGCCTGCAGGTCAGACTGCTGAAGAGGCGGCTCAGCCTATGCAGATTTCTGACGCACCTGTCTGGCACTACGATATCTTGGCGCAGACGCTTAAGGACATGGGTGTTGATCAGCAGACACTATCCAACTACACCACACCTCTCGATGAGGTCCACGAGGGAGATGTTCGTCCTCGCTACTACATCGAGACTATTTCAAATGGCAAGCGAGACATCTTTGTTAGGGAGTTTGTCATCAACGGCAATGCTAATGACATGAAAGACTGGAGTCTTACGGGCAACGAATGGCCTGTTGAACCATGGCACGACTAAGTTAGGTGTCCGGCAACAGCCCACTGGCGAGAAACCCGGTGTACTCACCGTAGAGAAATCCAACTACAAGAAAAGCCGCGTCCACACGACGCGGCTTTTTTGGTGACCAGTTATGTGAGCTGTTCTGCGAAGAGAGCTTACCTGTGAGCTGGGACTACTGTGGCAAAATCCAGGTAGGAAGACCATCAGAGAAGATACGTGCGAGGGGGTATGCCTCTTCAACAGTCAGTGTTGCAACAACGTGATAAGGGCCCTCTGCTGATGCATCAAATACCAGCGCAAGGGGTTTCTCGCCATCAGAGGTAGGAAGCGCAAGGTAGACGCAGTGCCTGGATGGATTGTAGAGCTCAACGGCCATGCGCCATCCATGTTTTGCTGCTCGCAGGGCGTTTTGCACCAGAGGCGAGTCGTCATCAAATCCGCACTCGGGATCAAAGAGCAGAGGCGCGGCACCTGGAACGGGAAGCGAAAAGTCAGCGTCAGTATGCATGAGCTGCTGCTCGTTCTTTCTGTAGACGTACGCTGCGGAAAGGCAAGCTTGCGCTGCCTGCAACGAGGGCGCGTCGCTCAGATAGGTGGTGCTAAGCGCATTCCAATCGGAGACAGGAGCCTCGTTCATGACCACGTCAACAGGGTTGACGGGCAGCTGCTTTGCCGCAGCAGGAAGCTTTTCCCACGAAGCAATGGCAGACTTTGGCAGTCCACGAAGCACGTCAACTGTCTGATCATGCAATTCATCTGCGGAAACGCTGAGCTCCAAGAGCGTCCAAGGACGCAGAGCTCCGCGTTTTGACTTGCGGATGGTAGCGGTAATTACCTCGTCTGTCTGCGGTTTTTTGTAACGCGTGTTAAACGTAAACGTGCCGCCCTTGGAAATGAGCGCGCGAGAAGACACTGCAAGTTTGAAGTCTTCCTCCAGCTGCTTGAGGACGTTGGCGTCAACGGGAGCCATCTGGTACAAAATGCCGAGAAGCTCGTTGTTGACGTGGACATCTTCCTCAAAATCGGCTGGGTATGTTGGGGTAGGGGCAGGAGCTTCATTCTGATTGATTACCTGCGTAGAAGTTTGGGATTCAGAAGCTGTAATGCTAGAGGCAGAACTTGTTGCACTCATTGCCTGCTGCAATACTGAAGGAGCAGCTTCAAGCGTCTTCTCTTCATCGGAGCCGTCGTAGGGGTTATAGGTTACGGTAAGCGAGATGGTTGGCTCAGGCACTACAGGTTCGGGCACTGTCGGCTCAGCAGTTTTAGACTCTGGAGCTGGCGTTTCGGTCTCGTCAGGTTCTGGAGATGCGTCATCAGCGGTTCCAGCGGGCTCTGGAGCGGCATCATCGGCAGATTCTTGCTGGAGGTCTTCTTCAGGCGCCTCTGCACAAGGTGTTGCTACAACTGGCACTTCAGCAGCAGACTCCTCTGCGATTGGTGCTGTTTCTGCAGCTGGCAGTTCCTCCGAGCTCTCCGCGACAGACAGCTCCTCTGGCTCCGTCGGCTCTTCTTGGGTAGGAAGTTCTTCCGCTTCAGGCTCTGTCTCAGCTACCAGGTGCTTTGGCTTGAGAGCTCGAATGGACTTTGCCCCACGACGGCGCTTCCAAGGCTTGCCGTTGTTTTGCGCCTCGACGTTTTTCTCGCCAGCTATAAGGGCAGCCTCAAAGGTGTCAAAAGTTAAAAGCGTTGCGTAGACGTAGCCTTTTTTGAACGCAGTGATCTTAATGAAATCGGGGCACGCCTCCATGAGAGCGCGGATGTCGTCAAAGCCAAAATCCTGCGGTGCAAGGTCGTCTTCAATGAGCACGCCCTCAACGGTAGAGAGGGGAGTCTGCTTAGAGACGCCAATGGTAGCTTTGAGTAGTTTATACAGGTAGAGAGCGTGTTCTTGTTTTATAACAGCCATGATGCTCCTGAGATAGTAGTTAGTGGACTACATACTACTCGATTTTGAACAGACAAAGATACTGATTACGCACAGAAAGTCGCAATACGTAGCGAAAAAGCGAGAACTGGACTGATAGAATAAAGCTAGATTGAAGGGAGCTTACATGATTGGTCGTTTTATTAAGAGAGCTGCAGTTAGAGCTGCAGGTTTAGCAATTACTCAGTATGCCGCAAAGGCAGCACTTCAATCCGAGGCTGGAAGAAAGCTGCTTGCTACAACGGCTTCTAAAGCTGCCAACTTAGCAGGCAATATCGCAAAAGAGCAGATTACCGCTGGGTTTAATGCCCATATTAGGCCAGCACTGCCAAGCGGCGATGCTATTCAGTCATCAGTCGCTCGTGCTCAGTCTGCGCTTCGTTCGGCTCAGACTTCAGTTTTGGCTGCTCAGGCACAGCTTCAGTCTAATTTAGAGAATCGTTTTTCTCGCCCAAAGAACAAGCTTTCTAAGCAGCTTGCAAGCACTGCAGAGTCGCTTGAAGAGATGGGGGAGACCCTGGCTGAGCATCAGGATGCTGCCGCAGATATCGCAGTTGCAGATGTTGTTGAGGGAATTGCCGCTCAAGATGGACAGGATTCTGACGCTCTGTTAGCTTCTACCAAGAAGCGTAAGTCGTTTAGAAATGCGGCAATTGCCGGTGGTGTTGTGGCTGGTGCTGCTCTTGGTTTGGCTGCATACGGTGCTTATTCCATTGCTCCACGTAAGCAAAATGATCGCCTGCTCCTGGAGCGTTGGCATGAGATTGCTCGTCATCGCTATGCTCACCGTGGCCTCTACAACAACGAGGCAGGCATTCCAGAGAACTCCCTGCTTGCTTTCCGCGCAGCTGTCGAGAAGGGCTTTGGCTCCGAGGTTGATGTTCACCTGACCGCAGACAACAAGTTGGTAGTTGTTCACGATTCAGCACTTGATCGCCTCTGTGGCGTACAGAAGATTGTTGAGGAGTCCACACTTGAAGAGCTCCGTGGCTTGAGACTTCTTGCTACTGACGAGCAGATTCCAACGTTTGAGGAAGTCCTTGAGGTCTATGCATGGAGTGGTTCCGGTGAGCTACCTGCACCTTTGATTATTGAGGCTAAGACACGCAACAATAACGCTGAGCAGCTGACAGAAAAGATTATGCAGGCTCTTGATCTTCGTCCCGTTCGTGCATGCATCGAGAGCTTTGATCCTCGCGTTTTGCAGTGGCTGCGTCAGAACCGTCCTGAGATGCTTCGTGGCCAGCTCTCAGAGAATTTCCTGGTTGACCGCCAGACCAAGCACATGAACATTGCTACACGAGCTGGTGCTACAGCTCTCTTTGGTAATTCTGTTGGTCGTCCAGACTTCATTTCTTACAAGTTTGAAGATCGCAAGAACCCCTTTGTTAAGCTGGCTTGCAATACCATGGGCGCACACCTGATTACCTGGACCGTTAGGAACGAGGAGGACATGATTGCCTCCGAGCTTGAAGGTGCGCCTGTCATCTTTGAGGGATTTATCCCAACCCCTGCGTCGCTGATTAACTAGCTTTCTACTTAGCAAGAAGAACGTTTGGCTTAAACTACGTCCAAAACTCTATGTCTATCTGGGACTCCACGGGTTTCTCGCCCGCGGAGTTTCTTGTGAAAAGTTCCTTAAGATTGTTGTATGAATATATGTACATATATCAATTTAAAGAGTAGACTAGGTATAACAACAACCCAAGGAGGAGCTATGAGCTCAAAGACAAAGGTGAAAATTGCTCGCATTGTCTGTTCTGCTGTTTTGCTAGGTATTGCTTACGCGGTTGAACACGCATTTGACCTGCAGCTCTGGCAGGCACTGTTGCTTTACCTGTTGCCTTACGCTGTTGCGGGATACGATGTTGTTCTAGAAGCATGGGAGAGCATCACTGAGGGCGAGTGCTTTAACGAAGACTTGCTCATGACCATTGCTACTGTTGGTGCCTTGCTCATTGGCTTTGTGCCTAACGGTTCTCCTATGTTTGATGAGGCCGTCTTTGTCATGCTGTTCTTCCAGGTAGGAGAGGTGTTTGAACACCTTGCTTCCGATAACAGCAAGAAGTCTATTGCCAAGCTTATGGATATTCGCCCTGACAGCGCAACGGTTGAACGTGACGGACAGCTGCTCACTATCTCTCCAGAAGAGATTAAGCTGGGAGAGATTATTGTGGTTAAACCCGGCGACCGTGTTCCTGTTGACGCAGAGATCGTCGAGGGTTCTACCAGTCTTGATACCGTCGCTCTTACTGGTGAGAGCGTGCCTCGTGACGCAACGGTGGGGGATAACATTATCTCGGGCTGCGTAAACCTTTCTGGCGTGGTACGCGCCCGCGTTACTCACCTCTTTGAAGACTCTACTGCTTCCCGCATCATTAAGCTGGTAGAGAGCTCAAACCAAAACAAGTCCAAGAGCGAGAGGTTTATTCGTCGTTTTTCTCGCGTGTATACTCCAGCAGTTGTTTACAGTGCCATTGCGCTGGCGTTTTTGCCACCACTGCTTTCGGGGGACTTTGTAGCTAACGCTTCTACCTGGGCTGTAAGGGCGCTTACCTTCCTTATTGCATCTTGTCCGTGTGCGCTGGTAGTTTCCGTGCCACTGGCCTTCTTTGGCGGTATTGGCGCTGCTTCGAAGGAGGGCATCCTAATCAAGGGCTCTTCGTACATTGATATGCTTTCTACCCTTGATACCGTTGCCTTTGACAAGACCGGTACGCTGACTGAGGGTGTTTTTGAGGTTCTGGCTGTTCATTCTCAGACCATTGGCGAGAAGGACCTTCTGCACCTAGCTTCTCACGTTGAGATGCACTCCACGCATCCCATTGCTGCAGCTCTTCGTGCTGCTTATCCAAGCGAGGACGATGACTGTGTTATCACGGACATCAAAGAAATTGCTGGTCAGGGCATTTGCGCTAACGTGAATGGTAAGAGCGTTGCTGTTGGCAACAGCGCACTTATGGAGAGCGTAGGAGCTTCTTGGAAAGCGTGCGAGAACCACGGAACCATCATTCACGTGGCTGTTGATGGGACCTACATGGGCCACATTGTTATTTCTGACCGCGAACGAGCTGATGCTCCAGCAGCAATCGCTTCCCTCAAAAACGTTGGCGTTTCTAAGGTTGTTATGCTCACGGGCGATAAACGCGACGTTGCAGAAGAGATTGCAGCTAAGATGGGTATCACCGAGGTTCGCTCTGAGCTGCTTCCACAGGATAAGGTAGCTGCGGTCGAAGGCCTTCTCGCCCAAAAGACAGCTGGTAAGTCCCTTGCTTTTGTCGGTGACGGCATCAATGATGCACCTGTTCTTGCACGCGCTGATGTAGGCGTTGCTATGGGCGGTTTGGGGTCTGATGCTGCTATTGAGGCCGCCGACGTAGTTCTTATGGACGACAAGCTTTCTAAGCTCTCAAAGGCCGTAAAGATTGCTCGTCATACCTTGGGTATTGCAAAGCAAAACATTGTGTTTGCTATTGGAGTTAAGGTTGCTGTTTTGATCCTTGCAGCCTTTGGTTTGGCTCCCATGTGGCTAGCGGTCTTTGGAGACATAGGCGTTATGGTGCTTGCGGTTCTTAATTCCACTAGAGCTTTGAATATAAAGTCGATCAAGTAAAAGAGTCAGGGCTGCTGGCCTAAAAAAGAGCGCTCGCAAAGGAGCGCTCCTACAAAGGTTGTTTTCACAAACGGCTGTTTCTACACAGAGCCAATTACAAATTACTGAGCCTTCTTACGAAGTCTACGAGCACGGTTTGCAAGATTGCGGACCGTGCTTTCCATTCCATGAGGAACGTAGGTTAGTGACTCTAAATCTTCTGGAAGGTAGTCAACAAGACTGACAGGCTCTGTGGGTGTGAAATCTGCTGGCACAGGACCTGGAGCAATCAGATACGCGTGAACCTTAGCACCCTGGGCACCAAGTTTTTGCTCATACTCGCTAGGAACGTCATTTGGAAAATCAGCCTGAGCATCACGCGTTTTCCAAATAAAGTTGTATCCAGCAACTTCAACTTGCTCAAGAGAAAAATCAAAAAGTGGCTGACTGTCCGTTTTAAGACGAACAACACCCTCTTTAGCCAAAACATTTCTATATTGCATAAGACGCTCAGCATCAGTGAGGCGCATCTTTGCCTGCCTGATTCGAGGAAATGGTGCAGGGAAGTTGAGATAAATAACAGAGACCTCTTCTGGCGAGAAGTACTCATCAATCTTCATGCCGGTACCAGGCACTACGATGGCGTTAGGCACTCCTGCTTCATACATTGTTTTAGCAGCATATGAAATACAGATAGGTTCTGTATCAATGGCTACAAAAAGCACGTTAGGATTTGCCTTAGCTTGAGCAGCAGTAAAAGATCCCTTACCACAGCCAAGGTCTACACGGACCTCAGAGAAGGGGACATGTCCTTGAGCAGTAATTGGCGCACACGCAGAAGCCCACGTACCTCTCAAAGCCTCTGGATGAGGCTCAATAACGCTGGAATACGCCTCTAAGCGCTCTTCCAGAACAAAGTTTTTAGGCAAACGTGCATGTAGTGCGCGCAAAGCAACTCCTCAAAAGCGGGCAAAATCAGCGTTTCTTTACAGAAGCTGATCAAGCGTTTCTCCGTACGAAGGTAGGAATTCTGTCATAAAATCGCGCACTTCTGGAAGAGAATCTGCTAAATCTTCAACAACTCCACGAGTTGAGGCCTCAGCGGTAATAAATTCTGAGTTTCCAGACTGAGCCTCCTCAATACACTTAATAAGTGCTGCAATCTTATCTGCAGCTTTAATAAGCTTTCTAAGATAGGCTTCACTCTCTGAAGCCTCAGCGCTGTGAGTGAGTACCTGAGCGTAAGTATCTTGCAGGTCTTCTGGCAGTGTGGAGAGAATGGTTTTCTCGGCACGTGCCTCTACCTGATGATACGCATCTCTAATCTCTGAATTAGCGTATTTAACTGGTGTAGGCATGTCTCCGGTGATAATCTCTGATGCATCGTGATACATACCAATAAGGGCTGCACGATCTGCGTCAAGATTTCTGTGATAGCGCACATTTGCAATAGTTGCGAGGCAGTGAGAAATAACGGCCACGTCAAGGGCGTGTTCAGCAAGGCTTTCTGATCGAGAATTGCGCATAAGCGACCAGCGCTCAATGTAGCGCATGCGAGAAATAAGTGCAAAAAAGCTGGACTGCGACGAAGAATTCTGAGACATTGCCCCTCCTTAATTTGTTTTCTCAACCTTACCACGGATACCGGACAAAAACTGTTTTGACACAACTATGCAATGTAGTCATAGCAAATATGAAGTAATCAAATACTTTAGATGTTTATATGAAATTATTGATATCTGAACATCCGTTCATGGGTATTTTTGCTCCGCTTACCGGCAACCATGGCTAACTTATTCCAAAGGAGTTAACCCGGGCTTACTATGCAAGTAAACCTCGTCCGTTTAAAAGAAGTGAGCGGACAACAAAGGAAGGATGGGAAACATGAGTAAGTATGCTTTTGTAGGCGGCAAGCTCGTTGACGGTACTGGCGCTGCTCCAGTTGAGGACTCCCTTGTCCTTATCGATGACGACAAGATTACCTATGCTGGTCCTCGTAAAGAGGTCCCAGAGGGATATGAGGTACGTGACGCATCTGGCCATACCGTAATGCCTGGTCTTGTTGATACACACCTGCACTTCTCCGGTAACCTGACCGACAACGATAACGATTGGGTTATCGAGTCCGTTGCTCAGAAGCAGGCATGCGCAGTCAAGCAGGCTTATGACGCTCTTACCCACGGCCTTACCACTGTCGTTGAGATTGGCCGCAATGGTATTGCTATCCGCGACCTCGTTAACATGGGCATTATGCAGGGTCCTCGCATCTTTGCTACCGGCCTTGGTCTTTGCCGCGTTGCTGGTCATGGTGACTCTCACCATCTGCCACTGCAGATTTCCAAGGACGGACACCCTTGGGGCGACCAGGTAGACGGTCCATGGGAGCTTCGTAAGGCAATCCGCCGTCGTCTTCGTGAAGAGCCTGACGGCATCAAGATCTGGGCAACCGGTGGCGGCATTTGGCGCTGGGACTCCGACCGTCTGCAGCTCTTCTGCACCGAGGAGATTAAGGCAATTGCTGACGAGTGCGCACTGGTAGGCATTCCTCTGTATGCTCACTCCTACAACAACTTTGACGCTGCATACGACTGCGTCCGCTTTGGCTGCAAGCAGCTCATTCATGGCTTTGAGCTTGACGAGCGCACCATGAAGCTTATGGCTGAGCAGGGAACATACTTCACCCCAACCATCGGCTTCCTGCCAACTTGGTACGGAACTTATCCACCAGACTGGACTCCAGAGCTTGACGCATTCCCAGGCGAGACTGTTGTCGAGAAGGGCCTTGCACGCACCTACGCTAACCTGCGTAAGGCTTATGATATGGGCATCACCATTACCATCGGCTCTGACTCCTTCAGCTTTGTCACTCCTTACGGCTACGTCACCATCGATGAGATGTATGACTTTGTCGAGAAGGTTGGCATCTCCATCCTTGATACTGTTGCAGCTGCTACCTACAACGGCGCAAAGATGCTTGGCAAGGAGAATGAGTTTGGTGCTGTCAAGGAAGGCCTCTCCGCTGATATCCTTGTAGTCAAGGGCGACGTTGCTAACAACATTCGCGACCTCACGCCTGAGAACATGGACGTCATCATGAAGGAAGGCAAGATTATTGATCGCGGTAGCTTCTAAGCTTCCAGCTCGATAATTTGTAACGCGAAGGTTGGGCCCTGACTCACTTAAGCGTCAGGGCCCACTTTTACAGTCAAGAAGTTTATTCTTTGATATAAAAGTTTGACATTTGATAGGAGCTCACTATGTCTGAACCAAAGCAGGTGAAAATTGTGCTGCTTACCGGCTATTTAGGCGCAGGTAAGACCACTATTTTGAACCACATTCTCTCTAACACTGAAGGTATTCACGCAGCAGTCATTGTCAACGACATTGGCGAGATTAACGTTGATGCTGGTCTTATTAAAGACGGCGGCTACGCTAAAGAAGGCGACGTTATTCCTTTAACTAACGGTTGCCTCTGCTGCACCCTTTCTAATGACTTGGCACTTCAGTTGGGTGATTTGGCCGATACCGAGGAGTTTGACTACATCATTATTGAAGCTTCGGGCATCTGCGAGCCAATCCCCATTACCTATAACATTTCTGCATTCTGCAATCAGAGCCAGCATGCAACTAATCACTCTCACCTCAACCTTGATAACATCGTCGCAGTTGTTGACTGTGCTCGCATGTTTGAGGAGTTCCACAACGGCGCCGATCTTCTCGACCCAGATATTGAAGAGGACGACATTGAGAACCTGCTTATTCAGCAGATTGAGTTCTGCTCTACGCTGGTGCTCAACAAGACCGATCTGGTTACTCCAGAGCAGCTCCACGAGCTCAAGGCGCTTGTTCGCGGCCTGCAGAAAGACGCCGTTATTGTTGAGGCAGTCAACGGTGACATTCCAATGAGCGAGCTTATCAATACGGGCCGTTTTGACTTTGATAAAGCCTACGCCTCCGCTGCATGGATGGATGCAATGGAGCATCCTGAGGAGCACGAGGACCCAGAGGTTTTGGAGTACGAGATTACCACCTTTGTGTATCGCCGTCGTCAGCCATTTGACCTGGACAAACTCAACCAGTTTGTGGCTAGCTGGCCAAAGAACATCATCCGCGTCAAGGGTAGCGTTTGGATTTCGCAAGACCCCGAGATGAGCTTTGTGTTTGAGCAGGCTGGCAAGCAGGTCCAGTTCTACGAGAACGGCATGTTCTACGCATCGCTTCCAGAGGATGAGCGAGAAACCCTTCTTGACGAGAAACCCGAGCTACGCGCAGAATGGGATGATGAACTGGGCGATCGTCAAACAAAACTGTGCTTCATTGGCCGTCATATGAACCATGAAGAAATTGAAGCCGGTCTGGATGCATGCCTAACTGAGTATGTTCCTGACGAGTTTGACTACTAGCGTTTTCAGCGCCAAGAGCTCCGGCGCTTGAGACGAGGGACCCAGTTTATCCGGGTCCCTTTTTTAGGTTAGAGGTGCCTAATGACCAAGATTGAGCAGCTAAAAGACTGGATTCAGTCATCAGATAACATTGTTTTTTTTGGTGGCGCAGGCGTATCAACAGAAAGTGGTATCCCAGATTTTAGGGGTACTAACGGTCTGTATCGTCAGGGCGGCATCAAGGTAGAAAACATGACTATTGGCCTTGGCCAAGACGGCTATGACATGGGAAAAGAAGCCTATGACCTGGGAAATGGCGTAACCGTTGATCCAGACAACGAGGAGTCTTTTGCCTACAGCAAGGCGCCAGACTTTACACTTGAAGAGATCTTCTCGCTTGATGTGTTTTTGGATTATCCCGCAGCGTATTACACGTATTTTAGAAACTCTCATCATCTGGGGGAGGCTCAGCCAAACATTGCTCACAAGTGGCTAGCGTCGCTGGAAGCTGCGGGAAAGTTGCGCGCGGTGGTGACGCAAAACATCGACGGACTACATCAAGCTGCTGGTAGCAAGCGTGTGTTTGAGCTCCACGGCAACGAGACGCGTTTTTACTGTCCCGAGTGCGGCCACACCTATACGCTTGATCAGATTGAAGAGCAGTCGTCTGTGGTGCCGCTCTGTCAATGCGGCGCAGTTATTAGGCCTGATATTGTCTTTTACGGAGAAGGCCTCAATATGGACACCGTGTACGGAGCCTTGAACGCCATCTCGCAAGCGGAGGTCCTTGTGGTTGCAGGAAGTTCGCTGGTAGTGCAGCCTGCCGCCGGTCTTCTCGACTACTACGAGGGCAACAAGATGGCCATCATTAACGACCAGCCTACACCGTACGATAATCGCGCCAATCTGGTGATCAGAGACAGAATAGGCGCCGTCATAGAACAGCTCCTGTAGAAAAACGCCTACCCGCGAAAGTGCAGGTAGGCGTTATCATTTCAATCAATAGCGAGAAATCCGACGCGCGAGAAACCCGCGTTAGTTGGCGTTTTCCTCGGCGAGCGTCTGAAGCGTTGCCATGAGAGATGGAACAACCTGCTTCTTACGGCTGACAACACCTGGAAGAACAGCAATGTTGCCATCAACCTTTACGTTAAAGGCGCGCTCGATGACATTGGCAGCATTTGCGCCGTAGAAGAGCATCTCGGTGACCTGGCTCTTAACGTCGGTGAACATGTAGAAGACCATTGGAAGCTCTTCGGACTTAGCAGCAGTCTCCAAGAATGGTCCAACAAGTTCCTCTGCAGCTTTGCGGCTGGACTCGGTCATGAAGGAGCCCTGGCCAACGCCAAACTTTACGCCGCCACGGCTGAATACCTTGTAGTCACCGTGGAAGACTTCTTCTGCAGTACGACCAGTGAGGTCTGCGCCAGCGTCAAACATTTGCTCAGAGTAGGCGTCGATGTCTTCTCCGCAAATCTCTGCAAGCTTCTTACCAGCAACAATATCGCGCTCGGTGCAGGTAGGGGAGCGGAATGCAAGGGTGTCGGAAAGAATTGCAGAGAGCATGAGGCCAGCAATATTCTTTGGAATCTCGATGCCGTACTCGTGGTAGAGGCCATAGATGATGGTGCAGGTGCAGCCAACAGGGACGTTTCTAAAGGTAATTGGGTTAGAAGTCTCAATGGAGCCGATGCGGTGGTGATCAACAATCTCCATGATCTCTGCCTGCTCAAGACCATCAACTGCCTGAGTGCGCTCGTTGTGGTCAACAAGAATGACATGCTTCTTGCGAGGGTTCAAAAGACCAGGACCGCTGATAAGACCTGCAAAAGTGCCGTTCTCGTTGATAACAGGGAAGAAGCGGTGCCTTGAGTTGGTCATTTCCTTACGAGCATCATCAATTGCGGTGTTGACGCTGAACTTAAGGATGTCGTCAGTGAGCATCTTCTCACGTACAGGCATAGACATGATAAGCAGGCGAGCTACCTCAAAGGTATCGCGAGGAGTGCTGATAATAGCGCAATCACGCTTTTTAGCCAGGTCAATGACGTCCTGAGCAATTGGAGCATCGCAAGAGACAATAAGGCAGGAAGCGCCGTGCTCAACTGCGATAGTCTGGTTCTCATGGTTGCCAGCAACAACAATGATATCGCCAGCATCAACAATCTCTGACAGGGCGGAAGCGCTGGTACCAACGCGAATATTGCCCTGCTTAACAACGCCCCGAGGATCACCAAGAACCATGGTGCCGCCAAGCGTAGAAACGATATTTTCATAGCTTGTCTTAGCCTTAGAGAGCAGGTTTGGCTCGGAAAGGCTCATGTTTGCATTTGCAATATCTTTAACGGCAATCAGGCCGGTAAGTTCTTCTTCCTCATCAGTAACGCAGAGTGTATCAAGCTTAACGTCCTGCATAAGCTGCCAAGCAGCATAGAGGCTCATTCCAGCATCAACTTTTGGCTGAGCCTGAATTTCTGCATCTTTAATCTGAGGAGTAACCGTAGTAATAAGCTGTGGCTCTTCAAAGCCAAAGTGATTTAGGACAAACGCAGTCTCACGGTTGAGTGAGCCAGCGCGACGAGCTTCATAGATAGGGTTATCAATCTGATTTTTGAGATACGCATAAGAAATTGCAGCACAAATGCTGTCTGTATCTGGGTTCAAATGGCCAATGATATTTACTTTACGAATTGCTTCTGCCATCTTCGCCTCCCTGATAATGTCGATGAGGTAACTTTCTAATTAGAACACACTTTAGTAAGCACATTTTGTTTCTTTTTTAATACCACCTTGTAGTGTACCCCTCTCTCTTTTTACTTAGAACAGAAAATCGCAGAAAAACAGCGGGCGTACCTGTGAATCTGGTAAATGTGTATAGGACAAATGACAATTCAAAAGTTGAAGGAAATTAGTACAATGAAATAGTTAATAAATCGATTGAATTGGAATACCTAGTGAGTTCTCCTACGCGTTTTTCTGCTAAAAAAAGAAACGCTCGTCATATGGTTAAAGCAGCGCACGTCCCTGAGCCTTCATCTGAGGCGAGGGAAGTTGCACCTGTAGAAGCACCTCAGGCTCCCGTAGAGAAGGCTGATACTTCGGCAAGTCCAGTGGCCTCTCTGCAGACTGCATCTGAGCAGCTTTCGTCTGCTTTTACGTCGTTTGCGCAGCGTAAGCCTGTAGAAGTGTCTGCTGCACAGCCTGCAGAGAAGTCCGCTACACAGCCCGCAGAAAAACCCGCAGAAAAACCCGCAGAAAACATGCGGTCTAAAGTTGCGCCAGAGAAAAAGAAGCGCCAGAAAACGCCTCTATCTGCACGCAAAAACATTCGTGTGGAGAAGCGCTCTCGCAATCAGGTAGATCCAGAACCAGAGCATCGCCATTCTCGCCCCGTGAGTGCGGGCAGAAAAAGGCTGGAGCTGGCAAGCGTTGTTGCCATTTTGGTACTCGCGGTTCTCTCGATTGTTTTGGTTAACCGACCAAGCACAAAAACGCTGGTATTTGGCGACAATCAGGTGACGTATACCGGTACCACCATTCAGGGAAAGATGAATGGACAAGGCAAGATGACTTTTGAGAATGGTGATACCTACGAGGGAGAATTTGTCGACGGGTATTTCCAAGGTACGGGAACGTATACTTCAAAAGATGGCTGGACGTACGAAGGTCAGTTTGTAAAAGGCCAGGCAGACGGACAGGGAAAGCTCACTACGCAAGACAACATTGTGTACGAAGGAACTTTTAAGCAAGGGATTTATCAAAGTGCGAATTAAATGGTTTTCGCTTGTACGTATAACAGGACTTGTTTTAGTCCTCATATATCACTTTTTTAAGGACGCGCTTCCAGGTGGCTTCATTGGTGTCGACGTATTCTTTACGTTCTCGGGCTATCTCATCACGGCTCTCTTGATTGACGAGTTTGCTCGCTTTAGATCCATCGACGTCATTGGTTTCCTGCGCAGGCGTTTCTACAGAATTGTGCCGCCGCTTGTGTTTATGGTGCTTGTATGCACGCCGTTTCTTCTGCTTGTGCGTACCGAGTTCATTTCCGGTATTAAGTATCAGATTGCCGCAGCTCTTGGCTTTGTAACTAACTACTTTGAGATAGTTCTGGGCAACAGCTATGAGAATCAATTTGCTCCTCACGTGTATCTGCACACCTGGAGTCTTGCCGTTGAGATGCATTTTTATGTGCTCTGGGGTTTGTGCGCCTGGCTGCTTGCTTGCATGAGCAAAACAATTAGAAGCTATAAGGTAAAGATTGCTGGAGCTTCCCTGGTGCTGTTCGTTGTTACTTACTTGGCGATGGCCAACGGCGCCCAAAACTCCACGAATCTTTCTATCCAGTATTTCTCGACGCAAACGCACGTGTTCCCCTTCTTTATCGGTGCGCTTTTATCGTGTGTTGCAGGAATTGCTCAGACGGGCGAGCTCTTTGACCAGCTCGAGCAGAAGCTTTCTACTCAGCTAACGCTTGTGGGCCTTGTGGCAAGCTGCGGCGTTCTTGTCTTCCTGAGCGTCTTCATGCACTTCGAGGATCTCTTCACGTACACCTTTGGTTTCCTTTTTGCCTCGCTCGCAGCAGCCGCAATGATTTTCTTTGCTCGCATGTTGCATCAAAAAACCGAGGGTATCAACGAGCCTGGCATCGTTTCTTTTGTGGCAGATACCAGCTACGGCGTGTATCTGTTCCACTGGCCTTTGTACATTATTTTTGCCGAGAAGGTCGATCCAGTCCTAGCTGCACTCCTAACCCTGGTGCTTTCGTTTGTATTTGCAAGCTGCTCGTTCTATGTACTTGAGCCAGCGCTGGCAGGGAAGTCTCCGGAGATCTTCTCGCGCATCAAGCTTGATGGTCAGAAGGTTTTGCGAGGTACCGGCCTTGCGCTTATTCCTTTTGCTGCGGCCGTTGCCTTTATTGCGCTAACCGCTCCACAGCTTAGCGATTTCCAGAACGATCTGCTGCTCAATGCTTCGTTGCAGGAGCAGAGTACCATGACCATGACTCGCAAGCATGCGGATACCTCGCAGGCAAGCAACTACAACGTTGTTGAGGGAGTCACCTACATTGGCGATTCTGTTTCGCTGCGCGCTCGTTCTTACCTGCAGGATGCGCTGCCCGATGCTCAAATTGACGCTTCTGTTAGTAGAAATGTGGCGATGGGCGTAGATTTGCTGCAGTCCGCAATCGACAACAACACCCTCTACCAGGACGTTGTTGTTGCCCTGGGCACCAACCCTGTTGGCGGCTCCGATGCGGTTGATAAGATTGTGGATATGCTGCCGCGCGGACATCGTCTGATTTTTGTCACTCCGTATGACGGTAGAAACTCCGATCCAAATGCTGGTGCAAATGCCATTCGCGCACACGAGCTTGAACTTGCTCAACAGTACGACTTCATTACCATTGCGGATTGGGCACAGGTTGCTCAGGATAATCCTGACATTTGGGCAGGTACTGACTACGTCCACTTTGGCTCTGATTCAGATTCCATTAATCGTGGTGGCACCCTCTACGCGCAGATGGTCAAAGACGCCGTAGATAAAGCAAATCAGGGCCACGTAAAACCATAAGCTCACCTAAACCACAAAAGGCACGTTAACCACAAAAGCCTACGTTAGCCCATAATTATGTTGCCATTCTTCCTACTCGTTTGTAACGACGCGGTTGAATGGCAATTTACAGTGCGATTGTGCTATATAGCTTGGAGATTTGGTATCCCTTGCGACAAACCATCCGAAGGCGGCTATCTAACCCGAGCTATGAACACAATTAATGGTTCAATTCATTTCTATGCATAAATAAGATTCAGTATGCATGATGATGAATAATGATATATAAATATTTTAACTACCACTATTTTCAAGTCTCTAACAACACATCTATGTCGGATAATCTGCTAAATGCGAGGCAAAAAACACATCTAAGTCCAATAATCTGCAAGATATAGAGGTTTTGAGTGCAATGTATACGCCTTTTTGACAGATTATCTGTCATAGGTGTGTTCTCGCGTTCCACGTCGCACTCTCGCGTTCCGCATCGCGCACTTGCGTTCCGCATCGCGCCATCGCGCACTCGCGTTCCGCGTCGCACATGCGTGCAGTGCAACGTGACCTCGCGTTTTGCAGGCATATCCTCTTTCCAGCTTCTCTACTGTGGAGCCCCCGCAATATTTCATTAGAATGGACTATGTGAATATTTCATCTGACAGCCCCTTAAGGAGGAGCACATGGCAGAGTTTGTCTATCAGATGTACAAAGCCCGCAAAGCTGTCGGCGAGAAGGTCATCCTTGATGACGTCACCGTCGGCGTGTACCCTGGCGCAAAAATCGGCGTCGTGGGTCCAAATGGCATGGGAAAGTCCACCCTGCTCAAGGTTATTGCCGGCATGGAGGACGTCTCTAACGGCGAGGCAAAGCTTACCCCAGGTTACACCGTTGGCCTGCTCCAGCAGGAGCCGCCGCTGGATGAGACCAAAACGGTCAAGGAGAACATCGAGCTTGCCTTCGGTGATTTGCTTGCCAAGATTGCGCGCTTCAACGAGATTGGCGTTGAGATGGGCAATCCTGACGCCGATTTTGATGCCCTGATGGCAGAGATGGGCCAGCTCCAGACTGAGATTGACGCAGCTAACGGCTGGGATCTGGACAGCCAGCTCTCTCAGGCAATGGATGCGCTCCAGTGCCCTGATCCAGATTCTGCCGTCACCCACCTTTCGGGTGGCGAGAAACGCCGTGTAGCCCTGTGTCGTCTGCTTCTTGAGGCACCTGACCTACTACTTCTTGACGAGCCCACCAACCACCTTGACGCAGAGTCGGTGCTTTGGCTTGAGAAGTTTCTGCACGATTACCCTGGCGCTGTCATGGCTGTTACGCACGACCGTTACTTCCTCGACGACGTTGCTGAGTGGATTTGTGAGGTTGACCGCGGACAGCTCTATCCTTACGAGGGTAACTACTCAACTTACCTGGAGAACAAAGCAGCACGTCTTGAGGCTCAGAATCAGCAGGACGCCAAGCGCGCAAAGAAAATGCGCGCTGAGCTGGAGTGGGTTCGTTCGTCTCCTAAAGCTCGCCAGGCTAAGAACCGCGCACGTCTTGATCGCTATGAGCAGATGGAAGCAGAGGCTCGTGCATCCAAGAAGCTCGACTTCACCGAAATTCAGATTCCTGTGGGTCCGCGTCTGGGCCAGAAGGTCCTGGAAGCCGATCACATCCACAAGGCCTTTGGAGAGCGCGTTCTTATCGATGACCTCTCGTTTAGCCTGCCAAGAAACGGCATTGTTGGCGTGATTGGCCCCAACGGTGTAGGTAAGTCAACGCTGTTCAAGGCTATTGTCGGACAGGAAGAACTCTCTTCTGGCACGCTCGAGGTCGGTGAGACGGTTCAAATTTCTTATGTTGACCAGTTGAGGCAGGGAATTGACCCTGATAAAACTATCTGGGAGGTTGTCTCCGACGGCAATGATTTCATCAAGGTAGGAGACACCGAGATTCCAAGCCGCGCTTATGTGGCCAGCTTCGGCTTCAAAGGACCTGATCAGCAGAAACGTGCTGGCGTCCTTTCTGGTGGCGAGAGGAACCGTCTAAACCTAGCTCTTACGCTTAAGCAAGGTGGAAACCTCCTTCTTCTGGACGAGCCTACCAATGACCTCGATATTGAGACGCTGGAAAGCCTTGAGGATGCACTTGAGCGCTTCCCAGGATGCTCGGTAGTAACCAGCCACGACCGTTGGTTCTTGGACCGCATTGCTACGCACATCCTTGCGTGGGAGGGCGACGACGAGAACCCAGGTAAGTGGTTCTGGTTTGAGGGTAACTTTGAGGCCTACCAGGCCAATCGTATCGAAAGACTTGGTCAGGAGGCTGCTCGTCCTCATCGCATTCACCGCAAGCTCACCCGCGACTAACGTATAGGTGGCACAAACGCAGCGCATTCAAATAGAAGATAAAAATAGTTACTATTTTTATCGTTAAGATTTTGTGCAATCTGTTTAAGAGACTAACAACTGGGTATCAAAAATGAGAAGCCAAAGAGCTTCTCATTTTTTGAGAAAAAGTTACGAGGAAAGAGAAGAACATGGCACTTGACACAAACGTTGGTAACATCCTTACTCAGCAAATCAACAAAGAGTTTTATTCCGCTTATCTCTATCTGACCTTTGCAGATTTCTATGAGGAGCAGGGCCTGAAGGGCTTTGCAAACTGGTATGTCATCCAGTCTCAGGAAGAGCTTGCTCACGCACGTATTCTTCGTCGTTACCTGCTTGATAACGATTGGACTCCAACCATGGAGGCAATCGCAAAGCCAGAGCTTACCTTCTCCAAGGTAGTTGAGCCAATCAAGGCAGCATACGAGCATGAGCAGTTCATTACCGCAAGCATTAACGAGTGCTATGCCGTTGCTCAGAAGGCAAACGATTTCCGCACCATGCAGCTGCTTGACTGGTACGTTAAGGAGCAGGGTGAGGAAGAGGCAAATGCTTCCGATCTTCTCAAGGCAGTAGAGATCTTTGGTGGAGATTCAAAGAACCTGTATGACCTTGACCGCGAGAATGCTGCTCGCGTTTACGTCGCACCAACTATGCCAATGTAAGCAGCAGCTTAGACGCTACAGTGGAGTTTCAATAGCCTCTGATTTGTCCGAAGAGGCGCCTGAAAGCTCAGCAAAGATGGCACCGCCTATGATGCAGGCGGTGCCTATTATTTTGAGAAGACCAAAAGGCTCGCCAAGGATAAGTGCCGAGAAAATAACTGCAGATAGCGGCTCAAGGTAGCCAAAGACTGCCACGCGCTGAACTGGAATCTTGGTAAGTTGTGGGAAATACAAAAATGATCCAAGGCCTGTGTTAAAGAGGCCGATG